>OGZD01000826.1_pt1 | contig 29280 bp, 31 predicted proteins | sample 1576701 | NCBI WGS metagenome assembly OGZD01 (sample SAMEA3541487, study PRJEB24748) | human gut metagenome | biome: human gut; feature: human-associated habitat; material: faeces | place: China | collected 2012
AAAGGGAAATAAAACATGCGTTTTGTGCAATTTTTATTTTTCAGACACACTCTAGTACATGGTTGCATTAATAATTAAGTAATATCAAACTGTCAAAGGTACACCTTTATAAGTCCACTTAAAAGGCTTTGCCATAACGTTATATTGCTCTACAAAGCGCAGGATACTCGCTTTTAGTTCCTCTATAGATCGATAGCTTTTTCTTTTAAGAAGACGTCGGTTTATAATGCCAAACCAGATTTCAATCTGATTCATCCATGAGCAATGTTTTGGTGTATATACGATCCGTGTCCTATGGTCTTTATGATGCAGAAATTCTGCGCGGCTTTCCTGGTTTTTTAATATCCCGGATCTTCCCTTACTGCCCAGATCTTCGGATAATCCACACTGCCCGGCAACAAAACGTACCAGACTTTCGGATTTGTGTATATTTAAACCATCACAGACAAATGTCCATGGTGCCTCAGAATCTGTTTCTATCAATGCACGTATGGCTTCAACGAAATCTTTCTCTGTACGTGTACTGTTTAAATATGGTTTTTCCATACGTCCTGTAGCAACATCAAAAAAACCGATGAGGCTGACCGTTCCATGACGGATATATTCAAATTCCATATGGGCTGCTTTCCCGGGAATTACAGGTTTATCCGGATATTTGTGTTCCAATGCCTGAATGCCTGTCATTTCATCCACGGAGATTGTATGTCCGCCATTTTCATGGACTGTCTCTGCTTCGTGGTAAACAGTGCAGATCTCATTCACTTTCTCCGCAAAAGTTTCCGGAGAATCTGTTTTCTCGGAGGAATGAAGCCAGTAACGGATGAGATGCGGGTGGATTTCCCCCATATTTTAAAAAACGGCTTACTGTTTTTGCAGATATGGACTCCACAATCCCTTCCTTTACTACGGCGTTCACAAGCAGATTGAGACTCCAGTGACTGACCTCATATCCAAATTCCTGTGGCTCACGGCAGGCAATCTCAAGGATCCTGATGATCTGTTCATCTGTATAATGAGCTGGCTGTCCCAGACGTGGGCGATCATTAAGGAAAGAAGAAACAGCATCTTCCAGATGGGAACGGTCCTTTTCAGCAATCTCCTGCAAAAGGGGAAGAGCTTTAAGGAAACGCCCCCGCCACTTGCTGACAGAATCCTGTCTAGGACCTACCCGAGTCGATATCTGCATATTGTTCATACCATCAGCCGCCAGCAGGATTATTTTGGTACGTTGTACCTGACGGGCTGGTAAGGTCCTGCTTTTTGAAAATTTGAAAAGAATGTGGTGGATGTCTCCTGGTATTTTAACAGGCGCAGCAACAAATGGCATATGAATGATCTCCTTGATTTTTCTTTTGATTATGCCATATATTTTGAAAAATTTCCATAGGGATATTACTTAATAATTAATGCGATTCTGTACTAGTTAGAATTTAGTTTATAGGATGTATTGTATAATGAAAAATACGGATGGTGAAAATCGAAAATACCCCAGAGTACAATAAGACTACTGACTGGCTGGCTAGTAAAAGTTTTACTGAGCAGACAGGATACAAATAGTTAAGGAGTTGGGAGACAGAGATGATTCTGGTGAATATAAGAGATTATAGCAATCCACTAAAATAATGCATCTTAATCCAGACCATCAGAGTGTGAAATCCTGCGTCAGATATCTTTGCCGTGCGTCGGCACGCCTGCAGATATCTTCCTTGTCTTTCGCACTCTGCCGAACTGTCTTAAATGCATTATTTACGAGGATTGCTATAGTTTCCATAGGAGGATAAGTAAACACAGGTAATAAAGTGAAGACTAATGACGTTTTATTTTGAATACTCTTTAACTATTATTTCAGTACTTGGCATATTGGAATGCTCATAGCTGTATTCTATTCACTGAGATATGAAGGTTGAAGAGCTTCGAATTTTCAATAAAAATACTTGATAAGTAACTGCGAAACTCGCGATGCTCGTTCGCACTCTTGAACTTAAACAGGGAAGAATTCGTGCAGAGCACGAATTCTAAGATAAAAAAGTGGATATCTGCCAGTTTTAGGCACACTCTAATAAGCCCCCGGTTTTATGGAGTTGGTAAGTCCTATGCTATGAGAGGCTTTACGCTTCGAATGTATTCATGATGGTTGATTTTGTCTGCAAGAACAACAGTAATGAGTTGTGTGATACCGGCAAGAATTAGATCTGCATGCAGAGTCTTTTCATTTTGAGTCCGGCGCCCCGCAAGACACAGATTATCCTTGATGTGATTGATATCTCTTTCCACTACAGTCCTGATCTTATAGGTATCATCCCATTCTTCGGTTCCACGGATTGTCCCGGGATAAGCACGAAGGTTCTTTTCAGGATATATGTACACCATGCGACCGCATTTGGAGGAAGTACACGGGTTTTCAAAAAACATTGGCGATGTGCTTTTCGAGTCGTCTTGTCATAGACCCATTTCATTTTTGGACAGACAAACTTGAAAGTTGGTATACCGCTTCGTAAGTTTGATTTACTGCCCTCGGGTTTCATAGGCAGAGAAGGGTCGTGAGGGCAACAGGGAACAACATTTTCATTAATGGAATAATCCTTATTTTCAAGACCCGATCTTGCATTCAGAGGGATATAAGCTTTCGGGAAATGTTTATCATCACCGAAGGTGTCACCGGTAAGGAGGTTCTTATAAAGCTCAACGGTATCAAAAGCCGCATCTCCGAGGAAGGTTTTCGGATTAATTAGCGGATGTTTGGAAAAGAAGTCTTTCAGTGTTGGAATCAAAAGCTTTGAATCATGAATACATTTATCTTCGTCAGGGGAATCGGATTTCTTTTCGACAACGATATCCGGATGAGACAGCATAAATTCTTTGTTATAAAAAGAGATATGTCGGATAATGCCCAGCCCGTTAGTGACAATGCCAAATTTGAAGACATAGCAAAAATGCCTATTGATATATAGCTGTTTGATCTCAGGATTAGCAGAGGCATGGAACCATAAGCAGCCTTGTAGGGATCATAAGATTTATCAAAGCCATGAGCTTTCGCATACGCCTTAAGCTGCTTGATGATCCTGTTCGCATACTTCGGATTATTTTCGGTAACAAATGCTTCAATACCGGAAGAATCAAAGATGGTCATATCTGCTTTCGCAGAGTCAATTGCCTGGTAGATAGGTTCGGTAACATCAACAAGCTTATCGAATACGAATTGTAAGTCAGCTAAAAAGTCCTGTTTGAAACGTGTGATTTTGGAAGCGTCAGGGACTTTGCTAAAGCCGCAGAACTTACGAAGCGGTTTTGAATAAGCGAGAAAAGTCAGGAGAAGCTGATCTGTAGGGATAGAGAAAATACGTTGTATAATCAAAGCCCACAGGAAAGCTTGCAAAGGGTATTTACGGGTTCTGCCCGTCGATGCATAGAAATGATTTCTGAAAGAAATCGGAATAAACTCATCAATATCGATATGGGTTTCCAATAGAGAAAGAAACGCAGGTTTGTCATTTTCAAATTTTTCCTGGCAATCTGAAAAAATATCTGCCAAAGAAAGCTGTTTATATGGTATCATAGGTATCAGAATAACTCCTTTCCTGGATAGTGGATTTTAGTTTTTGACAACTCTATTATACCATATCCGGTGAGGAGTTATTTGTTTTTAGATAACAAAAAATGCCGTATTTATGCGGCTTGTGGCGTTTCGCAAACGCCTAAAAATACTTGATTATATGAGGAGTGCTTATGAGAATAGAACGAACAAAGAATGCAACGAGAAATATTGTATTTGGTAGTTTTATGAAAGCTTATCAGATGATAATTCCTTTTTTGATGAGAACAGCTATGATTTATTTCATGGGTGTTCAATATTTAGGATTAAATAGTTTATTTGTTTCAATTTTGCAAGTATTAAACCTTGCAGAGTTAGGTGTGGGTAATGCAATGGTTTTTAGTATGTATAAACCTATTGTAGAAGATGATGAGATGACTATTTGTAGTTTGATGAGGCTATATCGGACATACTATCGTATAATAGGGTCTATTATTGCTGTGGTAGGAATCGCGGTAACTCCATTTATTCCTAAACTGATTAAGGGAGATATTCCAGCAGAGTTAAATATTTACATTTTATATTTATTGAATCTTGCTGCAACAGTTTTGAGTTATTGGCTGTTTGCGTATAAGAATTCATTACTACAGGCTCATCAGCGGACGGATGTGAGTAGTATTATTACGGTTATAACTAATACACTTCAATATGGACTGCAGTTACTTATTATTTTATTTTTTAAAAATTATTATTTGTATATTATTGTGGTTTTGGCTACACAGATATTTAATAATATTTTAACGGCGATTATTGTTACAAGAATGTATCCAAAATATAAACCAGTAGGCAGATTAGAGAAAAAGGAAATTAAAAAGATTAATGGTAGAATTAAGGATATGTTTACTGGGAAAATTGGAAGCATTATTTTAAATTCGGCAGATACCATTGTGATTTCTTCTTTTTTAGGACTCACAACTTTAGCTGTATATCAAAATTATTATTTTATTATTACATCAATTATCGGTTTTATAGAAATAATCATTACATCAATTATGGCAGGATTAGGCAATAGTTTCATTACAGATACAAAAGAAAAGGTATATACTGATTTGAAAAAATTTACTTTTATGTATCAATGGTTGATAGGCATATGTAGTTGTTGTTTATTATGTCTATATCAGCCTTTTATGCATATTTGGGTTGGTGAAAAACTGATGCTAAGTTTTCCAGCGGTTATATGTTTTAGTGTGTATTTTTATGTATATGAATTTAATAGATTACTAAATGTGTACAAAGATGCTGCTGGATTGTGGCATGAAGATCGATTTAGACCATTGGCAACTTCATTAGCAAATTTGGCACTTAATTTAGTTTTAGTACAGTTCTGGGGTGTATATGGAGTACTTCTTTCAACTGTCATTTCAATGCTGATTGTAGGAATGCCATGGCTATTTTTTAATATGTTTACAGTATTTTTTGATAAAAATTTAGCAAAACCATATCTACGTCAGATTTTTTATTATGTGATAATTTCATTCGTTGCATGTAGCATTAGTTATAGGATATGTTTATTACTTCCTGTTAATGAATGGATGGCTATATTCGTACGTCTTATTATTTGTATGATAATTCCAAACGGTATTTTCTTATTAGTATATCATAAAAAAATAGAATTTGGGCAAAGTGTGCAGATGTTAGATAAAATAACAAAAGGAAAATTTCATTTAGGAAGTCTGTTAAAAAGTTAGGTATAAACGGAAAATTTTCTGGTGTGACTTGCAGTACCACTGCCGTTATTATTATTTATAAATGACAGGTGTGGTATAGCAAGAAAAAGCTACAGCAGGATTTTAGATGTAATGAATATATTGAAAATATATATCATGGTATTGAAAGGGTTAGTGGATATGCACCATTAATTCCAGAAAAGGAAGCACATTGGGTCGAGTAGACGTACCTTGTGAAAGGTACGTCTACTCGACCTATGAAATACCGATAAAATGAGTGAACATATCCTAAAAGCTTTCTAAAGAAAGTATAATATGAATTTTTAGTGGGTACTTGAGTCGGAACCTATGAATATAGCTGGTCGGAACAAATAATCATAAGATAAATATACGAATCTGTATGTGTTAAGGGATACCCAGTTAAAGCAATGTAAGCACAGTAAGGAGAGATTATGAAAACAACAACATTACTTATCATGGCGGCCGGAATCGGAAGCCGATTTGGAACAGGAATAAAGCAATTGGAACCGGTCGATGATACTGACCATATCATCATGGACTACTCAATCCATGATGCGATTGAGGCTGGATTCAACCATGTAGTATTTATTATCCGTAAGGATATTGAGAAGGAGTTTAAAGAGGTCATTGGTGATCGTATTGCTTCTGTCTGCTCCGCTCATGATGTAACTGTAGACTATGTTTTCCAGGATATTAAGGATATTCCGGGAACTTTACCGGAAGGTCGTACAAAGCCGTGGGGAACCGGACAGGCTGTACTTACTGCAAAGAAGGTTATCAAGACTCCCTTTATTGTGATCAATGCGGACGATTACTATGGCAGGGAAGGATTCAAGGCTGTTCATGAGTATCTGATGAATGGTGGCAAGTCCTGCATGGCGGGCTTTGTGCTGAGTAACACTCTGTCTGATAACGGCGGTGTGACCCGTGGTATCTGCAAGATGGATGAGAATGGAAACTTGACTGAAATTGTAGAAACTAAGAATATCGTGAAGACTGCAGATGGCGCAGAAGCAGACGGAGTGACTGTTGATGTGAATTCTCTGGTTTCTATGAACATGTGGGGGCTGACACCGGGATTCATGGATGTGCTGGAGAAAGGATTTAAGGAGTTCTTCGATAAAGAAGTACCGAGCAATCCACTAAAGGCTGAGTATCTGATTCCTGTCTTCATCGGTGAGTTGTTGGAGCAGGGAAAGATGTCAGTGAAGGTTCTGAAAACCAACGATACCTGGTACGGTATGACCTATCACGAAGATGTCGCATCTGTGAAAGACAGCTTCAGGAAGATGCAGGAGAATGGTGTGTACAAAGCTGACCTGTTCAGTGATCTATAAAAAATGCCCTGTGGCTAAGTGGGAAGATAGCGTTTGTTTTTTCTTTGATGATAGAGATATTGCAACTGCTATTACGGCTCGGCACATTCCAATTATCAGACATCTTCTACAACACAGTTGGTGGAGTGCTTGGAGGTATGTGCTACTGGGGAATAATAAAAATCAAGAAAGGTCTGTAAAAGAAAAAAACTTCATGGTGTACTGGGAGAGGTTAAACGGTATGTTTGGTTATACATGGGGCAGACACTATGAAATATCTTGATTTACGCTCTCTTTTGATCCACTTTTACACTGAATATTGCCTCATTATCATTTCCATAAGCAGCTGTCAAGGCATCATTTCGTTTGATAGAAAACAGCCTTGACTTGTGAAAAATCTATACCCAAGGAGGACTCCTAAATGACAAATCTAAATTCCCTTTTCCTGTCCCAGGCCTACAAGGACTGCTGGGACGATTATAACAGATCTTTAAAACTCCGCAGCTTCCCACGTTGGGACTACGTGATTCTGACTGCTTCCAATGAACAGCAGGCAGAAGGCTTCCGTAAACAGATTGCGGACAGGCAGAATTTCCTGCCGAGAGGCACGAAGTTTATTGCCATCCCGGACCGTGATGGCAGGCGTGTCGGATCCGGCGGGGCTACGCTGGAGGTTCTGAGATATCTTCATGAACAGGAAGGATCTTTTGACAGCCTTCGTGTGCTGGTGATTCATTCAGGCGGGGACAGTAAGCGTGTTCCTCAGTATTCTGCGCTGGGTAAGCTTTTTTCGCCGGTGCCTCATGAATTACCCAATGGACGTAGTTCCACTTTATTTGATGAATTCATGATATGCATGAGTTCTGTTCCTTCGCGGATTCGTGAAGGGATGGTGTTGCTGTCGGGAGATGTACTGCTTTTATTTAATCCTCTTCAGATTGACTACAACAATGTGGGTGCAGCTGCCATATCCTTTAAGGAAAACGTAGAGACCGGCAAGAACCATGGTGTTTATCTGAATGGACCGGACGGAAATGTGAAGTGCTGTCTGCAGAAGAAATCTGTGGAGGTCCTGCGGGAAGCAGGAGCAGTCAATGAATCCGGTTGTGTGGATATTGATACCGGGGCACTGATCTTTAGTACTGACATTATGAAATCTTTATATTCACTGATTGAAACAGACGCGGACTATGACAGAAATGTCAATGAGAGAACGCGTCTTTCTCTTTACGCTGATTTTCTTTATCCTCTGGCTTCGGATTCTACGCTGGAGGATTTTTACAGGGAGAAGCCGGAGGGTGAATTCTGTCCAGAACTGACGGCTGCCAGAACCCGTGTGTGGGAGGTGCTGCGTCCCTACAGGATGAAGCTTCTGCGTCTGGCACCTGCGAAGTTTATTCATTTTGGAACGACCAGGGAGATACTGGAGTTGATGAACGGAGGTGTGGATGAGTACCATTATCTGGGATGGAGCCGGAAAGTGGGCAGCAGTATCCGCAGTGATGTGTCCGGCTATAACAGTGTACTGAGCAGCAGGGCATCTGTTGGGAAGGACTGTTATCTGGAGGTTTCTTATGTGCATGGAAATTCCAGGATTGGTAGCCACAGTGTGCTCTCTTACATAGACGTGCAGGATCAGGTTATTCCTGATAATGTTGTTCTCCATGGGCTGAAGCAGAGAAACGGAAAATTTATTGTCCGTATTTTTGGCGTAAATGATAACCCCAAGGAGAACCGACTGTTTGGCAGGGATCTGGATGAACTGGAAGATACACTTGGAGTGAGACTCTGGGAGGAGAACGGACAGGCACATACCTTGTGGTCTGCTGCGCTGTATCAGGAGGCAGATACGATCCGGGAGGCAACAGATGCGGCACTGGAACTTTATGAGATTGTCACAGGAGGGAAAGATTTTGACAGATCTTTATGGACTGCAGCCTCCCACAAGTCTCTTTGCGCCGGATTTAATGAGGCGGATCCGGATGCTATCATAGCGTGGAATAAACGGATGGCAGATCTGGTAACTATGGATGGGATTGCAAAGGCAATCAGAGATCAGGTTCCTGCAGGGAGTATAAGAAAGCTGCAGTCTCTGACAAAGATTCAGAAGGAATGGCTGAGAAAGCGTCTGAGAAAAGCAGATTTCGGTGAAAAAATGCGTCTGCATTATTATTTGGGAGTGATCCTTGAGGATGAGAATGAGGTGCAGGAATGTTTCCGCATTATTCAGTCAGAGGTTCTGGAAGCGACGATCAAAAGCCTTGCTTATAATGAACAGGCAAGGATTGTCACAGATCATCATACAGTCAGACTGCCGCTCCGTGTGAACTGGGGAGGTGGCTGGAGTGATACGCCGCCCTATTGTAATGAAAAGGGCGGGACTGTATTAAATGCCGCTATTCTTTTGAACGGGGAGAAGCCGGTAGAGGTGACATTGGAGAGGATTCCTGAGCAGAAGGTGGTTTTTGACAGCCGGGATATGGATGTTCATGGAGAGTTTGACACGATTGAGCCTTTGCAGGCCACAGGTGACCCTTATGATCCTTTTGCCCTGCAGAAGGCCTGCCTTCTTGCCTGCGGAATAATTCCCAGGGAAGGACATACTCTGGGTGAAATACTGGAACGCCTTGGCAGTGGTTTTGTTATGCATTCTGAGGTAAGAAATGTTCCCAAAGGTTCCGGTCTTGGCACCTCATCTATTCTTTCGGCAGCCTGTGTGAAGGCAGTGTTTGAATTTATGGGAATCGCATATACAGAAGAAGATTTATATGCCCATGTACTGGCAATGGAGCAGATCATGTCCACAGGAGGTGGATGGCAGGATCAGGTCGGAGGTATTACATCTGGTCTTAAATATATTACCTCCATGCCTGGGCTTCAACAGCAGCTTCAGGTAGCACACATAGAGCTTTCACCGCAGACAAAGAAGGAACTGGATGAGAGATTTGTCCTGATCTATACAGGGCAGAGGCGTCTGGCGAGAAATCTTCTCCGTGATGTGGTGGGACGCTATGTGGGCAATGAACCGGACAGTCTGTTTGCGTTGGAGGAGATCCAGAAAACAGCAGCACTGATGCGCTTTGAACTGGAGCGTGGAAACGTAGACGGTTTTGCAAAGCTTCTGGATTATCACTGGGAACTGAGTAAGAAAATAGATGCCGGAAGCAGTAACACTTTGATTGAGCAGATTTTCAGCAGTATTGAGGAGCTGGTGGACGGAAAGCTGGTATGTGGTGCCGGTGGCGGTGGTTTCCTTCAGGTGATACTGAAAAAGGGTGTGACAAGGCAGATGGTGGAAGAACGTCTGAAAGAAGTATTTATGGACAGCCTTGTTGGCGTAGCTGACTGTAGGCTTGTATGGGAATAGAAATTCTGAAGGAAAAAATCAGATGAAAGATTTATTTGTTAATACACAATTACCGGTTGTCACCTCTGACAGGATTTTATATACACCGTCAAATTTTGCCAGGACCTCTTTACTGTATCTGCAGGAGATTGGCTCTCTGCGGGTACATAAGCCTCACAGCACGGGTCGAAGTAACCTGTCCTCTTATTTGTTTTTTACAGTGACAGATGGCGAGGGTGAGCTCATCTGTGAAGGCAGAACGTATTCTCTTCGTACAGGAGACTGTGTGTTTATTGACTGCAGGAAACAGTATGCACACAGTAGTTCGGAGAAGCTGTGGAGTTTATCCTGGATACATTTCTATGGTCCGAATATGACAGCAATTTATGACAAGTATTTAGAGCGGGGTGGAAGAGCAGTCTTCCACCCCGTTTCTGTTTCCGGGTTTCTGGAAATCTGTCACAGGATTTATGAGCTGGCAGATTCCGATGATTACATTCGGGATATGAAGATCAACAGTGAGTTGAATTATCTGCTGACACTTCTGATGAATGAGTCCTGGCACCCGGGAGAAAAACACAGGGATGCCGATCTGAAAAAACAGAATGTACTTCCTGTAAAGCAGTACCTGGATGAGCATTATCAGGAGAAAATAAGCCTGGATTTTCTGGCAGAGCATTTTTTTATCAGTAAATACTATCTGACCCGCGTGTTCAGGGAGCAGTTTGGTGTCAGTATCAGCAGCTACCTGATGAACAGGAGAGTCACGAAGGCAAAATATATGCTCCGATTTTCCGACGAAAAGATAAAGACCATCGGCTATAAATGTGGTCTGGGGGAGCCTCATTATTTCAGCCGGGTTTTCAGACAGATGGAAGGCATGAGTCCTTTAGAGTACAGAGAGAAGTGGGAGAAGTGAGAAAAGAGAGCAAGATAATGTAAGAAAATAGGGAGAAAGGGCAATATCGTGAATTCAGGCTTTCCGGATTTTTTACTAAAATAAATGCAGTAACTGTGGAGGTATTGAACAGTTGCTATTGATCAACAGAAAGTAAATCAAAAGGAAAGTTGAGGTTAATATATGTCTAAGGTTGCATTGATTACCGGTATTACCGGTCAGGATGGTTCCTATCTGGCTGAATTTTTACTGGAGAAGGGTTACGAGGTTCACGGTATTGTACGTCGTGCTTCCATTTCAAATACTGCCCGTATCGATCATCTGATCGAAAAAAATGTGATTAAACTTCATGACGGAGATCTGTCTGATTCTTCAGGGCTGATCCGTCTGGTGGGAGAGATCAGACCGGATGAAATTTATAATCTGGCTGCCCAGAGCCATGTGCAGGTATCCTTTGATGCGCCGGAATATTCCGGTGATGTGGATGCACTGGGTGTCCTGCGTGTGCTGGAAGCTGTCCGTGTCTGCGGTCTGACAAAGACCTGTAAGGTATATCAGGCATCTACCTCTGAACTGTATGGCAAGGTAGAAGAGGTTCCGCAGAAAGAAACCACACCGTTTCATCCATATTCCCCTTACGCTGTGGCAAAGCAGTATGGCTTCTGGATGGTGAAGGAATACCGTGATGCTTATGGAATGTTCGCTGTTAACGGCATTTTGTTCAATCATGAGTCTGAGCGTCGTGGTGAAAATTTCGTTACACGTAAGATCACACTGGCTGCAGGACGCATTGCAGAAGGTCTGCAGGATCATCTGGAACTGGGCAATATGGATTCCCTGCGTGACTGGGGCTATGCCAAAGATTATGTTGAGTGCATGTGGCTGATCATGCAGCAGGAGAATCCGGAGGATTTTGTCATTGCGACTGGTGTACAGCACACTGTCCGCGATTTCACTGAGAAGGCGTTTGCAGCTAACGGTATGACCATCCGCTGGGAAGGTACCGGCATTGATGAGAAGGGTTACGATGCAGCTACCGGCAAGCTGTTGGTATGCGTGAATCCCCAGTGGTTCCGTCCGACTGATGTGGACAACCTGTGGGGCGACCCGACTAAGGCGAAGACTGTTTTGGGATGGAATCCGCAGAAGACGAGCTATGAAGAACTGGTGGAGATTATGGCAAAGCATGACCGTGAGCTTGCAAAGCGCGAGAAGGCCATGAAGGCTGTTATGTAAGAAAGAAGGCATACGATTATGATGGAAAAAAATGCAAAAATTTATGTTGCAGGTCATCGCGGAATGGTAGGCTCTGCCATTGTACGTGAGCTGCAGCGTCAGGGATATACGAATATTGTGACACGTACTCATAAGGAGCTGGATCTGACCCGTCAGGATGCAGTGGAGAAGTTTTTCGCTGCAGAAAAGCCGGAGTATGTGTTTCTCGCAGCTGCCAAAGTAGGCGGTATTGTGGCAAACCAGAATGCACTGGCTGATTTCATGTATGATAATATGATTTTGGAAATGAATGTGATTCACTCTGCATGGAAGAACGGCTGCAGGAAGCTGGAATTCTTAGGTTCTTCCTGTATTTATCCGCGTATGGCACCCCAGCCGATGAAGGAAAGCTGCCTGCTGACTTCTGAACTGGAGAAAACCAATGAGGCATATGCACTGGCAAAGATTTCCGGGTTAAAGTACTGTGAGTTTCTGAACCGCCAGTATGGCACAGACTATATTTCCGTAATGCCGACAAATCTGTACGGTCCAAATGACAACTATCATCCTACACACAGTCATGTGCTTCCGGCGCTGATCCGCCGTTTCCATGAGGCGAAGGAGAGCGGTGCTGCAAGTGTAACCTGCTGGGGGGATGGTTCTCCGCTGCGTGAGTTTCTGTATGTGGATGACCTGGCAAATCTGTGTGTGTTCCTGATGAACAACTACTCAGGTAACGAGACTGTCAATGCCGGTACCGGTAAGGAACTGACTATTAAGGAGCTGACTGAGCTGGTTGCGAAGGTTGTAGGCTATAACGGTGAGATCAAATGGGATCCTGATAAGCCAAATGGTACACCGCGTAAGCTTCTGGATGTTTCCAAGGCAACGAACCTTGGCTGGACATATAAAACCGAGCTTGAGGATGGCATACGCCTTGCGTATGAGGACTTCCTGAATAATCCCATGCGCGCTGAACGCTGATCTTATTTTTACGAGGAGAAGATTATGAATATCATTTTGTTGTCCGGCGGTTCTGGCAAGCGTCTGTGGCCCCTTTCCAATGACATCCGTTCCAAACAGTTTATCAAGATTTTCAAAAAGGAGGACGGCACCTATGAGTCCATGGTGCAGCGTGTCTACCGACAGATCAAGAAGGTGGACACAGATGCGACCGTGACCATTGCTACCGGTAAGACACAGGTTTCTGCAATCCACAACCAGCTGGGTGAGGACGTGGGCATCAGCGTAGAGCCGTGCCGTCGTGATACATTCCCGGCCATTGCGCTGGCAACAGCTTATCTGGTGGATGTGATGCACGTTGCCCCGTCTGAGTCTGTGGTAGTCTGCCCGGTTGACCCCTATGTGGAAGATGATTACTTTGAAGCACTGAAGGAACTGTCAGAGCAGGCAGACAAGTGCGAGGCAAATCTGGTGCTGATGGGCATTGAACCGACTTATCCCAGTGAGAAATACGGTTATATCATCCCAGAGAGTACAGACCATGTAGCTGAGGTAAGGACCTTCAGGGAGAAACCGACAGCGGACGTGGCAGAACAGTATATTGCACAGGGAGCACTCTGGAATGGTGGTGTGTTTGCTTATAAACTGGGTTATGTGATGGATAAAGCCCATGAGTTGATGGATTTTACAGACTATCAGGATTTGTTCGACAAGTACGATACCATGAAGAAGATCTCTTTCGACTATGCTGTGGCAGAGCATGAGTCGAAGATTCAGGTTGTCCGTTTTGCCGGTATGTGGAAAGACCTTGGCACATGGAATACGCTGACTGAGGCAATGGACGAAAGTATTATTGGTAAGGGAGAGTTGAACGACAAGTGCTCCGGAGTCCATATCATCAATGAAATGGATGTGCCGGTACTGGCAATGGGTTTGCATGATGTGGTGATCTCCGCATCACCGGAAGGCATTCTGGTCTCGGATAAAGAGCAGAGTTCTTACATTAAGCCGTTTGTAGATAAGTTTGAACAGCAGATTATGTTTGCCGAGAAGTCCTGGGGCAGCTTTAAGGTGGTCGATGTGGAAACCACATCCCTGACGATTAAGGTAACCTTAAATCCCGGCCATAGTATGAATTACCACAGCCACAAGAACCGGGATGAGGTGTGGGTAGTCATATCCGGTGAAGGAAAAACCATCGTGGATGGTATGGAGCAGATGGTAAAGCCAGGTGACGTTATAACTATGTCTGCAGGCTGCCGTCATACTGTGATAGCTGATACGGAACTGAAGCTGATTGAGGTACAGCTGGGCGCGGATATCAACGTCCACGATAAGCAGAAGTTTGAGCTGGAGCAGTAAATAAGATAGAAAATACGACTGGTAAGAAAGACAGAAATGGTGATCAATGGACGTATGCATGGAAAGAAGAAATGAACCCCTTTTACTCCGCCCGGCAGGTAAGGATTACCTGTGGGGTGGAAAAAGACTGAACGATGAATATGGGAAGAATATTGAGTTGTCTCCGTTGGCAGAAACATGGGAATGTTCCACGCATCCGGATGGGGTAAGTACTGTGTGTTGTGGAACGTTTGACAAAATGGAGCTGACCGCGGTCATAAAAGCCCACCCGGAGTATCTGGGAGAACGGCATAAGGGCGAAACAACGCTGCCAATCCTGGTGAAGCTGATCGATGCAAGAAAGGATCTGTCTGTGCAGGTGCATCCGGATGATGACTATGCAAAGATGAAGGAACATGGTCAGCTTGGAAAAACGGAGATGTGGTATGTGCTGGATGCAGCCAGGGATGCAAAACTGATCTACGGTTTGCGGCAGGACTGCACAGAGAAAGAAATGCAAAAGGCACTGGCAGAAGGTACGGTGATGAAGTATCTGCAGAAGGTACCTATTCACAAGGATGACCTGTTTTTTATCCCTGCAGGCACGATCCATGCCATTGGGGCAGGTGCACTCGTGGCAGAAATCCAGGAAAGCTCAAACCTGACCTATCGGCTGTATGATTACGACCGCATAGGAAAGGATGGGAAGAAAAGGGAACTGCATATCGACAAGGCGTTGGATGTGGCAGATCTTCACGGCAGTGCAGAGCCGAGACAGCCGCTGCGGGTTCTGAAGTACCGCCCGGGGATGGCATCGGAGCTGTTGATACGCTGCAAATATTTTGAAGTGTACCGGATGCTTATCAATACAGAACGCCGACAGACGGTGCATTACCGTGCGGACAGGATGGCATTTCGGGTATTACTGTGCATGGATGGCTGTGGCACGATATCCTATGATGAGGGAACTGTTAATTTTTATAAGGGAGACTGTGTGTTTGTGCCGGCGGATTCAGAAGTCCTTACGATTCACGGACAGGCGCAGTTCCTTGATATCAGAGGATAAAATACAGAACTCCAGGGTATGGGGAAAGACAGGTAGGTAAGATGAAGATTAAGAAGGAATATGAAAGATGGCTGGCAAATGCAGTGGCAGATACGGATGTTGCTGCGGAACTGAAGGCAATGGACTATGTGGAAGTCGAGGATGCGTTTTATCGTGATCTGGCATTTGGAACAGGCGGTCTGCGCGGTGTGATCGGTGCAGGAACAAACCGTATGAACATTTACACAGTTGCAAAGGCTTCTCAGGGATTAGCAGACTATTTGAAGAAACACTTTAAAGAACCTTCTGTTGCAATCGGCTACGACAGCCGTATCAAGAGCGATGTGTTTGCAAAAGTCGCAGCAGGGGTGTTTGCAGCAAATGGCGTCAGTGTCAATATCTGGCCTGTCCTGATGCCGGTACCGACCGTATCTTTTGCGACTCGCTATCTGCATACTTCTGCAGGTGTCATGGTGACAGCTTCCCACAATCCCGGCAAATACAATGGTTACAAGGTCTATGGTGCTGACGGCTGTCAGATCACGACCGAAGCAGCGGCGGAGATTCTTGCTGAGATTGAAAAACTTGACATCTTTGCGGACGTTAAGACCAGCAACTTTGAAGCAGGCGTGGCAAACGGCAGCATCCGGTATATTCCGGACGAGGTTTACACCGCATTTGTAGAGCAGGTCAAGAGTCAGTCAGTCTTGTTTGGCGAGAACGTCAACAAGAATGTAGCCATCGTGTACAGCCCGCTGAATGGTACGGGGTTGAAGCCAGTGACCCGCACCCTGCAGGAGATGGGTTACACGAACATTACGGTGGTCAAGGAGCAGGAGCAGCCAGACGGACATTTTCCGACCTGTCCTTACCCGAATCCTGAGATCAAGGAAGCAATGGCACTGGGCATGGAGTATGCCAGGAAGTGCAACGCTGACTTGTTGTTGGCAACTGACCCGGATTGTGACCGTGTGGGTATTGCTGTCAAGAATAAGGCTGGGGAGTATGAGCTGCTGACCGGCAACCAGACAGGTATGCTGTTGCTGGATTACATTTGCAGTCAGCGCATCAAGCACGGTAAGATGCCTGCCGACCCGGTCATGATCAAGACTATCGTGACGATGGATATGGGCGAGCAGATTGCCGCCCATTATGGATTGCGTACTGTCAACGTGTTGACCGGCTTTAAGTTCATCGGCGAGCAGATTGGCAAGCTGGAACAGCTGGGGAAAGCAGACAGTTATGTGTTCGGCTTCGAAGAAAGCTATGGTTATCTGACCGGCTCTTACGTCCGCGACAAGGACGGCGTGGATGGTGCGTATATGATCTGTGAGATGTTTAGCTACTATGCCACCCAGGGCATCAGCCTGTTGGACAGGCTGGATGAACTGTATAAGACATATGGTTACTGCCTGAACACTCTGCACAGCTATGAGTTCGATGGCAGCGCCGGTTTTGCCAGGATGCAGAGCATTATGCAGGCATTCCGCGGTGGCATCAAGGAGTTTGGTGGCAAGAAGGTTGTCAGGCTGTTGGATTATGTACAGGGACTGGATGGATTGCCTAAGTCTGATGTGTTGAAATTTCTGCTGGAAGACAACTGCTCTCTGGTGGTACGTCCTTCTGGTACCGAGCCCAAGCTGAAAATTTATATTTCTGTCAGTGCTGAGAATAAAGAAATGGCAGAGAAAGTAGAAGATGAGATTGCTAAAATTGCAGAAAAGTGGATTTGTTGATTTTGAAAGGCTCCGTAAGGAGCCTTTCGGTGATAATTGGAGAAAAGTATACTGTTAATGTTTAAGAAGTAACGACAGTACACGAGGTCGTGCTCCTCTTTCGTATCGAAATCCAAGTGCGTGACGTATAATTTCCGGTAAATATAATTTTTCTCCATCGCGTGTCAGATAACCTGACTGAATCATGGATTTCTCTTCAGAAGTGGTAAGAGCATCTTCTTCCAAATTCATGGGAAGCGTCTTTTTTTCAGAGTTTTGTTCCTTTTTTAATTCTTCATTTAAATGGGCAAAAGAATCTAATGAGGAATTGACAGATTTTACAAATAATTGTTCCCAAAAACTCATCCAGTCAAGTTCTTTGGCTGCATTGGAATTCAAATCAATAGTATTATCAACGAATCATGAAAGCTTATCTCAGCCTATAATGAAAATAGGATACTGACTCCACTACTTTTTTCACTTCTCTTTTTGCCTTACAATAGTCTTAGGCAGGATTAAGTTTGATTGCACCTTGGAGGATTTGCACCCCGTTTGTCAACGTAAATGATTTGCCCTTGAGCACAGCATATTGTCGCACCTTTTATGAATAGCACGAGTAGCAAAGTCCGTATTATCTCGGGCAAATCTCCTGCCAATTCTATAGTAAAGGAGTTGTTCTGTATGAAAGACCTTCTGGAAATTTCCTGTGGACTGGATGTCCACAAAGAAAAAATTGTTGCATGTATCCTGACTGGTCCTCTGGGCAAGCCAACCCGTTCTGAAATCCGTGAGTTTTCTACATTGATTCCGGATATGATAGCATTACGGAATTGGATCGTTTCTAAAAACTGCCATCATGTAGCTATGGAAAGCACCGGTATCTATTGGATGCCGATTTATGAAATACTGGAGGATGCTTTCTCTGGTGACATTACCCTGCTTGTTGTAAATGCACGCCATATGAAAAATGTTCCTGGCAAAAAGACCGATATGCGGGATTCCGAATGGATTTCCACCTTGCTTCGCGCCGGACTTTTGAACGGAAGTTTTATTCCCGAAAAAAGAATTCGGGAATTCCGCGATCTAAATCGTTACCGTAAGAGTGTCATCCGCGATATTACGTCACAGAAGAACAGGATTGAGAAATTTTTACAAAGTTCCGGCTTCCGTCTATCATCCTTTATTTCTGATATTTTTGGCGCTTCGGGTAGAAACATCATTCTGCATTTAATTGAACATGGGCAGATTGATAAAACTGCTTTAGATTCTTGTCTCAAAACCAAGACCAGAAACCGTATTGATGAAATTCTCATGTCCGTGAACGGAACACTGTCAGAACACCAAAAGGCATTTTTAAGGATTCTCATGACTCATTATGATTCTTTAAAGAAACATCTTGCTGAAATTGAAACGAGTCTCGAGGAAGATATGGCTCCATTTGCCCTGCAGGTTGAGCAGTTGAATAGCATCTATGGAATAAGCACAACTGCTTCCTGTGCAATTATTGCTGAAATCGGTATTGATATGAAGCCGTTTAAAACTGCGGAACACATCTGCTCATGGGCCGGTTTGTGCCCAGGTAATAACGAAAGTGCTGGAAAACGAAAAAGCACCTCTGTCACAAAAGGCAATCCTTACATAAAAAGTATGCTCTGCGAAATTGCCTGGGTGATTGCAGGGAAACGCAACACTTATCTTTCGGCATGGTACTGGAGAATCAAACAGAAAAAAGGAGCCAAAAAAGCGATTGTCGCACTTGCCCGAAAACTTCTTGTCATCATCTACACAATGTTAAAACAAGGAACTGTATTTGACGAATCCTGTTTTGAAACAAGACGTAAGCACTGTGAACAAAAACAGCTTTCTCGTTATATACGGGAATTGGAAAAGCATGGTTATCATGTGGAAGCTCAAAGCTAGCCTTTCTTAAATACGATCAATCTCTCACTACAGGCAGCCAATACTGTGACTGCTTTATAGTGATGCTTTCATAATTGTTGAAAACATTTGTTGTCAAGGTTCAGTTTTTTGCTACGTGTTTTATTTTCGTAGCAATGTAATCCGGTTTATAAATATAGGATCTAAGCAAAGAAAATTGTGTTGACTCTGCGCCAATATTGACGTATAATTGGCACAGGAGGAGTTGACATGGTTAAGATAAAAGAGTGGAGACAAGGACTGGGAATTACCCAAAAAGCTCTTGCTGATGCAGCAGGGCTGGATCTTCGCTGGGTTCAGAAATTGGAAGCCGGTGATATTGATATTCAAAACGTTACAGTAAAGAGATTTTCTCTTCTCATGAAAGGAATCAGCGAACTCTCCCAGCAGGTTTCGTGTCCATGTTCAATGAAATCAGATATAGAAACAGTGAATGAAATCCATGAAATGGTGGACAGACTTTTTAAGGAGGATTCAGCATGACTGGTGAAGCTACTCTTAGCAATGAGAAAAATTATACAGTATTTCGTTTTGGTAATCATGTGATTCGCTTTGCTGCACCGTATTCTTTGGAGCATTACACGGAAGTGAAAGAGTGGGATAACGGCTACTTGGTAGTGATGGCGAAGTATAAGCAGAATGCTGAACCGGAAGAAGAATACATTGATCTTGTACCGATTCTTCAAAATCTTTATTTTGATGCTGATAAATTTCTAGAACCAATAAAAGGAGTGAAGGTTGCAAATGGCTGATATTAAACAGGTTGCGGATGCGGCGGACATGATTGTGAACGGCTATGCGTTCACACGATGCACAGAGGGCTATCGCGTGTTGAATCTGAATCGCCCAGATCGTGCGGCAGTGTTTTCAAAAGATGGTAAGGTACTTGAAACAAGCATGGATGACATTGAAGTGCGTATTGCTGGAGATTATCTGGAGAAGAACCGTAAGTTTATGGAGGATTAAGATGCCGAAGTATTATGAATATAAAATTGCAGGATACTATTTGTACTTCACATCTTACTGTGTGATTGAGTGTATGCACGTTCATGCGAGTGACCGTAAATTAACCGAGGCAGGTTCGGCAAAGTTTTTTGTAAAAGACAACGGCGATACTGTGCTGCAGAATCGTGGTATTCTCAATGATAGAGAAATCAGAAAGATACAGGAGTTTATCAAACAGAACTATCAGGAAATGTACTTGAAGTGGTCAGAGTATAGCCATGAAGGCTACTATGGAAAAAACAATTAAGTATCGCAACATTGGGTCGAGTAGGTGCACCCCTTACGGTCGTACACCCCTCACAGAACTCCGGACGTGCGGCTTTCCCGCATCCGGCTCTTTGCGAAACGAATCGTTCACATTATCATTCGTATATATTGACATATATCCGGGGTCTTACCAGTGGATAGCTATTATCCAGCATATTTAGAAATTCTACCCAATTATAGCTTTTCTTCTGGCTTCTCCGGTTCAGGCAGTAGAAGCGATTATGATAAATCAAAACGTTTTTATGTTGATTTGCTAGGAATAAAGAAAGAAATCTTTGAAATTACGTTTCAGGATATACTGTTATTAATTAAAAATTATAAATTGGAAGATCTGCAATTTTTAATTAATAATGTAGATATAAAACAGTTTAAGATATCTGACAAAGAACGACAAGAATTTGAAAAGTATGTGGAGTATACGATAGAGTACTACTGCGAAAATTTTTGCGGAAATATTAGTGGAGACAAAATTAATATGTATATCCTTATCAAGGAAGAAATTAAAAACTTGTGTTATTTGGGACAGTTTTTTATCAGCAGTAAAAAAATCTTTGCAAAGTATATTGGTTTATTAGTATCATTTATGCCTGAGAAAGAGTTAAGATATGAAAAACGATTAGAAATATTAGACCAGATCAAATTGCATGTAGCAGGAGTAGATGAAATCATAACAAGTGAAGTGAATAAAATGTTGATAGAAAAAGTATCTTTTTGCTTGGACAACTCTAATTATAATTTATTGAGGCATTGGTATCCTGTAATTGAAGAATACTCAGTATGGTTAAATAAAATGTTTCCTGAGTATAGATCAGATGAATTGTTAAAAATCTGTACAAGTAAACAATTTTCAACACAGGATAAAAAATTTCTGGAAAGTTTATTGCCTATAATAAATACAACTGCGAATACTCGGGGGCAGACCCTATGAGAGACGTACAAGGGACGGGATATTTCGGAAAAACTTTTTCAATCCGATAAAACATTCATTGGTTCTAAGAGTGAGCGTGTTCAGTCGTCGCAAAGCATGTCATCTAAAATTTTTATAGAATTTGTGGCATTGATCATCCGTAACCGGATCTACAATCTTCTTAAAGAACAAATGATCCGTATGGAGACAAAACAAAAGTATATGACTGTTCCGGCTGCGATCCGTGAACTTGAAAAAATTGAAATGGTCCGTCGTAACGGCAGACACTACAAATTGGATCATGCAGTTACCAGAACCCAGAAATTGATCCTGAACTCTTTTGGTCTTGATGAAACAGATATCAAAAAGAGTGCTGAGGAATATGGTAAGCTGTTGAACAGCAGTCAGTCATACATAAACAAGGAGGCACCAGAGGATGGCGAGGAAGAAGACAATCGAGGCAATTGAGAACGAAATATCCAAAGTAAAATCTGATATGTCAAAACTGCAGGATCGGTATGATAAACTTGCAGAAAAACTTGAAGACTTGCAGAAACAAAAGCGCAGGATCGAAGCTGATACTATCATGGAGGCGTATTTAAAAAGCGGTAAAAATTTTGACGAGATTATGACATTTTTGAGTCCCTGATAGTCTTTAGTGTAACTTTTTTGCAGAGTTCACAATAAAATATATGAGGACGAGGGCAATTAATTTAGCACAGTTGTATATTTTTTATAGAAATAGGGGATGGAATACACTGGATCAGAAAAGTTATGATGCAATTATGGGGTGCGGTATTGATTTGAACTGTTATTCAATTCAAAAGAAAGAGTTATTAAAAGCTTTGAAAAAAATGTTTAAAGATGCGATTACACTAATGGTATTGTAATTTAATTTGTCATTACCAGAGCAGAAATAAAGTTGCAATAGAAAAATAGGATATGACGATTAGAAAATTTAAGGCATTTTGTGTGTCAGGCATTATAAGAATGACATGGAATGATACAATAAATAGTAAAGAGGATTCAAGGAATACATGAGTAGCTTAAATGATACAGAAATATCACCAGTGTCTGTAATATATTTAATTATTTCTACGATATTATGTATAGTAGTTATGGTTGTTTCACATGCTGGCTTTAAAGGTATTGTTGATATTTTGTCTAATATAGTCAGCAATTTTAATGTAAATATGAGTATGTCAGAAATTACACAAATAAATGAAGATAAATATCAGGAAATATTTTTTTTTCTTTCATTAATTCAAACTACATATATATCGAGATTGGTCAGAAAACTTATAGAGGATGCTTCTATAGTAGATAATATTTTAATGTTTTTAGGAACATCGATTCTGACGTGTTTTATAAACATAAGTTATACAGTATATCCTATTAGTTTCCTTAATAGTATATGGGGTGTTTTGCCTTTTATTATACTGATGGGAGCTATGTGTCTTTATGCATTTATAAGGGCTATGATAGCGGGTTTTAGAAATAGTAGTATACTGATAGGTCTTTTAAGTATATTTTTGTATATTTTTGTGAATCCGGTTTTTCTTGGCCTATTTGCTATAATAATTCCTTTTTTTATTGAAATGTACTTATACGCTTGTTTGTATGATGCATTTTGGATTAATCATCCTGTTTTAATGATGATATTCATTTTACTGACTTCATATCCTGCAAATTTGTTAACCGGTGCATTAACAGAAAAACTGATTAATCTTTCAAATGGGAATGAGACGGAAATTCCTTTTACAGATATTATATATGGTCTTTTTTCTTTTGGGTTGATTATAAGCTGGTTTGTACTTGTATTTATAAAAAATGATGTTATCAATATACAGGTTGATTTTGATAATCAATCACAAGTTTATACAGTTGAAGATGTAATGAAAAAAGGAAACATTAGTGATAATGTATGGTGGGAATTTTATAAAGATGGAACTTTGGTAATAAATGGCGGTTATTCGAATGTAAAAATGCAGGATTTTAGTTTTACTAGCTCACCTTGGTACGAGTTTGCACAGAATATAAAAAGAGTAGTTATACAGGATGAAATTAGTTATATTGGAAGCTGTGCTTTTTCTGGATGCAAAAATCTGAATGAGATTTATATAGGAAAAAATGTGAAAGAAATTGGAAATTATGCTTTGGATGATTGTGCGTCATTACAAAAAATCATAGTTGATAAAGAAAATAAAGTATATAGTGCGGATGACGGAATGTTATTTACTGACAATATGCGTGAATTGGTATTGTGGGCTTGCGGCAAACAGAGTATAACACTGCCTGACACAGTAGAAAAAATAAGTTGCAGATTTTATTCTTATGTGAATCTTCAAAAAATAGAAGTAGATAAAAATAATATGTTATACGCGGCAGTTGATGGTATCTTATATAGTAAAGATAAGAAGAGCTTGATTTATTGTCCAATTGGTAAAAAGGGAAAATGTGTGGTTGACAAAAATGTAGAAAAAATAGAGCAGGGAGCATTTGAATATTGTAGTGAAATAGACAATATTATTTTGCAAAAGGGAGTAAAGGATATAGAAGCCTATGCTTTTAATGCATGTAGGAAATTAAAAGAAATAGATATACCAGAGAATGTGAGAAGTATTGGATATGCTGCATTTATGGATTGTGAAGAACTGCATAAGATAAAATTGATGGGAGATGTGCCGAAAATAGGAGAAAATGCCTTTTTAAGGGTAAATGCTATTTTGGAATATCCAAAAAACCAAAATAAACCTCAAATTCAGGAGAATAATTGGGGTGGTGAAATTAAATGGAAAGGATATTGACTTATAAAAAAAGACTAAAATTGACTATAAAATATTGTGAAATGATATTGAATATGATGAAGGCACTATTATAGATGGAGTTTTCCTCTATACTGATAGAGTTAGTATACGAAAAGTAGAAGGAATAAGATGAATTCAGTCAAAATTGAAAAACGTTCAATTAGTGAATTGAAAAGCTGGATTGCTGAACATGATTTACTGGATGAATATATTAATGACAATGATAAAGAACCATCTTGGGATGGATATATCATGGTATACACTGATGAAGATTTGAAAGCAGAACATATCAAATATAAAATCCCGGTTCAGGTTAAGGGTAAGTGTAAGAATGAATTAATAAACAGAAAGATGATTACTTATCCCGTAGAATATCGGCACTTACAAAATTATTATTTTGATGGTGGCGTAGTATATTTTGTAATTGCTATTTCAGAAGATGCAAAAAGAAAAACGATTTTTGCAAATGCGTTAACACCGGTAAAACTGAAAGAATTGCTAAAAAGTGCTGAAAAAAAGCCGAATCAGACTAAAAATATACCTTTACAGAGACTTAAGGATGTTCATGAACTTTATATATTGTTATTACAATATGGACATGACAGTAAAAGGCAGGGAACAGGGCAATGTGAATTAATGAGAAAAACGATTGATTTATCAAAACTAAGAGATATTGATAAATTAGAAGCAACTGTAATCAGTGCGAATAGTGAGAAGGAAGCTCTGAAGAAAATTTTTTCTGGAGAAGTGGGGCTGTTTGGACATTTGGAAAAGTCAGATATATGGCTCCCAGTGGAATATAGCCAACAAATTCGTTTTAAAGTGCGCACTGTAAGATGTCATGATGAGTTGGTGAAAGTAGATGGAATAGAGTTTTATAAGAGATTTCGTATAGAAGAAGATGATGAGAGTATAAAAATTATTTTCAGCGACAATTTGTATATAAAATTAACAGATATAGAATATACCATGAACCTTGCGTTAAATGGAACTGTTGAGTCACTGAGGCAAGATGTACTTTTTATGAAAGCTTTATTATCCGGACATATATTGCAACTGGGGAAAATGGTAGAAATAGAGATTCACTCAGACGCAATAGGAAATGACTTCCTGGAAGGAATAAAAATCACGGATGCCTTTACCCGTGCATGTGAACAATTTGATGTTAGACCATCAAAAAAGATGAAAGATTATACAGAGCAAGATTGGAAAAAGATGCAGGAACTGACGAATTTATATCATGGATATATTATTCCAAAAGATGGAGATATAGCATGGCACATGTGGTGGTGGGAGAATAAGTTATATCCATTTATTGTATATAGAGAAAATAATAAAGTTCGTGCGATTAATATTTTTAAGGATGATAAATGTGTGACAGAAGTAAAATTTGAAGAAAAAAAATACCGAGTGCCAGTATTTGCATCTTTGAATAGAGATATTTGGAGTAAACTGTATGATGTTAGAGAACAAACTCTTATAAAACAGATTGAGCAGAGCGATATGAATATGGAAACGGCACCTGTTTTTATAAGTATATTTATAGAACTTATGTGGGCGTATGATGATATAGAAAATGAAAAATATTATAATGCTGCTTTTTTGATTATTGAGAAATTAATAGAATTAGATAATGATAATGTGGCAGCAACTATTAATAGAATGCAGTTGATTTATAGAAAAAAAGAACTGGCTGAAGAGGAAATGAGAAAACTGGAAGCTATTGATGATCAGGATTATTTAGCAAAATGTGCAGCTAACATTTTGCTGGATAATAAACGGATAGCAAAAAAATATTTAGAGAAGATGTCTGAGGAAGACAAAAATAAATTTAAACAAAATCCGATTTATAATCTTTTATAATCAGCAAAAAGTATTCAGGGCTGAGGGAAAGTTTTTATATCCATTTTCCTATAATGAATTAGGAGACCAACTATGAAAAGGATATAATTTGTTAAAAGAATTTTTTTTAGCACACTTTAGCGATAGGAGATGAAATATATAATATGCATCATGATTTAGATATCCACCCAATTCCAGAGAAGGTTCTTTATATCAATGAACTTGGAATTGCGGACACGGCTTTTTACTATAATACGGAAGAGCAGCATCAAAAAGCACTTACCGGAAGAATACGTACTAATGGTGGGATTTTACCTGATGATAATGTTCGTGTTTATGTACCTCTGGACTTAAATGCTGCTCAGATATTGAACAGACTACAGCAAATATACCAGATTATGGAAAGTCCGGATGATACGAACGAATTAGAGTTTTCTTACCAGGTGGGTAAAATCATCTCACAACTTGAAATATATGATCAGGTGTGGGTAGCCAGAGATTTAGGAAATGCAGTAAGAATTGGAGAACATCTCCACAGTAAGAATGGTATAGAACTGGCTGGTAAGATTGTTAGTATTTTACTGGAAGATGAAGGTTGCGCCGAATGTTTTCCATATGATGTTGTGGATGAGTTAAAAAAAGAGTTTGGAATATGATATAAAACATGAGATATATTGAAAAAAGATTCATCATAAAGAGACAACGAACAAAGGAGAGAAAAGAAATGAATTGCTGAGCGAATTGCAGCCGGATGGTTATCTTGTATTGGGAGATACCAATTCCTGTTTATCTGCAATCTCAGCAAAGAGATTACATATCCCTCTTTTCCATATGGAAGCTGGAAACAGATGTAAGGATGAGTGTCTTCCTGAGGAGACCAACAGACGTATTGTAGATGTTATTTCTGATGTAAACCTCTGCTATTCTGAATTTGCCCGTAAATATCTTGCAGATACAGGATTGCCGAAGGAGAGAACATATATGACCGGTTCTCCTATGGCAGAAGTGCTGCGCATGAATTTAGAGAAGATCCAGAAAAGTGATGTTCTGGAAAGATTTGGACTTGAGAAGGATAAATATATTTTACTTTCTGCCCATCGTGAGAAGAACATTGATTCTGAGAAGAATTTATTAAGTCTTTTCACAGCGATCAATGCTCTTGCAGAGAAGTACGATATGCCGATTCTTTATTCCTGTCATCCAAGGTCAAAGAACCGTTTGGAGAAGAGTGGATTTAAGCTTGATCCAAGGGTAAGGGTGAATGAGCCTCTTGGCTTTAATGATTATAATAAGCTTCAGATGAATGCACTGGCAATTGTGTCCGATTCAGGTACACTGCCGGAGGAGAGTTCCTTCTATCTTTCCATTGGCCATCCTATTGCTGCTGTTTGTATCCGTACATCCACAGAGAGACCGGGTAAACGGTAGAATACGAGTACCTTTTTATTCACTTCAAGTTATGCCATAATCATACTCAACAAAATAACATCGTCAAAAAAGTTTAGTACTTAACTTTTTTAACTGACTATGATTCAGAGGAGGAATATTATGGCTACGCAAACCAGCCTTGTAGCTCAGCAGGTCAGGATCAGACAATGGGCAGAACAGATCCGGAATTGTCAGAACCGTCCCAAAGGGATGGATGTTGAAACCTGGTGTACCCAAAATAATCTTACAAAAGCCAACTATTATTACCGTCTCCGGCGTGTCAGGCAGATATGCCTGGATCAGATGCAGGACACAGAAACCACTATTTTTGTGGAACTGCCCGCACCTGCACCAGATCCAAAGAAAACAGATACTCCAAAAGGAGATCGTTGCACGCCATCCGATCTCTGAGCTGAAAGAGACACCCCGCATTATGTAGCCTGTACAAAATGCCGAAAATAAAAAAATACCAAAACTGTAAAAATGATGTGTATCAACCGGATGAAAAAGATTATCCACCGTCATTATGACGAAAGCCCATATCTGAAGGATTGGCGGAAATACAAAAATTCTGTTATAATCGGAATCAGTATAAAGACAGGAGTTCCGGTTATGACGATCAAGTACACAAAAGAACAACTGAATAAGTTTGATAAGGATCTGCTGATAGAGCTTTTTCTTGGGATGCAGGGACAGATGGAAGAATTGTCCAGGCAAACGCAGGCCTTAAATGACAGGATGCAGCTGATGATAGAACAGATAGTTCTTTTCCAGAAGAACCGTTTTGGCAGATCCAGCGAAAAAATGGCGGATCCTGAACAGATACGTTTCATGGAAGTAGATGGGATTATCGTATTCTTTAATGAAGCAGAGGCAGTCTGCGACCTGGATGCACCGGAACCTGATGACCTGGAACTGAAAGCACCCAAAAAGAAAAAACAGCCAGGGAAAAAAGCGGCTGATATAGCAGGGCTGACAGTAAAACGTATTGATCACTATCTGAAAGAGGAAGAACTGACGGCTGAGTTTGGTGAAAACGGATGGAAACAGCTTCCGGATGCCATTTCCCGATGTTATCGGTTCATTCCGGCCAGTGTCGTGATAGAGGAACATCATATCGGCGTTTATTCCAGTAAACTGGATGAACACATGATAAAGGCACCCCATCCCAGAAATCTGCTTCATGGAAGCCTTGTATCCCCGTCCCTTGCTGCGGCAGTCATAAATGGTAAGTATGTAAATGCGGTACCTCTCTACCGTCTTGAAAAAGAATTCGAAAGGTACGGGCTTGCCATTACCAGACAGAACATGGCGAACTGGATGATCCGTCTTGGGGAAGAATATCTGGGAACCATGTATGATTATCTGCATAAACTTCTGTATGATTATCATGTGATACAGGCAGATGAGACTCCTGTACTTGTAAATAAGGACGGGCGTCCTGCCGGCAGCCAGAGTTACATGTGGGTGTACCGGTCCGGCTTTATGTACCGGGATCGTCAGATCATCCTTTATGAATACCAGAAAACGCGTAATGCATCCCATCCCCGGGAATTCCTGAGGGATTATACCGGGATCTGTGTTACGGATGGGTACCAGGTATATCATACATTGGAAAAGGAGTGTGAAGATCTGAAGATCGCAGGCTGCTGGGTTCACTGCAGGCGCAGGTTTAACGATGCACTGGAAGTGATACCAAAAGCACACCGAAAGGAATCAATCCTGCATCTGATCATGAAACAGATACAGGCCATTTACCGGGAAGGCGGAAAATAAACAGACCGCAAAAGCGGTCTGCTATTTGTCAAGATACTCGTATTATACCGTTTACGATGATTACATACTTACAATAGAAAAGAGAGTTCATAGAGAGAATTTCTCTGATTATTCAGAAAATTTCTCAGAAACAGGCTCTTTCTTTTTTCTGGATTTACCAGAAATCATTTTATGACCAGAGTAGATAGCCA
>OGZD01000843.1_pt1 | contig 28843 bp, 25 predicted proteins | sample 1576701 | NCBI WGS metagenome assembly OGZD01 (sample SAMEA3541487, study PRJEB24748) | human gut metagenome | biome: human gut; feature: human-associated habitat; material: faeces | place: China | collected 2012
TTCATACTTCTACAAAACTTTTGGAAATCGGAGATCATACGGTAACCGCAGAAAACCTTATTTACTCCGCTTATCTGCCTGGCAGCGCTGGTTCCACTGACCATCGTTGTGATCGGTCCATTGATCCAGTGGCTGTCCAATGGAGTTGCCGCCGGATACAATCTTCTGTATCAGATGGCGCCTCCGATCGCAGGTGCAGTTGTCGGCGGGGTGTGGCAGGTGATCGTAATCTTTGGCATTCACTGGGGGATGGTTCCGATTGTAATTGCCAATTTTGCGCAGAACGGACAGGACACACTGCAGATTTTTATTCAGATTGCTGTAATTTCACAGATGGCAGCTGCATTTGGAGTATTTTTAAAAGCAAAAGACAAGCAGCTGAGAACAGATGCACTGTCCGCCGGAATCACAGGAATTTTCGGAATTACAGAACCGGCAATCTATGGGATCACACTGCCGAGAAAGAAACCGTTTATTTATGGCTGTATCTGGGCTGAAATCGGAAGTGCAATCGCTGCGATACTGGGAGCAACACAGTATGTGTATGCAGGACTTCCGGGACTGATCTCCGTGGTAAATTCCATATCTGTGGAAAATCCGGGTTCATTTCCAGCCTGTGCCACAGGAGCAGCAGTGACGATTACAGGAACAATCGGAAGTATCCTGCTGTTTGGGTGCGAACCAAAGCAAAAGGAAAACGCAGAGCATTCTATTTTGGGACAAACTGTTTTCAGTCCGCTGACAGGAGAACTCAAATCTCTAAAAGACGTCAATGATCCCACATTTTCAGAAGAGATACTTGGAAAAGGAATTGCAATTCTTCCAAAAGAAGGAATCGTCTATGCGCCTTTTGACGGAGTAGTGTCCGCTCTTTTTGATACAAAACATGCAATTGGACTGACAGACGATCAGGGAATGGAGCTTTTGATCCATGTAGGACTGGAAACGGTAAATTTGGGCGGAACTCATTTTGAGGTGCATATTTCTCAGGGGGATCTGGTGAAAAAAGGTGATCCGCTGATTACATTTGATCTGCAGGAAATCCAGAAAACACATGATGTCATTACACCGGTTCTTATTACAAACGCAGATGATTTTTCAGAAATCGTGGTACAAAAAGAATTCGGTCCGGTAAAAGCAGGAGATGCAATTTTAACAGTCAAAAAATAGAGAAAGGATAAAAAAGAGATGAATCGAGTAATATTTCCAAAGGATTTTTTATGGGGCGGCGCAGTGGCAGCCAACCAGTGTGAAGGAGTGTATTTGGAGGATGGAAAAGGGCTGTCCATTCAGGATATCATGCCAAAGGGAATCAAGGGGGCACCTACAGAAGAACCTACAGCGGACAACATGAAGCTTGTGGCAGTCGATTTTTACCATCGTTACAAAGAAGATATTGCCATGCTTGCAGAGATGGGATTTAAGGTGTTTCGATTTTCTATTGCATGGTCCAGAATTTTCCCAAATGGAAATGACAAAGAGCCAAATGAAAAAGGACTTCACTTCTATGATGATGTACTGAATGAGTGCAAAAAGTATGGTATTGAGCCATTGGTGACGATTTCCCATTACGAGACTCCATTGCATCTTGCTGTTGAAGTATGCGGTACAACAAGGCAGACCTTTTACCGAAACTTTCAGGACAAATACGATTTGATCAACTGGTATTTTGATAAGATTCTTTTGAAATCTTTCGAGTACATGGGAGAGAGCGAAACAATCTACGAAGGACTTGTCAATAAATTTTATTATATCCAGCAGGAGAACCTGTTTTTTCGTACTGCCTTTAAGAATGATGATCAGAACTGCCTGCGGGATCACGACTTTCATCTGATCCTTCAATTTTATACAGACCAGATTGAACAGAAGACCGGAGAGAAAATTTCAGAGCATTTGCGTTTCCTACTGGAAATGTATTGTCAGGGTTCCATCTATATGACTGTACAGTGGGTTCTTGGAAAGCTGAAAGGAACTCCAGAAGAAATTGCACGCTCTCTGGTTGATGCTATGCCTCTGGAACTAATGGAAGTATTTAAGGCATTAAATCTATTGTAAAGTGACAAATTTGACAGTTTGTCACTTTCTATTTTTGTGAAAAATTGTTAAAATCAAAACAAAGGAGAGTGATACAAATGGCAAATAGAATTATGCTGAACGAAACATCTTATCATGGGGCAGGAGCAATCCAGGAAATTGCAGCAGAAGCAAAGGCAAGAGCTTTCAAAAAAGCATTCGTCTGCTCGGATCCGGATCTGATCAAATTCGGAGTCACAGGAAAGGTGACAGACGTTCTTGACAAAGCTGGGCTTGCTTATGAAATTTATTCTGACATCAAAGCAAACCCGACCATCGAAAATGTACAGAATGGTGTTGCCGCATTCAAAGCTGCCAAAGCAGATTACATTGTTGCAATTGGCGGCGGTTCTTCTATGGATACCGCAAAGGCAATCGGTATTATCATTGCAAATCCGGAATTTGAAGACGTAAGAAGTCTGGAGGGTGTGGCGCCTACAACAAAACCCTGTATTCCAATCATTGCCGTTCCGACAACTGCAGGAACAGCTGCAGAAGTTACCATCAACTATGTGATCACAGATGTGGAAAGAAAAAGAAAATTTGTCTGTGTGGATCCGCATGATATGCCGATCATTGCGATCGTTGATCCGGATATGATGTCCTCTATGCCAAAGGGACTGACTGCCTCTACCGGTATGGATGCACTGACACATGCCATCGAAGGTTATACAACCAAAGGAGCATGGGAGATGACAGACATGTTCCACTTAAAAGCAATCGAGATCATTTCCAGATCTTTAAGAAGTGCAGTAGCAAATGAAAAAGAAGGACGGGAAGGAATGGCCCTCGGACAGTATATCGCAGGGATGGGATTTTCCAATGTCGGCCTTGGAATTGCGCATTCCATGGCACATACATTAGGAGCTGTTTATGATACGCCGCATGGTGTCGCATGTGCGATGATGCTTCCGATTGTTATGGAATACAATGCAGATTGCTCCGGAGAAAAATATCGCGAAATCGCACGTGCTATGGGCGTGAAAGGTGTAGATGAGATGTCTGCTGACGAGTACAGAAAAGCTGCTGTGGATGCAGTACAGAAACTTTCTGTAGATGTAGGAATCCCAACAAAGCTGGAAGCACTCAAAGAAGAAGATCTTCCGTTCCTTGCCGAATCTGCACACGCAGATGCATGTGCACCTGGCAATCCAAAAGATGCCAGTGTAGAAGATCTGAAAAACTTATTCAGAAAACTGATGTAAACAGAAACAGACAGGACAGCCGTTGAAAGAGATGGCAATCCTGTCTTTTTTACTTTTGAAAGTTTATTAAGCTAAAGCGTTAATTTGCCAGTTCTTTAAAAAAATAAAGAAAACAGTGCAAAACCTATTGACAATTTATTAAAAAAGTATAAAATATCTATAAAACAGAGTGCACTCTATTACAAAGAAATGGGAGATGAAAATTTTATGGCAACTTTTATAACAGGGCTTGTAATACTTTTACTTGGAGGCTGGCTGTACGGGAAATTTGTAGAGCATGTCTTTAAACCTGACGATCGCGAGACTCCAGCCGTACGAATGAAAGACGGTATTGATTATGTTCCTATGAATAAGTGGAAAAACGCATTGATCAACCTCTTAAATATCGCAGGTACTGGTCCGATTTTTGGGCCGATTCAGGGGATCTTGTTTGGACCAATCGCATTTATTACCATTCCAATCGGATGTGTGATCAGCGGTGCAACACATGACTATTTAAGCGGAATGATGTCACTTCGCCAGAATGGTGCACAAATGCCGGGAATCATCCGGAAATTTCTGGGAAATAAAACCTATCAGGTGTATAATATTTTCCTTTGTTTTCTGATGCTTCTTGTTGGTGCTGTTTTCACCTATACCCCGGGAGATCTATTCGCAGGACAGATTTGCGGATTTCAGGATGTCAATGTATGGACATGGGTAATTTACGGAGTGATCTTACTTTACTATCTGGTGGCCACGTTGTTCCCGATTGATAAGATCATCGGAAAGATTTATCCGATTTTCGGTGCGATTTTGCTTTTATCAGCAATCGGAGTATTTGCAGGAATCTTTATTCAGGGGTATCAGCTTGACAATATTGATTTTAGCCACGGTCTCAAAGGAATTTTTGATGTATATCCAATTTTTGATGCACAAGGAAATTCAGGAGTGGGAACAAAATTCATCCCTGTCTTTTTCGTAACAGTAGCCTGTGGAATTACATCCGGATTTCACTCTACACAGTGTACTTTAATTGGACGTTCTGTTGAACATGAAAAAGAAGGACGCACAGTCTTTTATGGAATGATGATCCTGGAAGGCCTGATCGCAATGATCTGGGCAGCTGCAGCTATGGGACTTTACAACAGCGGTTCTACTGCAGGAGCTACTGCAGCAGTTGGCGAAGTTGCAAAAGGCCTGCTTGGTCCTGTGGGAGGAATCATGGCAATCCTCGGTGTGATTGTTCTTCCAATTACATCCGGAGATACCGCCCTTCGTTCCTGCCGTCTGATGGTGGCAGATTACTTGCACATTGATCAGAAAACAAGAAAAAATCGTGTACTTGTGACATTGGGAATTTTTATTCCAGTTATTTTGATTCTTGTTTTTGCAAAAATGAATGCAGAAGGATTTAATATCCTTTGGAGATACTTTGCATGGAGCAATCAGACTATCGGCGTATTTGCGTTTGCTGCAATCACCATTTATCTGATGGCAAAAAAAGGTGCAAAAAAAGGGATTTACCTGATTGCCCTGATTCCGGGAAGTTTTTATATGTTCATTATATCTTCTTTCATTTTGAGTCAGAAAATCGGGTTTGGTCTTCCGATGACAGTCGCATATATAATCGCAGGGATTCTGACTGCTTTGTATTTTGCAGGTTTGATCATGGCTGGCAAAAAGTATGCTGCAAACCATGAAGAAGAATAGGATTCTTTTTCAAAACTGTTTTTCGTAGTTACATAAATGTTCCTTCTGCGCTATAATATTTACTAGAAGAAAAAAGAAAGAAGGAATTGTAAATGAAAGTTTTGATGTTAAACGGAAGCCCCAGAAAAGATGGATGTACGTATACTGCACTTGGCCAGATTGCGGAGGCATTAAAAGAGAATGGGATTGAAAGTGAAATCTTTCAGGCAGGAGATCCGGCGCTTGAAAATGTAAAGGCCGCTGCTGAAAAAATGAAGGAAGCAGATGCTCTGATCGTTGGTTCTCCTGTATACTGGGCATCTCCATCTGGACAAATCGTAGAATTTATGGATAAGTTTTGTTCCATTGCCGGAAAGGATATGCTTCTGAAGCCTGCGGCTGCAATTGCATCTGCAAGACGTGCAGGTACGACGGCAACACTGGATGTTCTCTTAAAATATTTTTCATTTCACCAGATGCCGGTTGTTTCTTCGAACTATTGGAATATGGTTCATGGCAACACACCGGATGAAGTGATGCAGGACAAGGAAGGTCTTCAGATCATGCATGTTCTCGGGAAAAATATGGCATGGATCCTGCACTGTCTGGAAGCCGGAAAAAATGCCGGAGTTCCAAAACCGGCAGCAGAGGAGAAGATCAAAACAAATTTTATTCGTTCATAATTTAAGAGTGGATTAGCAGACACTGCCGGCAGAGATAATCTGCCGGTTTTTTCATTTCAATCATTCATAATAATTAATAAAGTTTAAGATTTGCTTTGGGGTTTTTTTAAGAAAGGAGCGGCATAATAGTTTTCAGGAGGTGGATAAAATCATGAAAGCACATAGAATTACCATAATCATTCCCTGTTTTAACGAAGAAGAGATGCTCCCTGTATATTATCAGGCAATGCTGCCTGTCATGAAACAGATGAATCCCGTTGATTTTGAGCTTCTATTTATTGATGATGGATCCAGCGATCATACCTTGCTTGAAATGAAACAACTGCATCAAAAAGATCCGCGCTGTAAATATCTTTCTTTTTCCCGTAATTTTGGAAAAGAAGCGGCTATTTATGCGGGGCTTTCCAAGGCAAGCGGCGATTATGTTGCAGTTATGGATGTAGATCTGCAGGATCCACCGTCACTTTTGCCAGAAATGTACAAAATCCTGATAGAAGAGGAGTATGACAGTGTTGCAACCAGACGATCAGGCCGCACCGGAGAACCAAAAATACGTTCTTTTTTATCTGACAGTTTCTATAAAATCATCAACCGGATTTCAAAAACAGAAATTATGCGTGGTGCCAGAGATTTTCGTCTTATGAAGCGGAACATGGTAGATGCAGTTTTGGAAATGAGTGAATACAACCGATTTTCGAAAGGTATTTTTGAATGGGTAGGATTTCGCACAAAATGGTTGGAATACGAAAATATTGAACGTTCTGCAGGCGAAACAAAATGGTCTTTGAAAAAACTGTTTGTCTATTCAATGGAAGGAATCACTGGATTTTCGGTAGCTCCGCTATCACTGGCATCTGTACTTGGACTTTTATTTTGTCTGATTTCATTTGTCATGATCGTGGTGATTATCATAAGGACATTGATCTGGGGCGATCCTGTGTCTGGCTGGCCTTCGCTTACCTGTATCATATTTATGGTAAGCGGAGTGCAGCTTTTGTGTACGGGAATTGTTGGGCAATATCTGTCCAAAACATACCTGGAGACAAAGCATCGGCCGATCTTTATTTTAAAAGATTCCAGTGAAAAGGAGAACATATGAAGAACAGATATACACAATTACGGGTTTCCATTCTTTTCATTTTTTTGACTCTGCTTTTTTGTTGGTTATTTTGTGGAAAATATGGGGTGTTTGGTTCTAAAGTAGATTGGATCAGCCAGCACAGCGTATTTCCGGACTATTTCCGGCAGCAATTTTACGATACGGGAGATTTCTTCCCGGAATTTGCCCTTGATATAGGAGGCGGACAAAACATCTATCATTTTGCTTATTACGGATTGTACAGTCCTGTTTTCTGGCTTTCGTACCTGTTGCCCTTTGTAAAAATGAGTGATTATCTGATTGCTGCATCCTTTGTCTGTCTTACCGCATCCATAATTTTGTTTTACTGCTGGCTGAAAAAAAGAGGATTTTCCCCCATCATCTGTTTTCTGACGGCCTGTCTGTTTCTGCTGGCAGCACCTATGATTTTTCAGTCTTATAACCAGATTATGTTTGTAAACTATATGCCATTTTTATGTATGGGACTCTGGGGCGTAGATTCTTTTCTCGAAAAGGGGAGTTCGTTTCTCTATATACTGAGTGTATTTTTCATGATCCTGACCAGCTTTTATTTCAGTGTCGGAGGAATTCTGGTTTTGATTTTATATGGGATGCATCGATACTTTCTGCTGCAGGATTTATCAGAAGAAGACCTCCACCTTTGGCGTTTTTTCCGAGATGGGATTCGTTTTTTGTACCCCACACTGCTTGCAATTCTGCTGAGTGCCTTCTTTTTGATGCCGACTGCAATGGCTTTGACAGGAGGAAGAGGCGAAAACAGAGATACAACGCTTTTGTCTCTTTTGATTCCTTCTATCAAACTTTCTGCGGTTTTGTATCACCCGTATGGCATTGGTCTGACCACACTGGCTGTGACAGCTTTGCTTGCCGGAATTACATGGAAACGAAAAGGAGAGTGGATTCTTGCATGGGGGTTGATTTTCATTTTGACGATACCCTTATTTTCGTATCTCCTCAATGGTGGATTATACATCCGGGATAAGGTTTTGATTCCATTTTTGCCGCTTTTCTGTTACCTGATTGCGTATTATATCCAAAAACAGCAAAAAGAATTCCGATCATTCCGACATGGAATTCTACCGTATCTTCTGACGGCTGTTCTGATACTGATCGGAGATACAAGTTCCATGCCAAAATTCAGTCGAGTTCTTTTATTCCTTGATGCCATTTTTATGATGTTCTGTTATCTGCTTTTTTACAAAATCCACCGATTGTATACCCGGAGGTGCAAAAGATTCTTACAGTATACGGGAATTTTATGCCTTTTCATTCCGGCGCTTCTGTTTCTCAGCATCTATGATTATTTCTTTCAGACACAAGCGGGATATATGCTGGATGTAGATTTTTATCAAAAGATAACTACTCATGATACAAAAAAAGCAATCGAATTTGTAGACTCGAACGATACTTTCTGCCGAATGGAACAACTTGGAACAAATCAGGAGGAATTTGCAAATCTGAACCGTATTCAAACTATCGGACAGCACAGCAGTTCTATATATTCTTCTGTATACAATGAAGCGTATCAGAAATTTCGTACAGAAACTTTTGAACTGGAAGAACCTTACCGGAATTTTCTGATGCAGCCAGCTTCCAGAAACCCAGTTTATCAACGGTTTATGGGAGTTAAATATCTGATCAGTCAAGAAGAAATTCCCGGATATGAAAAAATGGGGAGCGTGGGAAACACAAAGATACTTCAAAACGATCGTGTATCGCCAATCGCATATGCAACGAATCGATTATTGAATCAAAAAACCTATGAAACATTAGGCTTTCCATACAATCAGACAACCTTGTTGGATTACGCAGTGATAGAAGAGGGCGGAAAGCAGGAGACCCCGACTTCCGACAGTCTGAAAATCACACCGGGGACTCTGAAATTCCCAAAGCTAAGAAAAGAAGGCAACGTTCTTATCCAAACGAAGGATGCCATAACGGCTGATCTACAGCAGCCCGAAACAGTCCGACTACATTTGACAGAATTATTTCCCGGCAAGAAGAACCAAGACCACCGGGAGGACATTTTATTTCTGCAGTTTCGGATTAAAAATCAGAATCCGTCTTCTGATGTATCCATTACCCTGGAAAAAGAACGGAACAAATTAAGTGCCAGATCCCACATTTATTATAACCACAATGAAACTTTTACTTATGCAGTTCCGCTCAGAAAAGGTCAGAAGGACATTGCGCTGACTCTTGGAACGGGAGATTATCAGCTTTCTGATCTGAAAATCTTTCTGGGATCCTGGGCATCGTTCAATGCGGAAAATACACTGTATCAGTCTGAATTTCAAATAAATCGACAAACTTCCAGCGGAGATAAAATCAAAGGAACAGTCACGACAAAATCAGATGGTTATTTTATCACGACCATTCCTTATGATACTCATTTTGAAGTTCTGGTAGATGGCAGGAATATCTCCTGTGAAAAAGTCAATACCGCATTTCTTGGATTCCCTTTAAACAAAGGAAATCATCGGATTGAAATTTCCTACCATGCACCGGGTGCCAATGTCGGAAAACTCCTGTCCTTATTAGGGATTCTACTTTGTTTCCTGCATTTGACTTCCTGCTTTCAGCATACGAAACAGACGTCTCGCTGCATTTAGATACAATTCTTCCGCCTGTTCCAGCGCTGTATGCAGTTCCATGGGGGCATTGACTGTAGTCAGGATTGAGTCGATTCCTGACTCGTAGATTTTTTCTGCCCCCTGTCCCATGGAACCTACAAGCGCCACAACAGGAATCCCATATTTTTTGCTGCGCATTCCGACTCCGTGGAGAACTTTTCCAAAAGCAGACTGCCAGTCTGTCCGCCCCTCTCCGGTAACCACAAGAGAAACGCCCTGCAGGCGACTGTCAAAATCAACCAGATCTAATACCGTCTCAATTCCGGATTTTAATGTTGCATTCAAAAATACGACCAGGGCTGCACCAAGTCCACCGGCTGCACCAGCACCTGGAATTTCATTGACATCTACCTGGAACACTTTCAAAAGAAGCTCCCGATAGTGAAGCATTCCGCTTTCTAATTCGTTTAAAAGTTCTGGACTTCCTCCTTTTTGAGGGCCAAATGTATAAGTTGCTCCATTTTCACCGCAAAGTGGATTGTTGACATCACACATAACGGTAAATTTTGTTTTTGAAACTCTTGGATCCAATTCAGAAAGATCGATTCTGGAAATCTTACCTAGATTTTCTCCACAACCTTCTAATTCCCTTCCATTTTCATCCAAAAAACGGACGCCTAGTGCACACATACATCCCATGCCGCCATCGTTTGTGGCAGATCCGCCAATTGCAATGGAAATATCTCGAAAACCATGGTTTAAAGCATCTCGGATCATTTCTCCGGTTCCGTATGTTGTTGTTTTTGCCGGATTTCTTTCTGCTTCTGAAAGTAGTGGAAGACCGGATGCGGCTGCCATTTCCATAATCGCCCGATTTTCATCCAATTTCCCATAGAAACAGTCCGTAGGTTTCCAGAGAGGCCCGCATACAGTCAGAGGAATCCTTTCGCCTTTCACTGCACACAGAACAGCGTCCGTCGTTCCTTCTCCACCATCTGCAGTTTCGACACTTGTGCAGATACAATCTGGAAACGATTCTTTAGCAGCTGTCGTAAGTAACTCTGCAATGCGTGCAGAAGATAACGTGCCTTTAAAAGAATCCGATGCAAATAAAAATTTCATAATAATCAGCCTCCCTTTTTATAGAGTATCTTTTTAGTGAAGGAAGAGTGAAAGTACAAAGATTTCAATCATGCCGGCAATTCCAAGTACCAATGTTGCCATGGTCTGTGTTTTGTATCCTTTTTCGGGAGTCATTGCGCCAAAATTTGTAACAACCCAGAAATAGGAATCGTTTGCATGAGAAACTGTCATAGCACCAGCGCCGATTGCCATCACTGCAAGTGTTGCCCGAATTGGAGAATCCAGTCCAAGTACAGGCAAGATTGGTGCTACAATTCCTGCGGTTGTAGTCAATGCAACAGTCGAAGATCCCTGTGCACTCTTTAAGATTGCTGCCAGAATGAACGGGAAGAAAATACCAATCGTCTCAAGCAACTCCGCATTTTGTGTAATGTACTCAATCATACTTGTAGAAGCAATCACTTTTCCAAGAACACCACCTGCTGCCGTTACAAACAGAATAGGACCTACTGTTTTTAATGTTTCGTTTGTCAAATTATAGAATTTGTCAATCCGCTGTGCTCCAACAAGCTGGATTACTCCAAAAATCGTACCAACGGCAAGTGCAATGATCGGCGTTCCTAAAAACTTCAGAATATCATTTGCAGCTCCGGACCAGCCTGCCATAGATGCAATAGAACTTGCAGCCATTAACAGAATCGGTACTAAAATCGGTGCAAGTGCAACAAATCCATTTGGAAGTTTTCCATATTCGGCAACCAACTCTTCATAAGATTTTTTTACATCATTGCAGTTTGCTTCGTCGTCTGCTTTTACTTTTTTACCGATGTATTTTGCAAAGAAATATCCAGCAATCAATGGAAGTACGGAACAAAGTGCACCGATTCCCATCACCATCAGTAGATTGTCCCCGATTCCAAGAGTTGATGCCGCAGCAATCGGTCCTGGTGTCGGCGGAATAAATACATGTGAGACATACAGGCCACAAGAAAGTGCAACTGACATTGCAACAGAGGATACACCTGTTCGGTTTACCAATGCTTTTCGGATTGGATTTAAGATAACAAATCCAGAATCACAAAATACAGGAATGGAAACAACCCATCCCATCAGCTCCATAGCCAATTCCGGGTGATTTTTTCCAACCAGATGAATGACCATATCTGCAAGCTTCAGTGCTGCACCTGTTTCTTCCAGAATACTTCCGATCAGTGCTCCAAGAATGATCACAATACCGATGCTGGTAAATGTACCGGAAAATCCAGCTCCAATCACGGTCGCTAACCCACTGGTAACGGTTCCGTCCGTTGCCGTCTGATCCACTAGCGGAATCCCTGCAACCAATCCCAGAATCAAAGAAACACCCATAATAGATAAGAACGGATGAATCTTAAATTTGGAAATAGCTACAATCATAACTACAATTGCAACAATAAAAGCGATGATAAGTGGAAATCCTGTCATATTAAAGCCCCCTTTGTTTTTTTGCTTTTATTTAATTGTATTCATTGTAGCAGAATATTTTCCAAAAATTCAGAATACTTCAACCAAAACTTTCTCTATATTTTGTGTTTCGCGCACAAAACATGTGTTCTATAATTTTAAGTATAAATACAAACAGATCAGCATCCATGTATCGTCCATTGAACGTTGATGGTCCAGACGCAGAACCTCTCTTATTTTATTATAACGGTAGGTAAACGTATTCTTATGCATAAAGCACTGCCGCGCTGCATTTTGGATATTGAAATTATTCTGAATCAGACTTCCCACAATTTCAATATAATTTTTTCGAAAGTCTTCCGGAAGCTTCTGTGCAAACACATTAAAAATCTGCTGTAATTCCTGTCTTGGAATGCAGGAGGTGATATATTCTCCTATAAAATCATAAAAATAAAACGCCTGATGTTCTCCAAAAATGTGAGTTTCCAGCCATTTGCAATGCTGATACGAATAATAATACTGAGAAAAACTGGTCTGAAAGGTTCCAACGTAGAATGTGCAGCAAATATCCTCTTCCCGCATCCATTTCAACGTACTTTTCAAATAGTCGGCAAGCAAAAATTTATAATCTGAAAAAAGTTGTTCCCCTTTTAGTGTTTTGAAGATCAAAATATATCGATCTTCCATCTGAAAACTGATATCCTGCGTAAGATGTTCCCGTCCGTTCTTGATTGAATGTAAGAAAGCCTCCTGATCTGAAGCGGACTGCAGATGACAAAGAATTGGAATTCGGATCAAATCCTCCCGGTAATTCAATTCTGCTGCCAGCTTTTGTATATCCTGTGGCGCACGATATTGCTTTTGCGTCAACATCTCCATGAAACGGTCCTTCCTTGTCTGTCTTCGAAACGCCTGCATTTTCTGATTTTCATATTTGATCAGCGTTTCTATCGCCATCTTGATAATGAGTGCGATCGGTCGTATCTCCTCTGGATTTCCCGTCACGCCTACCACGCCTTCCCGTTTTCCCTCAATCTCGATTATCATATTGATCCCGCTTAATACTCCCGGGTATTCATTGTCATTTTCAGTGACCATGATATCCGTTGTTCCATGCACGATCTGCCATGCAACTTCGTGAAATTTCCCGATTCGCTCCGGATTACGGCTCGCAATGATCACACCCTGTTCATTCATAATATTGACATTATAACTGGTGTATTTTGTAACCTGTTCGATTAGTTTTTCCGCCAGTGAATTCTCCAGCATCCTATCCAGCCTTCCTTTCCATTGTTTCTTAAATTGTAACAAGATTCCTGAGAAACTTCCAGTTTTTCAATCCGTATTTTTTTGATTGACATCCGTTCTGTCCTCATTTTATAATGAGAAAAATACAGTTTCCATTTTGTATTTTAGATGTCATCCAAAGGAAAGGAGTCAGAGTGTTATATATCATTATACCGATTGTAGTACTGTTACTTATTTTCTTATTTGCAGGCTATGTAAAGGCTCCGCCGAATAAAGCGGCGATCATTACCGGACTGTCAAAAAATCCAAGAGTTCTGCTTGGAAAATCAGGATTTAAAGTACCATTTTTTGAACGTGTTGACTGGCTAGAAGTCGGGCAGATCAACATCAATGTTGTAACAGAAGATTATATTCCAACTAAAGATTTTATCAATATCAAAGTTGATGCCATTGCCCAGGTAGCAATGGAAGTTTCCAACAATCAGGTTTCTGCCGTTGCCATGCGAAACTTTCTAAACCGGAAGGCAGATGATGTGCGATCTATGATCACCGAATCTTTACAGGGAAATCTCCGTGAGATCATTGGAACCATGGATTTAAAGAGCATTTGTCAAGACAAGGCAAAATTCAGTCAGGAAGTCAAACAAAATGCCGAACAGGATATGAAAGAACTGGGAATCCGCATTCTTTCTTTCAACGTCCAGAACGTCAACGATAAAGACGGACTGATCGATGATCTTGGAATTGATAACCGCGAAACAATTCGTAAGACTGCACGGGTTGCAAAAGCAAATGCGGATCGTGATGTAGAAGTTGCATCTGCAGAAGCGGCAAACAAGGCCAGTGAAGCAAAAGTGGCGGCAGAACTTGCCATTGCACAGCGTAACAATGATCTGGAGATCCGCAAAGCCGAATTAAAAATTGGGGAAGATACAAAAAGAGCAGAAGCGGATGCCGCATATGAGATTCAGAAGCAGACCTCCCGAAAAACGGTAGAAATCCGGGAACAGGAAGCAGATATTGCCCGCCGGGAAAAAGAAATTGAACTGCAGACAAAAGAAGCCGAAGTTGCTGAGAAAAAGCTGGATGCTGAGATCCGTAAAAAAGCAGAAGCAGACAAATATGCAGAAATGCAGAATGCAGATGCGGAATTATACCGCCGCCAGAAAGATGCCGAGGCACAGCAGTACGAAGCAGAGAAAGAAGCTGCGGCCATCCGTGCGAAAGGTCTGGCAGAAGCAGAAGCCATCCGGCAAAAAGGTCTGGCAGAAGCAGAAGCTCTGGACAAAAAGGCAGAAGCTATGAAAAAATACGGACAGGCAGCAATTCTGGAAATGATCGTAGGAGTTCTTCCGGATATTGCAAAAAGTGTGGCAGAACCATTATCTGCGATTGATAAAGTCACGGTAATTGGCGGAAACAGCGACGGGGTATCTGACCTTGCAGGAAATGTACCGATCATCATGGGGAAAGTCATGGAATCCGTAAAAGAAGCGACCGGAATCGATATGAACGAAATCATCCGTGCAGAAACTTTTGAAGGAAAAACAACAAAAAACATCAACTTTACAGGATTGGATCAGGTAGGAGAAGAGATTGCACAAGGTGCTGCTCAATCCGTATCTGAGACAGTGCAGGAGACGGAATAGACACAAAAGATACAAGGGATTTGGATGACAGAAAGAAAAGGGCTTTGTGAAGGTACAAAGCCTTTTTAATTTCAGAAAAGATACGCGGAACAGCAATCGGTGATAAGTTTGATGCAGTGCAAAATATAACACTTTCCTCTTATCTTTATGGAATTTTTGAGATATAATGGTGTTGGTAATTTATAAAATGCAGGTTAGGGGGGATACTGTGGATTCAGCAGTAAAAAGAAACAGATATGAAATAGACATGTGTAACGGCACCGTTTTGGATAAGTTGATTTCATTTTCCATTCCTTTGATGTTATCAGGAATTTTACAACTTTTATTCAATGCCGTAGACATCATTGTGGTTGGAAGATTTACAGGAAGTCAGGCATTGGCAGCAGTTGGATCAACAACTGCTTTGATCAACGTATTTACGAATTTGTTTATCGGAGTTTCACTTGGAGCAAATGTTCTGGCCGCGCGCTTCTATGCGTCAGGTCAGGAAAAGAAGATGTCAGAGACTGTACATACAGCAATTACATTCGCTTTGACCAGCGGAATTGTAATGGTTTTTGTCGGTTTGTTCTTCTCAAGGACCGCTTTGGAACTTATGGATACGCCTGCAGATGTAATTGAACAATCTGCTCTGTATATGCGGATTTATTTTGCCGGAATGCCGTTTTTTATGCTCTACAATTATGGAGCTGCCATTCTCCGTGCAGTAGGAGATACGAAACGTCCGCTTTTTTTCTTGATGATTGCGGGCGTAACAAATGCATTGCTGAATATGTTTTTAGTCATCGTTCTGCATCTTGGAGTTGCAGGAGTCGCGATTGCGACCGTAATCGCACAGATGATTTCCTGTATGTTAGTGCTTCGGTGTCTCTACAGGTCAGACAGCAGCTATCAATTCAGATTTTCAAGGATGGGATTGAAATGGATTTATTTAAAGCAGATTTTTCAGGTAGGAATTCCGGCCGGAATCCAAAGTACGGTGATCAATTTTTCGAATGTCCTTTTGCAATCCTCTGTAAATTCATTCGGTTCTGTGGCAATGGCTGGATATACTGCTGCCAACAATATTTTTGGATTTTTGTTTGCATCCGTAAATTCCATCACACAGGCCTGTATGAGCTTTACCAGTCAGAATTACAGTGTTGGAAAGTGGAAACGAATGGATAAAATTCTTCGAAACTGTATCCTTTTGTCTGTAACAGTCTCAATTGTTATGGGAGGCGGATCCTATCTGATGGGGCCGCAGCTTTTGCGGGTTTACACATCGGATGCAGCAGTAATACAATGCGGCATGGAGATTCTCCTGTATACGACAGTGACTTATTTTATGTGCGGACTGATGGATCTGTTTCCGGGAGCACTGCGCGGCATGGGATTTTCAGCAGTTCCAATGCTCCTGTCTGTAATCGGAACAGTAGGAACCAGGATTGTCTGGATATTTTGGGTATTCCCAAAACATCGTTCTTTAGATGTACTTTTTATTTCCTACCCTGCATCATGGTTTCTTACCATTGTATTACAAGTAATCTGCTACTGTTTTGTGCGGAGAAAGCTCAAAAAAGCCATCGTGACGGCTAAAATCTGAGAATTCTTATTCCGCTGAAAAGTCATCGTGATTGAATTTGAAGGAGAAAAGAAATGTCAAGTATATATGACAGAACCGATATTTATGATTTGTTAGAAGATCAAACCCATTGGAGTGCCTATAAAAAACATTGGAAAACGTTGTTACAAGGAAAAAATGTTCATTCTTTTTTAGACGTTAGTATTGGATCAGGAAGTGTAACGTTGCCGTTATGTGAGTTGGGTGTTCAACTTGCAGGTTCCGATTTGAGCGAAGAAATGATAAGAAAATGCAAAGAAAAAGCTTCTGCGGCAGGATATGAGATTGAATTGAAGAGTTGTGATTTTAGGAATCTTTCTTGCTGGGAAGGCAAACAATTTGACTGTGTTGCCAGTACGGGAAATTCATTGCCGCATGTAAATAATGATGATGTACTTACAGCTTTAGAGCAAATGAATTCGTTGGTAAAAAAAGGCGGATATTTATATCTGGATACTAGAAATTGGGAAAAATTTTTGAATGAAAAAAGAAGATTCTATCTGTATAATCCCGTTTTTGCAAAGAAATACAGAGTCAATTTGGTTCAAGTCTGGGATTATAGTTCTGAAGACACTATAACTTTTAATCTTTTATATACATTTGAAAAAGAGAATCAAATAGTTCAAAGAGAAATATTTGAAGAAAAATATTATCCAATCAAGAAAGAGATGATTCTAAGTAAACTGAAGATGATGGGTTATACGAATATTTCTGTGTATTGTTTCCCATCATATTTCAAAATGCCAGAATTCGAACTGGTTGACTGGTACTGTATTATGGCAAAAAAGAATGATTAAAATTAAAGTCTTGTGTGGTAGAAATATTTTGAATAAAGCTTGGAAGCATTTTTTATCTAGGAGGAACAGGTATTGGTATTGCTGTCATTGATAGTCCATTGCTTGTTGACCATACAGAAATCAAAGATAACCTGAAATTCTATCAATCTTACTCCGATGAAAACCAGATTGCCCGTATACACGGTGTGGCAATGGCAAAAGAGTAAAAGGTGACGTGGAATTAAACAACGCTATTCGAAAAGCAAGAGAAAACAATATCGAAGTATTATGTCTGATTCCCAAAAATAAAATAAACAAATTCCAGAGTCTGACAAGAATCTCCTATACAGATGTAACCGACTTCAATAATTATATGCCCTATGATTCTGCCACAACATCTTTTGGAAGCGTGTATGTTCCAACCGCTAAAAGTACACATGCATCTAATTGCGGAAAAGAGAATTATACCTATAGCTGTTGGGGCGGAATGAGTTCCATCGTACCTTATGTTGCAGGTATGTACGCTCTGGCATGTCTGGCAGATGATTCGATCACTTTCGATGAATTTTACAAGCTGGCCAGTGAAACAGCCTATCGTTCAGAGTATACTTTTGCAACGTACGGAATGCAGGAGTATCGGATCATCAATCCTGGCGGGATCATAGAAGAACTGACTGAGAATGATGAGAAAAGTTAGGTATAGGCTTTTGTGCGGATCTTTGTTATAATATAGCCAACAGAGAAGCAATTCCTCAGAATTACTGGATCAATACAAGTAGCAATGCAGAAGTGAAGGAATTTATCCGGCAGTCAAAAAATCTGACCACAAAGAGGGAGATTGAGCGTTTGATGTCCGGGGAGAGTATCACAAAAACCATTTATCCGGAACTGACTTATAAGGAAATGTATTTTTGAAATATGGGATTGCGTGTTATATGAAACGGTGTAAGGTAAAACTGGCAGAGGAATCCTACATCGAAACATAATCAGATGACAGAAAAACGGAGCTGTGAGAATGCAGTTTCGTTTTTTTGGCATGGATAGGCGGGAATTGATGTGAACCAATGTCATTAACTTAACTTCTAATAATAGTGTGATCTGTTGCTTGTGATCAGATTTTCTATCAACTTAAGAAAAAGAGGGGGGATTTTTACTCCGAAATGCGGATGGAATGCTTTAAATTTAGGAGCAATCGCGATTCTATGATGCAATGTATAGATTTATGGGAATAAAAAGGTATCATAACAAGACGAATTTATGAAATTAAAAAAAATCATTTTCATTCGTCTCATTTTGAAGTATATTTATTATGTTTCGATCCGCTTTTGTTAATTTCGGTAACAGAAGCTGATTGGAAGTTTGAACCTTGCTTGGCGAGGGAAGGTTCGTCCGGGCCTGACTGGCAGAATATTCTGAGCAATCAGGCCCTCTACGTCTAATGTTGTTCCATCATGTATTCTCAAAAAATCCCTACATATTTTGATTGCTTCCGAATAATTGACCTGATAGACATATTTCCTCTTTTTTTCAGGGATCTCTACCGCCATAGCGATTTCCGAGCAGAAATTGTACAGGATTGCCCTTGCCCATACTTCCTGTATAATGTATTCATATTTTTGGGAATGAAATGCTTTGAGACACAGCGGGTATTTCAGGTCACGGAAAGAAGTTTCCTCATCCCATCTCAGACAGTACAAGTCCTTGAGATCATCGAAGTCGAAATCAAGCTCCGGAAGATTTGTGATCAGGTTTTCGTAACAGCTATCTGACAATTCAATCCGGATGATTCGCAGGGACAGTCTGTATTCGGGATGGCCTTGTGTAATATAATCCATAGGGACATTCTTGCATACAAAACGGTATTGTTCCTCCTGTTCAGGATGAAGTCGTTTTTTCTTTGACTGAGATCTGGATAAAATACGTTCCACATGATAATCAAGTTGCCGGATATTATCTAAAGGAAACCCCAGGATTTTTTCCGTCTTGTCGTCAGTACAGCGCATGACAAAGAACTGCCCATTTTCAATGACATGTGCAAACGCATTATAAGAGGCATATCCTCTGTCACACAAATAAATGACAGGGGTATCTGATTCGGAGCGATCAACCATCTGGCAGAATGCGCTGTATTCATTACGTTTGCGGGCAGGCTGGATCAGGAGATCCGTAAATTTTTTGTCCAGAACAGAAAAGAAAGCATTGATATGGATTTGGTTAAATCCTCTGGTGGACTTTCCGTTTGGTTCAAAGAACGTATCCGAATCATCGGGATTCCTGAAAATATCAGCTGCAGAACCATCGCATGCGACTAGGGAATATTTGCCTTTCAACAACTTCTTTTGACATTTTTGAGTAAAAGAAACGAGAAGGCTTCTAAAGGCATCCTCTTTCACCTTTTTTCGTTGTTTGTAAAAGGCAGCTTTTGAAGGGGTATCCGTAGAACGCCCAAAATAGCGGTAGAGCTCTTCCTTAATACAGTCTCCTTCCATGGTCAGGAGCATAAGGAGAAGACGTTGGAATCCCAGTTTTCGATTACGTGAAAAGTCTTTGCCGGGATGAAGCACATAATGTTCGGGGTTGGCAGCAAGCTCATGAATGGAAGTGAATAGCATTGCTTTAACAACATTAGAGTATTTCATAAAGTACCTCCTTGATTATGTGAAAGTGAATCAATAGTTTCTAATTAAAAAAACTGCACACTTTGAGGTACTTGTCAAGTGCTATTAAAAAAATTTAGTTACTGGTAGAAAAAAGAATTCAGACATAAGATCTGAATTCTCGTTAAGTTAATGACATTGGATGTGAACAGTAACGAGTTTATATTTGACATTCCTATATCTGAGAAAGATTTGCTTGAACTCCTTCCGCAAAAAGTATATAATATGGCGGGTTAACGTGCTGTTTCAGAATATATTTTATGCAAGACCATGAAAATGGTGTATAATTATACATAGTGCTGCACAGTAGAAAAAAAGTAAATTTGTTACGCAAGGGCAAAAATGAGGTAAAAAACAGCATTTTTGATACAAAAAAACGTTACTGAAAACCATAAAAAACAGCCATTTTTCGTGAAAATCGAAAAAGAAAAGAAGATTACTTTTTTGTATATATTAAACAAAAACGAAAGGAGAAACATGAGAAAACTAGCTTTAAATGATGAAATATTACTAAAAATCGAGAAGCCGGCCCGCTATATCGGGAATGAGGTCAACTCGGTGATGAAAGACAAGAACGAGGTGGATGTCCGTTTCGCTATGTGCTTTCCGGACGTGTATGAAATTTATTAAAATATTGTTAAACTTACAAATTTAATGAGCAATAATACTAAAAAACGGCACTAAATAACACAAATTACTATTCCAAAATGAATTCGCATAATGGCATTTTTCGCACAAAAAACTCTCAAAAATTTTGCATTTTTGTTGAATGAAATACGGGAATGACCATCACGATTCATCCATTTTGCACACGCATATATGATAATGTATATTTATGCATACAGAGAAGAGTAATACATTATGATTCAACCATAGCATATAAATGGTTGTTTTTTTATGCCTTAAAAAAGAATAGTCCGCTGGTATCTTCGTTGTAAAATTAAGATTCTTATAATGGAAAAAATATTGTAAATCGATACCTATGTCAGTTAGTCATGCTGAGACAACTATCTCAAAACATTTCTATATGCACATCCACATAGCAGTTGCATGTGCAGCATCTAACGTTTTCCTATAATTACAATCTAAAGAATTAAAATATTACGCATCGTGATCGTAAAGAATCAATAGAACAATTCTAGGTTTGTTGGATGGTTGCTTGCATTCTTTCAACTTTTTTGAAATCCTATTTTGGTATCCGTTCCAAGAACTGAATCTGTTTATTCAAAGTGCAGGTTTCAAAAGTACGAAAAGGAACTATATTCCTTTCCGTATGATTATGATCAGATCTCATTCAGCCACTTATGAAACCCTTCTTTTGGAACTAGATAATTTTTTCCAACTTTTTTAACAGGAAACATATTTTTCTCTTCATATGCTGCTTGAACGAGTTCATATGCTTTGATTCTGCATATCCCTAATAATTCCTGTATTTCTAAAACTGTGTAAACTAATTTTTCTGTAATATCAATCACTCCTTTATTTATTCTATCGTTTATTGTACCATATAAAATTCTTTATTTTTAGCATGCATTTTCTCCAAAAAAATTCGCATATATTGAATAATCAAGGACTGCTACTGAAAAAATGAAAAGAAATATTAACAATTATAATGAAATAGTATTAAATGGAATAAAAAGTGTACATGTAAAACTGCACAATGGTGGTATGTCGCAACATGAACTCATCATTGAATGAGAAAAAGGAAAAAGGCTATTTGTGTCCGTTGAAGGCACAGCTAATATATAATAGAATAAAGAAATTTTAATATGGGTAGTACAAGAAGTAATTGTATTGCCCATTTTTTGCATGATATAATTGAATAAAGGTAGATTTGAGTTTTATTTACGAGAGGGAGGTGACATTATGAAATGTCCATATTGTAATGAAGAAATGGTGTCTGGGTACATTCAATGTAGAGATGGAATATATTGGAGTGAGAAAAAAAGAACTGTTATTGCATTGCCACCTATGAGTGGAAATCATGTTGATCTTCGAGCAGTAGAAGAAGGTAGTTATAAGACATACGCAATGGCATATAATTGCCCGAAGTGTAGAAAAATCTTAATTGATTACAATGATAGATAAGAAAATTTGAATTTGCCGAAGATATTGTGGGTGGGTATTGGGTACCACTGACACAGGAATTATAAAATAATAGGAGGTAACTCATTTGGATACAACTGAGAAAAAGAAATCACGTGATTTTAATATTTACTATCTGAATTTCAGTAAGGTATATGAAATCGCAATGATGATCAACAATGTTATCCTTACTAAAATTGAAACTGACAAATCAAGCAGTTTTGAAGAACAGTATGGTTTCACATCTTCCATCTCTGCACAAGGAACAAAACAGTTCCTTGATGGAATAAAGGCATCTATTTCAGTAGACGCAAGGGAAACTTCCACGTCTTCGTCAAAAGTAGTGGAAAGTTTGGACGTAAAGACGACAAAATCTATCCTTTTGCGTAGGATCATTGAGCAGTGCGCCTCTGTGACTTTATTGGACAACTTGGTAGAGGGCGATCTTGTAAAAGTAGATTGCGTTAAATTAGAACTGCTGAACGAAGAAAGTCTGCGGCAATTCCTTATTCTACGCCGTGATGCATTAAAGGGTATGCGGGTAGAAGGTATGGAAGTAAATAATCTGGTCAGTTCGATGCTGCAAGACTATGCCTATATTTTGAAGGGACTTGTATATGATGAAAGTATGAAAAAACTTGTATCTGAAATCATCATTAAGATTCCAATGGAGATTCAATCGGAATTTGAGAACAAGTACAGCATCAACGATCTGCTTATTGGCCATGTATCTATCGTTGGCATCTATAAAGGCATCGTAGGCGAAGAATTTATTACTTCAAATACATTTACCTATTTCCAAGAAGTCGGCGCTCGTAAGGAAAAGCAGGAGGAAACTGCCAGCAAAATAATCAAAAGCAATACGCAGTCTGTATCGCATGACACAGAGACAAAAAAGAGTGATGATGACTATCATTTCGTTGACACCTTAGCAATAATTCAAGATGTAGCATTCAAACTGGAAGAAACCCCTGCTCCAAAACTTCACTGGTGGAACCGCTTTGGCATTTGGTTGAGTAAATTGAGGAGGAAATAACTATGGATCATACCCTGTTTACTTACCGCAATCTTGAGGAATTGAGGAAAATACAGGAAGAAAGAGAAGTATTCGCCTTTATATTTGGAGAGACAAAGGATATGCTTGATTCCTGTTCTGAAGTTTGCATTGACATATCTGCCTTAGTTCATTTTTTGTTAACCAACAAAAACAATATAGAGCCGACATATATAAATTTTACAAGTATGGCGGAGGATACAGTTGTAATTGCAGAAGCGGCCATGGCAGAAAGTGCCATGGAATTACTGCCTTTTTTGTTTTCTGATTATAAATGCTATTTTGAGGAAGATGGTGAGGAGAATTCCAGCTCCGAGGAAGTGCATGAGTTTAAGCCATATCCAAGGCAAAAGATATATAAATACAATAATGCGCAGGATCTGGACATAATCATTCGATACGCAGAAACGAATGACATTCCAATTGCAACTTTTTCTCGGGCAAGCGGTGAACTGCGAAAAGAATTTGAACAGTTCAATAAGTCTTCCAAATTGGCTATGTTGGATTTGACTTCTGTGTCATATGCAATCGAGGACAACAAAGCTCTGATTTATGCACTTGAACAATTTCTTGGCATTATGCCAAATATCAGGGTTATTGCACAAACATCTCAGCTTGATGTGCTACTAAAATATTTTCCACTGTTTTTGGACGGACAGGAACCGGTCTGTAAGTTGCTTCCTGATTTGTCTGGTTTAGGAGAAAAAGAACCTGAAGAAATTAATCTTACAAAAGTTACAGACTTGAGCGAAGGAGCTTTTAACGCTTTTATCAATACATTCAATCATAATTTGATTGGCCATAATTATTTCAAAGAAAGACTGCGGTATGCTCTAAAGAATTTTATTTTTCTAAACAAAGCAAAGGAACAGACAGTTCTTTCGATTTTCCTGTTTGGCGCATCTGGTATTGGAAAAACTGAGGTTGCAAGGCTAATTGCAAGTGGGATTCAAAATGATTGTTATTTAGCCAAAATCAATTTCCAGAACTACAGTAGTCAAGATGCGTTGAATAGTTTGATTGGGAGCCCGCCAGGTTATGTTGGCTGTAATCACGGAGAATTAAGTGAGAAAATCCAAAAGAGCAAAGTAGGCGTACTGCTTTGCGATGAATTTGAAAAAACCACTCGCCCAGTTTTCTCTTTCTTTCTGGAGTTGTTGGAAGAAGGGCGTTTCACAGATTCCATGGCAAGAGAGTATGACATGGATGGATATGTTATTATTTTTACTTCAAACCTTCTCAGCGAAGCAGAATACAAAAAAGCAATTCCTCCTGAACTTCAAACACGCTTTGATTTAGTATGCGAATTTGAGGAGCCTACAATGGCAGAGAAGACAGCATTTCTGGATTTGCTGTTGGAGATGGCAAAAACCAAGTATTCTAAGCAATTTGCAGAGATCGAAATGACTGACGATGAGAAAAAGCAGTTATATGCCTTTGATTATTCATCTCTTTCGGCATTAAGGGACATCAAGCGAGTGTTTAACAATCGTCTAATGGATTATTTCACAGAAAAAGGTGTTTTGCGATAAAAAGTATCGATGATCACATCTGATTCAATATCTCTTGCTATTAGAATCACCACTAATACCTTGATGCATTGCTTTTGTGAAGAATTCGGCAACTTCCAGCTTGTCGAATTAAAAGAGTTAAGAAAATCTAAATTTGCGGAGATAAATATTTATGAAAGGAAAAAGTAAAAGTGGAGTTTCAATAATAGGTGGTGCAGATGGTCCAACAAGTATTTTTATAGCGGGCAGAATGCAGAAGAGACCTCTAAAAATAAGGATACGAAATATTATTTATAAATTAAGGCATAAGATGGCAGAGAAGAAAGTAGTTGCAGGCGAACATACTCTGGATGAGTTAATACAATATGCAAAAAATAGATACAATCTAACTGAAACCAATTCATCTGAGAAAAAATATATTGAACAACAAAATAATCTAAAGGAGAGTTTGATTTTAAATCATAAACCAGAAATTTTAAATGAAATGAAAGTTATTCCAAAGCCGGATATTTCCAACGAGGAGTCCATCAGAGAATATCTTTGTAAAATAGAAGCTCGAAGAGAAATGATTGCTGAAATTCCAGATCATGTAATTCCTATGAACTTCCATCTATATGAAATAAGAATAGGTGATGATTCTCTTGAAATGGCTATAGATTATATTTGGGACATATTTGCGATATCCTATTCTGGGAATAAGAAAGCAATGAAACAATTTAAAGAAATTTCAAAAGATTTGTATATCTTTTATGGTGTTAGTAAAGATGATATTAAGAAAAAAACTGAAAGATATTTATCATTGGTAGCAGCATTAAGTTCATAAAATAGAAGTTGTGGAGGTACATGATTATGAAAAAGTATGAATACAAATTTGTTGAGGTAAAAAGACAAGCAGGCTTAGCAGGAATTACATTTGAAGAATGTAAAAAGGTTATTATTTCAGAAGCGGAAAAAGGATGGAGACTAAAACAGGTTATTATTCCAATCAACGAGAAATCAGGTGTTAATAATCCATTATGCTATCAAATTATTTTTGAAAAGGAAGCATAAAATTTGATTTGGGAGATGCCTATGAATAAGTTTTTGAACGATATAAGGAGTGCAGAAAATTCTATATCTGGTAATAGAAAAATTATAAATACCATAGCTGTATTGTTCCTTGGGATAGCTTTTGGGCTCTTTTCAAAATTTTTGGATTTTCATCAAGCTGAACTGCCAAGTGTGTTTATGGCAATAGATGGTGCAGTAGATGTTCATAATTTCCTTGGGCGTTTTGCAATTTGGGTATTGATTGCACTGTGTATTTCTATTTATAGTAATTCTGCAATAAGAGCAAGCGTTAATGTTTTTGTCTTTTTTGTTGGTATGGTTACAAGTTACTATTTGTATTCAAACTATGTCGCAGGATTTTTTCCAAGAAGCTACGCTATGATTTGGTTTGGCTTGACCATTAGTTCTCCGTTCTTTGCATTTATCTGTTGGTATGCGAAAGGGAAAAGCAAACCGGCATTTATGCTATCAATATTGATTTTAGCAGTATTGTTTAACATGACTTTCGTATATGGATGGGGATATTTCGCAGCACGCTCTGTTTTAGAATTGGTAGTTTTTATTATTGGACTTACTGTTTTGAAGAGGGACACATTGAAAAACTCTGTTCTAATGGGAACAATTAGTATAGTTCTTGCATTTTTACTTGATATGGTCATTCCATTCCATTTTGGATAAACAACTTCCAGTTTGTTATTCTCATTTCATAAAAAAGAAGTATTAGATTCCATCGTAAAAAATGAAATACAAAGACAAGCGGAACTGGCACTGAAAGAAAGTGATAAGGATGAAATATTAAAAGTGGTAGATAGGAGAAAGGAGGTGCAGAAGCAGACCAGCAGATTGAACGGCTGAAAAAAGAACTTGCTACTATTCAGAAGTATAAAAAGAAAACTTATGAAAATTATGTGGATAGTGTTCTGGATAAAGAAGAATATCTCTCTTATAAGACCGACTATGAAAAGCAGGACAAAGAAATCAGGGAGAAGATTCAGCTGGCAGAACAGGAGAAAGACAGCTTTGGAGAGGCAGAAGAATCATACGAGAACTGGATCGAGAAATTTATCAAGTATGGAACATTATCCGAAGTGACAAGAGAAATTGTGACAGAGTTGATTGAAAAGATTGTTGTGAATGGAGATAAGAGCATTGATATCGTATTTAAGTATCAGTCGCCTTATGGTAAATGAAAAATAGAAAAATGATAGCGAATCTTGTGGTTGATAAACATTTATTGTATAATTCTTATTAACAAAAGGAATACAGTTTTAGTATTTGGACAATATAGTTAGTTAGGAGATATGTTAATATAGAGAGGTGAAATATGAAACTTAAATCAATTACATTGCAAAATTTTAAAGGCATAGAAAATTTAAATATTGAATTAGATGGAAAAACGACAGTTATTTTTGGAATAAATGGTGTTGGAAAATCTACAATTCTTCGTGCTATTGATCTGTTATACGCTAATATTATCACTAGGCTTACAGGGAAAGGTAAAAATAGAAAAACAGATTTGGATTATGATGATATTAGTTATGGAAAATCAAAGGCAAGTATAAATGCTAGCTTTTCATTTGAAGATGAAACGGAAAGTTTATACGGACGTTCTATTGAGAGGGCAAATGGGAAAAATAATAATATAAGTGATTTAAAAGTTTTAGTAGATAAATTTGAAAATTCTTATATTGTAAAAGGTTATGATGATGGAAATGGAAATTGGATAGAAGAAGTAGATGATAAAAATATGCCAGTTTTTGTCAATTATGGTGTTAATAGAATTGTATTGGATGTACCGTTAAGAGCATCTAGGGAGCAGTTTGTAAAATTAGATGCATTTGATAAAGCAATTGAAAGTACGATAGATTTTAGAAATTTGTTCAAGTGGTTTAGAAATCAAGAAGACATCGAAAATCAAGAAAAAGTGAGAGCAAATTCGGATTATGAAGATAAAAGTTTATTAGCGGTAAAACATGCAATGTTGGCAATGTTAGACGGATTTGAGGACATTCATATTGAGCGAAAACCATTGGCAATGAAAGTAAGAAAAGATAGCAAGTATTTAAAAATAAATCAACTGTCTGATGGTGAAAAGTGTACAATAGCATTATTTGGTGATTTGGCTCGAAGAATGGCATTGGCAAATCCCGAAAGAGAAAATCCGTTGGAAGGGACAGGCGTGGTTTTGATTGATGAATTAGATTTGCATATGCATACATCATGGCAACGTAAAGTGTTGGGAGTATTAAAGGAAACATTTCCGAATATACAGTTTATAATCACTACACATTCTCCGCAAATTTTAGGAGAATCAGGTGATACATTCAATTTATTGTATATGTTCAAAGAAGGAAAGAAAATTTCTTTGAAAATGTATAAATCGTTTTTGGGGTGGGATACAAATGTAATATTAGAAGAAGTGTTAAATACTTCTTCGGTTAATAAAGAGATTAAGGAAATGATCAACAAAATGTATTCCTATATTGAAGAAAAGAAATTTGATGAAGCAGAAGAGTTAGCTGATATATTAGATAAAAAATCTAATGGATATGCAGAAGGGGTTGCAAAAGCGAGAGTTCTAATTTCCAGGGGGAGAAGACATGAAAAAAATAAATAAACAAGAGTCTCCGCAATGGTTTGAGGATTGGAAGGAAAATTTTAAATTGGCAAATAATAGAGGCCCTCATTATAAAAACGATTTTTCAACAGATGATATAGATGGGGCAAATAGAAGAAGGAAATTAAGAGAGTGTCTTGTAGATGAACAAGGGAAAATATGTTGCTATTGTATGAGAAAGATATCAACAGATTCTTCTCATATTGAACATTTTTTACCAAAAGAATCTTTTCTAGATAAAGATTTGCAATATGAGAATTTATTTGCTTCATGTAATGGAGAGGGAACGATTATAGAAGATGATGAACATTGCGGACATAGGAAAATGAGTTGGTGGAGAAAGGATATGCTTTCTCCAACGGATATGGAAGTGGAAAAAGCGTTTAAGTATTCTCCAAATGGAAAAATTAACAGTGTACGAGGAAGGACAACAGAAAATATTGCACAGGAAATGATACATAATTTAGGATTAGACAGTTTTCATCTTGAAAGGGATAGGCGTCAGGCTATAGAAGTTTCGGAGGTATTTGATGATGAAGAATATTCAGAAGAAGAAATAAGAAGTTTCATAGAATATTATTCTAATAAAGATAATGGAACTTATGTACCATATTGTAAGGCTATTATAGATTGTTTAGAAGAAATGCTATAGAAAATATTAGATTTTATTATTATCTCGTTAAAAAAGAGACTGTGAGAAAAAGTCTGTAAATAAGATTCTTCTATGATATGCAAGGGTGGC
>OGZD01000888.1_pt1 | contig 27450 bp, 22 predicted proteins | sample 1576701 | NCBI WGS metagenome assembly OGZD01 (sample SAMEA3541487, study PRJEB24748) | human gut metagenome | biome: human gut; feature: human-associated habitat; material: faeces | place: China | collected 2012
TCTCTTAGTGTTTCTTATGGTATGGAACCTGAACAAGAAGCCTTATCTATTGTTTTCTTCAAGGACTGAGAGGCCGCTTCCCCAGTTAATAAATTAAATCCCAACTAATCTAATTTCAACCCTTTGAATAAATCTCCGAGACTTGTACCAATCGCCTCAGCTTTAGGAATCTCTACATGGATTTCCTCTTCTTCTTTTTTCTCTTCTTCAAGAGCTTTCATGCTGAGACTGATCTTACCGTCTTTTACGCCGATGATCTTTACATTTACCTCATCTCCGACATTTAACACATCAGAAGGTGATTTGATCCGTTTTAAACTGATCTGGGAGATGTGTACCAGCCCGGAGAGTCCGTCGCCGAGATCTACAAATGCGCCGTAGTTCTGAAGACTTTCTACCGTACCAGTTACTATGCTGCCGACTTTAACAGCTGCAATTCGGGCTTCTCTTTCTTTTCTTGCTTTTTCCTGTAGGATCTCACGTGCAGAGAGCACAAGACGGTTATTGGCTTCATCTACATCAATGACCCTGACTTCAATATCTTTTAACAGATATGTTTCCAGATCTTCGATATAAGAAAGAGATAATCTGGATGCAGGAATGAATCCGCGGATTCCCTCGATCATGGCAATGGCTCCGCCGTTCACGATTCCTTCTACTTTTACAGGCAGGATCGTGCCTTTTTCCATATAAGATTTTACTACGTTCCATGGATTTGCATCATCGAAATGTTCCTCAAGGTCAGCCATTGTAACAGCTGCTTCTGTCTGTGTTTGTTCGTGTAATAATTCTTCGCTCATAGTGTAATAATTCCCTTCTTAGTAATAGTAAGAACATGCAAATAACATGTTCTCCAGTATTAATTTCAGTATAGCATAGAACCATAATATTGTTCAAAGAAAAATACGAAATACATGGAAATAAAGGTTGACGAAACTTCAAAAAGATGGCAAGCTTAATACTTGAAGGATATAAGCAAAAGGATGTGAAAGATAAAAGATGGCTAAAAAAGAAGAAAAAATATACGTTGTGGGACATAAGAATCCAGATACGGATTCCATCTGTTCGGCAATTGCCTATGCGAATTTAAAAAGAGAAATAACCGGTAATGATTATGTAGCCAAAAGAGCCGGTCAGATAAATGAAGAGACACATTATGTATTACAGAAGTTTGGGGTAAAAGTACCGACACTTCTTGAAAATGTAAAACTGCAGGTAAAGGATATGGATATCCATCAGATTGATGGTATCGGTCCGAATGTGTCTATGAAAGATACATGGATAAAGATGAAGGAGAATAATATCAAGACCATTCCTATATTAAGAGACGAAGAACTTCTTGGTGTGATTTCCACAGGAGATATTGCAACATCTTATATGGAAGTATATGATAACATGATCCTTTCCAAAGCAAAAACACAGTACCGTAACATTATGAATACACTGGATGGAGAGATGGTAACCGGTAATGAACACGGATATTTTACCAAAGGGAAAGCGGCAATCGGTGCGTCCAGTCCGGAACTGATGCAGGAATTTATTGAAAAGGATGATCTGGTGATTCTTGGAAACCGTGTAGAGTCACAGATGTGTGCCCTGGATATTGATGTAAGCTGCATGGTTGTCTGCCAGAATGCGGAGGTTTCAAAAGAAGTGATCAAGCGTGCAGATGAACAGAGTACGGTGATCATCAGTACGCCACACGATACATTTACCGCGGCAAGACTGATCAACCAGAGTGTCCCGGTTAAGCGCTTTATGACGAAGGCACCTCTGATTTCTTTCCATATGAGTGATTATGTGGAAGATATCAAGGAAGTGATGGCAAAGAAGAAGTACCGTGATTTCCCGATCATTGACAGACATGGAAAGTTCAGGGGGTTCATATCCAGACGTCGTTTTTTAAATGTAAGTAAGAAGAAAGTAATTCTGGTAGATCATAACGAGAAGAATCAGGCTGTAGACGGTATCGAAGAAGCAGAGATTGTGGAGATCATCGATCATCACAGACTGGGAAATATAGAGACAATGGGACCAGTGTTCTTCCGTAACCAGCCAGTAGGATGTACCGCAACGATTGTATATCAGATGTACAAAGAAAATGATGTGGAGATCAAGCCAACAATTGCAGGACTTCTGTGTTCGGCAATTATTTCAGATACACTTTTATTCCGTTCACCGACCTGCACACCGCTGGATGAAAAGATTGCCAAAAAACTGGCGAAGATTGCGGGTATCAATCTGGAAGAACAGGCACAGGCGATGTTCAAGGCAGGAAGCAGCCTTGCCGGAAAGACAGCAGAAGATATTTGCTTCCAGGATTTTAAGCAGTTTACAGTCAATGATATGGTATTTGGCGTAGGACAGTTGAATTCCATGAGTAAAGAGGAACTGCAGAAAGTAAAAGAGATGCTGACACCATATCTTCCGAAAGTACTGGAGAAGAATGGAGTGCAGATGGTGTTCTTTATGCTGACAGACATTCTGGATGAGTCGACAGAACTGTTATGCTGTGGGGCAAGGGCAAAAGAGTATATCATTGATGCATTTGACCTGAAAGAAAACACGGAGAAGATGATCTTAAAGGGTGTGGTATCCAGAAAGAAACAGCTGATACCGACTTTGGTAAGTGAATTACAGCAGTAAAGGAAGCGGGGGAGAAGACATGGCAAAGCAGATCTGGAAACCGGGAAATATGCTGTATCCGCTTCCGGCTGTGATGGTAAGTACTGCAGATAAATCCGGCAGATCGAATATCATAACAGTTGCGTGGACAGGAACAGTATGTACGAATCCGGCGATGCTGTATATATCTGTAAGACCGGAACGATATTCGTACAATCTTTTGAAAGACAGCGGAGAGTTTGTAGTAAATCTGACGACCGAGAAGCTGAAAAAGGCAACAGACTGGTGCGGTGTACGTTCCGGTCGTGATGTCGACAAATGGAAAGAGATGCATCTGACGGCCGGCAAAGCGTCAAAGCTTGATCATGCACCGATCATAGAAGAATGTCCGGTGAACATTGAGTGTAAAGTAACAGAGATAAAAGAACTTGGTTCGCATCATATGTTTCTGGCAAAAGTAGAGGCTGTTCAGGTAGGAGAAGAATATCTGGATAAAAAGGGAAGACTACAGCTGGGAAAGGCCGGACTTCTGGCATATTCTCACGGAGAATACCTGACATTGGGAAAGACTCTCGGAACATTTGGATGGAGTGTCAGAAAGCTTTCTGCGTCGGGAAGAAAAGCGACATCACGAAAACGAAAGAAATAAAAACAAAATAAATGTAGGGCGTCAGAATGCTGACGCTTTTTTTAATTCCATGCGTTCGAAATAAGGGTATGAGCATGGAATTTTCTGTCTTTGCATATAGTAAAATGAAATGGTGGTATGTGGGGACAGCATGGAATTAAATCGGGATTATGAATCTGCTGCAATATATAAATGGCGGAAGAAGAGAAAGAAAGCATTTGTTTTGTTCATTTGCATAGTTGGAATCTGTTTTCTTGTGACAAGGATGGTGCGGGTGGAAGATAAGACAACGGTGAAAGTTCATAACATGCATACGGAACAGAATGAAAAAGCCATTCGGTATGTTGCATCAAATATGATAAAAGAGGATCCAAAGATTGCAATTACCTTTGATGACGGACCAAGTCCGGCATGGACTCCGCAGCTTCTGGATGGATTGAAAGAGCGGAATGTAAAAGCAACATTTTTTCTGATCGGAGAAAACGCAAAAAATAATCCGGAACTGGTAAAGAGGGAAGCGGAAGAAGGACATCTGATAGGCAATCATACCTATCATCATGTGGAAATCACACGGGTGCCGGATGAGACGGCACAGGAAGAAATACTGATGACAAATGAAGTAATCACCGGAATTACCGGAGAGGAAGTCTCTTATATGAGACCGCCGTTTGGAGTCTGGCAGAAGAATCTGGAGAGGAAACTGGATGTCATGCCTGTGTTGTGGACCATAGATCCGCTGGACTGGACAACGGACAATGAAGACGAAATTATCAATAAAGTAGTGACGCAGGCGGGGGAAAATGATATTATTTTATTACATGACTGTTATGAATCTAGCGTGAATGCAGCACTACGTATAGTGGATATTTTGCAGAAAGAAGGGTTTGAATTTGTAACAGTCGATGAACTGATAATGAATTAGAGTTGTACTCTTGTGGTTCAACTAAATGGAGATGAAAGAATGGATTTATTTGATTACATGCGGGAGCAAAACATGGAAAAGGAAGCTCCGCTTGCATCCAGACTGCGGCCGACAACATTGGAAGAAGTAGTGGGACAACAGCATATTATAGGAAAAGATAAATTGCTTTACAGGGCGATCAAGGCGGACAAATTAAGCTCAGTCATTTTTTATGGTCCTCCGGGAACTGGGAAGACCACGCTTGCCAAAGTAATTGCCAACACGACCAGTGCGGAATTTACCCAGATCAATGCAACGACTGCGGGTAAAAAAGATATGGAAGAAGTGATTGCCAAAGCAAAAGAGATGCAGGGAATGTACCGTAAGAAGACCATCCTGTTCGTAGATGAGATCCACAGATTTAATAAAGGACAGCAGGATTATCTGCTTCCGTTTGTGGAGGATGGTACGATCATCCTGATCGGTGCAACGACGGAAAATCCGTATTTTGAAGTGAATGGGGCACTGCTTTCAAGATCGAGCATTTTTGAGTTGCAGCCGCTTGCAAAAGAAGATATTAAGACGCTGATCACGAGAGCGGTCTATGACACGGTAAAAGGTATGGGAAGTTATCAGGCAGTGATAGAGGAAGATGCATTGGAATTTCTTGCAGATATTTCCGGCGGGGATGCCAGAAGTGCATTGAATGCGGTTGAACTTGGTATCCTGACAACAGAACGGGGGGCAGACGGAAAGATTCATATAACACTGGATGTTGCGTCCGAATGTATTCAGAAACGGGTAGTCAAATACGATAAGACCGGGGATAATCATTACGATACGATCTCTGCATTTATCAAAAGTATGCGGGGTTCTGATCCGGATGCGGCAGTGTATTATCTTGCAAAAATGCTGTATGCAGGAGAAGATATCAAGTTCATAGCCAGGCGTATTATGATCTGTGCATCGGAAGACGTCGGAAATGCAGATCCGATGGCACTTACGGTAGCAGTATCTGCGTCCCAGGCAGTTGAAAGAATCGGTATGCCGGAAGCACAGATCATCCTTTCACAGGCAGTCACTTATGTGGCAACTGCCCCAAAGAGTAATGCCTCATATATCGCAATCGCTGATGCAATGGCAAGTGTGAAGAGGACAAAGACGACTGTTCCGTCACATCTGCAGGATGCTCACTATAAAGGAGCACAGAAACTGGGACACGGAACCGGATATAAATATGCTCATGATTATCCGCACCATTACGTAGAACAACAATATCTTCCAGACGAGATCGCAGGAGAAAAATTCTATGTGCCGTGTGAGAATGGACATGAGAGAAAGATTAAAGAGTGGATGCAGTATATTCGGCAGAATCAGTAATTCCGGAATGTCATTTATTAACCGGAACGGCCTCTTTCTAAAAAATATCTAAACAGTGTTGACAAAAATATGCGGGAGTGCTATCTTAATAGTCGAAAGGTGTTAGCACTCAGATATAAAGAGTGCTAATAACCCAAAACCGAAAGGAGGAGGTACCGGTGATAAATTATGAAGAACTGAGTGAAAGAAAATTGAAAATACTTCATGCAGTCATTCAGAATTATCTGGAGACAGGAGAACCGGTTGGTTCCAGAACAATTTCCAAATATACGGATCTGAATTTAAGTTCAGCAACGATTCGTAATGAGATGGCTGATCTGGAAGAGATGGGATATATCATCCAGCCTCATACGTCGGCAGGACGTATTCCTTCGGACAAAGGATACAGGCTCTATGTAGACATGCTGATGGAGGAGAAAGAGCAGGAATTAAATGAGATGCAGGAGCAGATGCTTGATAAGGCTGACAAGATGGATCAGCTTCTGAAGCAGGCGGCAAGGGTTCTTGCAACGAATACAAATTATGCAACGATGGTTTCCACTCCGATGAACAATTCGAATAAGATTAAGTTCATTCAGTTGTCTATGGTAGATGAGGAACAGGTGATCGCAGTCATTGTACTGGGCGGCAATGTGATCAAGAATAAGATCATCAACATTGACGAACCAATCAGTAATGAGAATCTGCTGAAGTTAAACATGCTGTTGAATACAACACTCAATGGCATGGCAATCGAAGAGATCAACCTGGGGCTGATCGCCAGATTGAAAGAGCAGGCAGGAATCCACAGTCAGGTGGTCGGATATGTTCTGGATGCAGTTGCGGATGCCATTCATCTGGATGATGACATGCAGATTTATACAAGCGGTGCAACGAATATTTTTAAATATCCGGAGCTGAGTGATAACCAGAGTGCACAGGAGATCATCAGTGCATTTGAAGAAAAACAGCAGTTATCCGAGCTGGTAACCCAGACCCTGGCAAAGGAAGACAATACAGGAATCCAGGTATATATCGGTGATGAGACGCCGGTACAGACCATGCGGGACTGCAGTGTGGTAACCGCAACGTATGAACTGGGGGATGGTATGAAAGGAACGATAGGAATTATCGGACCGAAACGTATGGATTATGAACATGTTTTAAAATCTATGAAGCGTCTCCAGACAGAACTGGATCAGATGTTTCATAAGAATGATAGAAAGGTGGAATAACCCTTGGAGAATAAGCAGGAAAAAAGTCAGGAAGATATGGTAAAAGAAGCTGTGGAAGAAGCCAAAAAGTCTGCAGCTGAGACTGAATCTGCAGAAGCTGAGGCGGAAGAGACAGAAGAAACTTCCGAAGAAGCCGGAAGCGAAGAAGCCAAAGAGGATGCAGAAAAGAAAACTGGCAAAAAATTATTTGGTAAAAAGAACGAGAAGATAGAAGAACTGACAGATAAGCTTACTCGTCAGATGGCAGAGTTTGATAACTTCCGCAAACGTACAGAAAAGGAAAAGTCTCAGATGTATGAAATTGGAGCGAAAGATATCATAGAAAAGATTCTTCCGGTTGTAGATAACTTCGAAAGAGGATTAGATGCGGTAAAGGAAGAAGAAAAAGAAGATCCGTTCGTTCAGGGAATGGAAAAGGTATACAAACACCTGGTTACCACACTTGAAGGAATAGAGGTGAAGCCTATTGAAGCAGTAGGTCAGCCGTTTGATCCGAATTTCCACAATGCGGTGATGCATGTGGAAGATGAAAACTTTGGTGAAAATATTGTTGCCGAAGAATTTCAGAAAGGTTACACATACCGTGATTCGGTCGTAAGACACAGCATGGTAAAAGTAGCAAACTAGAAACAAGCATATTCACAATTATCAGAATAAAGAATAATACAGGAGGAAATTTATCATGGGTAAAATTATAGGTATTGACTTAGGAACAACAAACAGTTGCGTAGCCGTAATGGAAGGTGGACAGCCGACAGTTATCGCCAACACAGAAGGCGCAAGAACAACACCATCTGTAGTTGCATTTACAAAGACTGGTGAGCGTCTTGTCGGAGAACCTGCAAAACGTCAGGCAGTAACAAACGCAGAGAGAACAATCTCTTCTATCAAGAGAGAGATGGGAACCGATTATAAGGTAACAATTGAAGATAAGAAATATTCTCCACAGGAGATTTCAGCAATGATCCTTCAGAAATTGAAAGCAGATGCAGAAGGATATCTCGGAGAGAAAGTAACAGAGGCTGTTATCACAGTACCTGCTTACTTCAACGATGCTCAGCGTCAGGCAACAAAGGATGCTGGTAAGATCGCCGGTCTTGATGTAAAACGTATCATCAACGAGCCGACAGCAGCAGCACTTGCATATGGACTTGACAACGAGAAAGAACAGAAGATCATGGTATATGACCTTGGTGGTGGTACATTCGATGTATCAGTTATCGAGATTGGTGACGGAGTTATCGAAGTATTATCTACAGCCGGTAACAACAGACTTGGTGGAGATGACTTCGACCAGAAGATCACAGATTACATGATCGCTGAATTCAAGAAACAGGAGGGTGTTGACTTATCTACAGATAAGATGGCACTTCAGAGATTAAAAGAAGCAGCTGAGAAAGCTAAGAAAGAACTTTCATCTGCAACAACAACAAATATCAACCTTCCATTTATCACAGCTACAGCTGAAGGTCCAAAACATTTTGATATGAACCTTACAAGAGCAAAATTCGATGAACTGACACATGATCTTGTACTGAAGACATCTGAGCCGGTACAGAGAGCATTATCAGACGCTGGCATCACAGCTTCTGAACTTGGTCAGGTACTGTTAGTTGGTGGATCTACACGTATCCCGGCAGTACAGGAAGAAGTAAAACGTCTGACAGGTAAAGAGCCAAGCAAATCTCTGAACCCGGATGAGTGTGTAGCACTCGGAGCATCTGTTCAGGGTGGTAAACTTGCAGGAGATACAGGCGCCGGCGACATCCTTCTTCTGGATGTAACTCCATTGTCACTGTCTATCGAGACAATGGGTGGTGTAGCTACTCGTCTGATCGAGAGAAATACAACAATCCCTACAAAGAAGAGCCAGATCTTCTCTACAGCTGCTGATAACCAGACAGCCGTTGATATCAATGTGGTACAGGGTGAGAGACAGTTCGCAAGAGATAACAAATCTCTCGGACAGTTCAGACTGGACGGAATCGCACCGGCTCCACGTGGAATTCCACAGATCGAAGTTACATTCGATATCGATGCAAATGGTATCGTAAATGTATCTGCAAAAGACCTTGGAACCGGAAAAGAACAGCACATCACAATTACAGCAGGATCTAACATGTCTGATGAAGATATCGACAAAGCTGTAAAAGAAGCTGCTGAATTCGAAGCTCAGGATAAGAAACGTAAAGAAGGAATTGATGCTAAGAATGAAGCTGACGCCATGGTATTCCAGACAGAGAAAGCTCTGCAGGAAGTTGGCGATAAGCTTGACGGTGCAGATAAAGCAGCAGTAGAAGCTGACTGCAAAGCTCTGAAAGAGTTACTGGAAAAAGCAAATACAGATACTCTTACAGACGAGCAGGTTGCTGAGATTAAAGCAGGCAAAGAAAAACTGACAGAAAGTGCTCAGAAGCTTTTCACAAAGATGTATGAGCAGGCTGGTGCAGCAGCAGGAGCTCAGGGAGCAGGTCCTCAGGCAGATGCTTCAGCAGGAGCAGGTCCGGCTCCAGAAGGATTCCAGGGCGACGATGTCGTAGACGGAGATTACAAAGAAGTCTAAGAACATTAAGTGAGGAATAGGAAATGGCAGAGTCAAAAAGAGATTACTATGAGGTGCTTGGAGTCAGTAAAGATGCTGACGAAGCAACTTTGAAAAAAGCATACAGACAGGTTGCCAAGAAGTATCACCCGGATATGAATCCGGGTGATGCTGAAGCTGAAAAGAAGTTCAAAGAAGCTTCTGAGGCATATGCAGTCTTGAGCGATCCGGAAAAACGTCGTCAGTATGATCAGTTTGGACATGCTGCTTTTGACGGAAGTGCAGGAGCAGGCGGCGGATATGGCGGATTCGATTTCAACGGTGCTGATTTTGGTGATATTTTCGGAGATATCTTTGGAGATCTGTTCGGCGGCGGACGCAGAGGCGGACGTGCGAACCAGGGACCGATGAAAGGTATGAATATCCGGAAGAGTGTCAGGATCACATTTGAAGAGGCTGTATTCGGATGCGAGAAAGAATTGGACGTTGTATTAAAAGATCCATGTCCGAAATGTAACGGAACAGGTGCCAAACCGGGAACATCTCCGGAGACTTGTCCGAAATGCGGCGGTAAAGGTCAGGTTGTATATACACAGCAGTCTTTCTTTGGAACTGTACAGAATGTACAGACCTGTCCAGATTGCCAGGGAACTGGTAAGATTATTAAGGAAAAATGTCCGGATTGCGGCGGTACAGGTTATGTAGCCAGCAAGAAGAAGATATCCGTATCCATTCCGGCAGGTATTGATAATGGTCAGAGTGTGCGTATCCGTGAAAAAGGTGAGCCAGGTGTAAACGGCGGACCAAGAGGAGATCTTCTGGTAGAGGTCGTGGTATCAAGACATCCGATCTTCCAGCGTCAGGATATGCATATCTTCTCAACGGTACCGATTACATTTGCACAGGCGGCGCTTGGTGCGGATATCCGTATCAAGACGGTAGACGGAGAAGTAATCTATACTGTAAAACCGGGAACCAAGACCGATACAAAAGTACGTCTGAAAGGAAAGGGAGTTCCATCTCTTAGAAATGCACAGGTTCGCGGCGATCATTATGTAACGCTTGTTATCCAGACACCGGAACACTTAAGTGCCGAAGCAAAAGAAGCACTTCGTAAATTCGATGAACTGACAGGTAATTCTCTTGGAACAGAAAAGAGTGACAAGACGGAAGAGCATAAAGGTAAAAAGAAAAAAGGATTTATGGATAAATTAAAGGAAACCTTTGATGATTAATTTCATCAGGGGTTTCCTCTTTTTGCCTAGAACTATCTATGGAAAACCGGTGACGGCAGGTTCTGTAAATCTGACAGGTATTGAAAAATATACAAAAAAATGCTGGCATTCACCGTGGTAAAGTGCTATCATATTAAAAAATCGAATTTTTAACAAACCAGGAGGACTCAAGTATGTACGCATTTGATGAAATTAAAAAAGCAGACAGTGAAATTGCAGATGCCATTCAGGCCGAGATGGAGAGACAGAATTCGCATCTGGAACTGATCGCATCGGAGAACTGGGTAAGTAAAGCGGTCATGGCAGCAATGGGAAGTCCGCTTACAAATAAATACGCAGAAGGCTATCCGGGCAAACGTTATTATGGTGGATGTCAGTGTGTGGATGTAGTGGAAGATCTTGCAAGAGAAAGAGCAAAGAAGTTATTCGGTTGTGATTATGCCAATGTACAGCCGCATTCCGGCGCACAGGCAAACCTGGCAGTATTCTTTGCGATGCTGGAGCCCGGAGACAAAGTTATGGGTATGAACCTGGATCACGGCGGACATCTGACACATGGTTCTCCGGTTAATATTTCCGGTAAATATTTCAACGTCGTATCATATGGAGTGAACGACGAAGGCGTGATCGATTATGATAAAGTCCGTGAGATCGCAGTGAAAGAAAAACCAAAGATGATCATTGCGGGAGCCAGTGCTTATGCAAGAATCATTGATTTCAAAAAGTTCCGTGAGATTGCAGATGAAGTAGGAGCATACCTTATGGTCGATATGGCACATATCGCGGGACTTGTTGCAGCAGGACTTCATCCAAGTCCGATCCCGTATGCAGATGTAACTACAACTACTACACATAAGACACTGCGCGGACCAAGAGGAGGTCTGATCCTTTGCAATCAGGAAGCAGCAGATAAGTTCAACTTTAATAAAGCTGTATTCCCGGGAATTCAGGGAGGTCCACTGGAACATGTGATCGCGGGAAAGGCTGTGTGCTTTAAAGAGGCACTGGAGCCTGAATTTGCAGAATATCAGAAGCAGATCATCAAAAATGCACAGGCACTCAGCAAAGGTCTGATAGGTCGTGGTGTAAAGATCATATCCGGCGGAACAGATAATCACCTGATGTTGATTGACTTAAGAGGCGAAGAGGTAACCGGTAAAGAACTGGAAAAACGTCTGGATGCCGCACACATCACATGTAACAAGAATACGGTACCGAACGATCCAAGATCTCCGTTTGTGACAAGTGGTGTCAGACTTGGAACACCTGCAGTTACAACAAGAGGATTAAAAGAAGAAGATATGGATGTGATCGCAGAGTGCATCGCACTGGTACTTCAAAGTGAAGACAATATTGAAAAAGTCAAAGGAATGGTTGCAGAGCTGACTGCAAAATATCCTCTGGATATGTAATATTCGAGAATAACGAAAGAAAATAAGAAAATCAAGGATGCGTCGGAGTATGGTTTTTAAACTTATTCAGACGCATTTTTGCTGTGCAGATACCAAAAATTTTAGTAATAAGACAGCGTGTTTTTATGAGTTTTTATGAAAATGATAAAAACAAAGCAATAACAGGGTGGAAATTTAAAAGCAGAAAGCGTATAATTAAAATAATGTATATTAATCTATACAAGAAGAAAAAAGGAAGACCTGGTATAATATAGAAATCCGGGAAGGAGCTAGATTTTGAGACTGAGAAATAATAAAGTAGCAAAGAGATTGGGAACAAAAGCACTTGCAGGAGTGCTTGCAATAGGACTTATCATCAGTACTCCGGCTGCAGCGCTGGCAGATGGAGGGGCAGAGACAGCCGGGACGCAGAGCACAGCCTCTCAGACACCGGCCGCACAGGCAGAGAAGCTGCAGGCAAAATCAGTAGATGGCAAGGATACACTTACAGATGTATCAGATGCAGTGAAAGAGATGATCCAAAGAGGTGAGGTAAAGCTGGATGAAAGTACAGGATATCTGATAGATACAACAACCGGACAAAAGACGAATCCGGTTACAGGAGAACGTGTAGATCAGATTCCGGCGATACCGGCGACACCGGCAGAACCGGAACAGCCGGCGGAACCGGCAACACCAGTGACACCAGCAGAGCCGGAACAGCCGGCGGAACCGGAGGCACCAGCAGAGCCGGAACAGCCGGCAACACCAGCGACACCGGAGGCACCGGCGACACCAGCAGAACCGGCGGCACCGGCGACACCAGCAGAACCGGAGGCACCAGCAGAGCCGGAACAGCCGGCAGATACAGTTACAAGTGCAAAAAGCAATCAAGCACTTGTTGCAAAGCAGCAGATTATAAAATTACCACAGATCGTGGAAGATTTCCGGTTCTGGACAGTTGCCAGAAAATATGCATTTGCAAAATCGAAGATCAATATCCGCGAGGCAATTCCGGAGAATATTGATGGCAGTAATACACAGGATGTAAAGACGGATCTGGAAAATGCAAAAGCAGATACAAAAAAGCTACAGAAGAAAAAAAAGAAAATAACAAAGAAACAGACAAAAACAATTAAAAATAAAATATTCAAGAAAGCAAAGAGTAAAGCGGTCAGAAATCTTCAGAAGACGATGGAAGAAAGAAAGAACCTGAAACAGAAAGGTCTGGACGCAGCACTTGCAAATCAGCAGCTGGAAGAAAAAGTCCGTACAGTAGGAACTTTATCACAGGATGGTCTGTTATATATCCTGAAAGAAGAAGAGAATGGCTGGCTTTACGTTGAATCTGGAAATGTCAGAGGGTTTGTAAAAGCATCAGAAGTATATACAGGGGATGCGGCACAGGAAATCCTGGATGTTTATCAGACCAAGGCTCAGAAGAAGGCAGAGAAAGCCGGAATGGAATATACCGGTATTGAGGGAACTGCAAAGACAGCGGAAGCGACTGTCGATGCAAAAGAAAATCAGGCATACACATATCTGCGTGCGACGGTGAACCCGACGGTAGCAGAGAAGGATTATGCGCTGGTTAATGATCAGATCGAGACAGGAATACTGAATATAAAAGAAGAGAATAATCCAGATGCGAGAACTGTCGGAACGCTGAAACAGGGACAGCTCTGTTATATCCTTGCCGATAAAGATGTCGACTGGGTATATATAGAGTCCGGTAATGTCAGAGGGTTTGTTGAAAAGAAATATCTCGATAACAGCGATGAGACAAAACAGCAGATCACGACAACAGGGGAAGAACAATATAAAACGGCGGAAGAAACAGTAAAACCAGAAGAAAATGCTGCTTTATATTATACATTGGCTTCTGTGAAAGAAGGAACGCCAAGTGGTGAGATCAGAGAGTCCATCCTGCAATTTGCTTCCCAGTTTATCGGTAATCCATATGTATGGGGAGGTACAAGTCTGACAGACGGGGCAGACTGCTCCGGATTTGTACAGCAGATATACAAACAATATGGATATGATCTTCCAAGAGTGGCAGAGGACCAGAGCCAGTGTGGGACGAAGATTCCTGTAGAGGATGCACAGCCGGGTGACCTGATCTTTTATGCAAAAGAAGGCCATATATACCACGTAGTGATGTATGCAGGTGATGGAAAGACTATTGAAGCAGCCAGCACGAAACTTGGGATTATTGAAAGCAAAGTAAATACTAAAAATGCAGTATGGGCAACACGTATTATCAATGATGATTATACACTTGCCGGAGGCGGAATCAGTAATGTCAATGCAACGAACGAAATGTATGGACAGAATCTTGGTAATTTCCAGATTACATATTACTGTGCATGTGAAATCTGCTGTAATAAAGCAGACGGAATTACAGCAACAGGAACGCCGGTGGTAGAAGGTCAGACGATTGCGGTTGATCCAAGAGTTATTCCTTACGGAACGAAAGTGATCATCGGAGGTCATATATTTACAGCTGAGGATTGCGGCGGTGCAATTCAGGGAAACCACATTGACATCTATGTAAATAATCACGCAGAGGCAACGGCGCTCGGGGTGACAAATGCAGATGTATTTCTTGTGAAATAAGAATAAAATAAAAATGAGAAAAGACAGCTTTTTCAGATTTGAAAGTTTGAAAAGCTGTCTTTTAATATTACGTTGCATTCATAAAAAACGATGGATAGATATGGATTATTTACAGATCTTTAAAAGTTCTTTCAGATAATCCCACATACGCTTTGTAGATTCGATATGTACGCGCTCATTATAAGTATGTACACCTGTCAGTTCCGGTCCGAAAGAAATGATATCAAGATCATTCTTCTTTCCGAATAAGATTCCACATTCCAGTCCTCCGTGAGTTGTCTCAACGGTAGGCTCTTTGCCGAACATTTCTTTATAAAGTTCAATTGCTTTCGGACGGATCACGGAATCTGCATTGTAGCTCCATGCCGGATATTCACCGGAGATTTCGCGGGAAGCACCTGCAAGATCTGTTGCAAGATCCAGTTTGTTTCGCATATCATCTAACTTGGTAGCAACGGAGCTGCGAACCTGAAATTTGATCTTTACCGTATCTTCTGTGGTTTCAACGATACCTGTATTCAGGGAAGATTCTACAGCTGTAGGGAACGCACGGTCATAGCATTGTACACCATCGATTGCTCCATACAGGAATCCGATTACATGTGCGGTAGTATCTGCGTCAAATGCTTTTAAGGCAGTCTCGCCTTCGGAAACAGCGTTCAGAGATAAAGTTGGTTCCTGTCCGGCAAACTCAGCGGAGATCGTCTGTTCCAGTTCGGTAACAGCATCTGCGATAGCCTGAGCCTGTGCAGGGTCAGCAATAATCTCAGTCGTATTATATTGTGCGATTACGTTTGCTGCATTTCCGCCGTTTGTGCTTACAATGTTGAAGTCGTAATCTTTTGCAAGAGCATACAGGACGCGTCCAATGATCTTGTGTGCATTTCCAAGTTGGTTCTGGATTTCTGCGCCAGAATGTCCACCCTGCAGACCGGAAATGGAGATCGTCATCTTTGTTCCGTTTTCTTCACTCCATTCGATCGGGATGAAGGTATCGTAAATGTAGCCGCCGGCACATCCGACAGTCATAACACCTTCAATTTCAGAATCAATGTTCAGACAGATCTTTCCTTTTAATACAGATGTATCCAGGTGGTGTGCACCGCCCATACCAATCTCTTCATCAATTGTGAATACAGCTTCGATCGGTGGGTGTGGAATGTCTGTGCTGGCAAGGATTGCCATAGCGTAAGCAACGGCGATGCCATCATCGCCACCGAGAGTGGTGTTCTTTGCCCCAATCAGATCACCATCTACAAAAAGGTCTAAAGGATCATTTTCAAAATCATGATCACTGTCGGTTGTCTTTGTAGCGACCATGTCCAGATGTCCCTGGATGATAACCGGATCACTGTTCTCGTATCCGGCAGTACCAGGTTTTTTGATGATTACGTTGTTCACTTCATCCTGGATATATTCCAGATTGTGAGCTTTTGCAAATTCCACACAAAAATCACTGATTTTTTTTGTGTGGAAGGTACTTCTGGGTACCATACTTAATTCTTCGAAGTAATGGAATACTTCTTTTGGTTCAATATTAGACAAAATTCCCATTGTTCATTCCTCCGTTTGTCTTTAGTCTCTATCTGTCATTGTACCATGAAATTCAGCACTTTATCATGATAAAATTTAATGTATACATAACGGAATGTAATAGCTATAATAACTGTAGCTTATAAGATTTTATTAAAACATTCAATAACTGCAGGACTACACAAAAAAGAAGAAAAAATATATAATATTTAAGTTGAAAATAATATGAATCGCCATGCGTTCGAAAGAAATTTACAGGAGGATATATATGAGTACAAAAGAAGCAAAACAGATGGACAAAGCATTATTTGATTTTTATGGAAAACCATCTATCGGACAGGCTTTGCCACTTGCAATCCAGCATGTACTTGCGATGATTGTCGGATGTGTAACACCATCGATCATTGTTGCGGGAGTGGCCGGAATTTCACAGGAAGATTCCGTGATCTTAATACAGGCAGCACTGGTGATGTCGGCACTGACGACATTACTGCAATTGTTTCCATTTATAAAAACAAAGAATTTCCGGATCGGTTCGGCACTTCCGGTTATGATGGGAATCAGCTTTGCGTATGTTCCAAGTATGCAGGCAATTGCGTCTGATTTTGACATTGCAACAATTCTGGGTGCACAGATTATCGGAGGTGTGGTTGCACTTCTGGTGGGATTGAATATTAAGAGAATCCGCAAATTCTTCCCGCCGCTGATTACAGGAACGGTCGTATTTTCCATCGGTCTTTCTCTGTATCCGACAGCAATTAATTATATGGCCGGAGGTGCGAGCAGCAAGACTTATGGATTATGGCAGAATTGGGTGGTTGCGATTATTACATTGATCATTGTAACAGCATTGAATCATTACGGAAAAGGGGTATGGAAACTGGCATCCATCCTGATCGGAATTATTGCAGGATATATCGTAGCGTTGTTCTTTGGAATGGTAGATTTTTCATCTGTGTCATCGGCAGCGTTCTTCCAGCTTCCGAAACCAATGCATTTTGGAATCAAGTTTGAACCATCTGCATGTGTTGCGATCGGAATTCTGTTTGCGATCAATGCAGTACAGGCAATTGGTGATTTTTCGGCAACAACAACAGGATCTATGGACCGTATGCCGACAGATGAAGAACTGACAGGTGGAATTGTAGGCTATGGAATCAGTAACATTTTCTGTGCGTTCTTTGGAGGACTTCCGACTGCAACATACAGCCAGAATGTAGGTATCGTATCAACAACAAAGGTCGTCAGCCGTGTGGTAATGGGGCTGGCAGCAGCAATATTACTGGCAGCAGGATTGATTCCGAAGTTTTCTTCTCTGCTTACGACAATTCCGTATTGTGTACTCGGCGGTGCGACAATCTCTGTATTTGCTTCGATTACAATGACGGGAATCAAACTGATCACGACAGAGCCAATGGATTTCCGTAATACAACAGTTGTAGGACTTGCAGTAGCAGTAGGAATGGGTGTAACACAGGCAAATGCTTCACTGGCACAGTTCCCGGAATGGATGACAACAATTTTCGGAAAATCTCCGGTTGTTCTTGCAACGATCGTAGCAATTGTGTTAAATTTAACCCTTCCAAAAGCAAAGAAAAAAGAGGAGAAATAATCCTTATATGATAATAAGTTATATAAATGGTGAATGGAAAGAGCCTGGCAGTTTATGCCAGGCTATTGGAATTTTTAAAGAAAATTTTCATAAGACGGTATCCGTTGTCGGCGGAGGCGGAAAGACGACAGTGATACGCAGGCTTATGGATGAATGCCGGAATGCCGAAATTCCATGTGCGGTTTCTACAACAACTCATATACAAAAATGTGATGCTGGATATTTTCTGGGAAAACCTTCGGTGGAAATGTTCCGTCAGATTATGATAAAATATGGTGTTGTATGGATAGGAAGAGAGACAACAGATGGGAAGCTTGCATCTTTTCAAGAAGAATATCTAAAAGAGATCAGCCGTGAACCAGGTGTACTGCTTCTAGAGGCAGACGGAGCGAAGCGTCTGCCGGTTAAAACCCCTGCGGAACATGAGCCGGTGATCTGTGAGCAGACAGATATTGTTTTGAATGTATATGGGATGAGTGCGGTTGGAAAGAAGCTGAAAGAAGGTTGTTTCCGGGTGAAAGAGACCGGGAAGATTCTCGGAAAGACAGAAGAAGATATTCTGTGTCCGGAAGATATTGTCACACTTGCGGTAAGTCAGAGTGCGGGACGAAAATACGTGACGGATGATATGGAATATCAGGTGATACTGAATCAGGCAGATACTAAGGAGCAGAAAAAAATGGCAGTGGAACTTGCGGAAGAGATCGTAAAGCAGTTGTCAGACAGGCATGCAGATAGTATGGAATGCCCGGGGCAGATCCGCAGAGTGCATGTGGTATCGGACCTGATTCCGTTGAAAGAAAGATGGTAACTATGTCAGAAATGTATAAAAACAGAAAAAAAGTATTAATCAGAGGAGCCGGAGATCTGGCTACGGGTGTAGGAGTGGCACTTCACAGGGCAGGATTCCGGGTGATCATGACGGAGATTGCAGTGCCGCTTACCGTCAGACGTGAAGTTGCAATGTCACGGGCAGTCTATGAAGGCAGGATAGAAGTAGAAGGAATAGAAGGAATTCTTGTGGAAAATTATCAGGAAGCCAGGAGGGTACTGGCAGCGGATAAGATTGCCGTAATCGTAGACCCGGAGGCAGAGATCCGGAGAGAATTCAGACCGGATGTACTTGTGGATGCAATTCTTGCAAAAAGAAATACAGGAACCAGTCGGGCAGATGCACCATATGTGATCGGTCTCGGACCGGGGTTTATAGCGGGAAAAGATGTCCATGCTGTCATAGAGACAATGCGTGGATTAACACTTGCGGATATCATCTATGACGGACAGCCGATTCCCAATACCGGCATTCCGGGATATGTGGGCGGCTATGCGCTGGAACGTCTGATCAGGGCGTCAGCAGCCGGACGGATGGAGCCGAAAGCACAGATCGGGGATGTCGTCCGAAAAGGACAACTTCTGGCTCTGACCGGAGGAAAACCGGTCTATTCTCAGTTGGACGGTGTGATCCGGGGGATGTTACAGGAAGGCGTGCAGGTAAAAAAGGGTCTGAAGATTGGAGATGTGGATCCGAGAAAGGACAAGAAATTGTGTTATCTGATCTCGGATAAGGCAAATGAGATTGGCAGTTCCGTGGTAAAGACAGTAGAAGCACGCCTGTCAGATAAAGATTATGCGATGATTCTCCTGGCAGCCGGAAAGTCAAGCCGATACGGGAACAATAAGCTGCTGGAGAAACTGGATGGAGGGCAGATGTTCGAACATACCCTTCGTAAAATGCATGCATTTCCATTGTGTACACAGGTAGTGGTAACAAGATTTGAAGAGATAGAGAATGCGGCAAAAACACAGGGGATGCTGGTGGTACAGAATACGGAGCCGGATCTTGGAATCGCACATTCGCTGAAGTTAGGATTAAAGAGAGCATTAGATGAGAATCCGGGGTTAAAGGGGGCTATGTTCATCGTATGTGACCAGCCGGGATTGACAGCCGGGACATTTGCCCGTATGCTTGAGATGGGGAAGATGCATCCGGGAAAGATTGTATGTGCCGGATGGAAAGGAAGAACCGGGAATCCCGTATTATGGGATTCGTGCTTTTTCCGGGAGTTGTGCAGACTTTCCGGTGATAAAGGCGGAAAACAGATCATCTGTGCACATAAAGAAGATGTGGTGCTCTGTGAGACAGAAGAAGCAGAACTCCGGGATGTAGATGTACCGGAACAACTGATAAAATGGGAGAGAGATTATGGAGAATCAGGAAAATCAAGAGAAGAAACATAAACGGAGAGTCCGATATTCTGGAACACATCCGAGAAATTATAAAGAAAAATATAAAGAACTGAATCCGGAAAAGTATGCAGATACTATTTCAAAGGTGATCCAAAAAGGCGGAACACCGGCAGGAATGCACATTTCCATCTGTGTACAGGAGATTTTAGACTTTTTTGATATCCAGCCGGGACAGCAGGGACTGGATGCAACGCTTGGATATGGAGGGCATACCTCAAAGATGCTGGAAAAACTGCAGGGAGAGGGTCATATCTACGGACTGGATGTAGATCCGATCGAATCAGCAAAGACAAAGAAACGTCTGGAGGAAAAAGGATTTGGATCAGACATCCTGACAGTAAAGCTTGAGAACTTTGCTAATATTGACAAAGTAGCAAAAGAAGCCGGAAAATTTGATTTTGTACTGGCAGATCTTGGTGTGTCATCCATGCAGATCGATAATCCGGACCGGGGATTCACATTTAAAGCAGAAGGTCCTCTGGATCTGCGGATGAATCCGGAGAAAGGAATCAGTGCGGCAGAACGGCTGCATGACATTTCAAGAGAAGAACTTGCAGGGATGCTGGTTGAAAATGCAGATGAACCTTATGCAGAAGAGATTGCAGAAGCAGTTACGGAAAAGATCCGAAAAGGCGGAAAGATTGAAACAACAACGGGATTGCACCAGGTGATCGGAGAGGCACTTGCATTTATTCCGGAAAAAGAAAGAAAAGAAGTAATACGTAAGTCGAGCCAGCGGGTATTCCAGGCACTTCGTATTGATGTGAATCATGAATTTGAAGTATTGTATGATTTCCTGGATAAGCTGCCGGGTGTGCTAAAACCGGGAGGAAAAGTGGCAATCCTTACCTTCCATTCGGGGGAAGACCGTCTGGTAAAGAAATCATTCAAACAATGGAAAAAGGAGGGCCTGTACAGTGAGATCGCAAAAGACGTCATCCGACCGTCCAAAGAAGAATGCTTCCGCAACAGCCGTGCGAAATGCACGAAAATGCGCTGGGCAATCAGGTCAGAAGAGTAAAGTACAGAAAAATAAAAAGCAGACACGGAATCAGACTTCTGCATGTAAAATCGATAAAAAATGTGGCGGCTGCCAGTTCCAGAAGATGCCATACAAAGAACAGCTGAAAAGAAAACAGAAGCAGGAAGAAAAATTATTGGGCGGCTTTTGCAAAGTCAGTCCGATTATCGGTATGGAGCATCCATATTTTTATAGAAATAAAGTACATGCGGTATTCGATCATGACAGAAAAGGAAATGTGATATCCGGCATCTATGCAGAAGGAACGCACCGTGTGATCGCAGTGGAAGAATGTCTGATCGAAGATAAGAAAAGTCAGGAGATCATCCGTACAATCCGTGAACTTCTGCCGTCTTTTAAGATTAAGACATATAATGAAGATACAGGATATGGACTTTTGAGACATGTATTGATCCGCAGAGGCTTTGAGACTGGTGAGATTATGGTCGTTCTGGTGCTTGGATCGCCAATTCTGCCATCAAAGAATAACTTTGTGAAGGCTTTGAGAAAAGTACATCCCGAGATTACGACCGTAGTACTGAATGTGAATAACAAGCAGACCAGTATGGTGCTGGGAGAAAAGGAAAAGCCGATCTACGGACCGGGATTTATTAAAGACAGATTATGCGGCTGTACGTTCCGTATTTCTCCAAAATCGTTCTATCAGGTGAATCCTGTACAGACGGAGATCCTTTATAATACAGCCATGGACTATGCGGAACTGACCGGAAAAGAGACGGTGATCGATGCGTACTGCGGAACCGGTACAATTGGTCTGATTGCAGCTAGGAATGCAAAGAGAGTCATTGGAGTAGAGCTGAACAAAGATGCGGTGAAAGATGCGAGAATCAACGCAAAAGAAAATGGCATCAAGAATGCCGAGATCTATGCAGGTGATGCGGGAAGATTCATGGTAGATATGGCTTCGAAGAACCAAAAAGCAGATGTGGTATTCATGGATCCGCCGAGAGCCGGAAGTGATGAGAAGTTCCTTTCTTCTGTAATAAAGCTCGGGCCAAAGAGGGTTGTCTATGTGTCCTGTAATCCGGAGACACTGGCAAGAGATCTGAAATATTTGACGGGAAACGGATATCAGGCAATGAAGATCCAGCCGGTGGATAACTTCCCGTTCTGCGATCATATCGAGACGGTAGTAAAGCTTGTGAAAAAGAGATAGATAAAGGAGGAAAAATATATGGGACTTATCAAAGCAGCAACAGGCGCAGCAGGTGGAACACTGGCAGACCAGTGGAAAGAATTCTTCTACTCTGATTCATTAGACAATGACACGTTGATGGTACGCGGAAAAAAACGTATAGACAGGCGTTCATCGAACACAAAAGGACACGATAATGTGATCACGAACGGATCCGGAATTGCCGTGGCGGACGGGCAGTGTATGATGATCGTGGATCAAGGGAAGATTGTGGAAGTATGTGCGGAACCGGGAGAATACACATATGATATGTCTTCGGAACCAAGTGTTTTTTGCGGCAGTCTTGGAGAAGGGATCAAGGCGACCTTTCAGACGATCGGGAAACGATTTACGTTCGGCGGAGATACGGCGAAAGATCAGAGAGTGTATTATTTTAATACCAAAGAAATTACGGACAATAAATTCGGCACGGCGAATCCGGTATGGTTCCGTGTGGTAGACAAAAGAATTAATCTTGATAAAGATATCGAGATCCGCTGTAACGGAATCTATTCGTTCCGTATCACAGATCCACTGTTATTCTATACAAGTCTCGGCGGAAATGTGACGGACTGCTATGAGAAAGACCAGATTGCTCCACAGTTAAAGACGGAATTCGTGAATGCCCTGCAGCCGGCATTTGCGAAGATTGCAGAGCTTGAGATCCGCCCAAGTCAGATCCCGGCACATTCGATGGAAATCAGTGATGCGATGAATGAGATTCTGACGAAGAAATGGTCAGAACTCAGGGGAATCTCAGTTGTATCGGTTGCATTCAATCCGGTCACGATCAAGGATGAGGATGCAGAAGCGATCAAGCAGGCACAGAATACTGCTATGTATACAGATCCGAGTATGATGGCTGCAACGCTTGGCATGGCGCAGGCAGAGGCAATGAAGAGTGCGGCAGGTAATCCGAATGGAGCAATGATGGGCTTCATGGGTATGAATATGGCGTCCGGTATGAATGGCGGGGCGAATCTGCAGGGTCTTTATAACCAGGGGGCAGAGAAACGTCAGCAGGAAGAACAGGCAAGACAGATGGCTGCACAGGAACAGTCTGCACAGCAACAGACCGGAAGCTGGACTTGCAGCTGTGGCACTTTGAATGAAGGAAAGTTCTGTATGAACTGTGGAAGTCCGAAGCCACAGGCACCGGAGAACTGGATTTGCAGCTGTGGAGCTGTAAATCATGGGAAATTCTGTACAAACTGCGGCAAACCATTTGCTTAAGAATTACGATTGGATGAGACTCAGATAAGGAGTATATATGTCTGCTATAAAAGAATATAAATGTCCGGCCTGTGGAGGAACGATGGAATTCGACAGTACTTCCCAGAAGATGAAATGTCCTTACTGTGATACAGAGATTTCGGTGGAAGAATATGAAGCACTGAATGAATCGCAGACGAGTGAGGACAAAAAAAGCGGACAGACGGAAAAAAGCACGAAAGAAAGCACTTTTGTTACATATATCTGTGAATCCTGTGGAGGAGAGATTACGGCCGATAAGACGACCGGAGCAACAACCTGTCCGTTCTGCGGGAACCGTGTTGTACTAAAAGGGCAGTTTGAAGGCGGATTAAAACCGGACTATGTCATTCCGTTTAAGCTGGATAAGAAAGCGGCAAAGGCGGCTTACCAGAAGCATCTGGAAGGAAAAGCTTTTGTACCGTCTGTTTTTAAAGAGGAAAATCATATTGATGAGATTGTAGGAATTTATGTACCATTCTGGCTGTTTGATATGGAGACAAATGCACTGGTTACTTATGATGCAGAACGATCAAGAGTATGGATGAGCGGTGATGTAGAATATACAGAACATGAATTCTTCAAGATTGAGCGTGGAGGAACGATGGCATTCGAGCATATTCCGGAAGACGGATCAAGGAAGATGGAAGATGATCTGATGGAATCTCTGGAACCATACGATTTCAAAGATGCTGTGCCGTTCAAAGATCCGTATCTGGCAGGTTATGTGGCAGAACGGTATGATGTGGAAGCAGATGAGTGTAAGAAACGGGCAAAAAAACGTGCAAAGGCAAGCATAAAGCGGGAACTTCGGGACACAGTGAAAGGCTATTCGATCGTAAAACCGGTTTCAGACAATGTGAAGATCCAAAAGGCATCTCAGAAATATGCACTGTATCCGGTGTGGATATTAAATACAACCTGGCGGGATCAAAAGTATGTATTTGCCATGAACGGACAGACGGGAAAGATGGTAGGAGATCTGCCGGCAGATAAAGGCGCATTTTGGAAGTATGTTGTATCCAGAGGACTGGTGATCGGAGTCATACTTTATGCACTGATGTGGCTGACGGTTCTGATATAAGAAAAGGAGAAAAGACATGAAACGAAAGAAAACAAGACGGTATATATCCGGTATGATCGTGGCAGTTCTCCTGTTTCTACTATGCGTAGTTCAGAATGTAAATGCAGAAGATGTACCGGCTGGCAGCGAACTGCCAAGGCTGGTAGATGATGCAGATATCCTAACAGACAGTGAAGAAAAAGAACTGAATCAGCAGTTGGATACAGTCAGCGAGGAGCAGGAGTGTGACGTGATCATAGTGACTGTGGATTCTCTGAATGGAAAGACCGTGGAAGAATATGCAGATGATTATTATGATGACAACGGCTATGGGTATGGAGAAAACGACAGTGGGATTCTGTTTCTGGTGGCAATGGATGACCGGGAATGGAATATATCTACAAGTGGAGATGCGATCACGGCGTTTACGGATGCCGGGCTTGCATACATGGAAGACCAGTTCGTACCAGATCTGAGTGACGGAGCGTATCTGGACGCATTTTCGAAATATACATCGTTGTGTGATGATTTTCTGACACAGGCGGAGAAAGGAGAGCCGTATGATACGGGGCACCTTCCGAAAAAGAAGGTATCACTATGGTGGATAGCGGGAGATCTGCTGATCGGCGCCATGATTGCATTTGTAATGGCAATGATCAAAAAAACAAAACTCAAATCCGTAAAATCCCAGGTAACGGCAGCCGAATATGAAAAAGCGGGCAGCCTGGATCTGACGGTCAGGACGGATCACTTTGTGAACCGTGTCGTAACAACAAGAAAGATCGAACGGAAGCAGGAAAGCGGTGGAAGTTCTGTGCATACCGGATCTTCCGGTAAGAGTCATGGAGGCCGCAGCGGTAAGTTTTGATCAGGAACTCAGGTGAAGAACGGCCGATGGATAAGACGATTTTCAACGGAAGAATTTATGAGTGAATAAAATGGATATAAATAGACATTTTCTCTGGATTGTTGGTTTTATGATCTGAAAAAAAGAGCTATAGTTAAAGTATACAAAACAGAATATACTTGCGAAAAGGAGGAAGTGTTATGATTATTTGTATCGGAAGAGAATTTGGAAGCGGCGGTCATGAAATCGGAAAAATAATTGCAGAAAAACTGGGGATGGAATTATATGACAGGGATCTGATTGACAAGGCAGCAGAAAAGATTGTTGCAATGCCCAAAGAAGTTCTGGAAAAGGCGGATGAGAAAAAACATAATCCATGGCTGCATCAGGTGTGGTATGATGTGCCGAATCAGGAACTCAACGGAATGACAGCCAATGATACACTGCATCAGGCATACAGTTCTATTATCCGGGAGCTGGCAGAAAAAGCAAACTGTGTGTTTGTCGGACGTTGCGCAGATTACATACTGGAACAGGCAAACCTTGATCATATCAGCCTGTTTATAGCTGCACCGTTTGAGTGGCGTGTACAGAGAAAGATGGAACAGCTTTCCATAGACGAGAAAGCGGCAACTTCGCTGGTTAGAAAGAAAGACAAAGACAGAAAAGCATATTATGATTATTACACCGGAAGAAGCTGGGGCAGACCACATAATTATGATCTGTGTATTAATAGTTCTAGACTTGGAATTGAAGTGACAGCAGAAAAGCTAGTAGAGATGATCCGGGAACTGGAAAAAGCTATGTCTCCTGTTAATTTTGACCTATAAAAAAACTGCAATTGATAATATTGTTATAACGGTATTATCAATTGCAGTTTTTTTATCTTTATTTACAGTTCTTTCCGTGAAGATAGAAAAATAAGCCGCCGATGATAAATCCACCGCCTATAATATTACCGATTGTAACAGGCAGAAGATTGACAAGAAAGAAATTTTCCCAGTTCAAAGAAGCAATCTGACTTCCGGTGATGCCGTATAATTCCTTTGCTTTGGCAACATAATCCGCATTCATGGAAGCAAAGATTCCGGCCGGGATATAATACATATTTGCAACGCAGTGTTCGAAGCCGGATATAACGAATGCCATGATCGGGAAGAAGATGGCGAGGGATTTTCCGGCAATATCTTTTGCAGTAGAAGCCATCAATACTGCAGCGCATACCAGGATGTTACATAAAATTCCGGAGATCAGAGCAGGCAGAAAAGACAGGCTGACTTTTCCGAGAGCTACTTTTATTGTAAATGCACCGAGAGCACCATTGGTGTAATTATACTGTCCGGACAGATATACCAGATACGCGAGAGCAACTGCACCGACCATATTTCCGAAATATACAATTACCAGAGTACGGATGAGAGAAGCAACGCTGATCTTTCTCTTAATACATGCCATCGTCATCATACAATCTCCGGTGAACAATTCTCCTCCGATAAATACAATCATCATCAGACCTACCGGGAAGACGCATCCTGCAACCAGACGCGCAAGCCCTACATTTGAAATATCATGCATGGCAACATTACTGGACTGAGCACCGAGTGCGATGCAGACACCAGCCATGATTCCCATAAAGAATACTTTCTTTTTAGAAGTCGCAGCTTTTTTTACAGCACCGTTCATATTGGCCTGTACAACTTCCTGCGGAGTGTTAAACATTGAATCCATAATAACCCTTTCCTTTAGTAATAGTTTAATAAAAATATCACATAAAATATAACATGGATAACAAAGCAGGGGCAACCTGTAATCGCAATGTTTATGCTCTTTTTTACATACAGTATCGGAAAAATATGTTATAATCGATGAAAAACAGAGAAATTCAATTATCAAATCAGAAAAAGGAGAATTACGATGGCTCAGAATAGCTGTGAAAGCTGTACTTATTATACATACGATGAAGATTATGAAAGTTATATGTGCGATATCAATATGGATGAAGATGAATATATGCGTCTTATATCTGACCAGCATTATCAGTGTCCTTATTACCGGAATGGGGATGAGTATATGGTGGTGAGGAAGCAGATGTGATTGGGATTTAATTCAGGAAGGCTGTGGATACCCGAACCGGAATAAAGCTTGGAAA
>OGZD01000895.1_pt1 | contig 27345 bp, 16 predicted proteins | sample 1576701 | NCBI WGS metagenome assembly OGZD01 (sample SAMEA3541487, study PRJEB24748) | human gut metagenome | biome: human gut; feature: human-associated habitat; material: faeces | place: China | collected 2012
TGGTTTGCAGAGCGGTCAGGTACAACAATATGCGTATGTGTTCCTTTGCGGTGCATTGGCACTTATCCTACTGCTGATTCTCTAAATAGTAAATAGTAAATCTTTAAATAGTAAATCATAAAGATGAATTTCTTATCCATATTCGTACTTATCCCCTTATTGATGCTGGCCGGACTTTGGGCAGCACGAGGAATCAAAGCCATCCGGGGGGTTATGGTTACTGGCGCATCGGCACTTCTGATTGCCTCCGTCGTACTTACATTCCTGTATCTGGGAGAGCGTAGCGCCGGAAATACGGCAGAAATGCTTTTCCGTGCAGATACGCTTTGGTATGCCCCGCTTCACATATCTTATTCAGTAGGTGTTGACGGAATTTCGGTAGCCATGTTGTTATTATCTGCTGTCATCGTATTCACCGGTACATTCGCTTCCTGGCGCCTGCAACCGCTGACGAAAGAATATTTCCTCTGGTTCACCCTGTTGTCTATGGGAGTATTCGGATTCTTTATATCCGTCGATTTGTTCACCATGTTCATGTTCTATGAAATTGCGTTGATACCGATGTACCTGCTGATTGGTGTATGGGGATCAGGACGTAAAGAATATGCAGCCATGAAACTGACCCTTATGTTGATGGGCGGTTCCGCTTTCCTATTGATCGGTATTCTCGGAATCTATTTCGGCTCGGGAGCAACCACCATGAACCTTCTCGAAATTGCACAGTTGCACAACATACCTTTTGCACAGCAATGCATCTGGTTCCCGCTGACTTTCCTCGGCTTCGGTGTATTGGGCGCCCTTTTCCCGTTCCACACATGGAGTCCTGACGGTCACGCTTCTGCCCCGACTGCCGTATCCATGCTTCATGCCGGAGTATTGATGAAACTGGGAGGTTACGGATGTTTCCGTATCGCCATGTATCTGATGCCGGAAGCAGCCAACGAACTTTCCTGGATATTCCTGATACTGACAGGTATCTCTGTAGTCTACGGAGCCTTCTCCGCTTGCGTACAGACCGACTTGAAATATATCAATGCTTATTCATCCGTATCTCACTGCGGACTGGTTCTTTTCGCCATTCTGATGCTAAACCAGACAGCAGCAACAGGAGCAATCCTTCAAATGCTTTCACACGGATTAATGACAGCCTTGTTCTTTGCTCTGATCGGTATGATATATGGACGTACACACACACGTGACGTTCGCGAACTTGCCGGTTTAATGAAAATTATGCCGTTCCTTAGTGTATGTTATGTGATTGCCGGTCTTGCCAACCTCGGTCTGCCGGGATTAAGCGGTTTCATTGCTGAAATGACCATCTTCGTCGGCTCTTTCCAGAACAACGACGTATTTCACCGCACACTGACCATCATCGCCTGCTCTTCGATTGTGATTACCGCAGTCTACATCCTGCGCCTGGTAGGTAAGATTCTATACGGAACCTGCACCAACAAACATCACCTCGAACTGACCGACGCAACTTGGGACGAACGTGTAGCCGTTATCTGCCTCATCGTTTGCGTTGCCGGACTAGGTATGGCTCCTTTCTGGGTTAGCCACATGATTGGTGAAAGCGTATTACCGGTTGTCTCACAACTAATCCCCTAACTCATAAATCATAATTCTTAATTCATAAATAAACAAGATGGATTATTCACAATTTCTAAATATGCGAGAAGAGCTGTCGCTCATAGCTGTCTTACTGCTGCTATTTCTAGCTGACCTCTTCATGAGTCCGGATGCACACAAAAATAGTGGGAAAGCACGCCTGAACACCATGTTGCCCGTTATTCTGATGGCTATCCATACGGCTATCAACTTGATTCCGGGAACTGCTGCCGATGCATTCGGTGGTATGTATCACTATGTACCGATGCACACTGTTGTTAAATCGATCCTGAATGTCGGTACACTGATTGTTTTCCTGATGGCGCACGAGTGGATGAAAAGAGAAGACACTTCATTCAAACAAGGAGAATTCTATGTGCTTACACTCTCTACCTTGTTTGGTATGTATCTCATGATTTCCGCCGGACATTTCCTGATGTTCTTCATCGGTCTTGAAACAGCTTCTATTCCGATGGCAGCATTGATTGCCTTCGATAAATACCGTCACAACTCTGCCGAAGCAGGTGCCAAATACATTCTGACAGCTCTTTTCTCCAGTGCATTGCTGTTGTTTGGTCTGTCCATGATCTATGGTTCTGCCGGGACTCTTTATTTCGATGACCTCCCTGCCCATATCGACGGAAATCCGTTACAGATCATGGCATTTATATTCTTCTTCACAGGAATGGCATTCAAGTTATCACTGGTTCCATTCCACTTATGGACAGCAGACGTTTACGAAGGCGCTCCGAGTACAGTTACCGCTTATTTGAGTGTTATATCAAAAGGATCGGCAGCATTTGTATTATTGGCCGTCCTTATCAAAGTATTCGCTCCAATGATTAATGACTGGCAGGAAGTACTTTATTGGGTAACCATCGCTTCTATCACTATTGCCAATATATTTGCTGTCCGTCAGCAAAACCTGAAACGTTTGATGGCGTTCTCCAGTATTTCGCAAGCGGGATATATTATGTTAGGCGTTATCGGAGGCACAGCACAAGGCATGACGGCATTGGTATATTATGTATTAGTGTACGCTGCCGCCAACCTCGGAGTATTTGCCGTTATCACTATCGTGGCATTACGCAGTCAGAAATTCACGCTCGAAGATTACGCAGGACTTTATAAAACGAATCCCAAAATCGCTCTCTTGATGACTCTGTCTCTGTTCTCATTGGCAGGCATCCCTCCGTTTGCCGGATTCTTCTCTAAGTTCTTTATCTTCATGGCTGCTTTCGATGCAGGTTTCCACTTGCTGGTATTCATCGCATTGGTAAATACAGTGATTTCGTTGTATTACTATCTATTGATTGTAAAAGCAATGTATATCACTCCTTCCGACAACCCAATTCCTACTTTCCGCAGCGACCGCTGCACAAAATGGGGACTGGCACTTTGCACGCTGGGTATCATCGGACTGGGTATTGCAAGTATTGTATATCAATCTATCGATAAACTGTCGTTCGGAATTTAAACGGACTACACCTTTTCACCAAAGAAACGGTCTTGGTTTCATGTCAGTATCAATCGACATCAAAACCAAGACTGTTTCTTCTATATAAAAGCCGCTTTTATTAATGAGGAAGGAAGATATTCACCTGCCTTATTACCACTCTACCGGGCACAGTTCATCTCTTCCGTCACGATCACTCCGGGAATAGTAAACCAAAACCTTGATCCTTTTCCTTTTTCAGAATCAACGCCAATCCGCCCACCTAATTGTTCAACGATGCTCTGACAAATAGAAAGTCCCAATCCTGTACCGTGTACAAAAGAATTAAGCTTCACAAAACGCTCAAAGATATGTGGCAACTGCTCTTTTTCAATACCGATTCCCGTATCTTCGACATAAAACTCCAATTCTCCGTCTTTTAGTTTATACCCCACATGAATACTTCCTTCAGAGGTAAACTTCATTGCATTGTTAACAAAGTTAGAGATCACCTGATGTATACGGTTACGGTCACTAATGACATGACAAACCGGAAGATGATCATCAAACACCAGTTCCACCTCTTCTTTCGCTTTCATCCCCATAGAGCGGACAATATCCTCACATAACAGATTTACATCTACATCTCCGTTAGTAAACTCAAATGTACCCGCTTCAATCTTTGACAAATCGAGTATATCTGAAATTAATTGCAACAAAAGTTCATTATTCTCACGTACAATCTTAATATACTCCTGACGTTCTGCCAGCTCTTCAGTTTCTACCAGCAAATCGGAGAAACCGACAATGGCATTCAGCGGCGTACGGATTTCATGACTCATATTGGCAAGGAAAGCACTTTTCAAACGATCCATCATCTCTGCTTTATCACGTGCCTGAATCAATTCGGCTTCAGTCTCCTTCAATTCTGTAATGTCATAATTGATACCGATGATTTCTATTTCATTTTCTTCCGGTTTATAATTGGTGACCATTACATTACTGCTGACCCAATTCCATTCGTTCTTCGTTCCGGGACGACGAATACGCATCTCCCCTTGGAAATGCCTCCTTTTTCCGTCTCTGACTCCATCATAAAAATCAAGGAAACGCTTACGGTCTTCGGGATGCATTTGGCTATAAACTGCTACCACCTCACTCAAAGGAATATCTTCCTCCTCACCTAAATTCTTATACCACTGTTTTATAGCATAACCTTTGCGGTTCAAGAGATTCAATTTAGCATATCCTACTTTTGCATAATCGGATATCATCAAGAAGAAATTCTCAAAATCACGAATACGGTTCATTGCATCAATACGCTCCGTATTGTCAATGCTTATTAAAATATATCCGCTGAAGTTGCCCTCATTATCATATAGTTTACTAACCTTCGAATATAGTTCTATCACATTAGAACGGCTTGTCTCATAATATCCTCCTGCTTGCTCAAAAGAATAATTAAGTCTGAAATCCACCAGATCTTCATTCCGCACACGATCACGAATCCCCTGCGGCACATTCGGATTCTCAAAGAAATTAACCCCTATCACATCCGATTTATTCACTACACCGAATATTTCTAAATCCTTATTATTCAAATCTATCAAATAGCCGTCCTTATCGTAGATCTCTACTCCTGCCGGAATATTAGCAAAGATATTCTTAAAGAGTTTTTCACTACGATCCAATGCCCGGTTAGCTTGTACCGATCCCGTAGAATCGAGGAATAGACCGACTATTTCGTCCTTTCCGGGAGAATAAATCACCCAATGCGTATACCGTTCCGTTCGAGGGAAATATTCATCTTTCTCTCTATAAGAATTACTATCCAGTATTTCTTCCAGAAAATTAAGTTTTTGGAGATAGTCAGGATGCTTTTCAGATGCCAAAGAACCAATATACGACTCCAAAGGAAGCCCGAAAAAGGTTGAACTGACCTCATTCGCATCCGTCACCCGATAATCGCAAGGTTTATTATTCTCGTCACGGATAATGGACATACGTATATATCCCATCGGCATAAAATGAAACAGATTATTTAGGAAAGTCTGTTCACGGATTACCTTGTCCTTAGTTTTACGCAACTCGATACAGATATTTATAATATTTCCCAATGAGGAGAACCATTGAAAATCTTCATTACTCCAGTCATGGTAAGTCTCAACCAAATCAATCCCCATATATCCCCAAACGCGGTCGCCTGTCATCAAAGGAGTCACCATTAACGATTTGATTCCCTGAACTACAAGAATCTGATATTCATCAGGAGCCTCTTCTAATAACTGCTCCAATGTATTTAAAATAATCGGCTTGCCCGATAATATCTGTTCACTCCACCATTTTGACTCACTGGCAGGCATGTCCTGCAGATTGTCTATCTCTGCCGATACTCCTTCAGAAACAACTTCGTAGATACAACTATGATGGGCATAAATTTCATCGTATTCAAAAATATAAACACGACCTTTTCCATTATAAAGATTCAGAATATCTCTTAAAATATCTGCGATACAAGATTCTACTGCCTCATCACGTAGGAAACGAAGCAACGATTGCGAAACAAAATTCTGACGACAAAGCAGGTCATTCACACGTCTTAATGCATCCCTTTGATCTTCTTCCTTGGGAGCCTCAACGCGCTGGATTATTCCGAAAGACTTATCACCTCCATCAACACCTGTACCCTTCTCACGAAAAGCCAGACGGGTATGCAACCAGACCTCGCCATATAAATCCGGAAAAACCAGACGTGCCGCTTAACAAAAACGATGCGTTTCAAAAAGTACAAAAACGACACGTACAAGAAAAAAGGTGAGCGCGGTCCTATTCAGCATGATCAAAGCCCACCGTTTTTCTTTCACTTGAACCCTCTTTAAATGGCTTTAAAATATCATTTAAAAGCCATTGCAGATTCAAAATAATTCACTATCTTTATGCAATGTTAGGCTGCTATACCTGACACCTCATCCGGCTTCGTGTACAGCATCATGTCTGTATATTTAGCTTGATAGTTTACGCTTGCACTAAACTCCACTTTCCTGCATTCCTTGAATGGGCTGCCGACAAATGGGTTTCGGTCCATCCAGTCGCACAGTTCTAAAATGGAAGACTTGTTCGAAGTGAAATACACGAACGAATGCCCTTTCAGAACGGTTAGTACATCCAGATAGTCAGCCAGACGCCAGAACATCTTGTAAGTACCCACCTCGGTGGAGAGGTACGGCGGATCAACCAGGAACACCACACCCGGAACATCTTTGTAACGTTTGAATACTTCCTTGTAGTCTTCGCTGGTTATAGTCAGTCCTTCCAGATAATCCTTTGCTTCGGGATAGTCTGTCTGCCGAATCCTATTGTAAATGGCTTCTTTCTTCATTCCTTCCAAACTGGTCACATATTTCATGGCGAACAACAAGGATGCGGAAACCGTGATATAATCCACGTAGCCGTGCTCTTTTTCTTCCCTCTCAATACGGGCAAACATTTTATCGCGAATCTCCCCGGTTATACGTTTGTTTCTGGGTTCCCCTTCAGCTATCCGACGCAAATCGGATAACAGCACATTAGTGGTCGGGATATTTACAAGTCGGCAGCGGTAGTTGTCGAAGTCATTATACACAACGGTGGCATCAGACCTGACACATTTGGTAATATGTGACAGCAGGCCCGAGCCACCAAACAGGTCCACAAACACGGTGCTGTCCGGGAACTGTCCCAGCACCTTGATAAATTCCCTCGCAAACATGCGTTTCTGCCCCACGAAAGGAAGCGGGGCGGACAAATACATCTTTTTCATTTCATTCTGCTTTAAAACGGCCGCAAAGGTCCCCAGAATAAACGAAAAACAGCGGGAAACATGAACTGTTCCCGCTGCAAGACATATACAGCAAACTACACGTTCAACCCGAAGCGGACCGTCTCGTCACCGGCGATCAGCGCACGGGTGCCCGGGATATTATTCTCGTAGATATGTACATTGCCCAGGTAGAGAGTGATCGACTTCAAGGGAAGTTCTATCTGCCGCGCCATCAGGTACAGGTGATAAATATCGGAAGGCAGCCCGAGGTTCGCGTCACTGCTACGCTGGTAGGCGGATAGAACCAGTTCACCGCCATCTAACTGGAACTGTACCAGACTCAAACAGGGTGCCTGGTTGCTCTCGGCACCGGTTTCGCCCAGGAAAAGCACGTAGTTCTTGCTGTTGCGCCTCTCCCGGTTAATTTTCGCTATCAACGGGGGCAGCTTCTCGAAATAGGTCGGGTAACTGTTCACCAGGATGGAGCCGCAATAGTCCCACCAGTTGATGCCGACCTCCCGGTACTTCTCCACGTTGCGCTCACCCTGCATAAATAACTGCAACTCGCTGCGGAGCTTCTTACGGGCGATATTATGCCCCTCGAATATGTCGAGCAGGTCCGCCGGTGTCAGCGAGAGCTGCTCGTTCAGAAGGTACTGTATGTTTCCCTTCTTGTTGGTCTGTGTCTTTCCCGTGGCAAGAATCTTGTCCAGGATACGGTAATACTTGTTCATAGCCATTTCCTCCTTCTAAATTTGAAACACCCTAAAGATAAGGGGAAACGGCACTCCCTACGGCATAAAACAACCCGTTCACACTGCAAGCGTCTTGCAGTCGCTCTGGAATCGTTTCACCAAGGCATAAACCTTGCGTTCGCTCACCGAATACTTTTCGGACAATACGGCCACAGCATACGAGACTTTTTCACCTTGATCGAGTAGGCGGGTATAGTCCGCGTACAGGTCGATATACCGGGCATCTTCCAGACGAATGCCGGCCGCCTGAAGCCTTTTCAACAGCTCCCGGTTAAAGTTTAATATCTCAATCACTTTCATACAACAAAAAAATTATATCTTTGCATCGCCAATCATTTTTTAGACAACAAAAAAAACGTCAAACCGTGACAGAGGGTATTTGCCCCCGGTCGCGCGGTTTGGCGTTTCATGTTTATAAAAGTGATTGGCGTTACTTTTTAACAGGCCGGGGGCTTTTTTCTTATCCTCCCCCGAAGGATTTATTCCACCCGGTACTTCTCCGGATCAAAAGCGTCTTTCTTCCTCCAGCCGTCAGACAGCGTGTCCTGAACATGCTTCATGGCTTTCGTGTAGAAATCGGTCAGTTCCTCCAGTGTGACGAACTCCCGATATTGGGGAACCTCATCCGTACCGAACTTGAATGTCACGGGAAGCGTAGCACCACCAGTCTGTACGGCCAGATCATACGCTGCCTTATAATTGAACTGGTTTTCACTTGACAGCCATACCGGCATACCTTCATAGAGAAAACCGGAAAGTATCTCACGGTCAATTTGCTCATTATACCAGTCTGTAATGACGGACTTTATAGTATCCATGTGAGGTCTGCCGACAAAGCTTTCCTCCATATAGGAAGCGGATCCGTCTTCACGTTCCTGCACATCCCAGCGGATGCGCCATCTGTTGCGTGCCGGGCTCACGCACTCGATCAGTCTTATCCCGGATGTTCCTTCTACCCGTTTCATGTAAATATGTATTTAGTTCGACCTTTGCCGAAGGTTTCCGTCTTGATGGTGGTTTCGAACGGGAAGCCGTCCGGCATTTCCTTCACTTGCAAGAGGATGTTCTTCATCTCCTCGCTGTTGGTAAAGAACTTTTTCGGTTCGCCGTTCATCTCAATGGCCACGATACAGCGGTCCTCGCCCTGTTCGGTCTTGATGCCCGTCTCAAAGTCCTTCACAATAATCGGTAAGTTTACCAATTCCCGGATGCTTACCACCACCCCGGGAAAACGTTTCTTGCCGTCCTCCGGCTTGTAGGAAACGTTCAAGTCTTTAAATGATCTCATGTCTTTGCCTGTTAATTTTTTAAACAACGTATGACAGTCGGCGTGCTTGGCCATCCCGTAGAACGACGCTATCAGCTCACGCCTCCTCCTTCTCGATTTTACCTCGTGCATTTTTCGGGCGAACTTCTGCTTGATGCGCTTGCGAAGGCGGACATGGTCCGCACCGAAAGTCACATACCCCAGAAAGTCGATGCCCTCGCCCGGCGGGAACACGCGCTCGTTCCCCTTCACCAGGAGACCGGCACACTCCATGCGCCCGTGGACGGCATCACGAATCTTCCACAGTTCCGCTTTCGTTTTACCCAGTACGACGCCGTCATCACAATAGCGGTAGAAATGACGCACAGCATACCTGTCCTTCAGATAATGGTCCAGATACACAGACAAAAGCAAATTGCCCAGCCCCTGCGAGCTGCGCAGGCCGATACTCAGACCTTCAGGCATCAGGCGGACAAAGCTCTCCAGCATGGTCACGAGCTTTGCGTCCTTGAACACCCGGCTGACGCAATACATCACAAAATCCTGCTTCACGCTCTCGTAGAATTTGGTGATGTCAAACTTGTAACAGTAACGCGTACCATCAGGGTCCTCGGCCATGTCACGGCGGACATACGCCAGGAGGTCGTGCATACCCCGTCTCTTGATACTGGCGGAGGTGGTACGGATGAAACGTTTCCGCAGATGGCGGTCCACCACCGCCATGATGGCATGCACGGCGATGCGGTCCTTCATCGGGATCACCTGGATGCGGCGCAGCTTGCCGCCCTCGATGATCTCGCGTTCACGGTAGTCCTTCACGCGGAAAGTACCGGATGCGATCTGCGCGGCCAGCTCCTCCAACACCTCGGGCTTATGCGCGAGCAGATAGCCCCCCTGGCGGCTGCGTTTACGCTTGCTGCCGCGAAGGACCTGCCGGAAGGAAGCCTCCATGTTGGAAGGCTCCACGATCTCCTCGATGATATACCCAACCCTGCGCATAAATTACTGTTTATTGCTTTTAATACGGGGCCTTCAATCCCCCGGGCCCGGCTTCTTCGAACCGTTTCCGGCCTACCAAACCCTACCCGACACTTTATTTTTCAGTTTTCCGGCCCTTGCGGACCGCTGTTACTGCGGCTTGCCCCCCTCGGCACCACGGTGGGGACAAGTCCCCGGTGTTGTACGCCGATTAAAATTTCCTTTCGATTGTTGTTCAGACGAGAACCGATGTTCGTGTTCGTATTCGAGGAATCGTTGTTCGCATTCGACATCGAAACACCGCCATTCGGGTTCGCGTTGTTGTTGCCACGATAGACCACACGGCCTATGGGGAGGCGCCACCTTTCAAATGCAAAAGTACTATTTTCAAATTATTATTTAACAAACAGATACAAAACCTGACGTCAAAAAATATTTTTCGACGGGCTGACGCCCGTAATGAACGGCGTTCCCCTGCTCGGGGAACACCGGACGTTTTGTCGCTTCGCTCCCGCTTTGACGCTTTACGCGGCCGATCATGCAACCTCGCTTATCGCTTTAAACGCCACGGCGCTCGACGCCCTGACGAGCCGACCGCGGAAGGCCAGACGAGAACCGATGCTCGTGCTCGTATTCGAGGAATCGTTGTTCGCATTCGACATCGAAACACCGCCATTCGGGTTCGCGTTGTTGTTGCCACGATAGACCACACGGCCTATGGGGAGGCGCCACCTTTCAAATGCAAAAGTACTATTTTCAAATTATTATTTAACAAACAGATACAAAACCTGACGTCAAAAAATATTTTTCGACGGGCTGACGCCCGTAATGAACGGCGTTCCCCTGCTCGGGGAACACCGGACGTTTTGTCGCTTCGCTCCCGCTTTGACGCTTTACGCGGCCGATCATGCAACCTCGCTTATCGCTTTAAACGCCACGGCGCTCGACGCCCTGACGAGCCGACCGCGGAAGGCCAGACGCGAGCCGATATACGCACTCGTATACGAAGCATCGCCACTCGCATTCGCAACCGACACACCGCCATTCGCGTACGCATCGTCGTACCCGCGATAGACCACACGGACGGAGGCAGTGGATATGTAGTAGATGTCGCAGTAATTTGTCGAGGAGGAACCCGAAACGGAACCCACCGGAATCACGTCCATATATTTGCCATGCGCCACGGCGGTAATCCAGATACCGGAGCTCACGGAACCCTTAACCAGGCGGGTACTGCCGTCAGGCATCCAGATGCGCCACTTCCCGGAATTGCCCGTGTCATTAGGGAGGTCCACGCCGTCCATCATGTCATATTTATGACCATAGATGTCCTCGTAGCCAAGGCAACAAATATTATTCACCTGCGTAACCGTGGCCCCGCCGTAGTCATCCTTCTCACGGTACCACGCATACTGGTGGACGGAGTTTTCTATCAGGCTGTTCGTCACATTAGGGTTGATTGAGGAGGCTTCCTCGTAGCCGATCGTGTCCGTCATCCCGCGGCTGGCAGTACCACCCGTAGTACGGTTGTTCGTGTGAGAGCCCGCGCCGCATTGTTCCTGGCTGTCACGACGACCGTACTTCGCGTAGAAAAGATTCGCGATGCGCGAGTGCATAAGGGCATCAATCTGCTGCATACCGCGCTGGACACTGTAATAGTGAAAATCAGCCCAGGTCATGCTCGCCGTAGTACTCCCGCCGGTAATGCAGGCGCGAAGTTTGGAACCGACAACACTGCTGCCCACAACGGCACACAAGTGCTCGTCATTAGGCACCCATTCGGGTTCCATATCCTCGATCCTGTCACTGTTAGAAAGGACAACCTTATCGAACTCTGCCGTGTTCAGAATGGAGAAGTGAAGAGCAGTGGCACCCTCCGGAACATCGGCAATCAGGTACATACCGGCCTCGAACTTGTTGCTCAAGGTAGGGACGACGATTGAACTGATGACCGTGCCGGAATCGTCTGTGAAAATGCTTCCGACAAGGCTTGTACCGGGAACGCTCGGGAAACGCACACGCTTGTAACCGTCCACGTTCACCTTGCATACCGAATACGTACTGTCAGTACTGTAGCTGTTCGAAAGCGTATCCTTTCCGCTCATGATCTTACGACCGGAAAGATAACCGCCACTCGTGCCCTTAATGTCGTCAAGCGTAAGGACGTCAGCATCCGGAACGGAAGGCATGTTATCCGAACCGTTACTGCTGTAACAGGAGTAATGCTTGCCGTTCAGGTAATCATTGATACCCTTGCTCCAGAAGAAGGGCTCGTACATCATCCAGTCACCTTCAGTGCCGTCCAGTCTGGCAGCCGTGCCGTCGGCGTACTTGTTGCTGTCCGTGTCGTCCAGCGGGTAGTAGGTCATCTCACCGTCCAGGTTGTTCACCGTGGTATCAACGTTCGCCATGTTCACACCCCGCGTCGTCGCTTTTTTAGTCACTTTAGCAAGTACACGGTGACGCTGCTTCAGGATGGCAGAAATATGACCGCTCACCTCATACGCGTTGTCATACTTGTAGCCGGTACCGTTGTCAAGGTTGCTCACGTTCGCGTCATCCGATACCTCGTCGTCGAACTCGATCATCGTGTATTCCGGCTGCCGGATATTCAGTTCCGGGAAGTGCGCCTTCAGAGCGCTGTACGTATCGTCATCAATGTAGCGCGTGAGCTGTACCGTACCCACCAAAGCGCACGTGTCCGTAGTATTGCCATCGGAATCCACACCGCCCATCCCGACAAACTTATTCAGCCACGTACCGTCATCCTCGCGGTCAATACCGGTTACTCTGATACGTTCCACACCCGTGCAACGGCCCAGCAGGGTTTCCCAGTCAATACCTGGACAACTGTCAAAGATGAAGGTCTTCACCTTGCTGTAGCTTTCTAATGTCAGCCCGCCGGTGGTCAGTCTGCCCAGATATTCCAGACGGAGGCTGGTCAGTGTACCGGGAAGGTGGAGCAGCGTCACGGGAGAACCCTTGGCTAGCACCACGCTCTGCACCTGCGTACCGCGGGCCTCAAGTTCTTCCAGCTTGGTCTGCGCACTCAAATCCAGCTCGGTACTGGTACTTCCCCCGGTTTTCGCCTGTGCCTGGTTACGAAGGTTGAGTTTACGTAGCTGCTTGCAGTTGCCGATGTTCAACCACCAGCCGGTACTGCCGTTGCCGGAACTTTGAAGGTTCAGTTCGCGCAGCACGGTACATTTGCCCAGGTCGAAAGCGTTTTTCAGGTGGTCGGCGGCCCCGCTCATATCCAGCACCTTCATACGGCTCGCGCCATAAACCCTCAAGGGATCGTTCACCGTATAGGCACCGGTGATGGAAAGGCTCGCAGCCGCATCTTTCTTGATGATGCCGGTATTCCCTATATTCGGGCTGTTGTTCGTACCGTAGCCGAAAGCATAAACCTCGTTGGCCGTAATCTTCAGCACGTCGGGGGTGTCAGCAGCCGTACGTGCCAGATAGAGGTCGATGTTGTCACTGGTGAAATTGCTCGTGCCGTACTTGGCATCCAGAAGGGCGAAACGATTACGCACGAAATATTCACGGTGCGCACGGTTACTGCCCTGAAGGGCGTAGATGAACGGCCACACCTTGCCGTACATCTCCTGCGTGGCGGGCAGGATGTACTTCAGCTCGCCGCTCTTGTTATAGGCACGGTCGCACCAGTTGCCCGCCTGCTCCACGTTCAGCATGTCCAGGACACGGCTGGTGGTAAGTACACCGCGAAGAGCCTGCGCCTGTGTCTTCAGGTCAGCGTCCAGGTTGGCCAGAACGAGGTTCCAAAGCCAGCTGTCACGGCCTTCAAAGGCATATTTCCCGGCCTCGGCATCATAAGTGTCGCGGTCGGTGGTGTAGTCATACACCAGGAAACAGTCGTTGCGTTTTCCCATCTGGGTATCACCGTCGTAGTAGGTGATGTACCATATCAGGCCGTCCCACGTGCGCAGCATCATGTTCTTCGCACGCTGGTCAACGGCAAGGAAATAGTCCGTCCAGAGGTAATACGTCAGCAGGAAAGCCTTGTCGAAATAGTCACTTATCTCGTCCCTGAACTTCTCGCTCTTAAAAGTGGAGAGGTCGGCGCTCGTCGCACCGTCCGGAACACACGAGCGTATCCATGCGTACAACCGTTTCACGGCCGTACGCTGCGACTCGTCAAGGCCCGCCCATTTCACATCATCCGGAACGTTGGTCTCGGCACCGGCATCAAACACCTCCTCCAGATGAGCGTCACTTGTGGTCTTGAAAAGGCACATGGCCTCGGTATTGTTCAGCATTTCCAGAGTGAGGGGACAGGCAGGATCGTAACCCTCCACGCCACTAAGGCCGAACAGGTCGCCGCTCTTGCTTTTCTCGTTGTTGAAGTTGTACTGCCCCACATAGTCGTTCTCGCCGTCCTCCGCAGCCGCCACAAACATGTCGATAGGCACACCGTCGATAGCGGTACGCACGGTGACCGCGTTCAAATCGCTGCCGCCCGTCTCGTACTGGTAACGCTGCGGAGGGGTGAGAAGCCCCATCTCCTTCAGCACGTCGTTGAACAGTTTGGCACCGCCTGTGTTCAGCGACATGGACGAGTCGGAATAATCACTCTTCAGACAGATCAGGTTCATGGCGATGCCACCGGGACGGACAGGATATTTCTTTTCCGCCTGCTCCTTGCCGCCAACGGTGAAGCTAAGGTTCGTGCCGCCCTTGCTGATATAGATACGGATGTTCTTGCTCGGATATTTCGTGGAACTGGTACCCTGAATACGGATATAACAGTCACGAAGCATGAAGTCGTATTCGGATCCGAAAGGGGAGTAATAGAAGATATCAGCCGAAAAGTCCGTCTTCTTGTTGTTCTCGGCATACACGTCATCGAGCTTGTTCTGGCGCACGATACGCAGCACCCCCTTGCCCTTGGCACGCAGCTTGTCCATATCCACAGTGTCGGTATCACCCAGGATATCGTTCTCTTCGTACAGCGCGATCATCTCCTCACCGTCCGCACTGTCCACCATCCGGTTCTCCAGTTCCTCGTCGTCACTCAACCGGCGGGTATAGATACGCACGCTCTTTACCTCCACGTCCGCCCCGGCGCTGTCAATGGTGATATATTTCGGATTGTCCTGGCGGAAGCTGAAGGCGTTGTCGTAGATGTCGGCACCGGTACGGTTGCCGTCCACATAAAGCTCCATCAGACGGCTCTCATTGCGGGTACCCACCATGAGGGCCACCTTGATCCACCGGTCTTCCACATAATTCGTGCCCAGCTTGATCTCACGCTCCACCAGCTCGTCGTCCTCGTTGGTATAGGACACTTTCTCACCGGTCTTGAAACTCGCTTCCGAAGGGGTGATATAAAGCCCCTTGCCACTGTCGAGACAGTCCACAACTGCGGTATCGCTGTCAGTGGGATTGCTTACCCGGAGGGTCAGTTCAATGGTCAGCCCCGTACTTTTCACATCGGTGGCAAAGGGCCGGTAGCCGATGACGGCTTTCGCACCGTTGGTCAGCTTCAGCGCCTCACCCGTCCAGCCGTTGCTGCTCCAGTCAAAACCCTCGAACGTGGTCTCCACGCCGTTCGACTCCCATGTTCCGGGGTTACTCTCCCCGTTGCTGCGACCCGCCGCGTCAAGCTTGACCGCTAGGCCGTAGGTGGCCTCGCTGATATCGATACCGCTCTCACCCACGTCGATGCGCAAAGTGTACCCGGTCGGACCGGCTTTCAGGACAAGCGTCTGCGTGCCTTCCTCGGTAAACCGGTTACTGTAGGTCATCATGCTGCGGGGAGCGCTCACGGTACTGCTCTTGACGCCGTTTTTCCAGAACTCCACTTCAGCGGGCACACGGTCGGGATCATAGGCCACCCAGTCGAAAGTGAGCTTCTCGTAGCGGCCGGCTTCAAGGACCGGCTCCAGATGCTCGTCCCGTCCGAGGACATGCCCGTCGGCATGAATGAGCTTCAAACCGATGAAGGGCGCGCCGGTTCCGGCCTTCAGCAGGTCGATATGGATGCTCTCGCTTTTCAGCGTGAGGTCGTCAGTTTCCATCTCGGCCACCAGCTGGGCGGTATGCCGCCCCACGGACAGGCCGGTCATGGAAACCTCGAAACTGCCGTTCGTCGTGCCGCTGCGGGTGACCGTATGCGCGTTCTGCTGTACACCGTCCACGTACAGGCTGACGGTTTTCGTGCCGGTACCGCTCACGGCGTAGGGTATACTCGCGGAATCATAGGTACCGTAACCGCCGTTCTGGATGGTGGCCGCCAGGTTGTAACCGCAGGAAAGGGACAGGGTGACGCTCTTCACGCTCACGTACGCCTGCTTCTTCTGCGCCTTACCCGTGGTGGGATCGGTAGTCTCGGCAATGACGTAGATATCGCTCGTGCCCACCAGCAGGTATTTGGTCAGGTCAAGGGTATAGGTACCCTTGCTCACTTCCTTCAGCGAGGAGGAATAAGTGGTGGTCGTCCCGCGCTTCACCTGGATGGTGACGGTCGCTTTCTGTCCGGTACTGCTACCCTTGTCATCACCGCCGGCAACCTGGTGGTCATAGGTATAGGTAAGTTTCACCGCTCCGCCTTCCTTCACGGTTTTCTTGTCGGTCTCGGCAAGCAGCACGATCTTGGTGGTGGAGGACTCACCGCCGCCACCGCTGCCGGCCGGGATGTCAACGCTCGCGATCTCCGCCCCGCTCTTGTTGGTCAGCGCAAGGCGGACACTACTCTCGTCGTCGCTCACTTCCGCGCTCATGCCGAACACGGTACCGGCTTCCACCTCCTGGAATTTGGCGGCGACGGTCTTGTTCTGGACGGGATTGGTACTGTCAGCATCCAGACTCTCGTCCACTTCCAGCTTGTCGATGGTCAGATCCACGTTGCCCTCGCTGTCGGGAACTTTCTTCTCGCCGTTCACCGTCAGGCTCTTCATCGTTCCGGCACCGCCGAAGTCCTCCCAGCTCGCCTCCTGCTCCCAGCTCGACAGACTTGTCCCCACGAACTGTTTGGTCTCCCATTTGCCCTGCGAGACTTCATAGGTGATGCAACGGCCCTTGTAACGGTATTTCTCATCCACGGCACCGATCGCGGAGGAAAGGACATAATAACCGCTCTCCAAAGGGACTTCCGCCGTCACATTATACGTGTTACCGCCACCACCCGTACCACCGGGAATATCAACGGAGGCAATCTCCGTCCCGGTCTTCCCCAGCAGGGTGAGTTTCACCGTGTCGTTCTCCTCATCAGGGACGGCCGTCATGCCACCGACCAAACCGTCGTTCACACCGGCGGCGGCATCCTCCGCCTGTTTCGCAGCCGCGGATGCCGCTGCCGCGGCGGAATTTGCAGTTTCAGCAGCCTGATTGGCGGTACCGGCCGCATCAGACGCCATACCCGCAGCTTTATTCGCCAAAGCCGCAGCATTATCCGCTTTCGTGGCAGACGCATTCGCTGTGGCAGCGGCATCATCGGCCGGTTTACGCAAAAGGGTAAGCGGAGCACTCACCAGCTCACTGCCGCGAAGGGCGGGGAGACTTTTGATATTGTCAAGGGAGCTGACCTCCACAAGTTCATCAACGCTCTGGCTCTCGGCCTTGATAGCGTTCAGGATCTCCTGTTTTTCCGCATTTGTCATAGCTAATCCTCCATTACCCTTCTATCTGTTTCACTATTTGGGAATAACAGCCCGGAGTAAGACCGGTAACAGCTTCCTTTATCAAAACCGCATCCTCCGATGTCAGATCCACATCCGCATCGGAACCCATAATCCTCATGCAAAGACTGTAAGCATGTAATTTCTTTTCATTATCCGTCTGAATATTACCGCTCGGACGGAAACCGGTACCGTTGAACAGGCACTGGGAGACTATGACTCCCATACACTGGGGTTTCTTATCAATCAACAGCACGCTACCGTCGAAATCCTTAAAATACACATTAAAATTTACTTTCATATCCTTTATTTTTAGATATATGTCATCTTAACGACAATTCCATTAACAACCTCAAGGGTATAGTTATAAGTTATAAAATCACTCTTTACAGCCCACTGGAAGGTACCTGAAACACCCTTTCGGTAACTGTATGTCCCATCGCTGGCCAGGCTCCATCCCGTACCGTAATTGTTCGACAGGATATCACCACAATACACCGCCCCGTTCACATGCACACCACCGTCAAAATAGCCGGCATAAGTATTGGCACTGATAGGATAGCTCTGACCAGAGGACTTGCTGGAGGCATAGATAGCGGCACCACCCAGATTCGAGCCTACGGCCTTGACACCGAACCGTCCCTGCGTGGCGGCATTAAAGGACACATCCACAATACCCTCCATGTCCGTTTGTGAGACACCAAGTTTCAGACTGCGGGAATCATTGCCGAAATAATCACCGGCTTTCCAGTACAACCGTCCGGAATCAATCGTAAAACCGCCGATTTTACCCTCATAGGCATACACTGTACCGTAAATCTTGGCGTTGCGCGTCTCAATACTACCGTCTTCCAGAATCTTGAAATTATCATTAGCCGTAACAAGCCCCTCCAAAGTGATATTATCGCCCTTGATTTTTACGCCGTCACCCCCAACACCTACAAGGGATTTCAAATTTCCATCACCGTCAATGGCATACAACCCGGAATATTTGGAAGTAACCATCAGGCCGGTCTCTTCCAGCAGGTTCTCGTCTTTGTCGAACACCGCCGCCGAAATCTTTACCAGACGCTCCGACTGCTCGAAAAGGGTTTTATAACGGTGTGTCAGGGATTCCACACGGTCGGTGCTCAATATGAGCATATACAGGTAAATATCACCGGTAAAACTCAATTTAAAATCACCTGTACCGTTCCAGAGTCCGCTACAGGTGTACTGTACGTACCCGTCGGTCGCGGACAGTTCTTCCTCCACCTCCATGCTGTTGAAATTGGCAAAGCCTGTCTTATCCACACCCACAAACTCCACACGCAGCGTGCCGGCCTTGGCACAGCGGTAAAAGAAAGTCAGGAACACCGGGACGGCTTCCTTCTCCCCACTGTCATTTTCAGGCATGGAGGGAATACTTTTCAGGTTCTCACGTTTCTGGAGGATGTACTTGTTACGAATCCGGACAACCGTACGGCCGTCATCCTCGGTCACGCTCGCGCTGTCACCCTTCCTCGTCAAGACGTTACCGTTCGCCCAGATCCACCGGTTGCCCACAAGGAAGAACACGGTCTCGTTCTCCGTGTTCCACTTCATAAGGCCGTCATCAAAGGCGGGGTTATTCAGGTAGCCGCGCTCGGTGGCGAAGTCATTCCGCAGGGCGGTGACGGAACTGACGATTTTCCCCTCGACTATCTCGAACTTCGTCTTGATATCCTCGCCCGTTACCAGAAGGAACGTACCACGCAGGTAGGCGTTGTCGCTGTACAGGCCATCACCGTGAGGCTGGTTGTCTGAAGGGAACCAGTCGTCACTGATACCGTCAAGGTTGCCCAGACGGGCACGCAGGCAGCCGGTGAAGTTCTTCGCCTTCACCACGTCCATCACGTCCACACGGGGCTGCCCGTCCTCGGTGGCGGAGATCAGGATCAGGTTCTGGCGCAACGGATTCTCCGTGTTGCCCATCAGCACGCACTCGTCACCAGCCTCCGGAAGGGAAGCGCCGAACTCGTCCTCGCCCACGAGGATGGAACCACCCTCCACGCCGGCCACCTCAACCCAATAGCTTTTCAAATTCCCGCCGCTGAAGGTCTGGCAGCGCATGAGGTCATGGGCCACGAAAGTGTTCTCCTGCTCGAAGGTGATCCTCCAGTAACCGCCCTCAAGAACAGCGGTCTTTATTTTCCCGTTGGCGGCACTGACACAAAGCTGGCCGCCGACGCTGCGTACCTTCTCGATAAGCATCTCCAATACTACCATGACCTGGCGTACCGTCAGCTTGTCGATGGTCAGATGGGACAAAGCGTCCTCCATCCAGAGCCGCCAGCCCTCACCGAAAAGACCGTCCACGAATTTCGGACTGCGAAGAAGCTCACGCACGACAAGGGTCAGCAGCCCGGCATTGCCCTTGTCATCAATACCCGCATTATCCTCCTGTCCGAAAGAGGCTCCCGCTTCGAAGGTGATCTTCCCCTTTGCACGGTCATTCTTTTTTTTGCTGATGTGTTCCGCCTGGCTTCTCCGCGCGGAAAAAAGATTGTTGTCCGTAGGCAGTGTCTTGTCCCAGCTACGGATAATGTCAGGAAGCGCGGCACCCTCCGCCTTTGACTTCGTATAGTTTTTCAGTTCCCCGATACTGTCATTCACCCGTTCAAACGCACCACTATGCAGGGCATCGCTGATCTCGATGTCCATCTCCCCGGGTTGGTTCACCTTCCGGGTAATTTTCGTGATACGGCTGCTGCGATAACCGGTTTCGGGGAAATACTCCTCGCTTTCAAGTCTCACACGGCGGCCTACGGACAGGGAAACACCGTTCTCCTCAATCCACACATGGTCGGTCGGGGCCTTGTAAACGGCAAGATCCTGCCAGCATTCGGTATTGAACTGTTCCACCGCCGTAAGAAACTCCTCCTCGGCAAGCGGGTAATATTCGTCCGGCATACGGATATTCCAGAGAATATAACGGTCACCGGATTTCGGGACAAGTTTGCCGCCGGGGAGTTGCGTGTCATCATCATAGGGCCATATCGTAATAATCTCGAACTCACGGGTGGCACTGTTGAAATTCACCTCGAAATAGTGGTCCTCACCCTGCCCCAGTCCGGAAAGGTCACCGTCCTGGAACGATACACGTTTGGTCTCGTCGGGCAGCTCGTAATCGTTCGGATCGAAGTTCAGGCTGTCGTCCCTGAAATAATAGACCGTGAAAGGGTTGCCGTCGTCATCTTTCACATCTTCGCTGCGCACACTGCTGACAGCCCCGATCCTGCGGGGATAAATGCCGCTGAAGGCGTCTTGCTCGTAACGGTCATAGATGCCGTACTCCTCCGTATGTATCTCGACATATTGCCTGCCCCCCGGAAGCATCAGGCGGCTATGCCCGTATTTTGACGGATCTATGTTCCGCGTGCTGCCTACCGGAAACAACCGGGTATAAAAATTGTCGGTACCCGTCGTGTCGCGTTCGATTCCGGTCAGTCCCTTCCCGTAGCCCAGCGTTATTTCCTCGCCATGCTCACACCGGCACACGTTCACGGTCTGGCCTTCCACCCACCATTCAGCCTGCCCGCCGACCGCTTCGGCTATCTCTTTCAGGGCTTCGTTGCAGTACTTCCCCTCGTAATCGATGACGATAAGGTCCGTACCGTCCACCCGCCCCACTTTCCAGTCGGTGGTGTGGTTCATTCCGTCATTGATACACTTCACGATCATGGCCACGTGTTCACGCGGAGTCGCTGTCAGTGTGAACACAGGCTCGGTGTTCCCGTCGGTGGTCTCCAGCACAAGAAAACGTCTCACCAGGCTCTCGATGCCGTAAAACTTCAAATCATATACCCACTCCTGGCCGCTCTTCTGCTTCGGGGCGTACCGTTCGGTCAGCCAGTAGCGCTCACCCTCAAAGTCCACCCGGTCATTCACGTCCAGGGCGATATATTCGTAATGCGTGAAAGAGAGTGTCAGGACATTGTCACCCTGTACCTCCTTCACCTGGGTGGAGCTGTCACCCGCCTCTATATCGGTCCGTCTGTTGCCGTTGCTGTCATAGATGGTCAGCATGTCTGTATCTTATTTAAACGTCGTTTGAATAGGGTTTGAATCACATTTATATGACCGGGACAGGTTCCCGGAACTTCACCTTGAACTTGCCGGCGTGCACGCCTTCCTTCCAGAGATAGGTCAGAGGCTGGAACTTGCTGCAATCCGTATATTTCACACGGAGAGTCAGGGCAAGTTGGGGAAAGGAAATCTCAAGCCACCCGTCACGGCCTTTCTTCAGGAAATTGATGAACTCGAAATACTTCTTCAGCCAGCCGGCCTGCGTTTTGCCAAACAGGGCGAAATGAAGCGTCACGTCACGGGCCTCGTTCCTGGGCGTCAGCACGGAGGAATATTTCTCCCCGTCCTCCTCCCGGATATTCACGGCCGTATCCGTTTTCGTCTTGCTCGGGGTCAGGATGGCGGTCAGGTTATCCATCCCGCCGCGCTTGTCCTCAACGAGGAACACCCCGTATGTGCTCCAGATGTCGGTACCGTTGACAAGTACCAGACCGCCTAATATCTTTTCCATATCATTTGCATTTTACTCCGTCACGATTGATTTTACGAATCTCTTCCTCTATTTTGCCAAGGTGCGACGCGCTCGTGCCGGTGTTCTCCTCGATACGGGCAAGATGCCCCTCGGCGGTGTTCATCTTGTCGATGACGCTCTCCATCTTCTCATCGATGCTCGACCAGTGTTGCAACCCGCTGGTGAACATGCCGTCCAGTTTTGTACCCTGGTCCTGTGTCATGGCTGAAAAACCGCCGGTTTTGGCGCTCTGGCTCGTACCGCCCGAGTTATCGTACCCGGTGGCCGCGGCAAGATTGTCACGAAGAGCGACGGCTTCCTCGACATACTTCATGTACTCGTCCTGGAGAGCCTTACGCTCGGCTTCTGTAAGGTCATTGTCTTCCATCGCCTTGCCGAATTTCTCCCACCAGCCTTTCAGCTTGTCGGAATACAGCTCACCGATCTTGTTTGACAGCATCGCACGCATGAAATACTCGGATATGTCCTCCGCCGCGGCTGCGGCATCATACTTCATATCCATCAGGTTATCCACGAAACTGCTGTACATGCTGTCAAAGGAAATACCGGTGAGACCTTCATACAGCTGGTCGGTAAGTTCCTCCAGCTTGCCCGCCTGGTCGATGTAGTCATCCAGCTTCTCGGTCAGACGACCTCCATATCCGCCCTTGCCGGTATCCTGGATCTGCGTCCACATGTCCACGTTACTGCGCAACTTCTTCATCTCCTCCGGACTTAGGTTCCAGATGTCACCGTTCCAGCTACGCCCGATCTGACCGCTCAAACGGTCAATCTGTTCCTGTGAGAAACCGCCCCAGTAATAATTCCAGCTGTGATGCGAACCGTGATAGCCGGCCTGCGACATGGCCATGTCCAGATAGTTCGAGTTCGTCTCCTGCTGGAGCCTGTAGGCATCCCGGTAGGCGGCCACGGACTTTGTACCCTTGCTCGCCTTGATCTCCTCCGTCAGGTCCTCGATAGCCGTCTGCAAGGTCTCGTTACGCTCGGTCAGCCGGTCGATGGTTTCCTGGACCTCTTTGGCATTGCTTGAAGTCGTCCAGGAGGAAAATCCGCCCCAGGTCAATGCGTCGAATATCTTGCCCACACCGGAAAGCAGCGATTTTCCGATAGTCACAAAAAGATCACCGGAAAGCACATCGTCAAGAATACCGCTCACGGCATTGAACACCGCGTCGAGCAGGCCACCGATGACCACACTCAAACCATCCTTGAAAAGGTCTATAATACTTACAATCCAGCCGACAACAGGCACATCCTCAAGTGTTTCGGAAACCTTTCCGAAAGCCTCGCCCAGTTTGCCGTCCACTTCCTTGGCACCTTTGCCGAGTGTGATCAGGCCATTATACGCCCCGCTGATACTGCCGGAGGCAATCTGCTGCAATCCGTCCCTCACATTCTCCATACTGGTCTTCAGACCGGAGGCAGTATTCGAGAGGGACTGCCGGGCACTGTCAGCCGTTTCCTGCAAGGCGTTTATATTCTCACTCGCGGCATCGGCATTAGCCTGCGCCGTTTCCAGGGCTTGCCGGGCGGACTCCTTCTCCTGTTCGGTTCCGGACTGTTGCGCCTCAATGTATGATTTCTGGGCGGCAATGAGCGCCGTATAGGTGTCCGCATACACCGCCTGTGCCTCCTTCAGGTCTGAAAGGGCTTTCTGGTAGGCAGTAACCTCGGCACCCAGTTTCTTGAAACTGACCTTGCCGGAACCGCCCAAAGCCCTCTCCATCTGCTGGACGGCAGAGACAAGCGCGTCCTGACTGGCATGGTCGGCATTTCGGAACTCGTCAGTGAGCATGTATTTTCTGGCATCCGCCAATACAGGCTTTATCATATCGGAAAACATCCCGCCGAATTCACCGAAGACAGTACCCCAGTCAATACGGGCTTTCAGTTCCTGCACTTCGATGCCGGCAAGTTTGCTGTCACGTTCAACACCGAGAGAGAGCTTCTCGCTGCCGGATGTCGTCTTTTGTATCTTTTCCGCATATTCGGTCGCGATGGCGAGTTTCTTCTGCTGGAAGGTGCCGTAGGCCTGCAAATATTCCTGCATCACTCCGAACTCTTCCCGATAAGCTTCCGCTATTTTTTTCTGTCGGCCGGACTCGTTCAACTCACGGGCCTTGTCTATTTCGGACTGCTGATCTTCCGACAGCGAACCGGACTGCCCCGCTTTCGCGTTGTCACGTTTCCAACCGGCTTCCTGCTTGGCTATTTCATCCTTGCGTGCCTGGTATTCATTGTCTATCTGGCGCAGCTTCTTCTCCAGCCCCTCGGTCATCATCTCAATCTCCGCCTCGTCATTCTTCCTTTGCAGCCCGACGAGTTCCTGGCCCAGCTTTTCAGAAACCTGTTTGCGGCGTTGGGCTTCCTTCTCCGCCTTGTCCGCCTTCTTCCGTTCGGCCTCGGAATCCTTATCCTCACCGGGCTTGACCTTGTCGTACTCCTTTTTGGCGGTATCGACGGCATCCTTCAGTTCTTTCGCCTTCTTCTCAAACTCCTCACGGGAAAGGCTGTTGGACGTTTCCTGAAGAAAGGCGTTATAAGCCTTGAGCGCGTCCTGGTATTTCTCTTTTGCCGCAGCCACCCAGTCAGTGCTTGAATCCGTGGGCAGGTTACGCCGGTTTTGTTCCGAAACCAGTTTGTTCAGCTGATACTTCAGTTCGTCACGGGAATAAGTTCCGGTAAGATTTTCGTCACCCTGCGTAATCTTTCCGTATTCCTTCTCCTGGACAGACATCCGGGCAAGCAGGGTTCTACGCTGCTTTATCTGCTGTGCAAGGGTCTCGTTACTCACACCGGTCAGGTTTTCGAAATAGGCATTTACCTCGTCCTTGCGGATTTGTCCGTTCAGGCTCTTGCGTTTTCCGTACAGATTCTGAAGCTCTGCCTCCTCATCCCTTGAACGTGCGGATTTCTGGACATATCGGGCTCTTTGCCGCCCGTAGCTGTCCTGGTAATATTCGGTTGCCAACCGGGTCTTGCCTTCAAGTTCTTTTATCCTGTCATCCACACGTTTCAATTCATTGGCGGGATTGGATATGGACTCACCGGCTTCCAATCGGGCTATCTCTTCCTTGATTTTCTTGATATTCTTCAGTTTCTCATACTCGGTGTCGTATTTGGAGAATATATCCGGATATTTCTGTTCCAGCTTGTTTAGCGCCTCACGCCGGGCATCCGTGGACACGGCTTCATCCCCGGCAATGGAACACAGCTCCTCTATTTTGCGCCTGTGCTCTTCCTCGGCCTCTATGGTTTTCTGCTTCTGCTGCTGATACCTTTCCTCGGATTCCTGCAAACGTTCGGTTTCCGTCTTCATGGAGATCAGTGCCACGGCAACACCGGCAAGCAGGGTCGCAACCAGCACATAGGGATTGGAAAGCATGGTCCGGTTGAGCATCTTCTGCGCTTTCTCAACCAGCAGGAGCCAGTTGTAATGCAACGCCTCCGCAGCCACCGCCCAGCCTTTCACGGCCGTGACTGTCATGACGGCGGTCCGGTACACACCATACGTGCCGACAAGCCCGAGCAGGATACGGCCGAAACGTTCGTAATGCTCCACCATGTAGGAAACACCGGAAAGCGTGGTGTTGATGACACCTTCCGACTGCTGCCCGATTTCATTGAACATCATTGAAACGGCATCCTCTATATTGGAGATCTGTCCGGTTATCGTTTTGGATTGTGCCTCCATCAGACCACCGAATTTTCCGCCCTCGTCCGTCAGGCTCTCTATGACCTTCTGCACTTCGGGAAAACCGACCTTGCCTTCCTCCACAAGCTCCTTCACCTTGCTTTCAGCCACGCCGAACTGCTTGGCCAGTTCGGCGATCATAGGGATGCCCCGGCCGGTGAACTGGTTCAGGTCCTGTGTATAAAGCCGTCCCTGGGACATGGTGGTGCCGTAAAGATAGACCAGATCGTTCAAAGGGATGGAAAGTCCGGCAGCGATGTCACCCAAGCGGATCAGCGTCTCGTTCACTTTCTCCGCTTCAAACCCGTAGGCAAGAAGCTGCTTGGCACCCTGCGCGACATCCTCCAGGCCGAAAGGAGTGGTCGCGGCCGTATGTACCAACTGCTGCATCAGGGTGTCGGCCTTCTCCGCACTGCCGAGCATGGTCTGAAACGACACCTCCAGCTGCTGGAACTCGCCGCGTACCTTGGTGATGTTCGACACCAGCTCCTTGATAGTAAAGGCGGCTGCCAGCTTGCCGACGGTGTTGTTCAACAGGGAACCGCTCCTGTCAAGTTCCCGGATCTGTCTGTTGGCGGACGATGCCTGCTGGGACATCCGCTCGATCTTGCCCACGGCCTTGTCAAGACGGGCGCTCAAATGGTCCACCATAAGGAATTCTATTTGTACCGGTTTCATCTATTTTAGCTTGCTTTGAAAAAATCCTACTATTCCATCCGCTTCATCCTCGGCGCTCCGCTCATCCGCAGGACCGGAAGATCCGGACTTGTCACGGACATACCGGGGAGCGTCACTAAGCATCATGATCAGGGTCTGGTAATTCACCTTGTTCAGTATATAGTCCACGCTCCAGCCGGTGGCACTGGCAATCTGCCACACAAAACCGAAAGGGCTATGGGAGCCTTCATAACGGCTCTTTAACTCCCCTTCTTTCTTTGGCTCAGTCTCAAGCTCATCGGATTCGTCCGCTCGGCTGATCTGATAATAGGTATAAAAGGGTCGGTACCCATCAGGCTGACAAAACGCTTGATCGCACCCACCAGATAACGCTGTTCCATGAAGTTCCTTATGAGCCATGCCACCGGGCGCAAAAGCACGCGGCGGCTGAAAGGACCACGACAAAGGGTATAGGCCACCATACGGCTCACCGCCTTGCCGTGAGAGGCCAGAAACTGCATTTCCTCCTCCTTGCTGAACCCCCACATCTCCTCACTGGTGATCCCCATCGACAAATATGTCCGGGCAAAAAGAATCTGACCGGACATATAAGGCCGCCTCATGGTCACGCGCAGCTCCAGCGGGGATTTCCTGAAAGGGATATGAAACGCTTTCAGCGGGACGCTCACACCGATATCCAGCAGCGCGTCCGCACCCTCACGCTGGATCTGCTTGATGACAGCTTCGTCCATACGCTACTCCTCGGCCGGGTTAGTGGAAGCAGCAGCGGCAGATTCAGCAGAAGGCAGTTTATACTGTTTCCACTCTTCCGGGATAGAATCCGTATTGAATACGCCATAGGGCTGGGAGCCGTCTTCCGGCATGGCCACTTCCAGCGTGCATTCGATTTTCGCCGTTTCTGTCAGGGTC
>OGZD01000922.1_pt1 | contig 26723 bp, 20 predicted proteins | sample 1576701 | NCBI WGS metagenome assembly OGZD01 (sample SAMEA3541487, study PRJEB24748) | human gut metagenome | biome: human gut; feature: human-associated habitat; material: faeces | place: China | collected 2012
TGGCCTTTGCTTGTGTGCTGTCGATTGGTGATTTTGGCGTGGTGGCATTGTTCGGTAACGATGATTTCCGTACCCTGCCGTTTTATCTCTATCAGCAAATTGGCTCCTATCGCAGCCAGGACGGCGCGGTCACCGCGTTAATTCTGCTGCTGCTCTGTTTTCTGCTGTTTACCGTGATTGAAAAAATACCGGGGCGAAATGTTAAAACTGACTGATATCACCTGGCTTTACCACCATTTGCCGATGCGTTTTAGCTTAACGGTGGAACGCGGCGAGCAGGTGGCGATCCTCGGGCCAAGCGGCGCGGGTAAAAGCACCCTGCTAAATTTGATCGCCGGTTTTCTGACGCCAGCCAGCGGTTTGCTGACTCTCGACGGCGTAGATCACACCACAACGCCACCGTCACGTCGTCCGGTGTCAATGCTGTTTCAGGAGAACAACCTGTTCAGCCACCTGACGGTCGCGCAAAACATCGGGCTGGGGCTAAATCCGGGGTTGAAACTAAATGCGGCGCAGCAGAAGAAAATGCACGCGATTGCCCACCAGATGGGGATTGATAATTTAATGGCGCGGTTACCTGGCGAGCTTTCCGGCGGTCAGCGACAGCGCGTGGCGTTAGCGCGTTGTCTGGTACGCGAACAGCCCATTTTATTGCTCGATGAACCGTTTTCCGCGCTCGATCCGGCGCTACGTCAGGAGATGCTGACGCTGGTGAGCACGAGCTGCCAACAGCAAAAAATGACGCTATTGATGGTGTCGCACAGTGTGGAAGATGCGGCGCGGATCGCCACGCGCTCGGTGGTGGTCGCCGACGGGCGTATCGCCTGGCAGGGTAAGACCGATGAGTTGTTGAGCGGTAAGGCGAGTGCTTCGGCGCTGTTGGGAATTAAAGGTTAATATGCACTGTCGGATGCGGCGTGAACGCCTTATCCGACCTACGGGTAGTGCGTTTTGCAGGCCTGATAAGACGCGGCAAGCGTCGCATCAGGCAACCCGCACAAGGCTATCCCCTAACCCCCAACCACTTTACGCAAAATATCGATATACACCGGCATCAACGGGTGGCGAATTAACACCACCAGCGCCACCACGCCGATGGCAGAAATCAACGGCGTCAGCCACAACAAACGACCGCGGGACAAATAATGACTCAAACGGTCAGTCGCTTTACCGCTGCGCCATAACCGCCAGCACAGCCAGCCACCAACCCACAACAATACCGCCGTCACCAGCAGCAACCATTTAAACTCACCGCTCTGCATCCCGGCAGGAATATCGATCGCCGCACCCGCCAGAATCCCCGGCAGGAAGTAAAACGGTGGCCATAACAGGCAGCCGATAATATTTGGCGTAATAAATTTCGCCACCGGCAGATCCAGCATCCCTGCCACCATTGGCACCAGCGGACGCGTCGGGCCGACAAAACGACCGACCAGAATGGTGAACATGCTGTGCTGATGCAGCGCATGTTCGGTTTTATCGAGTAATGCTTTGTTCTTCTTCAGAAATGACCAGCGATGCAACGACTTTTTAAAACGCCAGCCCAGCCAGAAGGAGATCCAGTCGCCCAGCAGGCAACCGACGATCCCTGCCAGCCAGGCGTGCCAGAAACTTAACTCGCCGCTGCCAATCAACGCTCCCAGCCCCGCCATCAGCACCGTACCGGGCAGAATCAAACCGACCAGCGCCAGCGACTCCAGAAAGGCCACCAACACCACCGCCATCAATGAATACACGGTGGATTGGGTAATAAAGTGTTCCAGCAATGCTTGCATAATGTGCCCGGTTGATGAATTCGTCGTGGATTGTGCAAAGTGGTGGTATTCAGGTCAATCTATTCTTTGTATGAATATATTCCTGCAACGCGAATCATTTAGAGTATAAATTTAGCAGTCACGCAGGATTTTACTTAGGGGAAGGCAGACCATCCACAACTTGGATGGTCTGAAAACAACGGATTAACGGCTAAATGAACGGTAGATATTGCGTCCTTGCAACGCGACAACCAAAAAGAAACAGACAGCCAGTGCCATAGATACCGGGCGCTCAACAAACGCCAGCCATTCGCCATTAGACTTAATCATTGAAGATAATAAGTTTTTTTCCAACATTGGCCCAAGAATCATCCCCAGAATAATGGGCGAAACCGGGTATTCCTTACGTTGTAACCAGTATCCAAGAACCCCCATGACCAACATGACAACGACAGAGGCACCCGAGTTATCGATAGCAAATGCACCGACAATACTGAAAATCAGAATAATCGGGTACAGAATCGCTTTATCAATCCAGATGATGCGTTTGATGAAACTGACCGCAATTGTGGCTAACGGTAGTAATGCAATATTGGCGATCAGAAACAAGATAAATACGGCATAAAGTTTATCTGCCTGGAACAGAAATAATGTCGGCCCTGGATTCATATCCTTCATATAGAGCACGCCGATGATAATTGCAGCGGCAGAATCGCCCGGAATACCGAAAACTAATGAAGGGATCCAACTCCCCGCCAGACTGGCGTTGTTACTGCTCGAGGAATCAACAATTGCCTCCTCAGATCCATGCCCATATAACTCCTGCTGGCGAGAGAATTTTTTTGAAATGGCGTAACTTATCCACGCAGCAATATCCGCTCCAGCGCCGGGTAATGCTCCGATAAGCGTACCGATAATACTACTTCGGCCAAGATTTAATTTTCGTGACCAAATCACCTGCCCCATTCCCTTGAATAAATTAATCCCCGTTTGCGTTTGTGGCACAACACCACTTACCTGGCTAATTTTGTCACGATAATATTCAATTGCGCCGGATATCGCGAACAGACCAATCATCGCCGGGATAAAGTTCACCCCTTGTAACAGGCTGATTTGACCAAACGTAAAACGTGGAACCCCGGATATTTGATCATAACCGATACACGCCAGTAATAATCCCAAACATAAGGTCACCATGCCTTTCAGTGGTTGATTACCCACAACCAGAGTCGCGCAGGTTAAGCCTAAAAGAGAAAGCCATGTGTATTCATAAGAACTAAAATTAAGGGCAAATTTCGCCAGTACAGGCGCAGCCAACATCAAAATAAGTGATCCAATCACGCCACCAATGACCGAACTCACCAGCCCAAGTCCCAATACGCGATTCACCTTCCCTTGCTTGACCAGTTCATTTGAATCAGCAACATAAGCCGCCGAAGCAGGTGTCCCTGGTATACGCAAAAGTGCGCCGGGGATATCTCCGGCATAAATGGATGACGCACCAACGGCAATCATTAATGCCAGGGCGGAAATAGGATCAAGAAAGAAGGTAAAAGGCACCATTAGTGCAACCGCCATCGTTGCGGTCAATCCAGGGATGGCCCCCACAAATAACCCAAAGGCCGTAGCAGCAATAATGGCCAGAATGGCATTCAAATTAATATACGTTAGTGCCTGAATCAAAATATCCATATTGCATTCTTAAAACAAGATTCCTTCAGGAAAGGCGACCAACAACACTCTGGCAAAAATGAGCCAGATAATAAGAGATGCCGATATCGAAACGATAACGGAATGCAAAAGTCTGACACCTCGTATTTTCATTAAAATAAAAAGCAACAAAAATGAGCAAATCACAAAGCCGAGAATATCTAACAGTAATACAAACAGTAGTACCACTGTAATAACCAGTAAAAGTGCTTTCACTTCATCAAAAGTTAAAGAAACTTTGTTACGGTGCCGGTGTTTAATATCTATCGCTACATCAATAGCCGCTAAAAACAACAACAATCCACTGATGATGCAAGGCATAAATCCAGCGCCATACTGCGATATGCCTCCATATTGCGTTATGCTCCAGCCAAAAATAAACATGGCAAAAACCAGCAGAAATAACGGCGTTATCGGTATTATGCGCATAATGCTATCCCTGTAATTTGGCGGCGATATATTCACCGCCCTGTCTGATTAACCTTTGATTTTGGCTATTAATTTTCCGTATCTGGCATCTTCATCTGCCATAAATGTCGTCATCTCTTTGCCATACAGCGGGTAAACTTCGAAACCCTGTTTGGTAGCGAATTCTTGTAATTTCCCCTGCGCAAACACTGCCTGCATAGCGGCAGTTAATTTTTGTGAGACCTCTTCAGGAGTACCCGCCGGAACCACTAAGGCATTCCATGTCGCCAAATGATATTTATAGCCAGTTGCTTGTTGGAATACTGGAAGATCTTTATAAAGCCCTGCTGATTTTTCTGCCATGGTCGCTAAATTACGCACCATTTTGGCATCGACCATACTTTTCGCTTCGCCTGGTGATGACGTTGTAAAATCTATACCACCGGAAACCAGTTCCATCAGTGCAGAACTGGAACCTTCAGAAGGCACCCAGGTCACGGCAGAAGGCGGAAGCCCCATACTGTCGAGCATACCTATCAAGTTCAGATGCCAGCCGGAATTTAACCCGCTACCCGATGCTTTTAACTTACCTGGATTCGCCTTGATGTAGTCGGTCATCTGGACGATATTTTCGAACTGCGAATTTGCTGCGACTTGCACGCCTCCCAGATTCACTGCCAGCCGTGTAATTGGCGTGTAGTTCTGATACGTTAACGCCGTCATCCCCTGATGGTGCATCATGGTGATTTCTACCGTCGCAATTCCCAGGGTATAGCCATCCGCTTTAGCTTTCGCAATGGCATCATGGCCAACCACCCCAGCACCTCCCGTGCGATTCACCACGTTGACATTCACTTTCAACTCTTTTTGCAGCCCTTCTGCCACCAGGCGTGCAACCGTATCGGTATTTCCTCCCGCGCCCCAGGGGACAATGATTTGGATTGGTTTTTCTGGCCATGCAGCCAGCGCGGAACCTGAAACCAGCAGTGAAGCAACGGCACAACTCATCAGGGTTCGTTTCATATTTGTAGACTCCTGTCTTAATTATTTTTTAATAACAGCAAGTGCTGTCGGATATTAATATTTGAGTTGTTGACGCTGGAAATCTGCGGCATCAGCAATTTGTTTTAGCACCACCTCCAGCCCCCAATATTTTTTCAGCACATCGTCAGCCGTTACCCGGCAATGAACACAGTCAAATGTTCCTCGCTGCTGATGAAATATTTTGGCATTTTTCGGATAGCCAATATTTTCACTGACGGCACTCAGCGATAAAAACCAGGCGAGTTGTTTTGCCTCTTCAGGGTGTTGTTTTCCTTCAAGCCAAAGCCAGTGATACAAGTCAGGATGAAAGTTGGCAAAGACGCCACAAAAACCTTTCGAACCTGCAAGCATCGCCTCCCAGGCAATGGCAGCATTAGCATTAACAATCGTCATTGGCGTGTGCTGAGTTAATTGCACCCGTCGCGTCACTGTAGGTAGATCACAACTGACGTCTTTTAAGATTTGAAAACGCCCGCTTTGTGCGCAGTAAAGCAGTTCCTCATCGGTTAATAAGCGGCGATACGGGGCCGGGCATTCATACAGACCCAGCGCCATACTTTCGGGTAATGACATCAATAGCGCATCAAGCGTACGGAGGAATACCGTGGTACCTTCGTTATGTGGATCAAGATGATTCGTCACTAACACCAGCGCATCAATGCCCGTTGCCGCCATAGCATTGAGCTCCTGAATTTGCTGTTCCAGATCATCAGAAATATGCCCGGACGCAATAACCGGTACTCGTTGTTGGCTATATTCAACCACAAAGCTCGCCAGCTCCACGCGCTCTTCTAAAGTTAAATACTGCATTTCACTGGACTGACACACGGCAAATAACGCGTCGGCACCGTTTTCGATATACCAGTCAATTAGCCGTTTAAGACCCAGGTAATCAATTTTATTATCCGCCGTAAAAGGCGTTAGCATTACCGGAATAATCCCTTCAATTGTTTTCATATTTCATCCTTCGTTCAGTGAAACATCAGAAAGTCTGAATGGCAACATTCTGCTGCTGAATTCTGGCATCCACCAGAGAGATATCAGGCATATTGGCTGCCCCTTCTTTTTCTACTGCCAGCGAAGCGAAAGCGCTGGCATACCAGGCTGCTTTAACAAGTGATTCTCCCTTCGCCAGTGCGGCGGCGAGCGCGCCATTAAACGCATCACCCGCACCTGTTGTATCTACAGCGACTGCCGAAAATGCCGGAATATGCGCACATTGTTGCCCGTCATAAATTAATGCACCTCGTTTTCCCATCGTAATAATTACTGAACATTGCCCGGCATTATAAATATGCTTCGCAGCCTTCACAGCATCAGAAATATTGTCAATTACCATACCTGACATCGCCGATGCTTCGGTTTCATTTGGCGTCACAATATCAACAAAAGGTAATAATGTGGCGACATCACTGGACCACGGTGCAGGATTTAAAATCGTTGTCACCTGCATTTTTTGAGCACATTTTAATGCCAGTTGAGTAGCGGCAAGATTATTTTCCATCTGTACAATGAATACATCGGACTCGGCTATAAAGTGAGAAAGTTGAATAATATCGTTATCACTTAATTCATGATTTGCCCCTGGAGACATAGCAATCATGTTTTCACCTTCATCATTTACATAAATGACCGCACAACCGGTGGTAGATAGTTCAGACTCATAAAAAGTAAATGAACCAATACCAATGGACTCAATATGATTGCGGGCAAAATGATTAAACTGATCGCGACCAATCTTACAGGCGAAGTGTATTTGCGCACCTGCCCGATGAGCGGCTAGTGCCTGATTCGCGCCTTTACCCCCCGGCCCCATGGTAGTTTCCCTGGCCACTAACGTTTCGCCTTCATTCGGGAAGCGATACACTTTCGCCACAATATCGACGTTAAATGATCCTAACACACAAACTTTACCTACCATTCGGCGTCCTTTATCATCAAGCGAGGTTAAATAGCCAATACCCTGCTGTTGTTGCTTGATAAGCAAACTCATATCGACATACTCTTGTTGCGAAAGCGCATTTTGCATTAAATGTTTTTTCAATGAGACGCCTCCATGATGACGACTCACTACACCACGCTTTTGCAACCACGCTAAATCTGTCCGAATCGTCTCTTTGGTAACAGAAAAATAGTTAGCTAAATCGCTAACACTGCACTCATCCTTGTTGCGAAGTAACCGGACAATATATTCACGACGGGTATCCCGATACATAAGTCTTCCTTTTTGATTTTATTATCACTAAAAAAGAAATTGTTATCGGGATTTTTATCAAGAAAAAAACAGGCAAGCAAAAACAAACAAAAATATTATTCAGGCGAAACGATTCACCTAAAGATAATTAATATTTAGTTTACAAATAAAATAAAATTAATTATCCGTAACATATATAAATAACGTCAGGTAACGAAAGTAAGAGACTCCCCCTTCTTTCTTATTATTCACATCCAGCCCTAAACTCGCTCGGGCTGGCCCCGGTGCATTTTTTAAATACTCGCGAGAAATAGAGTTGATCGTCAAAACCGACATTGCGACCGACTGTGGCGATAGGCATCCGGGTGGTGCTCAAAAGCAGCTTCGCCTGACTGATGCGCTGGTCCTCGCGCCAGCTTAATACGCTAATCCCTAACTGCTGGCGGAACAAATGCGACAGACGCGACGGCGACAGGCAGACATGCTGTGCGACGCTGGCGATATCAAAATTACTGTCTGCCAGGTGATCGCTGATGTACTGACAAGCCTCGCGTACCCGATTATCCATCGGCGGATGAAGCGACTCGTTAATCGCTTCCATGCGCCGCAGTAACAATTGCTCAAGCAGATTTATCGCCAGCAATTCCGAATAGCGCCCTTCCCCTTGTCCGGCATTAATGATTTGCCCAAACAGGTCGCTGAAATGCGGCTGGTGCGCTTCATCCGGGCGAAAGAAACCGGTATTGGCAAATATCGACGGCCAGTTAAGCCATTCATGCCAGTAGGCGCGCGGACGAAAGTAAACCCACTGGTGATACCATTCGCGAGCCTCCGGATGACGACCGTAGTGATGAATCTCTCCTGGCGGGAACAGCAAAATATCACCCGGTCGGCAGGCAAATTCTCGTCCCTGGTTTTTCACTATGCCCTGACCGCGAATGGTGAGATTGAGAATATAACCTTTCATTCCCAGCGGTCGGTCGATAAAAAAATCGAGATAACCGTTGGCCTCAATCGGCGTTAAACCCGCCACCAGATGGGCGTTAAACGAGTATCCCGGCAGCAGGGGATCATTTTGCGCTTCAGCCATACTTTTCATACTCCCGCCATTCAGAGAAGAAACCAATTGTCCATATTGCATCAGACATTGCCGTCACTGCGTCTTTTACTGGCTCTTCTCGCTGACCCAACCGGTAACCCCGCTTATTAAAAGCATTCTGTAACAAAGCGGGACCAAAGCCATGACAAAAACGCGTAATAAAAGTGTCTATAATCACGGCAGAAAAGTCCACATTGATTATTTGCACGGCGTCACACTTTGCTATGCCATAGCATTTTTATCCATAAGATTAGCGGATCCAGCCTGACGTTTTTTTTCGCAACTCTCTACTGTTTCTCCATACCCGTTTTTTTGGATGGAGTGAAACGATGGCGATTGCAATTGGCCTCGATTTTGGCAGTGATTCTGTGCGAGCTTTGGCGGTGGAATGTGCCACCGGTGAAGAGATCGCCACCAGCGTAGAGTGGTATCCCCGTTGGCAGAACGGGCAATTTTGTGATGCCCCGAATAACCAGTTCCGTCATCATCCGCGTGACTACATTGAGTCAATGGAAGCGGCGCTGAAAACCGTGCTTGCAGAGCTTAGCGTCGAACAGCGCGCAGCTGTGGTCGGGATTGGCGTTGACACAACCGGCTCGACGCCCGCACCGATTGACGCCGACGGCAACGTGTTGGCGCTGCGCCCGGAGTTTGCCGAGAACCCGAACGCGATGTTCGTATTGTGGAAAGACCACACCGCGGTTGAAGAAGCGGAAGAGATTACCCGCTTATGTCACACGCCGGGCAACGTTGACTACTCCCGCTATATTGGCGGTATTTATTCCAGCGAATGGTTCTGGGCAAAAATCCTGCATGTAACTCGCCAGGACAACGCCGTGGCACAATCTGCCGCATCATGGATTGAGCTGTGCGACTGGGTGCCAGCTCTGCTTTCCGGTACCACCCGCCCGCAGGATATTCGTCGCGGACGTTGCAGCGCCGGGCATAAATCTCTGTGGCACGAAAGCTGGGGTGGCCTGCCGCCAGCCAGTTTCTTTGATGAGCTGGACCCGATCCTCAATCGCCATTTGCCTTCCCCGCTGTTCACTGATACCTGGACTGCCGATATTCCGGTTGGCACCTTATGCCCGGAATGGGCGCAGCGTCTCGGCCTGCCTGAAAGCGTGGTGATTTCCGGCGGCGCGTTTGACTGCCATATGGGCGCAGTTGGCGCAGGCGCACAGCCTAACGCACTGGTAAAAGTTATCGGTACTTCCACCTGCGACATTCTGATTGCCGACAAACAGAGCGTTGGCGAGCGGGCAGTGAAAGGCATTTGCGGTCAGGTTGATGGCAGCGTGGTGCCTGGGTTTATCGGTCTGGAAGCAGGCCAATCGGCGTTTGGGGATATCTACGCCTGGTTCGGTCGCGTACTCGGCTGGCCGCTGGAACAGCTTGCCGCCCAGCATCCGGAACTAAAAGAGCAAATCAACGCCAGCCAGAAACAACTGCTTCCGGCGCTGACCGAAGCATGGGCTCAAAATCCGTCTCTGGATCACCTACCGGTGGTGCTCGACTGGTTTAACGGCCGCCGCACACCGAACGCTAACCAACGCCTGAAAGGGGTGATTACCGATCTGAACCTCGCTACCGACGCTCCGCTGCTGTTCGGCGGTTTGATTGCTGCCACCGCCTTTGGCGCACGCGCAATCATGGAGTGCTTTACCGATCAGGGGATCGCCGTCAATAACGTGATGGCGCTGGGCGGCATCGCGCGGAAAAACCAGGTCATTATGCAGGCCTGCTGCGACGTGCTGAATCGCCCGCTGCAAATTGTTGCCTCTGACCAGTGCTGTGCGCTCGGTGCGGCGATTTTTGCTGCTGTCGCCGCGAAAGTGCACGCAGACATCCCATCAGCCCAGCAAAAAATGGCCAGTGCGGTAGAGAAAACCCTGCAACCGCGCAGCGAACAGGCACAACGCTTTGAACAGCTTTATCGCCGCTATCAGCAATGGGCGATAAGCGTCGAACAACACTATCTTCCAACTTCCGCCCCGGCACAGGCTGCCCAGGCCGTTCCGACTCTATAAGGACACGACAATGACGATTTTTGATAATTATGAAGTGTGGTTTGTAATTGGCAGCCAGCATCTTTACGGCCCGGAGACTCTGCGCCAGGTGACGCAACATGCGGAACACGTTGTTAATGCACTGAATACAGAAGCGAAGTTGCCCTGCAAACTGGTGCTGAAACCGCTGGGCACCACGCCGGATGAAATCACCGCTATTTGCCGCGACGCGAATTACGACGATCGTTGCGCTGGTCTGGTGGTGTGGCTGCACACTTTCTCCCCGGCCAAAATGTGGATCAACGGCCTGACCATGCTCAACAAACCGTTGCTGCAATTCCACACCCAGTTCAACGCGGCGCTGCCGTGGGACAGCATCGACATGGACTTTATGAACCTGAACCAGACCGCGCATGGCGGTCGCGAGTTCGGCTTCATTGGCGCGCGTATGCGTCAGCAACATGCCGTTGTTACCGGTCACTGGCAGGATAAACAAGCACATGAGCGTATCGGCTCCTGGATGCGTCAGGCGGTCTCTAAACAGGATACCCGTCATCTGAAAGTCTGCCGTTTTGGCGATAACATGCGTGAAGTAGCGGTCACCGATGGCGATAAAGTTGCCGCACAGATCAAGTTTGGTTTCTCCGTCAATACCTGGGCGGTTGGCGATCTGGTGCAGGTGGTGAACTCCATCAGCGACGGCGATGTTAACGCGCTGGTCGATGAGTACGAAAGCTGCTACACCATGACACCTGCCACACAAATCCACGGCGAAAAACGACAGAACGTGCTGGAAGCGGCGCGTATTGAGCTGGGGATGAAGCGTTTCCTGGAACAAGGTGGCTTCCACGCGTTCACCACCACCTTTGAAGATTTGCACGGTCTGAAACAGCTTCCGGGTCTGGCCGTACAGCGTCTGATGCAGCAGGGCTACGGCTTTGCGGGCGAAGGCGACTGGAAAACTGCCGCCCTGCTTCGCATCATGAAGGTGATGTCAACCGGTCTGCAGGGCGGCACCTCCTTTATGGAGGACTACACCTATCACTTCGAGAAAGGTAATGACCTGGTACTCGGCTCCCATATGCTGGAAGTCTGCCCGTCGATCGCTGTGGAAGAGAAACCGATCCTCGACGTTCAGCACCTTGGTATTGGCGGTAAAGACGACCCAGCTCGCCTGATCTTCAATACTCAAACTGGTCCGGCCATTGTCGCCAGCCTGATTGATCTCGGCGATCGTTATCGTCTGCTGGTTAACTGCATCGACACGGTGAAAACACCGCACTCCCTGCCGAAACTGCCGGTGGCGAATGCGCTGTGGAAAGCGCAACCGGATCTGCCGACCGCTTCCGAAGCGTGGATCCTTGCCGGTGGCGCGCACCATACCGTCTTCAGCCATGCGCTGAACCTCAACGATATGCGCCAGTTCGCCGAGATGCACGACATTGAAATCACGGTGATTGATAACGATACCCGCCTTCCAGCGTTTAAAGACGCGCTGCGCTGGAACGAAGTGTATTACGGATTTCGTCGCTAAGTAGCCGCATCAGGTATGTAACGCCTGATGCGACGCTGGCGCGTCTTATCAGGCCTACGCGTTCCGGATTTGTAGGCCGGATAAGCAAAGCGCATCCGGCATTCACCGCCTGATGCGACGCCGACGCGTCTTATCAGGCCTACACGCCGCGATTTTGTAGGCCGGATAAGCAAAGCGCATCCGGCACGAAGGAGTCAACATGTTAGAAGATCTCAAACGCCAGGTATTAGAAGCCAACCTGGCGCTGCCAAAACACAACCTGGTCACGCTCACCTGGGGCAATGTCAGCGCCGTTGATCGCGGGCGCGGCGTCTTTGTGATCAAACCTTCCGGCGTCGACTACAGCATCATGACCGCTGACGATATGGTCGTGGTCAGCATCGAAACCGGTGAAGTGGTTGAAGGTACGAAAAAGCCCTCCTCCGACACGCCAACTCACCGGCTGCTCTATCAGGCATTCCCGTCTATTGGCGGCATTGTGCACACACACTCGCGCCACGCCACCATCTGGGCGCAGGCGGGCCAGTCAATTCCGGCAACCGGTACCACCCACGCCGACTATTTCTACGGTCCCATTCCCTGCACCCGCAAAATGACCGACGCAGAAATCAACGGTGAATATGAGTGGGAAACCGGTAACGTCATCGTAGAAACCTTCGAAAAACAGGGTATCGATGCAGCGCAAATGCCCGGCGTCCTGGTCCATTCTCACGGCCCATTTGCATGGGGCAAAAATGCCGAAGATGCGGTGCATAATGCCATCGTGCTGGAAGAGGTCGCTTATATGGGTATATTCTGCCGTCAGTTAGCGCCGCAGTTACCGGATATGCAGCAAACGCTGCTGGATAAACACTATCTGCGTAAGCATGGCGCGAAGGCATATTACGGGCAGTAATGACTGTATAAAACCACAGCCAATCAAACGAAACCAGGCTATAATCAAGCCTGGTTTTTTATTGGATTTTCAGCGTGGCGCAGGCAGGTTTTATCTTAACCCGACACTGGCGGGACACCCCGCAAGGGACCGAAGTTTCCTTCTGGCTGGCGACGGACAACGGGCCGTTGCAGGTTTTCCTTGCGCCGCAAGAGTCCGTGGCGTTTATTCCTGCCGATCAGGTTCCCCGCGCTCAGCATATTTTGCAGGGTGAACAAGGCTTTCGCCTGACGCCGCTGGCGTTAAAAGATTTTCACCGCCAGCCGGTGTATGGCCTTTACTGTCGCGCCCATCGCCAGTTGATGAATTACGAAAAGCGCCTGCGTGAAGGTGGCGTTACCGTCTACGAGGCCGATGTGCGTCCGCCAGAACGCTATCTGATGGAGCGGTTTATCACCTCACCGGTGTGGGTCGAGGGTGATATGCGCAATGGCGCTATCGTTAATGCCCGTCTGAAACCGCATCCCGACTATCGTCCGCCGCTCAAGTGGGTTTCTATTGATATTGAAACCACCCGCCACGGTGAGCTGTACTGCATCGGCCTGGAAGGTTGCGGGCAGCGCATCGTTTATATGCTGGGGCCAGAGAATGGCGACGCCTCCGCGCTCGATTTTGAACTGGAATACGTCGCCAGCCGCCCGCAGCTACTGGAAAAACTTAACGTCTGGTTTGCGACTCATGATCCCGATGTAATCATCGGCTGGAACGTGGTGCAGTTTGATCTGCGAATGCTGCAAAAACATGCCGAGCGTTACCGTATTCCGCTGAGGCTGGGGCGTGATAACAGTGAGCTGGAGTGGCGCGAGCACGGCTTTAAAAACGGTGTCTTTTTTGCTCAGGCTAAAGGTCGGCTAATTATCGACGGTATCGAGGCGCTGAAATCCGCGTTCTGGAATTTCTCTTCATTCTCGCTGGAAACCGTCGCTCAGGAGTTATTAGGCGAAGGAAAATCTATCGATAACCCGTGGGATCGAATGGACGAAATTGACCGCCGTTTCGCCGAAGATAAGCCTGCGCTGGCAACTTATAACCTGAAAGATTGCGAGCTGGTGACGCAGATCTTCCACAAAACTGAAATCATGCCGTTTTTGCTCGAACGGGCGACGGTGAACGGCCTGCCGGTGGATCGACACGGCGGTTCGGTGGCAGCGTTTGGTCATCTCTATTTTCCCCGAATGCATCGCGCTGGTTATGTCGCGCCTAATCTCGGCGAAGTGCCGCCACACGCCAGCCCTGGCGGCTACGTGATGGATTCGCGACCTGGGCTTTATGATTCGGTGCTGGTGCTGGACTACAAAAGCCTGTACCCGTCGATCATCCGCACCTTTCTGATTGATCCCGTCGGGCTGGTGGAAGGCATGGCGCAGCCTGATCCAGAGCACAGTACCGAAGGTTTTCTCGATGCCTGGTTCTCACGGGAGAAACATTGCCTGCCGGAGATTGTGACTAACATCTGGCACGGGCGCGATGAAGCCAAACGTCAGGGTAATAAGCCACTTTCGCAGGCGCTGAAGATCATTATGAATGCCTTTTATGGTGTGCTCGGCACCACCGCCTGCCGTTTCTTCGATCCACGCCTGGCATCGTCGATCACCATGCGTGGTCATCAGATCATGCGGCAAACCAAAACGTTGATTGAAGCGCAGGGCTATGATGTTATCTACGGCGATACCGACTCAACGTTTGTCTGGCTGAAAGGTGCACATTCGGAAGAAGAAGCAGCGAAAATCGGTCGTGCACTGGTGCAGCACGTTAACGCCTGGTGGGCGGATACGCTGCAAAAACAACGGCTGACCAGCGCACTGGAACTGGAGTATGAAACCCATTTCTGCCGTTTTCTGATGCCAACCATTCGCGGGGCCGATACCGGCAGCAAAAAGCGCTACGCCGGACTGATTCAGGAGGGCGACAAACAGCGGATGGTATTTAAAGGGCTGGAAACCGTGCGCACCGACTGGACGCCGCTGGCCCAGCAGTTTCAGCAGGAGCTTTACCTGCGCATCTTCCGCAACGAGCCATATCAGGAATACGTGCGCGAAACCATCGACAAACTGATGGCGGGGGAACTGGATGCGCGACTGGTTTACCGTAAACGCCTTCGCCGTCCGCTGAGCGAATATCAGCGTAATGTTCCGCCTCATGTACGCGCCGCTCGCCTTGCCGATGAAGAAAACCATAAGCGCGGTCGCCCCTTGCAATATCAGAACCGCGGCACCATTAAGTACGTATGGACCACCAACGGCCCGGAGCCGCTGGACTACCAACGTTCACCACTGGATTACGAACACTATCTGACCCGCCAGCTACAACCCGTGGCGGAGGGAATACTCCCTTTTATTGAGGATAATTTTGCTACACTTATGACCGGGCAACTTGGGCTATTTTGAGCAAAAAAAAGAGTTCGCCAGATACCATTTTGATGCGTGACGAATGCTTTGCCATCCAGTACCATAGCGCCCTTTCCATTCCTGGACCTGAATAACACCACTACCTCATAAGCACGGTAGCGGGTGGTTATTGCCTGCAATTAAAGATATAGAGCCGAACACATATGCCTTTTACACTTGGTCAACGCTGGATCAGCGATACAGAAAGCGAATTGGGACTTGGAACCGTTGTCGCGGTGGATGCGCGAACTGTCACTTTACTTTTCCCATCTACTGGTGAAAACCGTCTGTACGCACGCAGTGATTCCCCCGTGACCCGCGTGATGTTCAACCCTGGTGATACCATTACCAGCCATGACGGCTGGCAGATGCAAGTCGAAGAAGTAAAAGAAGAAAATGGCTTGCTGACCTATATCGGTACTCGCCTTGATACTGAAGAGTCCGGCGTGGCCCTGCGTGAAGTTTTCCTTGATAGCAAACTGGTGTTCAGCAAACCGCAGGACCGTCTGTTTGCCGGGCAGATTGACCGTATGGACCGCTTTGCGCTGCGTTATCGCGCGCGTAAGTATTCCAGCGAACAGTTCCGTATGCCGTACAGCGGCCTGCGCGGTCAGCGTACCAGCCTGATCCCGCACCAGCTCAACATCGCTCATGATGTTGGTCGCCGCCACGCGCCGCGCGTCCTGTTGGCTGACGAAGTGGGTTTAGGGAAAACCATTGAAGCCGGGATGATCCTGCATCAGCAACTGCTCTCTGGCGCTGCTGAACGTGTGCTGATTATCGTCCCGGAAACCTTACAGCATCAGTGGCTGGTAGAAATGCTGCGCCGTTTCAACCTGCGCTTTGCTCTGTTTGATGATGAGCGTTATGCCGAAGCTCAGCACGATGCTTACAACCCGTTCGATACCGAACAGCTGGTGATTTGCTCGCTGGATTTTGCCCGTCGTAGCAAACAGCGTCTGGAACATCTCTGTGAAGCCGAGTGGGATCTACTGGTGGTCGATGAAGCGCATCACCTGGTGTGGAGCGAAGATGCGCCGAGCCGTGAATATCAGGCCATTGAACAACTGGCAGAGCACGTGCCGGGCGTTCTGCTGCTGACCGCAACCCCGGAACAGCTGGGGATGGAAAGCCACTTCGCCCGTCTGCGTCTGCTGGACCCGAACCGTTTCCACGATTTTGCGCAATTCGTTGAAGAGCAGAAAAATTATCGTCCGGTTGCGGACGCCGTTGCCATGCTGCTGGCGGGTAACAAACTCAGCAATGACGAACTGAACATGCTCGGTGAGATGATCGGCGAGCAGGATATCGAGCCGCTGTTGCAAGCAGCAAACAGCGACAGCGAAGATGCCCAGAGCGCCCGTCAGGAACTGGTTTCGATGCTGATGGATCGCCACGGTACCAGCCGCGTGCTGTTCCGTAACACCCGTAACGGTGTGAAAGGCTTCCCGAAACGCGAGCTGCATACTATTAAGCTGCCACTGCCGACGCAGTATCAGACCGCTATTAAAGTCTCCGGCATTATGGGCGCACGTAAAAGTGCGGAAGATCGCGCTCGCGATATGCTCTACCCGGAGCGTATTTATCAGGAATTTGAAGGTGATAACGCCACCTGGTGGAACTTCGATCCGCGCGTTGAATGGCTGATGGGCTACCTGACCAGTCATCGCTCTCAGAAAGTGCTGGTGATCTGCGCCAAAGCGGCCACTGCGCTGCAACTGGAGCAGGTACTGCGCGAACGTGAAGGTATTCGCGCCGCAGTGTTCCACGAAGGCATGTCGATTATCGAACGTGACCGCGCTGCCGCCTGGTTTGCTGAAGAAGACACCGGTGCGCAGGTACTGCTGTGCTCGGAAATCGGTTCTGAAGGACGTAACTTCCAGTTCGCCAGCCACATGGTGATGTTTGACCTGCCATTCAACCCGGATCTGCTGGAGCAGCGTATTGGGCGTCTGGATCGTATCGGTCAGGCGCACGATATTCAGATCCATGTGCCTTATCTGGAAAAAACGGCTCAGTCGGTGCTGGTGCGCTGGTATCACGAAGGTCTGGATGCGTTCGAGCACACCTGCCCGACCGGACGCACTATTTACGATAGCGTATACAACGATCTGATTAACTATCTGGCTTCACCGGATGAGACCGAAGGCTTTGACGATCTGATCAAAAACTGCCGCGAGCAGCACGAAGCGCTGAAAGCACAACTGGAACAGGGGCGTGACCGCCTGCTGGAGATCCATTCCAACGGTGGCGAAAAAGCCCAGGCACTGGCAGAAAGCATTGAAGAGCAGGATGACGATACCAATCTGATCGCCTTCGCCATGAACCTGTTCGATATTATCGGTATCAATCAGGACGATCGCGGCGACAACATGATCGTGCTGACGCCGTCCGATCATATGCTGGTGCCGGACTTCCCTGGCCTGTCGGAAGATGGCATCACCATCACCTTCGACCGTGAAGTGGCGCTGGCGCGTGAAGATGCACAGTTTATTACCTGGGAGCATCCGCTGATCCGCAACGGTCTGGATCTGATCCTTTCTGGCGATACCGGTAGCAGCACGATTTCACTGTTGAAAAACAAAGCGTTGCCGGTAGGTACGCTGTTGGTGGAACTGATTTATGTCGTTGAAGCCCAGGCTCCGAAGCAGTTGCAGCTCAACCGCTTCCTGCCACCGACGCCGGTACGTATGCTGCTGGATAAAAACGGCAACAACCTGGCGGCGCAGGTAGAATTTGAAACCTTTAACCGTCAGCTTAACGCGGTTAACCGTCACACCGGCAGCAAGCTGGTTAACGCCGTGCAGCAGGATGTTCACGCTATCCTTCAGCTGGGTGAAGCGCAGATCGAGAAATCTGCCCGTGCACTGATTGATGCAGCGCGTAACGAAGCCGACGAAAAACTGTCTGCCGAGCTGTCTCGTCTGGAAGCGCTGCGTGCAGTTAACCCGAACATTCGTGACGACGAACTGACCGCCATTGAGAGCAACCGTCAGCAGGTAATGGAAAGCCTGGATCAGGCAGGCTGGCGTCTGGATGCCCTGCGTTTGATCGTTGTGACGCATCAGTAACGGAGCCGAAAATGGGGATGGAAAACTACAATCCACCGCAGGAACCCTGGTTGGTTATCCTGTATCAGGATGACCACATTATGGTGGTCAACAAGCCGAGCGGTTTGTTGTCTGTGCCGGGGCGTCTGGAAGAGCACAAAGACAGCGTGATGACGCGCATTCAGCGTGATTATCCGCAGGCAGAATCGGTGCATCGTCTGGATATGGCTACCAGCGGCGTGATTGTAGTGGCGCTGACCAAAGCCGCGGAGCGGGAGTTAAAACGCCAGTTCCGCGAGCGCGAGCCGAAAAAGCAGTATGTGGCCCGCGTCTGGGGGCATCCATCCCCTGCGGAAGGTCTGGTGGATCTGCCGCTGATTTGCGACTGGCCAAACCGCCCGAAACAGAAAGTCTGTTACGAAACAGGTAAACCTGCGCAGACGGAATATGAAGTGGTGGAATATGCAGCGGATAACACGGCAAGAGTGGTGTTAAAACCGATTACCGGGCGTTCGCATCAGCTGCGTGTGCATATGCTGGCGCTGGGTCATCCGATTCTCGGCGATCGTTTTTATGCATCACCAGAAGCGAGAGCAATGGCACCGCGTTTGTTGCTACATGCAGAGATGCTGACGATTACCCATCCGGCGTATGGCAATAGTATGACGTTTAAAGCACCAGCGGATTTTTAATAGTCACGCTGGCGAAGTTCGGTAGGCCGGAGAAGGCGTTCACGCCACATCCGGCAATTGTGCGCCGATTGTCTGATGCTGCTCGCCGGATGCGACGCTGGCGCGTCTTATCCGGCCTACCGCGTCTTATCAGGCCTACACGTTGAAACTTATTTAAACCCTTTCTGCTGCTTTATCAGCTCATATGCCTGCTGAATTTCCTGCGCTTTCTGCTTCGCCATCTCCATCATCTCTGGCGGCAAACCTTTCGCCACCAACTTATCGGGATGGTGTTCACTCATCAGCTTACGGTAGGCACGTTTGATGGTGGTCGCATCATCCGTCGGCTTCACGCCCAGCACATTACAGGCATCTTCCAGCGTCGGGCCACGCTGCGCTTGCTGCCAGTTACCACCGCCAGATTGCTGCTGATAACCGCCGCCAAACTGTGCACCGCCCTGCATCATGCGCAAAAACTGGTCAAACTGAGCGCGGGAGATCCCTAATTCTTCAGCAATGACATACAGCACCGCCCGTTCATTCGGGTGCAGTGAACCATCAGCAAACGCCGCCTGAATCTGGATCTCCAGAAACATACGAATTAAGTCAAAACGACCAAAGCAGACACTGCGAAACTGGCGCATCTTTTCGCGCAGCGGGTAATTGTCTGATTTTCCCACCCGGAACGCATTTTGCGCCGCAGTACGGGAAACGCCATGAAGGTTCATTCGGTCCATCAACTGGCTGGCGATATGAATATCAGCCTCCGTGACGCGACCTTTGGATTTGGTTAAATGCCCCATCACTTCAAAAGTGGTGGCAAAAAACAGCGCCTGACGCTCACGCTGGTTGGCGAACCACGCCATTTTACGGCTACGGGCTTTATCAAACATATGGCCAATTAACAGGCCTAACACTACGCCCCAAAAGCCGCCGCCCATCAGTAAGGCCACGGCCACGCCAATGATTTTTCCCCAATACTGCATATATTCCCCAAATCGACACACGGATATCAGGGCTATCTCCCACAATATAAAGGTGCTTTTACCGTTTTCCGGCTGCGGTCAATTGTGGGACATCGCCTATAATTTGCATTATCATACCTGTCATTCAATGCCGTGCCTAACACCACTGACGCTATTCGGACAGGATTAACACTAGCGTAGAGATGACGAGTACGTTAGTCTCTGACCGTTTGTCACGCGCAACGTTACCGATGATGGAACAATAAAATCAACGTATGAAAAAACGTATCCCCACTCTCCTGGCCACCATGATTGCCACCGCCCTTTATAGTCAACAGGGACTGGCAGCCGACCTCGCCTCACAGTGCATGTTGGGCGTGCCAAGCTATGACCGTCCTCTGGTACAGGGCGATACCAATGACTTACCCGTGACTATCAATGCTGACCACGCGAAAGGGGACTACCCGGATGACGCCGTGTTTACTGGCAGCGTGGATATCATGCAGGGTAACAGCCGTCTGCAGGCCGACGAAGTGCAGCTCCATCAAAAAGAGGCACCAGGACAACCGGAGCCGGTACGTACCGTTGATGCGCTCGGTAATGTCCATTACGACGATAACCAGGTGATCCTCAAAGGGCCGAAAGGCTGGGCGAATCTGAACACCAAAGATACCAACGTCTGGGAAGGTGATTACCAGATGGTGGGTCGCCAGGGGCGCGGTAAAGCGGACCTGATGAAACAACGTGGCGAAAACCGCTATACCATTCTGGATAACGGTAGCTTTACCTCCTGTCTGCCGGGTTCTGACACCTGGAGCGTGGTAGGTAGCGAAATTATTCATGACCGCGAAGAACAAGTTGCGGAGATCTGGAACGCCCGCTTTAAGGTGGGTCCGGTACCGATCTTTTATAGCCCGTATTTGCAGTTGCCGGTGGGTGACAAACGTCGCTCTGGTTTCTTGATCCCGAACGCCAAGTACACCACCACCAACTACTTTGAGTTCTACCTGCCATATTACTGGAACATCGCGCCAAATATGGATGCCACCATCACGCCGCATTATATGCATCGTCGTGGCAACATCATGTGGGAGAACGAATTCCGCTACCTCTCCCAGGCGGGCGCTGGCTTGATGGAACTGGACTATCTGCCTTCAGATAAAGTCTATAAAGATGAACACCCGAACGATGACAGTTCACGTCGTTGGTTGTTCTACTGGAACCACTCCGGGGTCATGGATCAGGTGTGGCGTTTCAACGTCGACTACACCAAAGTCAGCGATCCTAGCTACTTCAATGACTTCGATAACAAATACGGTTCCAGTACCGACGGCTACGCAACGCAAAAATTCAGCGTTGGCTATGCGGTGCAAAACTTCAATGCCACCGTTTCAACCAAGCAGTTCCAGGTCTTCAGCGAGCAGAACACCAGTAGCTACTCGGCAGAGCCGCAGTTAGACGTTAACTACTACCAGAATGATGTTGGTCCGTTTGATACGCGTATTTACGGTCAGGCAGTGCACTTTGTTAACACCAGAGACGACATGCCTGAAGCAACCCGTGTTCACCTGGAACCGACCATCAATCTGCCGCTCTCTAATAACTGGGGCAGCATCAATACTGAAGCGAAGTTGCTGGCAACCCATTATCAGCAAACCAATCTTGACTGGTATAACTCCAGAAACACGACCAGGCTGGCAGAGTCCGCTAACCGTGTAATGCCGCAGTTCAAGGTAGACGGTAGAATGGTCTTCGAGCGTGATATGGAAATGCTGGCGCCGGGCTATACCCAGACACTGGAACCACGCGCGCAGTATCTGTATGTGCCATATCGCGATCAGAGCAAAATCTATAACTACGACTCTTCGCTGCTGCAATCTGACTACTCCGGCCTGTTCCGGGACCGGACTTACGGCGGTCTTGACCGTATTGCCTCCGCTAACCAGGTGACGACCGGTGTCACATCTCGCATATATGATGATGCTGCCGTTGAACGTTTTAATATTTCCGTTGGTCAAATCTACTATTTCACGGAGTCTCGCACTGGCGATGACAACATAACATGGGAGAATGACGACAAAACGGGCTCACTGGTATGGGCAGGCGATACTTACTGGCGCATCTCCGATCGTTGGGGATTGCGTGGCGGGATTCAGTACGATACACGTCTGGATAACGTAGCGACCAGTAACTCCAGCATTGAATACCGTCGTGATGAAGACCGTCTGGTACAGCTGAATTACCGTTACGCCAGCCCGGAATATATTCAGGCTACGCTGCCTAAGTACTATTCCACTGCTGAGCAATATAAGAATGGTATTTCGCAGGTAGGTGCCGTCGCCAGCTGGCCAATTGCCGATCGTTGGTCCATTGTTGGGGCCTACTACTACGACACCAATGCGAACAAGCAAGCCGACTCTATGTTAGGTGTGCAATACAGCTCCTGCTGCTATGCGATTCGCGTCGGTTACGAGCGGAAGCTGAACGGTTGGGATAACGATAAACAACATGCGGTATATGACAACGCAATCGGCTTTAACATCGAACTTCGCGGCCTGAGCTCCAACTACGGTCTGGGTACGCAAGAGATGCTGCGTTCGAACATTCTGCCGTATCAAAACACTTTGTGATTTGTTGATTTACCACGTAATCCGCAGTGCGGTTAATTGAAATGGAAAAAGTATGAAGAACTGGAAAACGCTGCTTCTCGGTATCGCCATGATCGCGAATACCAGTTTCGCTGCCCCCCAGGTAGTCGATAAAGTCGCAGCCGTCGTCAATAACGGCGTCGTGCTGGAAAGCGACGTTGATGGATTAATGCAGTCGGTAAAACTGAACGCTGCTCAGGCAAGGCAACAACTTCCTGATGACGCGACGCTGCGCCACCAAATCATGGAACGTTTGATCATGGATCAAATTATCCTGCAGATGGGGCAGAAAATGGGAGTGAAAATCTCCGATGAGCAGCTGGATCAGGCGATTGCTAACATCGCGAAACAGAACAACATGACGCTGGATCAGATGCGCAGCCGTCTGGCTTACGATGGTCTGAACTACAACACCTATCGTAACCAGATCCGCAAAGAGATGATTATCTCTGAAGTGCGTAACAACGAGGTGCGTCGTCGCATCACCATCCTGCCGCAGGAAGTCGAATCCCTGGCGCAGCAAGTGGGTAACCAAAACGACGCCAGCACTGAGCTGAACCTGAGCCACATCCTGATCCCGCTGCCGGAAAACCCGACCTCTGATCAGGTGAACGAAGCGGAAAGCCAGGCGCGCGCCATTGTCGATCAGGCGCGTAACGGCGCTGATTTCGGTAAGCTGGCGATTGCTCATTCTGCCGACCAGCAGGCGCTGAACGGCGGCCAGATGGGCTGGGGCCGTATTCAGGAGTTGCCGGGGATCTTCGCCCAGGCATTAAGCACCGCGAAGAAAGGCGACATTGTTGGCCCGATTCGTTCCGGCGTTGGCTTCCATATTCTGAAAGTTAACGACCTGCGCGGCGAAAGCAAAAATATCTCGGTGACCGAAGTTCATGCTCGCCATATTCTGCTGAAACCGTCGCCGATCATGACTGACGAACAGGCCCGCGTGAAACTGGAACAGATTGCTGCCGATATCAAGAGTGGTAAAACGACTTTTGCTGCCGCAGCGAAAGAGTTCTCTCAGGATCCAGGCTCTGCTAACCAGGGCGGTGATCTCGGCTGGGCTACACCAGATATTTTCGATCCGGCCTTCCGTGACGCCCTGACCCGCCTGAACAAAGGTCAAATGAGTGCACCGGTTCACTCTTCATTCGGCTGGCATTTAATCGAACTGCTGGATACCCGTAATGTCGATAAAACCGACGCGGCACAGAAAGATCGTGCATACCGCATGCTGATGAACCGTAAGTTCTCGGAAGAAGCAGCAAGCTGGATGCAGGAACAACGTGCCAGCGCCTACGTTAAAATCCTGAGCAACTAATGGTTAAAACCCAACGTGTTGTGATCACTCCCGGCGAGCCCGCCGGGATTGGCCCGGACTTAATTGTCCAGCTTGCACAGCGTGAGTGGCCGGTCGAACTGGTTGTTTGTGCCGATGCCACTCTCCTTACCGACCGGGCAGCGATGCTCGGTTTGCCGCTCACCCTCCGCCCTTATTCCCCCAACTCCCCTGCACAACCGCAAACTGCGGGCACATTAACGCTACTTCCTGTCGCGCTACGTGAATCTGTCACTGTGGGGCTGTTAGCGGTTGAAAATGGGCACTATGTGGTGGAAACGCTGGCGCGAGCGTGTGATGGCTGTCTGAACGGTGAATTTGCTGCGCTGATCACAGGCCCCGTGCATAAAGGCGTCATTAACGACGCAGGCATTCCGTTTACCGGTCATACCGAGTTTTTCGAAGAGCGTTCGCAGGCGAAAAAAGTGGTGATGATGCTGGCGACCGAAGAACTTCGCGTGGCGCTGGCAACGACGCATTTACCGCTGCGCGATATCGCAGATGCTATCACCCCTGCCCTTTTGCACGAAGTGATTGCTATTTTGCATCACGATTTGCGCACCAAATTTGGTATTGCCGAACCGCGCATTCTGGTCTGCGGGCTGAATCCGCACGCGGGCGAAGGCGGTCATATGGGTACGGAAGAGATAGACACCATTATTCCGGTACTCGACGAGCTGCGGGAACAGGGGATGAAACTCAACGGGCCGCTGCCTGCCGATACCCTGTTTCAGCCGAAATATCTCGATAACGCCGACGCCGTGCTGGCGATGTACCACGATCAGGGTCTTCCCGTGCTAAAATACCAGGGCTTCGGGCGCGGTGTGAACATTACGCTGGGCCTGCCCTTTATTCGCACATCAGTGGACCACGGCACCGCGCTTGAACTGGCGGGACGTGGTAAAGCCGATGTCGGCAGTTTTATTACGGCGCTTAATCTCGCCATCAAAATGATTGTTAACACCCAATGAATAATCGAGTCCACCAGGGCCACTTAGCCCGTAAACGCTTCGGGCAAAACTTTCTCAACGATCAGTTCGTGATCGACAGCATTGTTTCTGCCATTAACCCGCAGAAGGGCCAGGCGATGGTCGAAATCGGCCCCGGTCTGGCGGCATTGACCGAACCGGTCGGCGAACGTCTGGACCAGCTGACGGTCATCGAACTTGACCGCGATCTGGCGGCACGTCTGCAAACGCATCCATTCTTAGGCCCGAAACTGACGATTTATCAGCAGGATGCGATGACCTTTAACTTTGGTGAACTGGCCGCGAAAATGGGCCAGCCGCTGCGTGTTTTCGGCAACCTGCCTTATAACATCTCCACGCCGTTGATGTTCCATCTGTTTAGCTATACTGATGCCATTGCCGACATGCACTTTATGTTGCAAAAAGAGGTGGTGAATCGTCTGGTTGCAGGACCGAACAGCAAGGCGTATGGTCGATTAAGCGTCATGGCGCAATACTATTGCAACGTGATCCCGGTGCTGGAAGTACCGCCGTCAGCCTTTACACCACCACCCAAAGTGGATTCCGCCGTCGTGCGCCTGGTTCCTCATGCAACGATGCCTCACCCGGTTAAAGATGTTCGCGTGTTGAGCCGCATCACCACCGAAGCCTTTAACCAGCGTCGTAAAACCATTCGTAACAGCCTCGGCAACCTGTTTAGCGTCGAGGTGTTAACGGGAATGGGGATCGACCCGGCGATGCGAGCGGAAAATATCTCTGTCGCGCAATATTGCCAGATGGCGAACTATCTGGCGGAGAACGCGCCTTTGCAGGAGAGTTAACGATGATCAATTCGCCCCGAGTGTGTATTCAGGTTCAAAGCGTCTACATTGAGGCACAATCTTCACCTGATAATGAACGTTACGTTTTTGCTTATACCGTAACCATACGCAATCTGGGGCGAGCGCCAGTGCAGTTGTTGGGGCGTTACTGGCTGATCACCAATGGCAATGGCCGTGAAACCGAAGTCCAGGGCGAAGGAGTGGTTGGCGTCCAGCCACTTATCGCGCCTGGCGAAGAGTACCAGTACACCAGCGGTGCAATCATTGAAACCCCGCTGGGCACCATGCAGGGTCACTACGAAATGATCGATGAAAATGGCGTCCCTTTCAGCATCGACATTCCCGTATTCCGACTCGCCGTTCCCACACTCATTCATTAAAAGAATATGGCGACATACCTTATTGGCGACGTTCATGGTTGTTACGATGAACTGATCGCATTGCTGCATAAAGTAGAATTTACCCCTGGGAAAGATACCCTCTGGCTGACGGGCGATCTGGTCGCGCGCGGCCCGGGTTCGCTGGATGTTCTGCGCTATGTGAAATCCTTAGGCGACAGCGTACGTCTGGTGCTGGGCAATCACGATCTGCATCTGCTGGCGGTATTTGCCGGGATCAGCCGCAATAAACCGAAAGATCGCCTGACACCGCTGCTGGAAGCGCCGGATGCCGACGAGCTGCTTAACTGGCTGCGTCGCCAGCCTTTGCTACAAATCGACGAAGAGAAAAAGTTGGTGATGGCCCACGCTGGGATCACGCCGCAGTGGGATCTGCAGACCGCCAAAGAGTGCGCGCGCGATGTAGAAGCGGTGCTGTCGAGTGACTCCTATCCCTTCTTCCTTGATGCCATGTACGGCGATATGCCAAATAACTGGTCACCGGAATTGCGGGGGCTGGGAAGACTGCGTTTTATCACCAACGCCTTTACCCGTATGCGTTTTTGCTTCCCGAACGGTCAACTGGATATGTACAGCAAAGAATCGCCGGAAGAGGCCCCTGCCCCACTGAAACCGTGGTTTGCGATTCCTGGCCCCGTCGCTGAAGAGTACAACATCGCCTTTGGTCACTGGGCATCGCTGGAAGGCAAAGGTACGCCGGAAGGTATTTACGCGCTGGATACGGGGTGTTGCTGGGGAGGCGATCTCACCTGTCTGCGCTGGGAAGACAAACAGTACTTTGTGCAGCCAT
>OGZD01000927.1_pt1 | contig 26617 bp, 17 predicted proteins | sample 1576701 | NCBI WGS metagenome assembly OGZD01 (sample SAMEA3541487, study PRJEB24748) | human gut metagenome | biome: human gut; feature: human-associated habitat; material: faeces | place: China | collected 2012
GGCTATTCAAGGAAAGCGAACAGATCATCGTGGCGACCGATGCCGGACGCGAGGGTGAGCTTATCTTCCGCTACCTCTATCATTATACCGGATGCACCACCCCGTTCGTCCGCCTCTGGATAAGCTCGCTTACTGACAAGGCTATCCGCGAGGGACTGCGCAACCTCGAAGCGGGCGACAAATACGACAACCTCTATCTTGCCGCCAAAGCACGGAGCGAATCAGACTGGCTCGTGGGCATCAACGGCACGCAGGCACTTTCCATCGCCGCCGGACACGGCACTTACTCCGTCGGGCGGGTGCAGACACCCACGTTGGCGATGGTGTGCGCACGCTATTGGGAGAACCGCCGCTTTACCCCCGAAGCCTTCTGGCAGCTCCATATCGCAACGGACGGCTGCGATGAAGGAACGGTGAAGTTTTCCTCTTCCGAAAAATGGAAAGAGAAAGAGTCCGCGACGGAACTGTATAATAAGGTGAAGTCGGCAGGCACAGCCACCGTCACGAAAGCCGAACGCAAGGAGAAGACGGAGGAAACACCGCTCCTGTACGACCTGACCACGCTCCAGAAGGAAGCCAACGCCAAGCATGGCTTCACGGCGGAACAGACGCTTGAAATCGCGCAGAAGCTCTACGAGAAGAAGCTCATCACCTATCCGCGAACCGGAAGCCGCTACATTCCCGAAGACGTGTTCGCGGAAATCCCCAAGCTGCTTGCCTTCATCGGCAGCCTGCCCGAATGGAAGGGCAAGTTGCAGCCGAAAGCCGTGCCGACACGCCGCAGCCTGGACGGCGGCAAGGTGACAGACCACCATGCCCTGCTCGTCACGGGCGAGAAGCCGCTGTTCATCTCCAAAGAGGACAGCACCGTCTATCACATGATAGCCGGGCGCATGCTTGAGGCTTTCTCCGAAAAATGCGTCAAGGACACTGCCACCGTCACGGCAGAGTGTGCCGGAGTGGAGTTCGTGGCAAAAGGCAGCATCATCAGGCAAGCCGGATGGCGTGCCGTCTATGGCAAGGAGAATGGAGAAGAGAACAACAGCCAAGAGGAAACCGCCGCCATTCCCTGTTGGCAGGAAGGCGACACGCTGGCACTGAAAGCCGCCTCCATCACGGAGGGAAAGACCAAACCCAAGCCGCTGCATACCGAAGCCACCCTGCTGTCCGCGATGGAAACGGCTGGCAAGGAGATAGAGGACGACGCATTGCGGCAGGCTATGAAGGATTGCGGCATCGGCACGCCCGCCACCCGTGCGTCCATCATCGAAACGCTTTTCAAGCGCGGCTATATGGAACGCTGCAAGAAGTCGCTTGTCCCCACCGAAAAAGGGCTTGCCCTCTACTCGGTCGTGAAGGCGATGCGTATTGCCGATGTCGCCATGACGGGCGAATGGGAAAAGGAATTGGCACGCATCGAGCGTGGGGAACTGCCCGCCGATGACTTCCGCAGGAAGATTGAGGCATATACACGGGAAATTACCTCCGAACTGCTGTCGTGCGACAAGCTGTTCGCCCGCAGGGATTCCGGCTGCAAGTGTCCCAAGTGCGGAGCGGGGACGATGCAGTTTTACGGCAAGGTCGTCCGCTGCGACAACGCGGAGTGCGGTCTGCCCGTGTTCCGCCTGAAAGCAAACCGCACCCTCTCTGATGATGAAATCAAAAACCTGCTCACCGACGGACACACGAAACTGCTCAAAGGATTCAAGAGCAAGCAGGGCAAGAGTTTTGATGCCGTAGTCGCCTTTGACGGGGACTATAACACGGTTTTCGTGTTCCCTGAAAGGAAAAGTAAAGCGACCTCTGCGAAAAGAAGAAAATAAATGTTTAACTTTGCCACTGGTTCAGAGTAATGAATTGTTCTTCGATACCGGATTACACTCATACTTTGGATTTAGTGGTGGCACTCGGAGGGATACCGAGTGCCTTTTTCTTCCTTTTTCCAACCGATTATCCCGTTAATTATCAATCCGCTAAATCCAAAGTAATGAACAACAAGAAGAAAAACGAGGGTCAGACCGACTTTTCCTATTACGGTCTGTACCTGCTGGACTACCTCACCACGAACAAGTTCGAACAGGCAGCCGATGAAGCCTTCATCCGAGAAAGAACCGACCGTGCCGCCGAAGCGTATGAACAGGCAAGGCTCGAAGGCTATCCTGCCGACGGGGCGCAGGAACTGGCGATGAAGGTGCTGACGGAGGGCCTTCGCTACTCCAAGCACGCCATCCTGCGCGAAGTCGTGGAGAACGAATTTGCGGGTGAAGTACCGGGAGAAAAATGTGAAGCCTTTACCCAGAAGCTGCTACCGCTTGTCGGAAACGTATTCTCCATCTATGACCTCTCGGACGACAATTTCGCCCTGTCGCCCGAATATGACCTGCTCTACACGGAGCTGACGGGAGCCGTCATCCTCTATATCGAAGAGTATGGCGTTTAACCGCAAACAGAGGCTGCGGGACAACATCGAGGCGATACGGACGGCATTCCTCCTTGACAGGGAACAGCGCACACCCACCGCACGCGAACGGCTCTTGTTAGAACGTTATTGCGGTTTCGGGGGACTGAAGAACATACTCAACCCTGCAAGGGAACTGACGGATGCCGTCCACTGGGCGAAGTCCGACCTCGAACTGTTTGCCCCTACCGTGGAACTGCACAGGTTGCTGCGAGAGAACACAAAAGACGAGACGGAGTACAAACGGAATATGGATGCCATGAAGCAGTCCGTGCTGACCGCCTTCTATACCCCGCCGGAGATAACCGGGACCATCGCGGACGTGCTGCATGAACACGGCATCCGTCCCGACCGGGTGCTGGAGCCGTCGGCAGGTGTCGGTGCATTCGTGGACGCCGTGCTGGAGAACAGACCGGACGCGGACATCATGGCTTTTGAGAAAGACCTGATGACGGGCAAGATACTGAAGCACCTGCATCCCGGACAGAAAGTAAGGGTACAGGGCTTCGAGAAGATAGAAAAGCCGTTCATGAACCATTTTGATTTGGCTGTCTCCAATATACCGTTTGGCGATGTGGCGGTGTTCGACCCGGATTTTTCGGGCAGCAAGGATCCTGCAAGGCTCTCGGCGGCACGGACGATACACAATTACTTTTTCCTGAAAAGCCTTGACGCGGTGCGTGAAGGCGGAATCGTGGCGTTCATCACCTCGCAGGGGGTACTGGATGCCCCGACCAACGCGCCCATACGCGAGTATATGATGAACCATGCCAATCTGGTGGGCGTAGCCCGCCTGCCGAACAACCTCTTTACGGATAACGCGGGAACGGAGGTGGGCAGCGACCTGATTATCCTGCAAAAGAACAGCGGAAAGAACGGTGAACTGTATTACAACGAAAAACTCTTCGTGCAGACCGAACAGACCCCTATCGGCACTTCCGTAAATGGGTATGTATGGAGCATCGGCTCGCTTTCACACACGGATTTGATCAGAAGTACCGACCCGTACGGGAAACCAGCCTATAAACTCCTGCACTGTGGGGACATCGCACAACTGGCGGAAGACTTGCGGGAGCATCTGAAAATAGAACTGCAACAACTTGACAGGAAACTGTATGAGAGACACAGGCTGCATCCGACAAAGGAGGAAAGCACGGCTGCGGAAGTGCAACCTGCTCCGAAAACAGAAAAGGTATCACCTTCTGTAATAGCCCCCGTTTCTGTAATTGAGCCTGTCAAGGGAGTGGAGAAGCCGCAGGCACAGCCCATAGAGGAAAAGCCGGAGATTGAGCCGCGCCAACCCAATCATTCGTCAGCCGTGCAGCTTACCCTGCTCGACCTTTGGGGTATGCCCATAGAGGAACCGGTAAAAAAGAAAAAGGCAGCGAAAAAGGAAAGCAAGCCGAAGCCTATGCCGTCCACGCCTAAACCGCAAGTCAAAGTTACTCCACCCGTTGAAGCCGCCAAGCCGGTAAACGGTAATAAGGAAGAAAAGCCGGAAAATGCCGAAAAGCCAAACGACCCGGACGACATTTACGCCACTCTGGATTGGGAAACCAATCCTCCCATCAACGGCTTCTATGAGACAATGATGAGCCTGACAGCGGAACGGCGCAAGGCCCTACGGCTTGAGGCAGAACGGCACAGGCAGGAACAACTGAAAAAGATGGGTATCAAAGACACGTTGAACCCTGCTTTTGCGCCTTCTTCGGACAATATGGATAAAAAGCCGGAACAAACGGAAGAAATAAAGCAACCTGAAACACTGGCAGAAGTTGTGCCTACTTCCGAAACGGTTGCCACTTCCCTGTTCCCGGAACTTGAAACGGAAAAGCCGAAGGAGGAAGTCATGGACCTTTCTCCCCGTCCGTTCAACGGCCTGCTGGAGCCACACCACCGTGACGGCTCGATGGTGCTGGATGCTTCACGCAATCTCGGTTACCTGAAAGACCTCACGCCTTACGGTGCGACCTTCCAACCGCTCGACCTCCGTGGCTATCAAAAAGAGAAAGCGATGCTGTATATATCGCTCCGTGACGCTTACGAACGTCTGTATAGCCACGAGACGGAGAACCATACGGAACACAAACCGCAGCGCGGGTATCTCAACACCTACTACGATGAGTTTGTCATGCGTTACGGTAACCTCAACGCCAGACAGAACGTGAAACTGGTGATGATGGATGCCGGAGGGCGCGACATCCTTTCGCTGGAACGTGCGGAGGACGGCAAGTTTGTCAAGGCGGACATCTTCGACCGTCCCGTTTCCTTCTCGGTGGAGAGCCGTGTCAATGCAGGCTCTCCCGAAGAAGCCTTGTCCGCATCGCTCAACAAGTTCGGCACGGTCAATCTCGGCTATATGCGGGAGATAACCGACACCACGGAAGAGGAACTGCTTGGTGCCCTCAAGGGGCGCATCTTCTACAACCCGCTCGTAACCGGTTACGAAATCAAAGACCGCTTCATCGCGGGGAACGTGATAGAGAAGGCGGAACGCATAGAGGGCTGGATGGAGGACAATCTCGAAAGTGAGCGGATGCCGGAGGTGAAACAGGCGTGGGAGGCATTGAAGGAGGCCGAACCGCAGCGCATCGCCTTTGAAGACCTCGACTTCAATTTCGGGGAACGCTGGATTCCCACGGGTGTGTATGCCGCCTACATGAGCCGCCTTTTCGACACGGACGTGAAAATAGCCTACTCCGCAAGCATGGACGAGTTTTCCGTGGCGTGCGGCTACCGCACCATGAAGATCACGGACGAGTTTTTAGTAAAGGGCTATTACCGGAACTATGACGGTATGCACCTGTTGAAGCACGCCCTGCACAACACCTGCCCCGACATGATGAAAAGTATCGGCAAGGACGAGAACGGCAACGACATCAAGGTACGCGACAGCGAGGGCATACAGCTCGCCAACGCGAAGATAGACGAAATCCGTAACGGGTTCTCCGAATGGTTGGAAGAACAGTCGCCGCAGTTCAAGGAACGGCTCACGACGATGTATAACCGCAAGTTCAACTGTTTCGTGCGCCCGAAGTATGACGGCTCGCACCAGACTTTTCCCGACCTCAACCTGAAAGGGCTGGCAAGCCGGGGAATCAAGAGCGTTTACCCGTCGCAGAAGGATTGCGTCTGGATGCTGAAACAGAACGGCGGCGGGATCTGCGACCACGAGGTGGGAACCGGCAAGACGCTGATAATGTGCATAGCGGCACATGAGATGAAGCGTCTGAACTTGGCGCACAAGCCGATGATTATCGGGCTGAAAGCGAATGTGGCGGAGATTGCCGCCACCTATCAGGCGGCCTATCCTAACGCCCGCATCCTCTACGCTTCTGAAAAGGACTTTTCGACCGCCAACCGTGTGCGTTTCTTCAACAACATCAAGAACAACGACTATGATTGCGTCATCATGTCGCACGACCAGTTCGGGAAGATACCGCAGTCGCCGGAGTTGCAGCAGCGCATCCTGCAGGCGGAGCTTGACACGGTGGAGGAAAATCTCGAAGTCTTGCGACAGCAGGGCAAGAACGTGTCGCGGGCGATGCTGAAAGGGCTGGAGAAGCGCAAGCACAACCTTGTGGCGAAGCTGGAGAAGGTGGAACACGCCATCAAGTCCCGCACGGATGATGTGGTGGACTTCAAGCAGATGGGCATCGACCACATCTTCATTGACGAAAGTCACCAGTTCAAGAACTTGACTTTCAACACCCGTCATGACCGTGTGGCGGGATTGGGAAACTCGGAAGGAAGCCAGAAGGCCCTGAATATGCTCTTTGCCATCCGTACCATACAGGAACGCACGGGCAAGGACTTGGGGGCTACGTTCCTTTCGGGCACGACCATTTCCAACAGTCTGACGGAACTGTACCTGCTCTTCAAATACCTGCGCCCCAACGAACTGGAACGGCAGGACATCCGCTGTTTCGATGCTTGGGCTGCCATCTTCGCCAAAAAGACGACCGATTTTGAGTTCAACGTAACGAACAATATCGTTCAGAAGGAGCGTTTTCGCTATTTCATCAAGGTGCCGGAGCTTGCCGCCTTCTACAACGAGATTACCGACTACCGCACGGCGGAGGATGTAGGTGTGGACAGACCAAACAAGAATGAGATACTGCACCACATACCGCCCACACCGGAGCAGGAGGACTTCATACAGAAGCTGATGCAGTTTGCCAAAACCGGCGATGCCACTCTGCTTGGCAGGTTACCCCTGTCGGAAACGGAGGAAAAGGCGAAGATGCTCATCGCCACCGACTACGCGAGAAAGATGGCTCTTGATATGCGCATGATAGACCCGAACTACGAGGACCATCCCGACAACAAGGCAAGCCATTGTGCCAAGATGATTGCAGAGTATTACCACAAGTACGAGACGCACAAGGGTACGCAGTTCGTGTTCTCCGACTTGGGGACATACCAGCCGGGGGAAGGATGGAACGTGTACAGCGAGATAAAACGCAAGTTGGTGGAGGATTACGGCATACCGGCAAGTGAGGTGCGCTTCATTCAGGAGTGTAAGACGGATAAGGCTCGTAAGGCGGTGATAGATGCCATGAACGCAGGGACAGTGCGAGTGCTGTTCGGCTCCACAAGTATGCTCGGAACGGGCGTGAATGCGCAGAAAAGATGTGTCGCCATCCATCACCTTGATACACCGTGGCGACCGTCCGACCTGCAACAGCGTGACGGACGGGGTGTTAGAGCCGGGAACGAGATTGCCAAGCATTTTGCCGAGAACAACGTGGATATCATCATCTACGCGGTGGAAAAGTCGCTGGACAGCTACAAGTTCAATCTGCTGCACTGCAAGCAGACGTTCATATCGCAGCTCAAAAGTGGAGCGATGGGCGCACGTACCATCGACGAGGGAGCAATGGACGAAAAATCGGGTATGAACTTCTCGGAGTATATGGCGTTGCTCTCCGGCAATACCGACCTTTTGGATAAGGCGAAATTAGAGAAGCGTATCGCCTCGCTCGAAGGGGAACGCAAGTCGTTCAACAAGGGCAAGCGCGATTCGGAGTTCAAGCTGGAATCCAAGACGGGAGAACTGCGCAACAACACGGCTTTCATCGAAGCCATGACGGAAGACTGGAACCGTTTTCTTTCCGTTGTGCAGACTGATAAGGAAGGCAGCCGCCTTAATCTTGTCAAGGTGGACGGCGTGGATTCAACGGATGAGAAGGTCATCGGTAAGCGTTTGCAGGAAATCGCCAAGAACGCCACGACTGGTGGACTGTACAAGGCTGTCGGGGAACTTTACGGCTTTCCGATAAAGGTGGTCAGCGAGAGGACACTCAAAGAAGGTCTGGAGTTCACTGACAACCGCTTCGTGGTGGAGGGTAACTACAAGTACACCTACAACAACGGGCATCTGGCGATGGCAGACCCGATTGCTGCCGCACGAAACTTTCTGAACGCATTGGAGAGGATTCCGACCATCATCGACCAGTACAAGTCTAAGAACGAAGTGCTGGAAAAGGAGATTCCGCAGTTGCAGGAGATAGCGGGCAAGGTGTGGAAGAAGGAGGACGAGCTGAAACAGCTGAAGTCCGAACTCGCCGCACTGGACCGCAAGATACAGCTTGAGCTGGCTCCGGCTCAGGAAAACACAGAAGAGAACCGGCAAGGCAACGAGAAAAAACAGACGGAACAACAGCCGGAAAGCCCGCACGTGGACTTTGTACGCAGTCATTTAATTATAGGGAGACCCGGTTTATCGGAATCCAAAGGTGTAAAACTTTAATATCGAAGTCTTGACAGAAAAAGCCAGTGGTTGAATTTTTCACCACTGGCTTTAATTCTAATAATTTTTCAATCTAATATGACCGAATCTATAACGTTAAATCATAGATTATGTGTCTATTTGTGAAGAAAAAGACGTAACTTTGTATCAAAATCAAATAAGCATAACAATGGAGCCATCTATATACAGTTTTTCACTTTATACCGCACTGCCGTTGATGTTATTCTTCGGCTTTTATTTTTTGTTTGCAAAGACTCCTGAAAAGAAAATTTTCAAGAATTATCTCCGCTCCCGACAGATTATGGGTATAGCTATGCTGCTGCTTTCGGCAAATTATTCGGTACATTTCTTCTTTGGTATCCGATTCAAAAATGCGGATTCTGCCATATTGATGAACATGTCCACATACTTCCTGTGCTATTCTCTGTTCAGTTCGGCATTGATAATGTTGCTTGATCGTTTTTACATTACCAAACGGCGTGTGTGGACACATATCATTTTATGGATTATATTTTCAACTCTTTCCGGAGTTGTGTTGTTCCTGTTGCCAAGCGGAATCATGCAAAAATTCTCTTTATTTGCTTTAGCTGTATGGTTAGTCGTTTTTGGAGTCGTTTTAGCTCGCAGAGTCATAATTGCATACCGTAGAGCCATTCGGATTTTCAATGAAACTCAGGCGGATGATATAGGTACATATATCGAATGGCTTTCCATATTCACTTATTGGGCTGTTATCTTCGGTGTCGGATGCGGATTGCTGACATTTCTGCCAGACAAATATGTTTTTATCTGGATTTTGTCGTCAATACCGTTCTACAGCTATCTTTTCTACAGCTATCAGAACTACCTGCTGTTCTATGAACAGGTGGAAAATGCTTTTGAGCAAGATATACAGTCTGAAGAAGAACTTCTGACAGATACAGAAACAGAACCTAAAATAGTTTCTGAGAAAGAAGTTCCAGTGTCCTATACAGAAATTATAGAGAAAGTGGCCAACTGGATAAAGACAGACGGCTATGTCCAGCAGGGACTTACCATAAAAGAACTGTCCGAAATACTTCATACGAACCGTACCTATCTTTCCGCTTATATCAAGACTACGTATAAAATGACATTCCGCGAATGGATAACCAGTCTCCGGTTGGAGTATGCGAAAAACATACTGAAGGAGCATCCGGAGATCAATATACAGAAGCTGGCTGAGTCTTCCGGTTTTCTTTCCCGCAGTAACTTTATCAAATTATTTACCGAGAAGGAAGGATGTACGCCTGCCAAGTGGAAAAAAGCAAATCTGAAGTGATTTGCGTGGTAAAAATCCGATGAAAAAGCTCTCAGAAACCCATTTTCCAAAAGTGCTCATACTACAAAAAGTGCTAATTCGACAGCCACAAAAGTGCTAATTCGACAACTCAAAAAGTGCCGATTTGACAAAATAAGTGCTCAGACGACAATGTGAAAAGTGCTCAAACGACAATTTTTATAAAACGCTGTGTTTTAGCAAAAAAAGTTTTTGTAATATTTTGGGCGCTGAATGGCATTTATTACCTTTGGAGATGACAAAGATAATGAATTCAAGTTTATATGAGCAGAAAAATCACTTTTCTTACCCTGTTTCTGTGGCTGATGACGCTAACTTTTCCTGTCATTGCGCAGCAGAAAGCAGACACGACCTACACCTTCCGGTTCGTTACGCAGAAGGACATGTTCTACGTGCCTTGGAATGGCAATGACACGGAACTTGCCCGCCTGTTGGAATGTATCGAAAACAACAAAGCAACAATTCTTGACGGCAAACTGCCGCTATTGGTTGACGGCTACTGTAATTCACTGGGCAGTGAAGCCGAGAACCTTGCCACGGCGAAGATCCGTGCCAACCGTGTGAAATCCGAACTGATTATCCGTGCGGAAATAAAAGAGGAGAATTTCATTACCCGCAGCCATGCGACTGAGGGTGATTTTGTCACCGTACGCCTGACGGTACCGGTAAAGGGAACTGCCGCGACGGATGCGGAAGCACGACGCAAGGCGGAAACCGAACGACTGGAAGCCGAGAAGCGTGCCGAACAGGAACGGCTTGCCGAAGAGCAGCGCAAGGCGGAAGAAGCCCGACTTGCCGCTGAAAAGGCAGAAGCCGAGAAAGCTGCTCTACAAAATACACTTGCCGACACGCCGTCGGAAACCAAAATCACAACTGATTATCATCTCTCCCTGCGTGCCAACCTGCTGCGCTGGGCTACCCTGACACCAGATCTTGGCGTGGAATGGCGCATCTGCCCGTCGTGGGGCATTGCCGTAAACGGCTCGTGGACTTCATGGACGTGGAGCGACAAGGACCGCCGCTATGCACTCTGGGAAGTGGCTCCGGAAGTACGTTACTATATGGGTGAGAAGAAAGCCTGGTATCTGGGTGCGATGTTCAAGACCGGACAGTTCAACTACAAGTTCTCCGAAGCAGGCAAGCAGGGCGACCTGATGGGTGGCGGCATCACCGCCGGCTATCAGCTGCGGCTGAACAAGGCATTGGCTCTTGATTTCAACCTCGGGTTGGGCTACCTGAATGCCGATTTCGAAAAATATGAAGTCATCGACGGTGTACGTGTACGCCGCGGCAACGAGACAAAAGATTGGTTTGGTCCCATCAATGCAGGTGTGACATTGGTATGGAAGTTATTCTAATACGGAGGAATAGAGTATGAAAGCAAGACAATATATAAATATGGTAGGAATGGCAGCCGCCGTGCTGCTCTCTTCCTGCGTGAAGGACACGCTTTATGACACGCCGCATCCCGACTATGGGAAGATTGCGGTGACAGCCGACTGGTCGGCACGCGGTGAGGGTATCGACATACCTACCACATGGACGGTTACCATGGGTGACTATACGGGTACGGAGACTTCCGCCACCCATGCCCCCAACCATCTGTTTGCTCCGGGCAGCTACACCCTTGCGGTGTGGAACCCTGCTGAAGGAATCATGGTAAATGGTACCACCGCCACCATTGCCGCAGCCACGGGAAACCGGGCAGGAACGGATGCCTTTGTGAACAATGCCCCGGGATGGTTCTTCACCTATACGAAACAGGTGAGCATCGAGAAAGACAAGGACTATCCGCTGACCGCCGCAATGAAGCAGCAGGTACGCGAACTGACGCTTATCATCAAACCGACGGGGGATGCCGCCGGACGCATCACGGAGATTGTTGCCCATCTGACGGGTGCAGCCAGAACTCTCGATTTCGCTACCGATACCTACGGAGCCGCTTCAAACGTCGTGCTGCCCTTCACCAAGATAACCGAAGGTGACGATGCCGGCAAGTGGAAAGCCACGGTGCGGTTGCTGGGTGTGACCGGCACGGAACAACTGCTGACGGGTGAAATCCGCTATGCGGACGGCACCCCGACCCCCACGACGCTGAAAAGCGACATCACGGAAGCCCTCAAGGGGTTCAACACCGGAAAGGGCGAATCGCTGACCCTCGGCGGAACGCTGGTTGAGACTCCCGAAGGCATGGAAGTGGACGGAGTCGAAATCAACGGCTGGGAAGAAGTGAAAGGTGATGATGTAAATGCCGATTTGTAAATAATTAGCAAACCGAACGCAGAAGCAAAGCTTGCTTTGATTTTGCTGAGGTGCAGCAATTATTGAAATGGAATTTAACTAATATAATAACAGAATATAATGAAGACAAGATTTTTTGCACTTGCGATGCTCGCCCTCGCACTGGTAGCCTGCAACAACGACAACGAGAACCTGAACGGTGACCCCGTGGCCGCCCGGTTTACCGCCGACATCGCCCCCGCCACCCGCGCCAGCGGAACCACCTGGACTGCCGGCGACCGTATCGGCATCACCGACATCGGCAACGATTCCCAGTACGGCAACGTGCCTTTCATCCTGAAAAACGGGAAATTTGAGGCAGCAGGAAAGGTCATCTATATCGAAGATACAAAGACCCATACTTTCCGCGCCTACTATCCGTACAACGCGGCGGGAGGCATCCTCGCAGCCACGACCGATGCCACGGCGCAGCAGAACCAGCCTGCCATCGACTTCCTCTTTGCTTCAGGAGCCACGGGAGACAAAAACAACCCGGTAGTAAGCTTCACCGACAAAACCGCCAAAGGAGGTGAAGACAACTCCTTCCACCACCGCATGAGCCAGATAACCCTTACCTTCGAGGCGGGCGACGGCGTGGATTTCAGCGTGGTCAAGCCTGAACGTTACACGCTGAACGGATTGTTACTCACCGGTACGTTCAACACGGCCGACGGTATTGCCACCGCAGACAACGGGGCACAGACCGGAGAACTGGCCATGAATTTGGCAGACGGCAATCTCACGTCATCAATCATCCTCTTCCCGCAGACAGTTGCATCCCTGCCGTTGGTTGTGAATTACAAAAGTCAGGAATATCATGCCACACTCACCGTGCCCGAAGGCGCACTGCAGGCGGGCAACAACTATACCTATACCGTCAAGGTACGCAACAAAGTCCTTGAAGTCAGCGAAGCCACCATTGCAAAGTGGAACGATATAGACGGTGGAGATGTGGGTGCTGACCTGTAGGATTTTAATAATTAATCGATTAGAATGAAGAATTATGAGACATAGATTATTTATCCCCGCAGCCACCGCACTGCTGTTCGCCCTCGCCGCCTGCACGCAGGACGAACTTGCTGGCGATAACCGTCTGCCCGAAGGTGAATACCCCGTCGTCATCCGTGCCACCGGATTGTCCGTAGAGGCAACGCCGCTGGCAGCCCCTTCCACCCGTGCCTCTGTGGACGGCGACTGGCAGGGCGTCACTTCCGTGGCACTCAAGATGGGCGATGCGGTAAAGGAATACACCGTAACGGCTTCTACCGATTTCAAGAGTGCCACGCTTTCACGTGAGAACGACCCGCACTACTGGACCAGCCGCGACCCGATTACCGTATTGGCATGGTGGCCCTTCGACAATGCCGACATCACACAGATGCCTGCCGTGAAGGTGGCCGAAGACCAAAGCAAACTGGCTGACTTTCAGAACAGCGACTTCATCGCCGCTGAGAACAGGAAGGTGGAATTTAACAACCCGACTCTTGAATTTACCCACCGCACGGCACGCGTGGCAATCGAACTGAAGCCAGGTACGGGATTCACAAGCGTGGACGGTGCCACGGTGAGCCTCGTGAGCCTGTCCGCCGATAACGGCAACCCGACCGCCATCAAGACTTACAACGCAAGCGGCAACACCTACGAGGCACTGACCGCCCCGCAGACCGTTGCGGCAGGCAAGCAGTTCATCCGGGTGGAACTCGGCGGCGGCACCTTCTACTTCTGCCCGCAGAACAACGTCGTATTAGAAGCGGGTAGCCGCTATATCTACACCGTCAAGGTGAACGCCACCGGCTTGACGTTAGAGGGTTGCACTATCGGTGAATGGGCTGACGGCGGCGGCGAGAGCGGCACAGCCGAGGATTTGGGCTACATCTACGACAGCAACACCAATACCTACACGGTCTATAACGCCGACGGCCTGCTGGCATGGAACGAAGCCTCACAAAAAGATGAATCGATAAATTGCACCCTCGCCGCTGACATCGACCTGACGGGTAAGGAATGGACACGGTCAGGCATATTTACATTCTACTCCGGCGTCTTTAATGGGCAGGGACACCGCATTACAGGATTTAACTCTTCAGCAATGAATAATACTGGATTTTTGGGTTCACTCTTAAGTGAACGTGGAGTGATAAAGAACCTACAACTCATAGATGTGAATCTGTATGGCAGTAGTGGAAATACTGCTGGAATAGTGGGCCGAAATCATGGCCAAATCATTGCCTGCTCTGTGACGGGAAAAATTTCTGCATCATATGGTGGAACTTGTGGTATAGCCGAATCAAATTATGGCGATATCATCGCTTGCTGGTTCGACGGTACATTGAAAGAGTCTAACAATGGAGCTATAGTGCGTTATAACTACGCTGATATAACTTCCTGTTATTGGGGAGGCAATGCCGGGCAAGGAGTATTCCGTATTGAAGGAGGAACGGTAGATGCCACGAAGGTGGACGGCGCGACCGTGAAATGGCAGACAGCCGTCGACGGCATGAACACCGCCCTCACCGCTGGCGACTACCAGTGGATACTCGGCACCGACGGTCTGCCCGTATTACAAAAGAGACAATAACGAACCCTAAACGACACGCATCATGAAACGAGCAACCATCCATACATCCGCAGCCATCGCCCTGCTGCTCGGCCTTGCCGCCTGTACGCAGGACGAACTTGCCGACGATAACCGTCTGCCCGAAGGAGAATACCCCGTAGTCATCCGTGCCACCGGACTGTCCGTAGAGGCAACGCCGCAGGCAGCCCCATCAACCCGTGCCACCGTGGACGGCGACTGGCAGGGCGTCACTTCCGTGGCACTCAAGACGGACGATGCGGTAAAGGAATACACCGTAACGGCTTCTACCGATTTCAAGAGTGCCACACTCTCACGCGAGAACGACCCGCACTACTGGACCAGCCGCAACCCGATTACCGTATCGGCATGGTGGCCCTTCGATAATGCCGACATCACCCAGATGCCTGCCGTGAAGGTGGCTGAAGACCAGAGCCAATTGGCTGACTTCCAGAACAGCGACTTCATCTCTGCCGAAAACCAGACGGTGAAATTTGACGACCCGACACTTGAATTTACCCACCGCACGGCACGCGTGGCAATCGATCTGAAGCCCGGCACGGGATTCACGAGCGTCGCCGGTGCCACGGTGAGCCTCGTAAGCCTGTCTGCCGATAACGGCAACCCGACCGCCATCAAGACCTACAACGCAAGCGGCAACACCTACGAGGCACTGACCGCCCCGCAGACCGTTGTGGCAGGCAAGCCGTTCATCAGGGTGGAACTCGGCAGCGGCACTTTCTACTTCCGTCCGCAGAACAACGTCGTGTTGGCAGCAGGCAGTCGCTATAAATATACCGTTAAGGTGAACGCCACAGGCCTGACATTAGATGGCTGCACTATCGGTGACTGGGCTGACGGTGGCAGCGAGAGCGGTGAGGCTGAGGATTTGGGTTATTCTATACAGAACGACGGCAGTTACACGGTCTATAACGCCGACGGCTTGCTGGCATGGAACAAAGCCGTACAAAAAGATGAATCAATAAATTGCACCCTCACCGCCGACATCGACCTGACGGGTAGGGAATGGACACGGATAGGCACATGGCCAGGTTACTCCGGCATCTTTAATGGGCAGGGACACCGCATTACGGGATTAAACTTTTCAGCAGCGACTACTGAACTTTTTGGGTTATTAAATGAACGTGGAGTGATAAAGAACTTACAACTCATAGATGTGAATCTGTATGGCAATAGTGGATCAGCTGCTGGAATAGTGGAGCAAAATAATGGCCAAATCATTGCCTGCTCTGTGACGGGAAAAATTTCTGCATATGGTAGAACTTGTGGTATAGCCGATTTAAATTATGGCAGAATCACCGCTTGCTGGTTCGACGGCACATTGAAAGAGTATGAATCCGGAGCTATAGTGCGTTATAACTACAAATATACTATTTTTCGGCAAGCAAAAGCTTTCTGCGACGAGAAAATGAAACGGGAAGCCGGTGTATTTGCAACTGGGTTGCAAGGAAAATGCACTATATTTGACACCAAAGAAGAATAAAAGCATTATGAAAAGTCAAACGAATGGTCGCGGCTGCGCCGCTTGCGATGCAGGTCCTGACCACGACCGTCATTCGCAAAGCTATTGGATGCCCGTTGCGTCGGCCGTGTTATTTGCGGCGGGACTCGTCATGCAATATACCGGTGTCGAATTTTTCGCATCTTCCGCAGTACGGTTCTGCTGGTACCTCGCAGCTTATTTTCCGGTAGGGCTTCCTGTGCTCCGGGAGGCATGGAACGGTATGCGGCAGCGGGATTTCTTTACGGAATATACGCTGATGAGCCTCGCTGCCATCGGTGCTTTCTATATCGGAGAGTATCCCGAGGGGGTTGCCGTGATGTTGTTTTATTCGATCGGAGAGGCGTTGCAGGAGCGTGCCGTGGAGCGGGCGCGGCGGAATATTCGTGCGCTCGTCGATATCCGGCCCGAACAGGCGAACGTCTTGGAGGACGGGAAACCGGTGGCTATGCCCGCTGCGCAGGTCGTGCCGGGCCGGACGATCGAGGTGCTTCCGGGGGGACGTGTCCCTCTGGACGGCGTTTTGCTGTCCGAGGCGGCCCCGTTCAATACGGCGGCGCTGACCGGAGAGAGTACGCCGCGGACGATCTGTAAGGGAGATGAGGTGTTGGCGGGTATGATCTCTTCGCAGCATCCGGTTCGTATCGAAGTGACGCGCCCGTATGGGGAGAGCGCCCTTTCGCGGATTCTCTCCATGGTCGAAGAAGCTGCGGCGCGCAAGGCTCCCGCCGAATTGTTCATCCGCCGTTTCGCCCGGATTTATACTCCCGTAGTGACAGGATTGGCCGTGCTGATCGTCGCTTTGCCCGGATTGTGGTCGCTCCTGCACGGAGGCTTCGCCTATTCGTTCGACGAATGGTTGTCCCGGGCCCTGGTATTTCTGGTGGCCTCTTGTCCTTGTGCGCTGGTTATCAGTATTCCGCTGGGCTATTTCAGCGGTATCGGCGTTGCTTCGAAGGCTGGCGTGCTCTTTAAGGGCGGCAGTTATCTGGATGCCATTGCGCGGGTCAATACCGTGGTTTTCGACAAGACCGGCACGCTGACCGAGGGTTTGTTCGAAGTCCGGGAGGTGCATGTTGCTCCGGGCGTGAATTCCGGGGAGCTGCTCGGATGGGTCGCTTCGGCCGAACGGACCAGTATACACCCGGTGGCCCGGGCAGTCGTGCAGTATGCCGAGAGGGAGGGTGTTGCTCTTCTCGCTTCGGAGGGCGCAGTTGAAATCGCCGGACACGGCATTCGGGCCGAATTCGACGGGAAACAGTTGCTGGTGGGCAATACGCGTCTGATGGCTCGCTTCGGCGTGGAATATCCGTCGGAGGTCGATGCGATTCCCGAGACGATCGTCGTATGTGCGCTCGACGGCCGGTATGCGGGCTATCTCGTGATTGCGGACAAGCCCAAGGAGGATGCCGCGCGTGCCGTGGCGGAATTGAAGTCGCTCGGAATCGAGGATATTCGGATTTTGTCGGGCGACCGGGAGGCGCTGGTGGCGAATTTGGGCCGCAGGCTGGGCGTTTCCGAGGCCCGGGGGGATCTCCTGCCCGAAGGTAAGATGGAGATACTCGAGGCGCTGCGCGGAGAGCCCGGCAAAGTCACGGCTTTCGTCGGCGACGGATTCAACGACGCTCCGGCTCTCGCAACGAGCGATGTCGGGGTGGCGATGGGGGCTTTGGGTAGCGATGCAGCCATCGAAACGGCCGACGTGGTGATCCAGTCCGACCAACCTTCGCGTCTGCCTGCGGCGATCCGTATCGGACGTCTTACGCACCGCATCGTGCGGCAGAATATCCTGCTGGCGATCGGGGTGAAGGTTGTCGTGCTGACGTTGGGCGCACTCGGCATCGCAACCATGTGGGAAGCGGTCTTCGCCGATGTAGGCGTCACTCTGCTTGCGGTTCTGAATGCCGTGAGGGCTTCCAATCGTCGTTTTTAATGCGTATCTTGCACCTATGAACGAAAACGAATACATTTCCCGCCTCAAGGCCCGCGATATCCGTCCTACGGCGCTGCGGCTGTTGATTCTGCGTACGATGGCCGGATTCGACCGGGCTTTCAGCCTCGCGGATCTCGAAGAGGAGCTCGATACGGTGGATAAATCGACTCTTTTCCGTACGCTCACTCTTTTTCTGGCGCATCACTTGGTGCACGGCATCGACGACGGCACCGGTTCGCTCAAATATGCGCTTTGCAGCAGCGATTGCGATTGTGAAATCGACGACCTGCATACCCATTTCTATTGCACGCATTGCCGGCGTACCTTTTGCCTGCGAGGGGTGGCTGTTCCGCAGGTGGGTCTGCCGGACGGATTTTCGGCCGAAACGATCAATTTCGTTATCAAGGGGATCTGCGCCGACTGTTCGGGGCGGAACTGACAGGATGGATCGAGGCGGCTTGTCTGAACGACGAAGCCCCGTCCGCCCCGGTCGGAAACGGTCAATTAAAGGTCCGGGAATTTCCGGAGGCTCCTTTTCCGCAGCGGATGTCAGCAGGTGGCGAGCCAGTTGCGGATCAGCGCCGGGCCGCAATTCGAAATGCAGGATTCGGGGTGGAATTGCACGCCGTGTATCGGCAGGTTCCGGTGATAAAAGGACATGATGTGTCCCGCTTCATCGTGCGAACTTGCAATCAGCTCTTCGGGCATCGAGTCCGGATCGACGATCCACGAATGGTAGCGTCCTACGATCAGGGGCGGAGCGATTTTCTGCAGCAGCAGATCGCCCGCATCGGTTACGGTCAGCGTCGTCGGATGTCCGTGCAGCGGGGCCGACAGTTGTCGCAGTTCGGCACCGAATGCCCGGGCGAGCGCCTGATGTCCCAGACAGATCCCCAGCACGGGGATTCGCTGCCGCACGATCTGTCCGATCGCCGCCATAAGGTCGCCGGCCTCTTCCGGGATTCCGGGACCTGGGGATAGGAGTACCCCGTCGTAATCGCCGAATTTTTCGAAGTCGATCCGGTCGTTGAGTTGTATCGTAATATTCACCGGTTCGGACGATTCCCGAAGCAGTTGTACGGCGTTGTGGACGAACGAGTCGTAATTATCGATTACCAGTATCTTTTTCACGGCTACAAAAGTAACCTTTTTTATACCTTTGCGGAATAAAAATCGTCAGAATGGAAGCTCAGCTTGTCCGAAAAGCCGTGAATCGTTGTGCCGCGCAGGGAAAACCGTTCCTTTTCGGGGTCGATTTCGAATTGCGGGAGGGATTTTTCGTGGAGAATCCGCTCGTCTGCCGGCAGATTCCGTTTGCCTGCGGAGAGATTACCAATGTGCCGGATAGCTTCTCCGGGGAGGCGGAAATTACGCCCCGCCTGGAGATTCTGCATACCGATCGGGAGGCGTATCTTCGCCGGTTCGCCGTCATTCGCCGGGGGTTGCTTCGCGGGGACAGTTTTCTGACCAACCTGACCGAGCGGACTCCGATCCGAACGAACCTTACTCTCGAGGAGATCTTCCGCCGCAGCCGTGCCCGTTACAAACTGTTGCTGCCGGGGCGTCTGGTCTGCTTCTCTCCCGAGTGTTTCGTCCGCATTACGGACGGGGTGATCCGCTCCTACCCGATGAAAGGAACGATCGACGCTGCGTTGCCCGATGCCGAGGCCCGGTTGCTGGAGGATTACAAGGAGCGTTGCGAACATTACACCATCGTCGATCTGATTCGCAACGACCTGAACCGGATTGCCGATCGTGTGCGTGTCGAGCGTTTCCGTTACGTCGAGAAGATCGCTACCCTGCGGGGCGAAATCTTGCAGACGAGCTCCGAAATTGCCGGCGACCTGCGGTCGGGATGGCGGCAGGAACTGGGCGACCTGCTTTTCAGCCTGCTGCCTGCCGGCTCGATTTCGGGGGCTCCGAAACCCGCGACCCTGCGGTTGATCCGCGATGCCGAGGGGTCCCCCAGGGGATATTATACGGGGGTATTCGGCTATTTCGACGGTCGCGATCTGGACAGCGCGGTGATGATCCGCTATATCGAATGCGAGAACGGGCGGTTCTATTTCCGCAGCGGCGGCGGCATCACCGTGCACAGTGACCCGCAACAGGAGTACGACGAGGTCGTTACCAAAATTTACCTGCCGATTCCCTGATTGCGATGGACGAGTTGCTCTTCATAGAAACCATTCGAGTCGAAGACGGAATTTTCGTTCGTCCCGAACTTCATTTGCATCGTATGCGGCAGACGGTCCGCGAAGCATACGGCGTCGCCTCCGGTTTCGATTTGGCGGATGGTTCGATTCCGCTTCAGCATCGGAAGGGAACGGTGAAGTGCCGGATCGTTTACGGCCGGTCGCTGTCGGAGATTTCGTTTGCGCCGTATGTTCCCCGCGAGATTCGCTCCCTGCGGCTGGTCGCTGCGGACGACGAATTGGATTACCATTTGAAATATGCGGATCGTAGCGCCCTTGCCCGTCTTTTGCAACGTCGGGACGATTGCGACGAGATCCTGATCGTGCGCGACGGGGCGATTACCGATACCAGTTACAGCAACGTGGCGTTTTTCGACGGACGGAAATACGTTACGCCGGATACTTTCCTGCTCAACGGCACGCGGAGGCAGTACTTGCTCGGTACGGGAGTTTTAACCGAATGCCGCATTACGCCTTCCGACCTGGGCGGTTTCGAGCGGGTCGTGCTCATCAATGCCATGTTGGGAATCGAGGACGACCTCGCCGTTCCGATCGAACGGATTCGGGGATTATAACCGAAGGTAAGTGGCATAATCGCAGGGTTGCGGACCCTGCGTTTTTTATCGATCAAATCCGGCCTTTGGCGGGATTCAGCGGTATGTCAGTTTTGTCGTTCGTAATAGGCGATCCGGTCGCAACAGACTTTTTCCGTGATGTCGCGCATGAGTTCGAGGCGCGGGATCAAGGCGTCGATGTCGGTCTTGGTAACGACGAAATCCTTGTTGTAGCGGGCTTGTACATAGGCATCCTGTAACAGATTGAACAGGCGCCGCTCCTCCTCCGTATTTCGAGGGAAAACCGATACCAGTTGCAGCGTGTGCGTCTTGCAGCGATCCATCAGAATTTCCAGCGCATGATCTTTATAGCCGTAAAGGATATATACCAGCGGAATGGTACGCAGGTAATTTTCCGCAGCTTGATGTAGATGGAAAGAGGCCATTTTATATTTCTGCAACCCGGCATAGTAACGTGCTCCTAACAGAAAATCGCTGGCGAACTGGAATTTTTCGCTGAAATAGTCGCGGGCGATTTGCGCGATTTCCGCATAGTTCAATTTTCGGCATCGCGCCAGTTTGAACTCCTGCGAGGAGTAGAGCATGATTCCCTGCTTTTTGATTTCATGGTAGAAGTATTGTCCCAGTTCGAGGTTTTTATTCAGCCGGGAAATACTTTCGTTGATGAATTGCGGCCGGGTGTAAAATTCGCTTTGTTTGTTTTCGAAAAACCGTTCGGTGATGCGGGCGTAAACGTCGTATTCCTTCAGGCCGAGCCTTCGGCGCGTGACGATCAAAATGTCGTAGTCGCTCATGAAAAAGGTCGTCACCCCGTAATCCCGCCGACGGTCGCAATCGACGTACATATCCCGGGCGTAACTGCCGTAAAGAATAATCATTACGCAATCTTTTATTTCGTTTCGGATGATCTCCACAAGTTGATGCAGATCACGTCTTTTTTCCGCAGGCAGGAAGTTGATCGAACTTTTCATGCATACAAAGTTAACAAGAAAATTGAAACGCCTAATTTTTACAATGAAATTAAAATACTATATTTGTGCGTAGTATTTTCGCGCGATGACGTTTGTTGTAGTGGGGCGGCGTGTGTCGTCCGGGAACAAATAAGCAGTTTGGATGCAATGCGGAAATACGGTAGTTCGGCGTAGCCGACAGACATAAAAGGGTACACAACTCTTATGCCTACCGTAAAATTGGGAATTTACAGTAATCAGGTGTAGCAGTTGTCTGTCCTTGTTATGCCCTGCTCGTTTCGACGGGAGGGGCAGGCAAGGGCGCAGGACAATCGACTGATTACGGGCTCCCAATGCCTTCGGTAGTAGATTGACACCGCGCCTTCTTTTCATTTTATATGCGAGAAGGTGCAAAATCCGATCCATAACATTTTATGTCCGGGGCCCAACAATTCCTGATATAGATTGATACATCCAAAGAAGCTGTAAATCAGAAAGTAAGAATTGCTCCTACGGAATAAGTAATTTTTGGTTGGTATGAAAAAAACGGATTATTCTTCCTGGAGAAGATTGGAGCGCGTGATTGAATCTTCTGGATTGACAATCAATTCATTCGCCAGATATGTCGGGTTGCCGCGAGGCGAAAATCTTTATCAGATCAAGCGGGGAAATTATGGAGTAAGCCTTGGTGTGGCTAAAAAGATCCATGCGAAATTTCCGCAGTATCCGATTTCCTGGTTGATGCACGGTGAAGCCGAATCCGCTGCTACGCCGGAAGGCGATGCTTTTGTCGTTCGGATTCCTGTATATCGGGACTCTTCCGTGGCGGAGTTTCCGCCCAAGGAGGTTCCAGAACGGTATCTGCTTCTTTCTGCCGAAGAGGCTCGGGGGGCTCAAATTGCATTATGCACGGACGATCAATTCGGAACGGTTTTGCAGCATTGGCTCGTGTTGCTGCGGGAGCCGGACGGAGAAGTTATAAACGGGAGAGTTTATTTCGTTATGACGGAGTGTTTCTATCTGTTTTGTTCCGTCTATCGTATCGAGGGGGATCCTGCTCGTCTGCGGTTGAAATCTTTGTTTGCAACTGCAGACGACGACCTGGAGGTCCGATGCGAAGAGATTTGTGTGATGTGGCCGGTTTGTGGGGCTATTTGCGGATTAAAATAGATTCGTAGTATACGGGTTTCCGAAGAATAGTGTTGTTTTTTGTCGGAATAGTCTTATCATAATGTAAATAGGAAGGTGTTTCAGAAGTGAATTTATGCTGAAAAAAATTAAATTCGCTCTTTCCGAAGGGATTTTGCATAATAAGAAAACACTGATTGCCGAACCTGGAAAAGAATAAGGCGATCGCTTTATTCTCTTATTTGTCAGTGGAAGAAGAACAGCATGGAGAAGCTCGTGCGCAGTATGGTACTCGGTTGATTAAAACATTGGCCGAACAACTGATGCCTAAATACGGCAATACGTTCAGCAAGCGAAATCTCGATTACTTTCGCCAATTTTATCTGTGCTTCAATGATTTGGAGATTGTGAACACGCGTGTTCACAATCTGACTTGGTCGCACTTCCGCTCGATTATACAGGTTGCAGACCCTAAGGCCAGAGAGTGGTATGTAAAAGAAGCATCGGAACAGATGTGGAGTGTGAGGACGCTTAACCGCAACATCGGTACACAATACTATGGTCGCCGTATGGCTTGTGTAAGGGAAGGATTGGCGTTACCCTCTCCCGATATTGAAGCCAATGATCCATTGGAGTATATAAAGAGTCCGGTGGTTGCCGAGTTTTTGGGCTTCCGCAAGGATAGCAAATATGACGAGAGCCAGTTGGAACAAGCCTTAATAGACCATCTGCAACAATTTATCATGGAATTAGGGCGTGGGTTCGCTTTTGTCGATAGACAGAAACATATTTCAACAGATACAGGTGATTTTTACATTGACCTCGTATTCTATAACATCAAGCTCAAGCGTTATGTGCTGTTTGAATTGAAAACACATCCTCTGACACATGCGGATGTGGGACAATTGGATATGTATGTACGGATGTACGATGACCTTGTAAAAGATGAAAACGACAATCCGACCATAGGCATATTGCTTTGCACCGAGACTGATAAGGTGATGGCAAAATATTCTGTTCTTAACGGTAGTGAACAATTGTTTGCAGCCAAATATATGGCCTATATGCCGACAGAAGAAGAACTGAGCCGGGAGATAGAACAGCAAAAACGTTTCTTCTTGGAACAACACGGAAAGGAGGAGTGATATATGGATGCTGGTAATGTAAAATGGGTCAGGCTCGGAGATTATATCGAGCAATGTGATGAAAGGAATCACAGTAATAAATATGGTATAGAGGCTATCAAAGGGATTAGTACCAGTAAAACTTTTATTGATACTAAAGCCAATCTTGATGGTGTACCTTTACAGTCATATAAATTGGTTGCACCTAGATATTTTGCATATGTTCCTGACACGTCAAGACGAGGAGATAAAGTTGCCTTGGCTTTTAATGACAGTTCTTGTACATATTTGATTTCCTCGATATATTGCGTATTTAAGGTCTCTGTTTTGGACAAATTAAGTCCAGAATATTTGTACCTATTTTTCCTCCGTCCAGAATTTGATCGATATGCTCGATATAATTCTTGGGGAAGCGCACGAGAAGTGTTCTCGTGGGGAAATATGTGCAATACAATGATTCCTCTTCCAACCATCACCGAACAGCAAAAAGTGGTGAATGCGTGGAAAGCATTTCGGGAAATCAAAGAACAAAATGAGGCTAAGGCAGCTCCGCTTATGCAAGTCTGCCAAAGTTATATTCAGGAATTGAAGCATAAATATCCTTTGCAGGAGATAGGACCATATATTGAAGAGTGTGATGAGCGAAATGTCGATTTGTCAGTTCGATTATCTCAAGGTATTGCAAACACAAAAGTTTTTCAGGCACCGAAACAAGTCGCATTAAATTCTAAATCAGATAAGATTGTGAGAACTGGACAGTTCGGATATAATAGAGCAACAACAAGAAATGGAGAGAAAATATCCATTGCATATAGAACCGGAGCGGATTGTACAGTTTCTTCCGCTTATGGAGTCTTCAAAATCACAAATGAGGACATAATTGAGCCGTATTTTTTGTGGATGTGGGTATCACGACCTGAATTTGATAGGTATGCTCGTTATATGTCCAAAGGAAGTGCGCATGAATTTTTTGAATTTGATGAGATGTGTCGTGTAAAAATACCTCTCCCACCCATTGAAATTCAACGAGCAATCGTCAATATCTACAAATGCGCTAACGAAGCCAAACAAATAGCCGAAGAAGCCGACCAGCTTTCACGCGAAGTTTGTCCGGCATTGCTTCAACATGTCATACATTCTTAAATAGCAGCGATTATGGCAGGCAAAGGGATATATTATGAAAGTCAATTCGAGGAAGCAACTATCGAACTTCTCCGCGAAGCACATTGGCAATATACATTCGGTGATGACATCCACCGTAAATATACTGACCCGCTTATCGAAGAGGATTTAAGAAATTTTCTTGCCGCTCAATACAAGGATAGGGATTTGACCACCTCCGAGATAGACGGCATTGTCGCCAATCTGCGCAATACAGGCGGACAGAATGACTATTACGCTCTTCGAAACGCTTTTTTGCTCTATCGTGACGGCTACGACTTTGCATATAGTGATGGTCGGGATAATCCGTTCCGCTTGGAATACATTGACTTTGAGCACCCCGACCATAATATTTTCCGTTGCGTCAATCAGTTTGTCATGGAGCAAGGTCGTGAGAACCGTCGCCCTGACATTCTGCTTTTTGTAAATGGCATACCCGTCTGCATCATTGAATTGAAAAATCCGACCAAGCAGAATGCCACCATACGCGATGCCCATACACAGATTTGCACGCGCTATATGCGGGATATTCCGGCATTGCTGAAATATTGTGCATTGGCGGTAATTAGTGACGGAGCAAAGAATGCTTTGGGTACGATATACACGCCATTTGAATTTTTCTACGAATGGAAAAAGATTGAGAATGAAGACAAAGCCGGAAAGGGACTTGACACGCTTCGCACACTCATTCGCGGGGCACTTTCACCGGAACGCATATTAGAGATATTACGGGACTATGTCTATTTTCCCGATCCAACAAAAGAAGATGACACGACTGAAATCGTATGTCGCTATCCGCAGTTCTTTGCTACACGTAAACTGCGAGACCATATCCTGAATCATTTGCGTTCTGTCGGAGGTGATGGCAAGGGTGGTACATATTTCGGAGCCACAGGGTGTGGGAAAACTTATACTATGCTGTTCCTTGCACGCCAACTGGTTTTGCGATGCAAGAAGCAATTGGGTAGCCCTACGATTCTCATCATAGTAGATCGGGAGGATTTGGAGACACAAAGCGGGAAACTGTTCTGTCGTTCGAAGCAGTATCTTGAAGACGAAGCTGTGAAAGTCTTTGAGACAAGGAAAGAACTTGCAGAAGAGATGAGCACGCGTAAAACCGGAGGTGTCTATATTACGACTATCCAGAAATTTGCAGAAACCACAGGGTTGTTGACAGAACGTTCCAATGTCATTTGCCTAAGTGATGAAGCCCATCGCTCTCAGAGCAATATCGGATCGAAACTATCCATACAAACCGAAGGAGAAGCCGATAAGATAGGAGCGAAAATCACATACGGATTTGCTAAATACTTGCGCGATGCGTTGCCGAATGCTACCTATGTTGGTTTCACTGGAACTCCCATTGACGAAACCATACATGTATTTGGAAAGGTTGTAGACCAATATACAATGAAGGAGTCGGAGGATGACGGCATTACTGTCCCAATAAAATATGACCCTCGATTGGCTCGTGTGTTCCTCAATAAAGAACAGGCAGAGAAAGTAGAAGAGTATTATCGCCTATGTGCTGATGAAGGTGCAACGCCGGAGGATATTGCCAAAAGCAAAGCTGCCATGTCAAGTATGGAGGTGATTATCGGTGATGAAGATGTCCTGCGCCGTGTTGCAAAAGACATTATCGAAGA
>OGZD01000933.1_pt1 | contig 26452 bp, 43 predicted proteins | sample 1576701 | NCBI WGS metagenome assembly OGZD01 (sample SAMEA3541487, study PRJEB24748) | human gut metagenome | biome: human gut; feature: human-associated habitat; material: faeces | place: China | collected 2012
CCATCTTTTTCTCTTTTTACGGAAAAGTTTCAGGGGCAGATTTGACTTATACGAGTCAAATCTGCCCCTGTTTGGAACTATCTATTTCCCGACAGCCCCTTTTTGTTAAGAAAAGATTGTTTGTCATAGATTAAAAATGAAAAAATTTCGAAAAGTATTGACAAACAGATTGTTGATGTATATAATAAAAGCCAGCAAAGTCAGTAATGTCAGTAATATCAGCGATGTCGGCTTTGTCAGATGAGTTGTTTTAAAAACTACATTCAAAAAGGAGGAATTTAGTGTGCGAACAGAAGCGGTTGCATTAAGAGTGGTGAATTATGGTGGAGATGTCCCTCGGGATATCATCAATCAGCATTTTAAAAAACTGAAGTTATCTGGCCGGGTTTATTATTCAACGAATATTATTTTTGAGGAAAGTAAACTCCGGGAGATCAAAAAGTTGATTCTTTTTTTCGAAGAAAACAACTGCAGGCGGTATGTTGTTGCCGATGTTATCAAATCTTTGAAATATAATCTGAAAAAAGAAGATTCAAGCCAGTGCATTCCAAAGGATAGTTTTTTATGGAGCGTGAAGAAATATGAGAATATAGCTGCAAATACTTGGTTTTTAATAGAATCTTTGAGAGTCCCAAGCCAAGAAGAGATTGATTCTTTTCAGGTTAAATACATGGCTGAAAATCAAGTTTATGTTAGACGGTTGGAAGATGTACTAGACGCGTCTACGCGACCTAACAGAGTCTATTGTTCTCGGTTTTATGATTGTAGTGAAGAAATTGAAGACGAATTCTGTTTAGTTTAGGCCCTGAGGGATAATTAACAATTTTTCAATGACAGATTTCTCTAGAGATCAAAGGTAACTAAAAAATTATTTGTAAAAAAGGGGTAGTTTTTGATACTATCTATTTAATGATGGAGGTTTGGATATGAACAATTTTTGGCTTATACCTATGGATTTTAGAACCTGTAATTATGAACAAATGAAAGAGGAGTGGGATGAAAATAAAAAAATCATGTGGGAAGCACCTGGAAAACCTACGAACAAAAACGGTGAATGGACTGTCGAAAATACTATGGCTAAATCGTTAAAAAAAGGGGATGTGGTGTATTTTTATGTTACTAATTTACCGTCAGAAAGTAACGTCAAGCTAAGCAGAATTATGCTAAGGGGAAAAATAGAAGATGAGCCCTATCCGATAGAAAAAAATAAGGTTTATAGGAGCTTAAAAGAAACGACGATGATAAGTGGTTTTTCTATTGGCTCTATTTCAACTTTACATAAAGAGCTACTAGAAAATAATTTATTTTTGAGTTTAAAAGACTTGAGGAAAAGAGATAATAATTTTCAATATCCACGAGGAAAAAATTGGCCTGACAAAAACAGTAAAAAAAGTTTCAGTCAAGATTTGATTAAAACATTAGAAGAAAGTTTTAAAGTTGGTATGCGAGAGAATGATTTTGAAGTATTAATGAATCATTTTAATAAAAAATGTTTCTTTTGTGGAAAAGATGGAAATGGACATAAGACATTTGTGGGGAGGAATGGATTAGATTACTTTGAATATCATCACTTTATTCTACAATGTGTAGCTAAAAAATTTCCGGAATTGCAGGATATTATAGATTCACCGACTAATAGATTATCCTTGTGCTCAAATTGTCATAATAAATTTCATTATGGAAGAGTTGAAGAAGTGAGCAGAATGATAGAAATAGTTTTGGAGGACAGCGAAATTAATAAAATGTTAGAGGAATTTGATTTTCAAAAAAATATAGGAGAAAATAAGGATATTTTTGAGTGGTTTCAAGAAGTATATAGCGTAAAATAGGGAAATTAGACTATGAAAAAAGTTTATAAATAAGATCTTCTATGATAATGATAGGTGAAAGGCTTGATTAAAACTAGCTTTTCACCTTGATTTATATATAGCAGTTATAAAATTTTATATCAAACAGGAGTAATTTTTCTGTGGAACAACACTCTTCTTAGATTCAGCAGTTTCAGTACTCTTTTGGGTACTGTTAATGGTCAGCTAATGAATAGTATAGATACCAGATAGCAGCCTATTTTTGATTAATTTTCCAAGATTTGTAGGTTCATATCCGTACACATTACCTGTTAGATTCAAATTTCTACAATCTTTTGAGTAGGTTGCTGTAGCTTTGTGTTCATATCCGTGGATATTGATTGTCTATGGGAATCCGATGATTGTCTTGTGAGAAACTTTTCAATAGTTTCAACGCTAAGTCCACATGTTTTTTGTAATAAACTGGTCTTGGTGGATATTCTTATCACTTCCTCGTGTGGTCGTAAGTGTTTTTCATTTAGATTATCCAAAATTACGAAACTTTCCACCGGTTTCCCATACCATTCTCTTAGCTATTGATCGATTTCATTGTTGCGATGCACGTTCTCTGAGAATGGAGTTCGATCCCCAAATTTTAATCCAAATTCTCGAAACTTATTCTGCAAAACCCTAAAAAGTCGAAATTCCCGTTTGCGAAAAAACATTTTCTAGAATATAGGTGTTCAGGCATATCTAATCAAACTGCCAGGCAGACGATAGTATGATTTTGTCATCAGCACGATTTACCAATTGCTTTCATTTCCCAAAGCGCCTCTCCGTTCTTATTAAAAAATACATTTTTGAGTAGGTAGGAAAGTATCAATGAAAATATCATACGGAAACGTATTTTTCAATTATGCTGCAACTGGAAATAAAAAATCTACTGTCGAGAAAATTTATGGAAATTGAATTTGTTCCAACTATGGATTGATGTCGGTTTCAGAGTGAAAATGGTATCCTAATATCAAACAAGGAACAACTTTTTGATTACAGATAATACAAATATATTTGTAGGAGAAAGTTCTATTATGGAAAATAGATTATTGATTACACAGGCATTGGATGAAAGAGATTTGCCGGTAAAAAGATTACGTCTAAAATTGCAGTATTTTAGTCGGCGGATGCAAAAAAGAACAATGAAGAAAAAGTTTTGGAAAACAGTATAGGAGAGGAAGCAAGCTTTCAAAAAAATATGGGAGTTTTTAAGAACCATTTATTCCACTACCCCAAATTAGATAAACAGTTTTTTCTATAAAAGATAGTGGTATTCACAAAGAAAAGTTAGTTATAAATATGGAGGTTGGATTTACAATGGACATTACAAAAGAAATTTTAAGACGTGCAACTATACAAGGTATTACAGAATATTTGCTCTATGGATCCGCGATCGAGGCAAAACAGACAGAATTAGATTATAACAAAAAGTTAGAAGAAAGTTATAGTAAAAATGAAGAGGTATTAAGAGAACATGGAAACAAAACAGTTTCAGAACTGATAGATTCAGCAAATGAAATGGCAAGTGAGGTTTCCGAAGTTTATACTGCGCTTGGTCTACAAGCGGGTATGAAAATCATGCAGGAACTGTTGAAAGGCATGAATAAATAGCAAATTTCCTTGTTTGTTTACATTCAAAAAACAGTGTCTTGCAGGATGCCCCGAGCAACGGATTCTAACAGGTTGGTGGGGCATCGGGGCAAGCGTTACGCTGACAGAATATTATGGGTTCTTTCTATTTGACAATCCGAGCATATAATCAGCAGATACATTGTAAAATTTGCATAACGCTATCAGATAATCAATAGGCATTGGTCGCTTTTCTAATTCATATTGAGAATAAGTTGTTTGAGCAACTCCTAGCATATCAGCTACTTTCTTTTGAGAAAGATCGTTATCTTGTCTTAAATTTCTCATTCGTTCAGCATAATTCAAAGTTATCACCTCAAATTGATTTTATTATAGAAAGAATTTGAGGATTGACTTTCAAGTCGGTGCGAGTTAGAATAAAAATATAACTCGGAACGAGTTAAAAATGTGTTGAATTTAAGGATGATAGAAGAGGGGATAGAATTCGGGTTCTTAAATATTGTCTTTAGATTCATGAAGGCAAATTTTAGGAGGAGATACAAATGAGAAAGAAATTTGTTGTTGCGTTGGTTGCTGCTATGTCTTTGACTGTTGCAGGAACGGGAACAGTATTTGCGATGGATAAAGTATCAGCAATAGCAAGCGAAAAAGAGCATGTACATGGGGATAATTGCGAGTGGGTAGTGGATAAGGAAGCGTGGCAGGAAACTATTCACCACGAAGCAGAATACAAGACGGTTCATCATGAAGCTGAAGGATATTATGAAAAACAACAAGTACAAGTAGGTACTAAGCCTATTTACGAAAAACAGAAGCATGCAATTTGTCAAACATGTGGTGGTATAGATATAGGTCTTTACGAAGATCCTGTAGAAGGCGGTTTATCTAAAGAGTATGGAGAACATATCGGATATCATGCGGATCGTGGTGAATTCCGTATAACAATAAAGGCTAAATGGGTTGATGTACAAGTTGGTGAGGAGCCTATTTATGAAGAAAAGGATATCTGGATTGAAACAAAGCCGGCATGGGATGAACAAGTTCTTGTAAAAGAAGCATATGATGAGGTGATTAATCACCCGGAAGAGGGGCATTGGGTATGTAATGGAGAATCACAAGAGCCAGATCAGAAACCGGAACAGCCGGAGAACCCAGATCAGAAACCGGAACAGCCGGAGAATCCGGAACAAAAGCCAGAACAGCCAGAGAACCCAGATGTAGAAACACCAGAAGTACCGGAACAGAAACCAGAAGCACCAACAACACCAGAAGAAAATAAGGAAAATGTTCAGACACAAGCAGCAGAAACAAAGAAAGAGGGAACAACACCAAAAACTGGTGACACAGCTTCCTCACTTCCGGTTGCAGGAGCAGGAATTGCTTCACTCGGAGTTGCTCTTGCAACAATCTTAAAAAAACGGAAATAATTTGATAATTTTATTTGATCGAAGCCTAATCGCTTATGCGTGAGGGCTTCTTTGTATGGGACGTTGTTTACTAAAAAATAGATGAGCATAGGAAAGAAAGAGCGGATGTATGATTACACCCACTTGTTTTTCTATTTTAATTAAAACAGCAGGCAAGATACGACCGGAAAGTTTCTGTGATAAAAAGGTTTCCTTTTTTTTACATATGCGGTATAATAGGGCATGTGAAATAACGTAAAAGAAGCGGAGGAAGAAACATGTTAGTATCAGCAAAAGAAATGTTAGAAAAAGCAAAAGCAGGTCACTATGCAGTTGGACAGTTCAACATTAACAACCTGGAATGGACAAAATCTATCTTATTAACAGCTCAGGAATGTAATTCACCGGTAATTCTCGGAGTATCTGAAGGTGCCGGAAAATATATGACAGGTTATAAGACAGTAGTAGGTATGGTAAATGGAATGTTAGAAGAACTGAACATCACTGTTCCGGTAGCACTTCACTTAGACCACGGAAGCTTTGAAGGATGTATGAAGTGTATCGAAGCAGGATTTTCTTCTATTATGTTCGACGGTTCTCACTACCCGATCGAAGAGAACGTTGCAAAGACAAAAGAGTTAGTAGCAATCTGTGCTGAAAAAGGAATGTCTCTGGAAGCGGAAGTAGGTTCTATCGGAGGAGAAGAAGACGGAGTTGTAGGAAAAGGCGAGTGTGCAGACCCTCAAGAATGTAAGGCAATCGCAGATTTAGGCGTAACAATGCTTGCAGCAGGTATCGGTAATATCCACGGAAAATATCCGGAAAACTGGGAAGGACTTAGCTTTGAGACACTAGATGCGATTCAGCAGCTTACAGGGGCAATGCCACTTGTACTTCACGGAGGAACAGGAATTCCGGAAGATATGATCAAAAAAGCAATTGACCTTGGTGTAGCGAAGATCAATGTAAATACAGAGTGTCAGTTAGCATTTGCAGCAGCAACTCGTGAGTATGTGGAAGCAGGAAAAGACCTTCAGGGAAAAGGATTCGATCCTCGTAAATTATTAGCTCCGGGAGCAGAAGCAATCAAAGCAACTGTAAAAGAGAAAATGGAATTATTCGGATCTGTAAACAAAGCTTAATATTTGCAGAAGAATTGTTCAGAGATAATTGAAAAGAGATTTCGGAAAAAAGATCAGTGTGACTGCACCGATCTTTTTTCCTTATCAATATTTATAAGAAATTACAAGTGTTAGGAACCTTGCTTTTTTTCTGAAATTAGAGTATCGTATTAAAGTGTATTTGAAAACGAAAACAAAAGCGAAACAAATATTTGGAAGGATGGGAATATGAGTGAAGTAATGAAGGTAACGGAAATCTTTGGGGAAAATGTCTTTAATGATGCTGTCATGCAGGAACGTCTGCCGAAGAAAGTATATAGAGAATTAAAGAAGACGATTCAGGAAGGAAAGGAGTTAGAGACTTCCATTGCTGATGTTGTCGCACATGAGATGAAAGAGTGGGCGATTGAGAAGGGGGCAACACACTACTCTCATTGGTTCCAGCCTCTGACAGGAGCGACGGCAGAAAAGCATGATGCATTTATTTCTGCACCGAAGCAGGACGGAAAAGTACTGATGGAATTCTCGGGCAAGGAACTTGTCAAAGGGGAACCAGATGCTTCCTCCTTTCCTTCCGGAGGATTGCGCGCCACATTTGAGGCGAGAGGATATACGGCATGGGATTGTACTTCTCCTGCATTTGTGAAAAAAGATGCGGAGGGAAATGGAGCAATTTTATATATTCCGACAGCATTCTGTTCGTACAATGGAGAGGCGCTCGATCAAAAGACTCCGCTGCTGCGCTCGATGGAGGCAATCGATAAGGAGGCAATGCGTCTCCTTCGTCTGTTTGGAAATACGACCTCTTCTAAAGTAATCCCATCGGTAGGGGCAGAGCAGGAATACTTTCTTGTAGATCGGGAAAAGTATTTAAAGAGAAAGGATCTTGTATTCACAGGAAGAACACTGTTCGGAGCAATGCCGCCGAAAGGACAAGAACTTGACGATCACTATTTTGGTGCGATCAGAGAACGAATTGCAGCGTTTATGAAAGATGTGAACAAGGAACTGTGGAAGCTTGGGGTATCTGCAAAGACGCAGCACAATGAGGTGGCTCCTGCTCAGCATGAACTTGCTCCGATCTATGCACAGTGCAATGTGGCAGTGGATCATAATCAGCTTGTCATGGAGACATTAAAGCAGGTGGCATACAAACATAACCTTCAGTGCCTGCTTCATGAAAAGCCGTTTGCAGGAGTGAATGGATCAGGAAAACATAATAACTGGTCGCTGACGACTGATGATGGAATCAATTTGCTGGATCCAGGAAAGACGCCGCACGATAATATCCAGTTTCTTCTTGTGCTCACTTGCGTATTAAGAGCGGTAGACCGCCATGCGAAACTTTTGAGAGAGTCAGCAGCAGATGTAGGAAATGATCAGCGTCTCGGGGCAAATGAGGCGCCGCCGGCAATTATTTCTGTCTTTCTTGGAGAACAGCTGGAGGATGTTTTGGAGCAGCTGATCAGTACAGGGGAAGCGACACATAGTCTGAAAGGCGAACGACTGCACACTGGCGTGTCGACACTTCCTGATTTTACGAAAGATGCAACAGACCGAAATCGTACTTCACCATTTGCGTTTACTGGGAACAAATTTGAATTCCGTATGGTTGGTTCCAGAGATTCGGTTGCAGCGCCAAATGTCATTTTAAATACAATTGTGGCGGAAGCATTTGCGGAGGCATGTGATTATCTGGAAGAGGCAGAAGATTTTGACAGAGGTGTCCATGATCTGATCAAAAAATATGCTTACGAACACCAGAGAATCGTTTTCAGCGGAAATGGGTACTCAGATGAGTGGGTTGAGGAGGCAAAGCGGAGAGGGCTTCCGAATTTAAAAACAATGGTAGATGCGATTCCGGCATTGGTAGAAGAGGAATCGGTTGAAGTCTTTGAAAAATTCGGTGTATTTACAAGAGCAGAATTAGAGTCAAGAGCGGAAATCAAATATGAGGCATATGCCAAAGCGGTAAATATTGAGGCGAGAGCAATGATCGATATTGCAAGCAAACATATCATTCCGGCAGTGATCACCTATATTACATCGCTTGCGAAGTCTATCAATGAAGTGCGTCAGGCATGTGCAGTAGCGGTGATCGATGTGCAGGAAGAACTTCTTACCCAGTCATCGAATCTTCTTGCAGAGACAAAGAATGCGCTAAAAGAGCTGGAGAAAGTAACAGAAGAAGCTGCAAAGAAAGAGGAAGGAATGGAGCAGGCATGCTTTTTTGAACGTCATGTTGTGCCTGCGATGGAGCATTTGCGTCGTCCGGTCGATCAGCTGGAGATGATTGTTGATAAAAATATTTGGCCGATGCCATCTTATGGAGACCTTCTGTTTGAGGTATAGTACAGATCTTTTGTTGTGAAGATAGAATAGTGGAAATTGTAAAAATTCTTAGATTCTTTTAATAAAATATTAAAATAGAAGTATTTAAAAGGAATGGCTTAAAATCAATTAAAGTGATGAAAAACGTTGATTTTAAGCCGTTTTTTGACTATTTAGTTAGTTAAAATAAAGCAAATAAAAATAGAGATAATACGATCCCGTTAGTAACAAATTAGTAACAAACTTTTATTTTCTCAATCTCACTTCTCAAGTCCTCAACGGTACGGTGTCCATAAAGAGAATTGGTGATGTCGCTGCCAAAGCTGTGGCCAATCAATCGTTTACGGTCATTTTCGTTCACACCGTATTTTTCGCATAACATAGAAAAGGTATGTCGACAATCATGTGGTGTATGTTTCTCAATTCCTAATTCTGAAAGCTTTTTATACATGTTATTCCTAAAAATTTGAAGGGTTCCAGAAAGTAAAGCGCCATGACTGGAGAGCCTGTTTTCTACTAATTTTAAGATGGCAGAGTGGATTGGAACAATGCGGTCTTTCCCGGCCTTTGTTTTCAAGCCACCCTTAAAATATTTCTCTCTCATATTTATTTCCAGTGTCTTATATGCTTTAATACGGAATCCGGAATAACACATAATCAAAATAAACTCTACAATCTCATCGTCTTTGTGATCCCATAGTATTTTAAGATCGCTGTCGGTAAACGGAACGCCACTTTCATCATCATCCTCTTTGTTAATTTTTACATGAGCAGAGTAGTCCTTATCGCATAATTCATAGATGTCTGCATAAGCGTACATTTGACGGAATAGATGCACAATCAACTCTAAAGAGGAGTGCTTTAAAGGACAGTTGTCTATGACAGATTGCAGATCATCGTGTCTCAGATCTCTAAAAGGGCGATCGTGGAGTGCTTTGGCATTTTTAAAGGCTGCCTGAATTGATAGCTTACTTGATTCAGATAATTTCTTACCTTTTGCGTTTTCAAATTTGTACTTCAAAAACTCTTCGTAAACTTCTGAAAAAGTTTTTTCTGATTCTTTTTCTCCGGATACAATCCCTTGTGCCTTATTATAGTCTGATAGTAAGCGCTGTGCGATGATCTCAAGGCTTTTATGGTCGCTAGGTAAGTCTATATCCCTTTCATCGCCTTTTGTATATGTGCCAGCTCTATAAGATGTCAAGACGATAAACCCTTTCATCCAATCGTCAACATAACAGAGAGCTTTCGGAGTAATTGGCACTCCCTCATCCGTGTATTCCGTGACTGGCGGATGCACGGCATAAGGATTCCGACGGTTCTTTCCGAGGTACTTAATTGAGCCATATCCGTTTGGCAATTTGGGGTGTTTCTTTCTCTTTGGCATAGATTCATCTCCTTTTACGGTATAAAAATAACAGCCAACAAAAAGAATACATGTTCTGATTGTTAAACTGTTTCGAAGATGATACAATATATTTGCAAACATGTCGTACATCTTCGGGTGTATATTAAGCCGTTCAGTGCTGGTAACACTGGGCGGTTTTTCATTTTTATTGCGGAGGGTTACAAATTCCGCAAGGTTCGTAATAACCGCGAACCTCGGACAAATGTTTTTCTATTTTTGATTTTAAGGTTCTACATCCGGCTCTATGATATTTAGCGCCGGTATTTGTTACATATACAATAGGATCTTCTTGGCTTTGCTGTGCAGCCTGTTCTTGTGCTGCTTGTGCAGCAGCCTGCTCTTGCGCGATTCGTTCTTGTTCCGCTAATGCCGCTTCTTGTTGCGCCTGCAACTCAGCTTGTTTCTCTGCTTCTTCTTGTGCTTGCTTTTCTGCTAATTTAGCAGCTTCTCTCTGTGCTTTCTCTTCTTTGCTTATAACTGTAAATTTCTTCTTTTCACTCTTAATATCTTTCCCGGCAGTAAACCAAATTTCTGTTTCCCCAGGATTTTCGAAAGTAAGCACTGCCTTCCCATCTCTGAATTTGAAATCAACCAAATCACTTTTTGGCATTTCTACATCTTTGAGTTTTGCATCACTTGGAATAGCTGCGACTTCAAGCTCAATCGTATCTCCGACAGTGACTTCCGTGTTTCCCCACGTAACTTCTATGCCACTTAATTTGGTAGGTGCATTAAGATAGCCAAAAGTAATAAGCGAGGTAATTAGTACCGCTGCGCATATAGTTACGTTTCTCACACGTTTTTCGGTGAATTTCTTGCTTTTAGCAAGATATATCATAATTGGAATTGCTGGTATCCAAAAATATGAATATATCGTCATTGCAAAGGCGATAAATATTACAAATACAAAGAATCCCAGACACCCCGATCCGCCGCTGTTCGCATTTCTTTTGCTCATTACTAAGTTCCTCTCTTTCCCCTGCATTCCTTCTTTGGTACGCCACATCTATATAAATGCCCAAGCATCTATATCTTTTTCCATTTTTTACCGGTATGCCTCCAATAGTTTGTGTTTTATAATTATTGATATGAAGATATTACTCGATAAGATCATGGCAAATCAAAACCTATCAGTCCGGCAAGTAGCTATCCTTACTGGTGTGTCAAAGTCGACTGTCAGCCGCATTGCAAACAACGAAATATCGCCGACAGCAGACATTCTAGAGGCACTTGCCAAAGGCTTAAAAATCCGAATTTATGACCTTATTGATTCTCCATACAAATAAGTGTCCCAGATCTGGGACGATTTCCATGTTTCGCATAAGTTTCCCCGCGTTGCTTTGTTTACTTATATAGATAGGAAAAATTTTCCTATAAATAACAGAACAAATGTTCGGAAAATCTATTGAAATATTTTTTGAAGTGTAGTAATATTTCAATAAGGAATTTCGAAAGTTTGTTCGAAAAGCGCGGAGGGATACATAATGGATACAACAGAAATCAGAAAACACTTACACGAATTAATTGACAAATTAGAAGACACTCAGATTCTTAAAATCTACCACTTAATCCGTGGAGTGCTCGGGAAGGCTATTTAGCCTTCTTTTTTAATTTCATTATATTGTTCCATAATCATGTCCCACTGATCGTCAGGGACACTGTAAAGCAGTTCTAATAATATAGAAAGAGCTGCTTTTTTTGATGGAGAAGAGTTCTCCATTATGTAACCGAAACGGTTATAAGCTTTCTCGTGAGGCGTTATATGTATGTACGGTTCGCCTACGCCATTCCTTAGCCATTCTTCGTTGACGGAAAATTCTCTACATATAGAAAGAATCATCTGTTCTGTTAATGAATTAATACCGTTTTCAATTCTACTTATTGTTTGCTTTGTGACACCAACTTTTTCGCCGAATTTTTCTAATGTCAATTCTTTTTCTTTTCGAATTTGTTTCACTCTTTCTCCGGCTGTCATGTTCTCACCGCCTTTCTATGTTTCCATTATATATTGTAAGAATCATAAAGTCAAGAAAAAAGTTCCGTAAAGTGACAAAAATGTATTGACAAAGTAAATTGAAGTGACTATAATGTCAATATAAGGAACAAACGAAAGCGAGGAAACGAAAATGACAAAAGAAGCAGTAATCAAGCAGGTTATTGAATTATTAGAATCAAATGATACTGAAAAAGAAAATGAAGCGTTTGAGCTTGCATATAAATTTGACATTGCTTTAACTGAAATCTGGGATGATGAAGATGAAGAAATTATTGGAATGATGGTTGAAGATACAACGCTTTATTTTTAAATAGGTGTTTTGAAGATGCAGAAGACTAGTCGGACACGTTCTAGCTCTGTAATGCAGCCGAAGCCGGTTCCAAGCCCGGAAGATGCAGAGGACAGAAAATAAGGAAGGAGGATTGAAAGATGGATGAAAAGAAACCATTAAATATAAAGTTTCGTGATATGCAATGGGTAGTGCTTAACGCAGAAAAAGAAGCAGAAAAATCCAAAAGACTTGCGAATTTTTCTCTCGGATTTTCTGTATTCACATTGGTGTTTATTATGTTTGTGGAATTAGTAATTAAAAAGTGATTTTAAAAAGCTGATAATTTCTGAATAATTTACAACAAATTCAATGAAAAGTGCTATAGCGGAAATGATTACAGCAAACCATCCCTTAATATCAGCCTTTTTAGAGGTTTTAACAGCGATATCAGATTGAGTTTTTGCAGAATCAGCAATTTTTTCTATTGCTTTCACATGTCGTTTCAAAGGTTTAGCCATAGTCGTTTTTAGATCATCAATTTTTTCGGAGATAATTTCATCCAAAAAGACATCATCTTCTGGAATTTCATAGTTTTGGCGGCTGCGTAAAAAATCATTGTGTTCTTTGTTAATTTGTTCAATTTTATCAAAAACAGACATAACAATTCTCCTTTCTTTTGCGTTCAGGCATGGCAGTGCCTTGTAAGTAAATTATAGGAGATACACAGACAAATGGCAATAAAACAAAAGAAAGAGAGGTGATAGCATGAGTGAAGCAGTAGAAAAAATCACGAAAGAGCAGGAAGAGAAAAGACTCGAAGATTTTAAAGTAATCGCGGAAAATTGGGACAAGTTCCCAGAACGAGTGCAGGGGAAAATCGATGGAATCATTTCGATGGCTGCATCTGCATTTTTAAAAGAAACAAGGAAGGCAGGGTAAGCTACATGGATTTTTGGCAGTATTACGGAATCACGGACGAGGAAAAAGAACTTTTCAAATTCCTTTACCGCAGGCGCATCATTTACCGATGTGTAATAGGTATTCTGATTATTATAATAATTGCGCTGTTATTAACGAGGTAATGACGGAAGCAACAACAGAAATAATAAGTGGCCAAAGCTTATTATCGAAGAATTTATTTCTACGATAAGCGCAGTACCGGAAATATTTTTCGGTAAGAGAGAAAGTTATTTCCACAGCTTTATCGCTTGGTGTTGTATCGACAAACGGATAACTACAAGCAATTAGCTTATATTTCATAAGAGGTCTTTCAGATTTTCCGAGAAACTCTCTTTTAACTTTCTTCTTAAAGCGCATGTAGAAGAGTTTTAACTTTTCAGATGGAATTAAATAAATTTCTTCAAAATCAGAATACATGTTTTTTCTCCTTTGTTTTTTGATAACTACATTATAGGAGATGAAGAAAGATAAAACAATATAAAACAGGATAATAGGAGGTAATATGAACGAATTAATGATTTTTGAGGGACACGAAGTGGAAGCATTTGAATTTAATGGAGAGGTTTTGTTCAATCCTTACCATGTAGGTATATGTTTGGAATTATCTGAAAGTGCAGTGAGAAATTATCTTGCAAAAATGAACAAAAAACAAGCCGTTGTGCTTAAAAATTCAGATGTCCGAAATAAGGACACCCGAAATTCAGATGTCAAGAGTATTGACTTCCGAAAGTTGAATAATGCGGGAGAAAAATTCCTTACTGAAAGCGGTGTATATAAGTTGGTTTTCAAGAGCCGTAAACCTAACGCAGAAAAATTCACAGACTGGGTTACAGACGAAGTACTCCCAACACTTCGCAAGACCGGCTCTTACGAGATGCCAAAGAAGAAACAAAGCAACGAACGTCTTGCCAGTGTAAATAATGCAGTAAAGATTTTAACACCAATGCTTCAGGCAGCAGGGTGCAACAGTAAAATCCAGCTTCTGACAGCAAAATCGCTGTACGAAAAGGCAGGAGTTAATCTCCCGATCATGATTGAGGCGGATCAGCAGTATTTTGACACGGTACATATCGCAAGGCAGGCAAGACTTTACTATCAGAGTTCTGGCAAACCGGCAGATAAGGCAGTCAACGAGATCATCCGCAGATTGGATTTATCAGAGGATCTATACACAGAAACTTGGGAATCTAAAGGAAACTGGCAGGGACCCGTCCGGAAATATGCTCCGCAGGTCATTGACATGGTAAAGCAGTGGTACTCAGATCATGGATATCCGAGAGAGATTGAGTATACGCAGTGCGACGGACAGATCAGACGGTATCATGTGATTTTTAGAGATTCAGAGGCGGCGTAGATATGACTTGTAAAGATTGCAGGAAATACAATAACTGCCTTGAGAGCAGCAGGATGTATCCGTGTACCGTATTTGCAAGAAAGGAGGTGCCACATGGCAAAAAGGTTAAGCCCAGAAGAAGCAGGGAAACAGATCGGATGTTCCGCGCACTGCGTAAGGATTAAGATGCAGCGGGGAATCTGGGATTTAGGTGAGGCATATCCGCCAAAAAAAGGAGTAAGAAGTACCTGGGAGTATTTTATCTGGCAACATAAGCTTGATAAACTTTTAGGAATTGAGAAAGGAGGTGGACAAGCATGAGCATTCTAGGATTTTTTAATAAGCATGGAAAAATCGAGCAATACGAAAAGAAAAGTGAACCGATGGGGGATATCATTCCGTTTCCAAAGAAAGAAAAGAAAGGACTGGAAGAATTGAAGTTTATTGATATCACCCACCCAGTAAAAAAGAGCGCATGGTCTGCAAACCGGTAACGCGCCCTTATTAAATAATCCAATTAAATAGTAAGCGATAATAGGAGGAAAATCAAGATGAAAAAATGGGAATTTAATGATGATATACCGGCAGATGAGGCAGTAGGGCTAATTCGAGCGGTGGAGCGGTACATCAATAGTTTTGATAATGACGGATATATGACAACAGTCGAGAAAACAATGTTGGCAATTCTTGGAATAGAAAAAACAGAGGAGGAAGAACAATAATGTCAAATTTATATGAAATTAACGAGTCGATTGTAGCGGCATTTGAAAGAGGAATCGATGCGGAAACAGGGGAAATTCTCAGTGAAAAGGCACTTGAAGAATTAGCTAAACTAGAAATGGAGCGTGATGAGAAGGTTGAGGGAATCGCTTTGTGGATTAAGAATCTCCTAGCGGATGCGGAGGTGCTTAAAAAGGAAAAAGAGGTATTTGCACAGCGCCAAAAGGCAGCGGAAAACAGAGCGGCATCCCTGAAAAATTACTTATCAGTCGCACTTGCAGGGCAGAAATTTGAGACAAGCAAGGTAAAAATCGCCTTCCGGAAGTCGGAAAGTGTGGAAGTTACGGATATTTCAAAGATAGATGATGATTATCTTAAATATGCAGAGCCGACAGCTGATAAGACAAAAATCAAAAAGGCTCTGAAAGAAGGGATTGATTTGCAGGGAGCGCGACTTGTTGAAGGGAAAAATATTCAGATTAAGTAGGAGGAAGTTATGAAGAGAGATGGGAAAATTCATATTCCAGCAAGAAGAAAGGAATATGCGAAAGGTCAACCAGTGATTCGAATTTCGGATGATGCGTACAATGCACTGGTTGATATTTACAACGAAAGTACGCTGTCAATGAAAGAACTGGCTAGCTTAATTATTTTAGAATCAGTAGATCGCGTGGTATTCGATAAGGAGGATTAGAAGATGAGTAAAGTAATTTGTATTATGGGAGAATCAGGATCCGGAAAAACAACAAGCATGAGAAATTTAGATCCAAAGACAACAATGTATCTGGATTGCGACAAGAAGGGGTTGTCATGGAAGGGGTGGCGAGATCAATACAATTCGACGAATCAGAATTACATTAAAACAGATTTCGCACAGGTTGTGCAGCAGACACTTCAGAAAATTGATAAGGGGGAAAAGTGGCAGCATATTAAAGTAGTCGTTGTGGACACCATTAACGGTCTCATGATCGCTGATGAAATGCGTAGAAGTAAAGAGAAAGGGTACGACAAGTGGGTCGACCTTGCAGCATGCGTGTGGGATTTGGTGAATGAGGCATACGAATACAGGGATGATCTGACAGTTATTTTTACTGCTCACACACAGACAGACCATGATGAAAATGGGTACATGTTTACTAGAATCAAGACATCTGGAAAGAAATTGGACAAGATTGTGTTGGAAAGCAAATTCACAACTGTTCTGCTTAGTAAATGTGTAGACGGACAATACAAATTTGAGACGCAAGCCAACAACAGCACTGCAAAATCACCTTTTGGGGCATTTGAGCAGATGGAAATCAATAATGACATCGTAGAAGTAATTAAAGCATTGGAGGAATTTTAAATATGAGAAAGCCAAATAATTTTGATAATACAAAAGCACAAGGAGATTTTACTCCGGTAGAACTTGGAGGACATATCATGGTAATTAAGGATGTTACGGAGATGAAGTCAAAGAATGGGAAAGATATGATCAGAATTTCTTTCGATTTTGCAAAGAATGATAAGCAGCCAGGATACTTTGAAAAAATGTTTAGAGATGATATCAGACCGGATAAAAAGTGGCCAAATCAAGCGACTCAGTACATCTTAACAGAGGATGCTGATGGAAATTGTAGCAGGTCATTTAAAACATTCATTACTTGCGTAGAGCATTCCAACAAAATGGAAGTACAGTGGGGAGATAACTTTGAGCAGCAGTTTAAAAATAAAGCAATTGGCGGAGTGTTCGGACCGCAAATGGATTATTACAACGGAAAAGAAATCGAGAAAAGAGTTCTTAGATGGTTTACGTCTGCTGACAAAGTAAAAGATGCACAAGTGCCGGATATGTCGGAAACACAAGCATATAAGAATCATCTTAACGGATATCATCCAAATTCAACTTCCGCAGGGGATGGATTTATGAATATTCCTGATGGAATCGATGAAGAACTTCCGTTTGCATAGAGGTGAAATAAATGGATATACAAATTGACAGCCGAGAAAAGGCAAGAGCAATCAGGAAAATTGTGAAGACTTTTGATGAGAGTGGAGTGAAATACTTTTCCAGCAAGTTGTTAGTTGGGGATTATATGTCTTTGGACAATCCCCGGCTGATCATTGACAGAAAACAAAACCTGCAGGAGCTTTGCGGAAATGTTTGCCAGCAACATGAAAGGTTTAAGAGAGAGCTGCTTAGAGCAATGGATGCAGGAATTCAGCTCATCATATTGATTGAACACGGACAAGGCATAAATAACATTGAAGATGTTTATTTTTGGAAAAATCCACGGAAACATGAAGTACGTTTTCGGACTGTAAATGGAAAAAAGGAAAGATATGTGGCGTCAATAAAGGCAGTGGACGGAAATCAGCTCTACAAATCTCTTTGCACTATCAGGGATCGATACAATGTGAGATTTGAATTTTGCGAGAAAAAAGACACCGGAAAGAAAATCATTGAATTGTTAGGCAGGAAAGATGAATAAGGAAGAGATTAAGAAAACATACAGCATGAGGGAAATTGCAGAGCGGTACGGATTCCAAGTGGATCGGGCGGGATTTATTCACTGCCCATTCCACCAAGGGGATCGGGGAGCATCATTGAAAATCTACCAGGATAGTTTTCATTGCTTTGGGTGCGGGGCAAATGGAGATATATTCACGTTTGTTCAGCTGATGGACCAGGTTGACTTTAAAGAGGCTTTCCAAAGCCTTGGGGGAACCTATGAAAAACCAACATTTCATTCGAAGCTATCCATATATAGGAGTAAAAAGAAAGCAGATCAGCGAAAAAAAGAACAAGATAAGCTTAAAAAAAGAAGAGAGCTTAATAATGTACTGATTGATGTGTATCGCGACTATATGAATCGATCAGAGCCATTCAGCGAGACTTGGTGTGATTGCTACAATGCTCTGCAATATCAGTTGTACCTGCATGATATTTTAAACAGTGAGGAGGTGAGAATGTGAAAGAAATGAGCGAATTCGATGCAGACAGTATATTAGATGATGAAGTTTTCATCGAGCTGTTTGAGATGGAAGATCCGATTCTCCGGTCGAAAACAAAGGTTCAACTCACTAGGAGAGCTAAGCAGCTGGGAGTTAAATCAGATTTTGAAGAGATATTAAAGGGGTACAACCAGGCAGATCGAGAAATGAAAAGGCAGGAGCAGGAAAACAGAACTGTCTGCACAGTGGATAATTACACGAACTTCACGGGACCTCATGATCGGATGTATTGCGGTGCATGGATAGCAGATGATCGAGGAGTCTTCGCTCAGAATTCCGGAAGAGTTGATGAGGTAGCCTGCTACCACCCGATTCTGCCAGTGGAGAGGCTGCGTAATCTCGAGACTGGAGAAGAGCAGATCAAGTTGGCATACAAACGAAATAATCAATGGCAGGACATTGTTGTACCAAAGACAATGATTACATCGGCGAATAAGATTGTAGCGCTGTCTGGAAGAGGGATATCTGTCACATCGGAAAATGCAAAGTTGTTGGTCAAGTATCTCGCTGACGTGGAAAATGGAAATGATGACTACATAGATGTGCAATACTCCACAAGTAAGCTAGGATGGATTAACGATCAGTTTATCCCCTATGATACAGACATTATCTTTGATGGTGATAATCGCTTCAAACAAGCTTTTGAGAGTGTTTCAGATCATGGAAGCTTTGATGTGTGGCTAAGGCATGTCCGGGAGCTTCGAGCATCTGGCAGGATGGAAGTGAAATTTCTATTAGCTGCATCATTTTCCAGTGTATTAGTGCAAGTTCTTGGCGGGCTCCCGTTTTTCGTGGACTTATGGGGAGAAACAGAGGGAGGAAAGACAGTATCTTTGATGGTCGCTGCTTCTGTGTGGGCGAATCCAGATGAGAGTAGATATATCGGAGACTTTAAGACAACGGATGTAGCATTGGAAGCAAAGGCGGATATGCTGAATCATCTCCCGATGTTTCTGGATGATACAAGTAAAACCTCAGCGAGAATCAGGGACAATTTTGAAGGAATTGTTTACGATCTGTGTTCTGGGAAAGGAAAGAGCCGGTCCAATAAAGAACTTGGAATCAATCGAGAAAACCGCTGGAGAAACGTGATGATCTGCAATGGAGAACGGCCATTAAGCAGTTATGTCAATCAAGGCGGAGCAATTAACAGAATCTTAGAAGTTGAGTGCGGCGAAAAAATATATCAGGATCCACAGAAGACGGCAGAAACAGTGAAGAAAAATTATGGACATGCAGGAAAAGAGTTTGTGGAGATTATAAAGGAACTCGGTGAGGACGAAATTCGTTCTATTCAGAAAGAATTTCAAAAACAACTTTTAGATACGGACAAGATGCAGAAGCAGAGTATTTCGCTTTCTATCGTTCTTGCAGCAGATAAAATAGCCACAGACTATATATTTAAGGATGGACAATATATTTCCGTGGAAGAGGCGAAAAAGGTGCTTATAGACCGAAACGAGCTTTCAGATAATGAGCGCTGTTATCATTTCATCCAGGATAAGGTGGCAATGAATGGACATCGGTTTGATGCAATGACGAGCTGCGAAAAGTGGGGAATTGTTGAGAATGGATATGCAATATTTTACAATTCTGCGTTTGACCAGATTTGCAAGGATGGTGGATTTTCTAAAAAATCTTTTCTTTCATGGGCGGCGAAGAAAGGAATTATCCAGCAGGACAGCAAAGGAAATCATACAAAGCAGAAGAAGATTGACGGGAAAAACTCGAGGTGTGTGTTTTTACAACTAAATCTGGAAGAAAATGTGGACAATGATGGCTTTGCGAGCATTGATGAGACACAAGAGGAGCTGCCATTTCAATAAAAAGGTAGCAAAGTAACAAGGTAACAACGGAAAAACGCGCTATATATAAGAGCGTTTTGTGTGAGAAATCCAAGAAATATGAAATCCCTATATAGGGTAAAAATCATTGTTACTTTGTTACCATAGCTTGAAAAGCCGTCAACCATGCGGGTTTGAGTAGGTAGCAAGCGTTTGTTACTAATACGAAATATTTGATACTTTGTTACGAAAAGGAGTAAATATGCACGAAAAAATAACAGATATTCAAAATTCCTTCTGGAAAGCCTATAAGGACTTTAGAGAGAATCAAGACTATAAACAGTATAACACATCAGTTAAGGAGATTGCGAAGAAATATCAGTCAGACAAAGAGATGCTTGATTTTGTAAAATCCTTATTAATTGCATGGACTCCGGTAATTAATTTATGGAAGGAGTGATCCTATGCTATGGATGGCAGTGACTGCAGATCGATTTGAACTGCCTCTCTGCGTGGAAGAATCAGCCACTCTCTTGGCAAGAAGATTGCATACTACGGAATCAACAGTGCGTGCTAGGAGATCGAGGCAGAACAATGGAAAGATATGCGGATATAGGATAGTGGCAGTAGAGGAGGAAAGATAAATGGTAGAGATTAAATTACAGGATGGATATTTTATCGAGGTGGATCCATTAAATTACACATTGAGACAGAGGTATTCCGGGAAGACAAAGGATGGCGAATCGAAAGAATCTGTCAGAACACATGGATATTACGGAAGCATCCGGCAGGCGGTAGACAGTAGACAGATACATAACTCTTTCTCAGCTTGACTTTATGGACGGTATGAGCATCGACTTGAAAGAATATGTGGATTTGATTGAAAGACTTAATAAATCAGCTGTACAGAGGATTGAGAGTGCTATCGGGAGGTGATCGATACTATGAGAGAGAATATGGAAGATCACACATGGTCAGAAGAGCCGTGCAGTTCTTTCCGGGAGGAGATAGAAAAGAGAATGGATAGAATAAAGAAAGTGACGAAGAAAAGCTATAAAGGTTGCGAAGCTTGCAGATGGCAGCAGTTAAATGGCGGCACTTGCAAAGGCGGGAAAGTAAGATGTGGGCAGTTTGTAGCGGAGAAGGAATGAGGTGAAACAGACATGTTAGGCAAATGTAAAGCACCAAACACAAGTATATGCGATTATGAATGCTGCTGCATAGAATGTCCGGAAAATGATATTTGCAATATGCAGTGCGCAGACGTGGATAAGTATGAGTATTGTGTGGAGTGTCCGGAGTATGAGGAGGGGAAATAAATGGACGAAAAGAAAGTCAGAGAAGCAATAGAAAGAATGTGTAAAATGCGAGACATGTATAACTCAACATTATGCTCGCTTCCGCCAAAAACAAGAGAAAAAAGTGAATATAACAATTATGTTGATACATTCTTAGCAGCAATCGAAGCATTGGAAAAGCAGTTAGCAATAAAACCAAAAGAGGTTGTTGGCGGAATATACAGAGAGTTTTATGAATGCAAAAATTGCGGCAGTGAAATAGAGCCTCTCGACATTTATGAAGATTATTGCAAATGGTGTGGACAGAGGCTTGACTGGACGGAAAGTTAGACAAGAGTTGAGTAATTGAGTTAAAAGTTGAGTTTCTTGTAAGAATGGAGAGGCGGAAGAATGAACAGAGAAATCCTTTTTAAAGCAAAGAGAATAGATAACGGAGAATGGGTGGAAGGTCAGTATGCATATATTACCAATCCGCTAACAGAAGATGGCAAACCGATAAAACATCTGATTTGTAATGGAACTAATATATTTAATGACTTGATTGACCCAGATACTCTCTGCCAATACACAGGACTTACAGACAAGAACGGTAAGAAGATTTGGGAGAATGATATTGTAAAATGTCTTAAGAGAACAGAAGGATACGAATTGTATCAAGTTGTATGGAGAAATGAGTTCGCAGATTTTGGGGTAGAGCCGATTAAACCTAAATACGGAGCGAAGTATCCAATTGGACTAAGTGATGGTGTAACATTGTGTGGACATGATTATAGGGCTTTTGGGAATATTTTTGATAATCCAGAGTTGTTGGAGGTGGAGTGATGAAGATAGTAATAACTTGGTTGCACAAGAACGGAACGTGCAGAAGTTGGACTAATGCGACGTCATGTGAACATACTCTTATGTGTTTGACGGCTTATGTTGATGCAATAAAGAGATTGGCAGAGGCGTGGAATGTGACTCCGGTAGAGGTGACAGAAAAGATAGACAGCATTATTAAACGGGCAAAGGAGAATAGTTAATGAACGTACTAGAGAAGATTTTGGAAGAGATGAAGAAAATTAAAGATGGAAACAGAAAGGAAAAATTGTATGGAAAATATCCGCCACAAAACAAAAGGCAAGAGACTCTAAATGCCTATTCGCAAGGATATGAAGATGGTACGGATAATTTTTATAATGCGATTATTCCGATTATCCGTTCCCACATGGACGAAGCTTCAGATATGCACGAAAAGAGGTTGATTAATGCGAATGCACTAGATGAAGAAGTGAGAAATTTCTTCCTCACAATTATAGGTGATCCAAAACAAGCAACAGTAGTAAGAGAATGCAAAGAATCATTTAGGAAAATGATTGATGAGCAGCCAACAGTGCATGTAATTAAGGAGTGAAAAGATGGACCATAGAAGAAACCGCAGGCAGATGAAGATGGACCAGGAGCAGCACTATGATGAAATGGAAAGTCATAAAGCTCCGGATAATGCCGTAAAAGCATTTAAACGTCCGGCATATCAAGAGTATAGCGTAAAACAATGTCTGAGAAAATGGGGAGTTGATTTGAGTGGGAAGATTAAGGAGAAAGGGGATTGATGCCGGTGGACAAGCAGATATTAATCGAGTACGCAGATATGAAAGAAGAGATTAAAGACCTTAGAAGACGGATACAAGAGGATAAGAAAGCACTGGATAAGCTAAACAAGACAGTTGTTACAGATTCTGTGACTTGTGGAAAGAAAGGGAAAAAGCCACTCCGGACAGTGAAGATACACGGTAAGCCTACAATGGCTATTATCCGGAAACAAGCTGCCTATGAAAGAAAGATTACACAGCTAGAGTTATTGGAGGCTGATCTGCTCGAAAAGCAAACGCAAGTAGAAGAATATATACAGCAGATAGAAAAGAGCAGGCTTAGGAGCATGTTTAGACTGTATTACATAGATAATCTGACGTGGGAAATGGTAGCCATGCAGATGAATTATATGTTTCCAAAGAAGAGAATTCCCTTTACGAAAGACAGCTGTCGCAAGTTACATGATAGATTTTTAGAGAAAGTTTCGTAAATGTCCGCCACTGTCCGCTTTGAAAGTGGTAATATGGTATCATACCCGAAAAGGGAAAATGATTATAACACTGTTTCTCACTAAGGCGCCCCGCTTTTGCAGGGCGTTTTGCATGCCATGAATGGATAAGCAGGTTCAACTCCTGCGCATGGCTTAGTAGCATATCACGGCAAATATTAAAAATCCGGAATGCCGTGGAAGTGGTACGGTGTGATATCACGAAAGGCAGATATCCGCAGATCTGCCAAGTAAACAAGTAGACATGATCTATATTTAGTGTTTTAATCCCCGAGTGCGGATAGGGGAGAGGATGTCAATAAAAGGCATCCTACGGGCGCATAGCTCAGTTGGTAGAGCGATGGTCTCCAAAACCATATGTCATCGGTTCAATTCCGATTGCGCCTGTTGTGGACTACTGCGACCTCCTTTCATTTGGTTTTGCGTTTTTGGTTTTTGATTATTACGCGGTAGTCCTATAAACGTATTGAAGATCTATGGCTTTTAGAGTAGAATAGAAGAAAAGTGAAAGGAGAGAAGTGTTATGGAAAAAATACTTTTAGGGGAATTCAAGAGAGGAGAGAAGGTATTCCCATTTAATGAAATCGAAATGTCTGATGATTCGTTCGAAAATATAAAAGATGTAATTTGTTCGTCACTGAATGAACATAATCAAGATATTGAAATTACACTTAGAGAAAGAGATGTAGATATTAAAGATACAGTATACTCGTTAAAAGGACAATTATACGATAACAGAGAATTATATATTCAGAAACTTAAAATTTTAACAATACATGATTTTGGTAGTTATAGGATATTAGAATGTTTTATCCCGGAAGGAGAAGTAAGTATTCGCTAAAGACATATCCAATAAACTGGAAACAAACATTGCGTAACGACAGAGGCACTTGGGTGTCTCTTTTTCTATGTATTGAATTAGTAGATTGGAAGGCGGTGAGTCCCATGACAGAAAAACAGAAAATATTTGCAGATGAGTACCTAATTGATTTGAATGCCACACGGGCTTACCGCGCAGCATATCCGAATGTAAAGAAAGAAGAATCGGCGGCTTCTGCGGCAGCAAGAATGTTAAGAAATGTTAAGGTTGCAGAATATATTGCCGAAAGAATGGAAGAACGGCAGAAACGAACGGAGATCACACAGGATATGGTACTCCAAGAACTGGCTGCTATTGCTTTTGCTAGAGCGACAGACTATGTATCTGTGAGGGATGGAATAGTACAAGTAAAAGATACAGATCAGCTATCAGATTTACAAATAGCAGCTATTACAGGAATCAAAGAAACGCAGAACGGGATAGAAGTCAAGTTAGGGAGCAAGGAAAAGACACTTGAACTTCTCGGCAGGCATTTAGGTATGTGGAATGACAAGCTGGATATGGCAGGAGATATGGACATGAAGATTGTAGTAGACTATGGTGATGAAGATGAAGGAAGTTAATGTTGGATTTAACAGAAATTTCAAAGAGTTCAATGAGTGCAAGAAACGATACCGGCTGGCAAAAGGCTCTGCCGGTTCCGGAAAGTCGGTAAACATTGCACAGAATTTTATCATCAAGCTGGGTGATCCAAAGTACAAAGGTGCAAATTTATTGTGCGTTCGGAAAGTAGACACAACAAACAAAGATAGCACCTATGCGGAGTTGAAGAGTGCGATCTACAAAATATATGGAGATAAAGCAGGATTGTTTTGGCAGATCAAAAGCAATCCAATGGAGTTAATCTCCAAAATAACTGGGAATAAAGTGATTTTCCGTGGAATGAAAGACGATGGACAGCGAGAAAAAGTAAAGTCTATCACATTTGATGTTGGAAAATTAACATGGATATGGATTGAAGAGGCAACAGAGCTTTATGAAGCGGATGTCGATATTCTCGATGACCGACTCAGAGGTGATTTGTCATTCAATCCATTTTTGTATTATCAAATCACATTCAGTTTCAATCCAGTGTCGGCAACGCACTGGCTAAAAGCAAAGTATTTTGATATTAAGAGTGATGATATTTACACACACCAGTCAACATACTTACAAAACCGCTTTATTGATGAGGCGTACCACCGGCGCATGATGATGCGTAAAGAGCGAGATCCGGATGGATACCGAATTTATGGACTCGGAGAATGGGGAGAGACTGGGGGGCTTATCCTTACAAATTATGTAATCGAAGATTTTAACACATCCCCTGATCGATTTGATTACATGGTAAATTCGCAGGACTTTGGATTTAATCATGCGAATTGCATCGGAGAGGTAGGATTTAAAGACGAAGAGATCTATTTGTGCCGAGAGTTGTATGTATTTGAAAAAGATACATCCGAGATCATACAGCTGGCTGATGGAAAATTTCAGAAGCGAATTACTATGTATTGCGATTCTGCTGAGCCGGACAGAATTAGGATGTGGCAGAAAGCAGGATACAGAGCATGTCCGGTCAAGAAAGAGCCGAACAGTGTAAAAGCGCAGATTGATTACTTAAAGCAGCATACAATCCATATACATCCGTCCTGCGTAAATACGATTAAGGAGATCCAGCAATGGAAATGGCGAAAAGATGAGAAAACGAACACTTTCACAGATGAGCCAGTGAATTTCTTTGATGATGCGATGGCAATGCTGCGGTATTCGATCGAGCAGGAGAGAAAAGGAAAAGTGAAGTTAAAGACCTTTAGAGGAGGAATATAAAATGAATGGGAAAAGACCATACAAATTGCCGGAACCTCTTTTATGTTCCGCTGACAAAGAAATCAATATGGTATTAGTGGATGAATACATTCGAAAACATGAAGAACGAATGTCGAGATATAGCTATCTTGAGAATTTGTATAAGGGATTTCACGATGTCTTTCGCTTACCGGAAAAAGAAAAATGGAAGCCGGATAACCGACTGGCTGTAAATTTCCCACGGTATATCACAGAGACCTTTTTGGGATATGCTTATGGGATTCCAGTTAAAAAATCGCATCCGGACGAAAAAATAAAAGACGCGATCCTTGAATTTGACCGGGATAACGATATCTCAGATCAAGAATATGAGCTGGCGAAGAAGTGCTGCATCTACGGACATGCTTTTGAGTATTTTTACCAGGATGAAGAAGCAAAGACAAAAACAGCGATCTGCAATCCAAAAGAACTGTTTGTGGTCTATGATGATACTGTAAAGAGCCGCGCATTATTTGCTGTCAGATATGGAAAAAAGGACGATAATGTCACAAGGTATGGGGAGATACTTACAAGGACAGAAATTATCCCATTTGACGGAGAAAAGATGCAGGAGGGAATGCCGAACCCATATGGGCGCATCAATTGCGTGGAATA
>OGZD01000940.1_pt1 | contig 26195 bp, 20 predicted proteins | sample 1576701 | NCBI WGS metagenome assembly OGZD01 (sample SAMEA3541487, study PRJEB24748) | human gut metagenome | biome: human gut; feature: human-associated habitat; material: faeces | place: China | collected 2012
ACAACGAGCACGTTCTCGCCGGAATGGATGGCCGGCCACACCTGCTGCTGGACTTCAGTGGGCCGACTGAACGCATGTTTGAACCATGCCTTGGTCGGCTCTGAAAACAGGTTCAAACATTCGTACATACGTTCGATGATCGCATTACCGCAAGACGTTATTCATCTTCGTCGGCAACCCATTCGAGCACATCTCCCGGTTGACAACATAACGTCTCGCATATGGTATCAAGCGTGGAAAACCGTATCGCCTTGGCCCGCCCGTTCTTCAACACCGAAACATTGACCGGCGTTATGCCTATAGCCTCCGCCAGCTCATTGACACTCATCTTCCTTTTGGCGAGCATCACATCAAGGTTCACACGAATGGCCATATCAGATCACCGCCGCCAGTTCATCACGCTGTTCGATGGCCTGCATCAACAGCGAGCGCATCACCACCATCAACAGTTCGAACGCCGCGATCAGTAGAAGCGCCGCCACTCCGACCGCCAGCACGACGTATGGGAACATTTGCCCGTCAACCCCCATCGCAGCCATCAGAAAGCGTGAAGGCGACAACCAGATTTGACCGACCATCACGGCGAGCACCAGCATGCCTTCAATCCCCGCATATACGAGAATGTGATTCACCCAACGCATGGCCTTGCCGGAAAAGACATCACGTTTTTCAACCAAGGTCAGCAATCTCCACAGCGGCACCAACGCGAACTCGAAGCAAGCGACAATCAGCACTGCGGCAACCGCATACAGCCAATGCATCGAGTCGGCGTCGGCATACTTGGAAGCAACGCCAGCGGATGCCGCAATCGCACTGAACTGCAGTCCGAGGCAGCATATTGCAATTATCACAATCAGCACACGCAATACGCCAATCACCATGGAACGTTTCGCTGCGGAATTCGGCATGATATCCGTCTCCTTCAATCCAATAAACCTGAATATCGATAATAATCTATCGATATTCGATATGCAAATCTTGTGAAAGTATGTTAGTCGATATTTTTCTATCGTTTTTCGATATGTACGATGACGTCCAACATATCTCAGAAAGGAATCATTATCATGCCGGAACCAGCCAACACTTCCCCATCGCAGACTTCGCAATCCCAACAATCATCGCCATTACCAGAAGCACAAGAAACCCAAGAAACACCAAAAACACAAGGGAACCAGCCAACACATGAACCATCCGCGCATCAGGAGGAACAACCTTTGGCGAAACCCAAAATCACGCGGGAAGAAATAGCGCAACGCCCCCTCAACAAACGCGCGGTCATCACCATTGGCGCTGCATTTCTCATCACTTTCGCATTCGACCGTCTGATCTGCAGCATACCTCCGACATGGCTTATCGGATATGAACTGCCGGTTTTCTGGATCATCTGTGCTCTTACCGTAACCGCGCTGCACTGGAAAACCGCACGAAAACAAGTTCTTGTTTGGCTTGTTTTGGGAAGCATTGTCGCCATTGGCGTGTGGAATACACTCGCTCAGTCGACCTGGTGCTATTCGAGAAATGACGAGTACGCGCTCACCACGCAATTCGTTCAACCGGCGTTGCTTATGCTGCACTGTCAGCTGGTCAACGGGCGTTACGATGTTCGCCGTCCACTTCAGGTTGCCTGGAATTGGCTTACCGGCTGGTTGCAGCAGCCGTTTATTCACATTCGCGATTTTGCGGAACCGTTTTCCGTCATATTCGCAAGATTTGCAGTCGCGTCGAAGCAACGTTCGAAAGTGCGCGAAATCGGCATTGCGCTACTGATTTCCACCCCATTACTTCTGACGATCGTACCATTGCTCATCGGAGCCGATCAAATAGTTCAATATGAAGTGCTGAACGTTTTCAGTGATTTCAACCCGATGACGATCACTCTGCACATCATGTTCATCGTGTTGCCGTGGCCTTTGCTGTTCTCACTGCTTATTGGACTCGACGATGAACCCACTTCCAGGCCTCCGGAGCAACGATTCTCCCTCAGCTCGGTAACTGCGTTCGTGGTATTGGCCGTGACTTTGACTGTGTACATGCTGTTTTGCATCGTACAGATCCGGTTCCTGTTCGCAGGATTGTTCACCGATGGTTCGATCGCACTGCCAGACGGATTGACCTATAGCGAATACGCACGCGGCGGATTCTTTCAACTGCTGGCAGTCACGGCCATTAATGTAACGCTATTTGGTTTGGCGATCGCACTCGCGCCACGTACGCGCATGCTCAACGCGGCACTGGTGGCATTGCTGGCGTTAACCGCCGTCATTCTAGCTTCGGCGGCGCTTCGGTTAGGACTGTACATCAACGCATACGGTTTGACTTGGCTGCGGTACCTTTCGGCGTCATTTATCGCCCTGCTTGCGATCGCGATTCTGCTATGCCTTATTCGCCTGAAAATACGACAACTGCCATTGGCTGCAACCATGACCGCACTGCTTATCGTATGGTACGTGGCGCTCGGCTTCAGCAACCCGAACCATATATGCGAAATCTACAATGCGGCTCATGGTATCGCAATGGCAATGGCGACAACACCGTATCAGTCGATGGTCTGACCAGCGCACTTTTTACGCAGGCTCTCGTGCATGATCACCATCAGCACCAGGAAAGCCAACATGTACAGAGGGAACCACAGCACACTGATATGCTGTGCGATCAAGCCGAATACCGGCGGCATGCACATCGAGCCGACGTATGCGCATGCCATTTGCATGCCGACGATCGCCTGCGATTTGTCTTCGCCGAAATATGCCGGCGTGGAATGAATGACGCACGGGTAGATCGGTGCGCAGCCAAGACCGACAATCATCAGTCCCATAATGGTGCCGATATTGCGAGGCAGCGGCAGCAACATGATGACGATACCGGTCAGCACCAGCGCCTGCCCCAGGCGAATCATGGCCGGATCATTAAACTTCATGGTCAGAAAACCACTCGCCAAGCGACCCACGGTGATGCCGATGCAGAACAGGCTGGCCCACATAGCCGCCGTGGTCTTATCGATGCCCTTGCCAAGCGCCATGTAGCTACTAGCCCACAGCATGGCCGTCTGCTCCAATGCGCAATAGCAGAAGAACATCACCAGGATTTCTTTGGCGCCACGAATGGCGAGCACACCTCGCACACCAAGCGGTTTGCGAGTTTCATCATTGGCCGTTCCGTCGGATTCGCCGGAAACTTCGCCCGTCTTTACCTCGGAACGCTTCTTCCACAGTGGCAGACTGAAAATAAGAATGGCGGTGAGCACAACCTGCAGTATGGAGATATAACGGTAGCCCCACGACCATCCTTGGCCGGCGCCCAAGGCGAATCCCATGATGTATGGGCCAGTCAACGCGCCAATGCCCCACATGGCGTGAAGCCAGCTCATGTGACGGCTCTCGTAGTGGATCGCCACATAGTTGTTGAGGGCCGCGTCAACGCCGCCCGCACCCAAGCCGTACGGAATGGCAAGCAGAATCAGCACCCAATAGTTAGGAGCAACGGAAAAGCCGAACAATGCCAACGCCGTCAACGCCACGGAAACCGCAGTGACCTTGCCCGCACCAAAACGCAAGGTCATACGATCGGAAAGCAACGCGGAAACAATGGTGCCAGCGGAAATCGTCATGGAAATGCCGCCAGCCCACGAAATGGGAGCACCCAAATCGACACTCATCGTCGGCCATGCGGCACCCAGTACCGCATCCGGCAAGCCAAGGCTGATGAACGCCACATAAATCACCGCAAGCAAAAGATTAACCACGCCCTACTCCTTCTTGATCGGTAGCCGCAGAAGACAATATCCGCCATTATATGTAAGCACATATAGCTACCAATCGGTAACTACTTGATTGCACTATCTACCGTAGAATCTTCAATCTTTACCACACGGAATCACATACCATCTTCACTAAAAAATACCCTCCGAAACGTCTTGACGTAGCGGAAGGCGAGCTGACGACAACCTCGATCAGGTATCGATCTTCGAACGGTCGAAATCGTCGGCATTCTCAACGATGAACGCTTTACGCGGCGGCACGTCATCGCCCATCAGCAGACTGAAAATCTGACTGGCCTGTTCGGCGTCTTCCATACGGATACGACGCAGCATACGTGTGCGTGGATCCATAGTGGTGTCGGCCAGCTGGTCGGCGTCCATTTCACCCAGACCCTTATAGCGCTGAATGTCCTCGTTATAGCTGATGTGCTTCTTATCAAGATCAGCCAATTTGCCGGCCAGCTCATCGTCGGAATACGTGTAGATATACTCCCCCTTGTGAGCTCCGGTCAAGGCGATGCGGTGCAGCGGAGGCACGGCCGCATACACGTGACCGTACTCGATGAGCGGCCGCATGTAACGGTAGAACAAGGTGAGCAGCAGAATGCGGATGTGCGCGCCATCGACATCTGCATCGGTCATCATAATGACCTTGTTGTAACGTGCTTGCTCGATGTCGAAGCTCGCTCCGGAGCCAGCGCCGACCACCTGAATGATCGCCGCGCATTCCTTGTTCGACAGCATCTGCGACAACGACGCCTTCTGCACGTTGAGAATTTTACCTCGAATCGGCAGCAACGCCTGGAAACCGGAATTACGCGCGGCTTTGGCGGTGCCAAGTGCGGAATCGCCCTCCACGATGAACAGTTCGGCCACATCGTCATTGCCTGGCTGGCAATCAGACAGTTTCGGTGGCATGGATGCCGATTCGAGCGCGTTCTTGCGTCGCGTCACCTCTTTGGTCTTACGTGCTTGGATGCGGGCGTGCATTTCGCCGACGATCTTTTCAAGCACGCGGCCGGACTGTTCCTTATAGCCACGTTTGGAGCCGGTGATCATCTCGCCGAACTGCCTGTCGGTCATTTTGCTGACGATCGGCTTGACCTGCGCGGTGCCGAGCACATCCTTGGTCTGACCTTGGAACTGTGGTTCGGCGATACGCACAGTGACGACGGCAACCAGACCTGCCAGAATATCGTCACGTTCGACTTTCATGTTGGAATCTTTGAGATTCACTTTGAGCTTACGTGCATTGTCTTCGATGGCTTTGCGAATCTGCTTGGTCAGGCCCAACAGATAGCCATCCACATGGGTTCCACCGCCCGGGGTTTCCACCACATTGACGAAGCTGCGCATGGTGGTGTCGTATCCGTTGGTCCACCGCATGGCGATATCGACGGCACAATTTCTCGTAACCTTCTGCGCGTGCAGTTCACCGCCATCGCCAACGGCTTGGGTTTCCTCAACATAGGTGTCTTCGCCAGTGATACGCCAAATAGCGGAAACCGCTTCGCCTTTGGACAGGTAATCCACGAAATCCTTCACACCGCCGGTATGGCAGAATTCCTCGATACGGGAGTGGGTATACTTCGATCCCTGAGGTTGTGCCGCAACATCGGCTTCCTCGTGCCCGGCAGCGTCATGTTCAGATTCATCGCTTTCGGCAATTTCCTGCGGTTCATCACCTGCAGCATTTGCAATATCGTCGACTTCCAGCATTTCGTCGACTGATTCATCGCCGGTTTCCGGAATATTCTCATCGATAACAGTGATTTTCAAACCCGGCACCAGGAAGCTGGTCTGCCTGACGCGATCAATCAGCTGCTCGTAGCTGAATTCCGCGGTGTCGTTGAAAATCTCCGGATCAGCCCAATAACGAATGCGAGTTCCCGTGGTCTTCGGACTGACCTTGCCAATGATTTCAAGCTCAGTCGGACGGTTTTTACGCGTGCGTTTGAATGGCGCATCCGGAGATGGGTGCTCCGGATCAGCATCGGTATACACACCAGGATGACCCTGATGGAATGACATATGATGCGTCTTGCCGTCACGATCCACTTCCACGTCAAGACGGGAGCTCAACGCGTTCACCACTGACGAGCCCACGCCATGCAAACCGCCCGAGGCTCCGTACGAAGAGTTACCGAATTTCGCGCCGGCATGCAATTTGGTCAACACCACTTCCACACCGGTAAGTTTGGTTTTCGGCTCGATGTCAACAGGGATACCGCGGCCGTTATCGGCCACTTCCACGGAACCGTCGCTGTGCAACGTCACAACGATATGATTGCAGACTCCCGCAAGAGCCTCATCGACGGAATTATCGATGATCTCCCACAGGCAGTGCATCAGACCTTGGCTATCGGTGGTGCCGATATACATGCCCGGGCGCTTGCGCACCGCGTCAAGACCTTCAAGCACGGTAAGACTACCTGCGCCGTAATTGTCCTTGTCTTTCGCCATTTTCCTCATTCTGACTTGCAGTTTTGCTTCGGTTTTCATCCATAAGAACGTCTTGTAGACGTAAGAAGTCGAGAAATTCGATATTCTTACCGAATTTCTCGACTTCATTCACCTCTTGTTTCAATCACTGATCAAGGAAGTCACGCAGCGTCTGCGAGCGAGACGGGTGACGCAACTTCGACATGGTCTTCGACTCGATCTGGCGAATACGCTCACGGGTAACGCCATACACGCGGCCAATGTCGTCGAGCGTCTTGGGCTGGCCATCTTCCAAGCCATAACGCATCTTGATCACGCCAGCCTCACGCGGAGACAACGTTTCAAGCACCTGCCTGAACTGCTCCTGCAACAGCGAGAAGGCAACCGCGTCGGACGGCGCGATGGCGTCGGTGTCTTCGATCAAATCGCCGAACTCGGAATCGCCATCCTCACCCAACGGCGTATGCAAGGAAATCGGCTCACGGCCGTACTTCTGCACTTCCTGCACCTTCTCGACAGGCATGTCGAGCTCGCGTGCAAGCTCATCCGGCGTGGGTTCGCGGCCAAGATCCTGCAGCATCTGACGCTGCACACGAGACAGCTTGTTGATCACTTCGACCATGTGCACCGGCACGCGAATGGTACGCGCCTGGTCAGCCATGGCTCGGGTGATGGCCTGACGAATCCACCACGTGGCATAGGTGGAGAACTTAAAGCCCTTCTTCCAGTCGAACTTCTCGACGGCGCGAATCAAACCGAGGTTGCCTTCCTGAATCAAATCCAAGAACAGCATGCCACGGCCGGTGTAACGCTTAGCCAACGAAACCACAAGTCGCAGATTGGCTTCCAGCAGGTGGTCCTTGGCACGCCTGCCATCGTTCGCAGCCCACTTGAGCTCACGCTTGCGCTTGAAGTCCATCTGGTCGGATTCGGTGTCCAGCAGGTGCTGGGCATACAGACCTGCTTCGATACGCTCGGACAGATCGACTTCCTGTTCCGCATTCAGCAGGCTCACACGACCGATCTGCTTCAGGTAATCCTTGACCGGATCAGCAGTCGCACCCGCCGCAATCACACGACGCTTCGGATTGCCGGATGGGGTCAGATTCTCATCATCATCGTCATCACGCACCACGAAAGCGCCCTTTTCCTTAGGCTCTTCCGGCTTTTTGCGTTCTTCCTCATCCTCGTCGTCATCATCTTCAGGTTCGGATTCCTCGTCGTCGTCGAGGTCATCCTCGTCATCCGAATCGACGTCATCGAGATCGGCGTCGAAATCGTCAAGATCGGCGTCGTCTACCTGAGCGTCCTCATCGTCAAGTGCATCATCCTCGAGCGGCTCCTCCTTCTTGGCAGGGGCGCTCTTCTTCGCGGTAGTCTTGCGAGGGGTCTTCGTTGCGGTGGTTTTCTTCGCCGCACTCTTCTTCGTGGAGGCCTTGCGCGTGGCGGCTTTCTTCGTGGAGGTGGTCTTTTCGGTCAGATCAGCCTGTTCCATGCTTGCCGTCGTTTCCTTGGTGGCCAAACTTATCCTCCTATTGATCCTGCCTCGAAGCGTATACCACATGGACCCACTTCTGGCAAGGGCAAATCGTCAACTATGTGAGTAAACCATCTTGCAAGGACGATTATTCCCGCATAATGAGGCCTTCACGCGCAAGTCACGCCACTTTACGGCGTGTTGCCTTATGTTTCCGACGTCCAGGCAGGACCAATACGTCGTTCAACCGCCGAGCATACAATCGCCGCCAGCGAACATTGATCATCTATCGCGAGCGCGCTGATGGCTGATGCCATGGCTCCTTCCTGGCCCATCCACCACATGATGTAGCTGATCACGGCGAACGGCTGCGCCCGATATGTCTTCGGAATCATATCGATAATGTCGAACAGCATGTTGATTGCCTGATCGCAACGTTTCATATCGGGTCTGGCTAGGGGATCACGGAATGAATCGCTGAGCAGCTGTTCCAGACGCTGCGCATTACGAGACAGCTTGGGTCTTTCGGCGAAACTCATGAGAAAGTCTCGGTCGGCGTATCGTTCGTCAACGATGGCGGAAATGAGAAATACGTCACGAATGGACAGCATCCGATTGATGCCCACCGTAGTCCGCATGATCATATTCCGGTCAAGACCGCATTCGGCATGGAATTCGCCTTCCGAATGGGAAACGCTCTCGTCCGATGCCTGCGCAAGCGCGTCCATCCATATGAAAAGCGGTTCACGAATGAACGAACGCACTGTTTCGCCCACGCCGTCTGATCTGCAATCCCTTTCGAATCGGCTGATGGCTTCTTCCATTTCAGTCCCGGTGATGCGTCCGGTTTTGTTGGTTGTCATTATTCTGCCCTCCTTGGCATGGTCTATCGGCTTCCTCGCTCGCCGCTTATATGGCACTATGCCCGATGAGCCGATGCGATGCCGCTTTTTTCGAGGCCTGTGGTCGGAGGATGGCTTCTTCGGCGTTTCGCAAAATGATTTCGGTACCGCAACTATTGCAATCATTGAGATTTGGTCTTGTCGAATGCCTGTGGATAACTGTTGGTATGACTAGCTCCTCCGATTTGGAACAGATTGAATCACGCATTGTTTCGTTGGTGAAGGATTTCGCATTCCTTCATGCGGACGATTCGGTTGCCTCCTCTTGCAGGCCTATTGCCGACATGGTCGCCAAGCAGGCGGTCACGTCAAGTGAGGGTGGCAAGCGGCTTCGCGCCTTGCTGACGTTGGATTCGTTCCGCGCATTCGCTTCGGAGGATGTGCGAGAACGTGATTTCGACGCGCTTCTCGATTTAGCGTGCGCGGTGGAAGTGTTCCAGACCGGTGCGCTGGTGCATGATGACATCATCGATGATTCCGATCTGCGCCGTGGCAAGCCGTCTGCGCATCGCGCATTCTCCACTGGTACGCATAGCGAGGCCATCGGCCATGGCTTGGGCATCATGCTCGGCGACATGTTGGCCACGGCAAGCGTGGACATCGCGGACAAGGCAGCTTCCAAGCTCACTCATGGTTCCGATGTGGTCGCGGCATTGCTCAACATGCACCGCGAGGTCGAAGTCGGTCAAGTACTTGATTTGGCCGTAGAGCTCAATCCGTTGGACGATCCAGACGAACTGGTGGAAGCTTCATTGAACGTATTCCGCTGGAAAACCGCCAGCTACACCACCATTGCCCCACTGGAATTCGGCATGCTTGCCGCGGGTATAGGCAAAGACGATGCGAGGAAGCAGGCATTGGCAGTCGGCTTGCCTCTTGGATTGGCCTTCCAGCTTGCAGACGATCTTCTGGATGTTGTCGGTTCGAGCAGCAATACGGGCAAGCCCGTTGGAGGAGATATCCGCGAAGGCAAGCGCACGGTGCTTCTAGCCGACGCCATCAACGCGGCGAACGACACGCAGCGGCGAGAGCTCATCGACATGTGGGAGGCCGATTCGCGTTCCGAAACTCAAGTAAAACGCGCCATTGAACTATTTGAGCAAACAGGAGCCATCGAACGTTCCCGCGGTAGAATCGCGGATTTGTGGAATAAATCGAAAACAGCTATCGAAACATTGAGCCTTTCCGAATACCACGAGTCACTGCTCATCGAGGCCTGCTCACGTTTCGTGCCAAGTATTCACGTCCAAACACGCGCGTGACACGCGACCTGCGTGTTTTCCAACCAACATCCGGACAGGACGCGCGTTCGTTGCACAATCCGCAAACCTCTGCTTGTAGACTACAAGTGGGAACACGTTCGAACGTGAGTTGTTTTGAAGAAGGAACCGTAGCGATCAACCATGAGTGAAGCTCCACACGCCCCTGAAGGTCAGGTCATCGAGGGCCGGTATCGGGTCGTCAGCAGAATCGCCGATGGCGGCATGGCCACGGTGTACCAAGCGGTAGACGAACGTCTGGAGCGCACGGTCGCCATCAAAATCATGCATACCCAGCTGGCGCAGGGACCGCACCGGGACCAGTTCGTGGAACGATTCCATCGTGAAGCCCGTTCGGCCGCGGCCATTGCCAATCCGCATATCGTGCAGGTGTATGACACCGGCGAATTCGACGGTCTCGATTATCTCGTCATGGAGTATGTTCACGGCGTGAACCTGCGTTACGAAATGAACCAGCAGGGTACGTTCAGCGTTCGAGAGACGTTACGCATTATTGGCGAGACATTGGATGGCCTCGCTTCCGCACATCGTGCGGGCGTGGTGCATCGCGACATCAAGCCGGAAAACATTTTGCTTAACGACCGTGGCCATGTGCAGATCACCGATTTCGGCTTGGCTAAAACGGTATCGCAGGCCACACTCTCCTCCACCGGCATACTGCTGGGAACAGCAGCATATCTAGCACCGGAAATGATCGAGAAGAATCAAGCCACACCTCAGGGGGATTTGTATTCCGTGGGCATCATGGCTTGGGAGATGCTCGCCGGCAACGTGCCATTCACTTCAGATAATCCAGTAACACTGGTATTCAAGCATGTTCACGAGGATGTGCCAAGCATTGCCACCGCTTGCAAAGGCATCAATGAAGGCGTGGCCGCATTCCTTGCCCATCTCACGGCTCGCGCGGTCGAGGCTCGTCCAGCAGACGCATCCGTTGCGTTAACCGAGCTGCAGCGTCTGCAATCGACGCTTGCGGTCAGCGATTGGCAGTATCGTCTTCCCCCGGTAGACGTCAGCGCTTCCGACAGTGCCGCGCCCGCAGATAACGGTGCGCCAACCAATGTCGGCAATCCTGTTCCTCCCGCTCCCCCGGCACCGCCGACGCAGCAATTCGATGATCGCACACGCAAGCTGGACAGGGTCAAGACGAACGCAACAACCGTCATGCCGGTGCAGCAACAGAACATCGATCCAGAAGCGACGACACGTTTCTCGCTGCCGGCAGACGGCATCGTCAATAGCCTTGACAATGCCGTCGACAGCGCTGCATCGCAATCCCCATCGCGCAAAGCGACGAATCCGGCAATACTCCAAACAGCAAATCCGCGAAAAAGCGTCGCACACCGCTCATCGTCGCAGGCGTGGTGGCGCTGCTGCTTGCATGTGGCGCCGGCGGTTGGGCATGGTGGTACTATCAGGGCCCCGGCAGCTATTGGACCATGCCCCAGCCGGATGGTATGACATGCGACGCGTCCGCAGCATGCCCCATCACCAATGTGAAGTGGAGCGACTACGAGAGTCTGCTCAAAATTTCCGATATCGAATATGAGGTGTCGGAAGAGTATAGCGATTCCGTGGAGGAAGGCAATATCATCTCCACCGACCCGGCGAATGTCGGCGATCGCGGCAGCAAGCGTCGTAGCCAGAAAGTCAAGGTCGTGGTCTCCAAGGGAGTCCGGCAGGCGACGGTTCCCGCCGATATTCTCGACGCGACCAGCGCATCCGGCAAGGATCCAATCAACGCGCTGAAGAAGGCTGGATTCGATAATGTCGAGCAGACCGCGGCTTCTGATGACACGTATTCCATTGACGTGCCTCAAGGGGCGTTGCTGTCGTTAAGTGTGGATCCCGGCGCCACATTGCCGCATAATACGACGATCACCGTCACGGTGTCGCAGGGGCCAAAGCCAGTCACTATGCCCGATATCGTCGGCAAGACGAAGGACGAGGCACAGCAGGCGCTGGATGATCTTAGACTCACCACCAATTGGACGGAATCCTTCGACGACAAGATTCCACAGGGGCAGGTGATTTCCGCTTCCGTCAACAACGGTGATACGTTGCATTGGGGAGACAGCGTCGACGTGGTGGTTTCCAAAGGACCGGAAACCATAACCCTGCCGAATTATGTGGGGCAGAAAGCCTCTGACGCCAAAGCCGCATTGGAAAAACTCGGATTCACGGTCAAGGTAAGTTCGCAGCTCACGTTGGATTCCAATCAAGACAAGAAGGTCGCTTCGCAGGATCCGGTAGGTGGCACCGAAGTGCGTCTTCGCGACGAGAACGGCATACCAACCACCATCACATTGAAGATGTATTCCTCACTGTTCTAAAAGTGCATTACCTGCTTTGCCAAACATCATGGTATAGGCATAAGGAAAGCCCCGGCTCGTGTAGTGTGAACTGCGCCCCGTTTGTTGGACATTGTTAATTAGGATACAACCCTAGACCGCGAGGGACATGCTCCGGAACTCCTCCGGAGTGTGTCCCTCGAGTCGTATCTGGCGCCGTCTGGTGTTCCAATGGATGATGTAGGCGTCCAGTTCGCGTTTGAACTGTTCGTACGAGTCGAACTCCCGGCCTCGGTAGAACTCGTCCTTCAAGTGGCCGAAGACCTGCTCGGTGGCGGCGTTGTCCAGGCAGTTGCCCTTGCGGCTCATGGACTGGCGGATGCCGAGGCGTTCGAGCTCGTCCCTCCACCATTGGTGCTGGTACTGCCATCCCATGTCCGAGTGCAGGATCGGCTCCGCGCCGGCGGGCAGGCGCTCCGCGAGCATGGCGAGCAGGCGCCTCTGCTGCCCGAGGTCCGGACTGCGGCTCACGTCCCAGGCGACGATCTCCTTGCTGGCCATGTCGTACACGGGCGCGAGGTACGCCTTGCCGCCCGCGACCTTGAACTCGGTGACGTCGGTCCCGAGCTTGGAGAACGGACGGGCCGCGTCGAAGTCGCGTTTGAGCAGGTTATGCACGTGATCGCCCGTCTCGCCCCTGTACGAGCTGTACCTCCTCCACGGGTTCCTGGAGCGGATGGCGCATCTCAGTCCCATGCGCCGCATGACCCCGAGCACGGTTTTGGCGGATATGCGCGTGCCGAACTCGTGGACCAGGCACATGCGCACCTGCCGGTGGCCGCACCCGTTCGGGGTGCGCTCCCATATCTCCCGTACCATCGGCTCCACGTCCGGCCTGGACACGTGCGCCGGGCGCGACAGGTGATGGTAGTACGTGGATCGCGGCAGCCCGGCTATCTCGAGGAGGTGGTCGAGCCGGTGTCCCCGCCCTGCGAGCAGTCGGACGACGGCGCTTCTCTCGCGTCTCGTGACTTCTGCGCCCGCAGGGCCCGGAGTTTTTCCAGGTACGCGACCTTCGCCTTCAGATAGGCGACCTGTTCGGCGAGCTCCTGCTCGCGCGTGGGTTCGGGCTTCGGTTTGGATTTCGAGCCTCTGGGCCTGCCCTTGGGCTTCGGCCTGAGCGCCTCCGGGCCTCCCGCCCGGTACTCGCGGCACCAGCGTTCCAACGGCGCGATGCTCGCGATCGCGTACTTCGCCATGACCTCCGTCTTGGTCATGCCGTTCTCGACGTGGTCGCGCGCGGCTGCGACCTTCGTCTCCCAGTCGTAGCGTCTGCTGCCGTTGCCTCCCATGACCGCCTCCTCGCCGCCGGACCTGTACAGCCTGATCCAGTTTCTCGCGGTATACACCGGTATGGCAAGCCGTCTGGCGAGCGTGTTCCCGCCGGCTCCGGCCTTGATGAGTTCCAGCGCCTTGCGCCGGAACCCGTCGTCGTAACGTCTCCTTCGATCCTCACGCATACGAAAGAACCGCACCTCCGATCATCGAATCTGAATTTCTTCAGTCCAACAATCGGGGTGCGGTTCAAAAGCGAGACGGGCATCGCATTATCTCCATTTGAGATATTTGCAACATCTGCCGAATGTCTTACATCATTCCCCGCCCAACGGCAGCACCAAGGCGAACGTGCTTCCCTGCCCCGGGCTGCTCCACACCGACGCGGAACCATGGTGGGTCAACGCAACATGCTTGACAATCGCAAGTCCCAAGCCAATGCCGTCACCGGAATGCTCATTCTGATTGCTGCCGCGATAGAACCGTTCAAAAATACGGTTCTGTTCGCCGATGGCGATGCCGTTGCCTCGATCGAGAACACTGATTACCGCTTCCGTATGCTCCTCATTGGCTTTGGCGACGACATTCACCGTAGAACCGTCTTTTGAATACGTAATCGCGTTTTCAATCAATTTTGCGAGCGCCGCCTGAATCTGATCGGCTTCGCCATTGATGCATAGCGATTCGTCACCGCCGGTCTCGATGGTGATGCCGCGTTGCGCAGCCATATCGAGATGCGCCTGCACCACGGCTTGTACCTGTTCCATCACGTTGATGCGATTGTCGGCGGTCGGCAGGATTGGCTCCTGCGCTTTGATCAGCAGCAGCAGATCGGAAATCATATGCTCAAGACGGGAACAGGATTGACGCAGCTGCGTGGCGTTGCGTTCGACGTCCTGTTGGCTGGCACCGCCCCGTTCCACAATGTCCGCCAGCTGTTCCAATGATTGCGTCGGCTCAAGCAATTGTTCGGAAACGTTGGTGATGAACGAATCGCGCACCTGCGAGAATCGTACGCTTTCGCTCACATCGCTGATGAGCACAACCATGAGATTCTCATTGAGTTTGCCGACAATGATTTTCAGCCAGTTGGGTCGGGAAACGGTTGCGCCGGAAGTATTGGGGTTTGACTGCCCTATCAGTGCCTGGCGCGCGATTTCACGTGTGGTTGGTTTGCCTGCCTTCGGCACTTGCGGGGCGACATATTGGGTGGTGGTGGTCAAATCAAATTGTTTGTTGCCGCCACAGGAACGCACCTCATGCACTGCGCGAAGCACGGTCTCTTCCGCGATGGCATCATCGCGCACCACGCCAAGCGCATACGCCGACGGGTGCGCGCGAATCACTTCGTCATGCTCGTCAACTACGACGGATGCCAACGGCAGCATGGAAAGCAACGCGTTGGTGGCATCATCCAATGTGTCGTCATCGGCATCATGCTCATCATCGTCGTTGCGGTGCGTCAGCGAACGCCACCACGAACCCAAAGATTCAACCATGGTTTCATTGTTGCACACTCTTGAGGCTCCCCAACTCGCGACACCACCGCTCGTTCGTGAACACAAGGTGAACGCGTTGGTGAACTTTGACGGAACAACACGAGCAGTGGTTACGAATATGGCGTTTGTCTAATAGACTTGTGAGAGGTTATATCGAACCCAGATATATATGAAGCATTGAAAGGCAAGTCACATGCGCGTTATTTTCAACGAGGAGCTCAAGGCTGTTGCCGATGATCTCGACCACATGGTCAAAGGCGTGCGCAAGGCGATCAACGGTGCCGGCGACGCGCTGCTGAACCAGAATCTTGAAGCCGCCCAGGCCGTTATCGACGGCGACATCGAAATCGATGCCCTCGAAGCCAGCGTTGTCGACCAGTGCGTGAAGCTGCTGGCCAAGCAGAACCCGGTTGCCACCGATCTGCGCGTGGTTGTTTCCACCATGCGTTTGGCCACCACCTTCGAACGTATGGGCGATCTGGCCCGTCACATCGCCGAAGCCGCCCGCCGCACCTACCCGGCTTCCCCGCTGCCGGCCGAAGCCCAACCGCTGTTCGCCGAAATGCAGGCGTTCCTGAACGACGTCGCCGACCAGACCGTGGCCATGCTGTCTGACCGCGACACCAAGACCGCCGAACAGATCATCATCAACGACGACAAGCTCGACGAACTGCACAAGAAGACCTTTGAACTGGCTCAGTCCGCGGATTGGTCCGGCACCAACCAGCAGCTCATCGACGTGGTGCTGATCGGCCGCTTCATGGAGCGTCTTGGCGATCACGCCGTGTCCGCGGCTCGCCGCGTGGTGTACATCGTCTCCGGTTTCGACCCGTCCAAGGAGCCGACCCGCGACGAAGACACCGACATCGCCTGATTTTTTTCTTGCGATCTTCTTTTTCATCTTCTTTTTGAGAAGGCGGCTTCCGTTCCCCACTGAAGCCGCCTTCTTGTTTTGTTTTTGCAATTGTTCAGCACGAATCGTCAAGCACTATCTCCCGCATTATTTCACTTTCGTCAAGCCGTAAGAAAAATTAAACAATCTGTCTATTTTTTGCCCATATACTTTTACGCAATGTCGCGGCACAATATGTGCAGTGACATCCAAAGGAGGCAGTCATGTATTATTCCAACGGCAATTACGAAGCATTCGCCCGACCGAAGAAGCCCGAAGGCGTGGACAGCAAGAACGCGTACATCATCGGCACCGGCTTGGCCGCGCTCACCGCAGCCTGTTACCTGGTGCGAGATGCGCAAATGCCGGGCAACCACATTCACGTATTCGAAAAGGACGCGGTTCCGGGAGGTGCCTGCGATGGCGCAAATATTCCCGGCGTTGGCTATGTGATGCGCGGCGGCCGTGAAATGGACAACCATTTCGAAGTGATGTGGGACATGTTCCGTTCCATTCCATCCATTGAAACGGAAGGCGTTTCCGTACTTGACGAGTATTACTGGCTGAACAAGGAAGATCCCAACTTCTCGCTCTGCCGCTCCACGAAAGCCCGCGGCGTTGACGCAGGCACGAACGGCAAATTCAATCTGTCGGACAAAGCCTCGATGGAGATCATGCAATTGTTCTTCACGCCGAATGAGGAACTGTACGGCAAGAAAATTTCTGATTATTTCGACGATGAGGTTTTCAATTCGAATTTCTGGATGTACTGGCGCACTATGTTCGCCTTTGAAAATTGGCATAGTGCGTTGGAAATGAAGCTGTATATCCGTCGATATATTCATCATATTGGCGGATTGCCGGACTTCAGTGCGTTGCGTTTCACCCGTTACAACCAGTATGAGTCGATGATTCTGCCGATGATCAAGTATTTGGAAGGATTCGGCGTGCAGTTCCACTACAACGCGAAAGTGGAGAATGTCGATTTCAAGATTGGCGGAGGCATGGGACCGGTACGTTCGCATACCGGCACCGGTCAAGACACGATTTTGAAGAAGCAGGCTGAATCCGGCGTGTTCGTACGCAATCCGTACAGTTCGCCAACCAAGAAAATGGCTACGCGCATCGACCTGACCGAAGCGGATGGCACCGCGCGAAGCATTGATTTGGGCGAAAACGACTTGGTGTTCATCACCAATGGTGGCTGCGTGGAGAATTCGACCATGGGCTCGCAAACCGAAGCGGCCGCATGGGCTCCGGAGATCAAGCCCGGCGGCGGCTGGGACATGTGGCGTCGCATTGCCAAGCAAGACCCGAGTTTCGGTCACCCGGACGTGTTCTGCGGCGATCCGGAGCATTCGAAGTGGATGAGCGCCACCGTGACCACGCTTGACATGGAGATTCCGCCGTATATTCAGAAGATCTGCAAGCGTGACCCGTTCTCCGGCCATGTGGTGACAGGCGGCATCGTCACCGTGGAGGATTCCAACTGGCTGATGAGCTGGACTTTGAACCGTCAACAGCAGTTCCGCGACCAGCCGAAGGATCAGCTGTGCGTATGGGTGTACGGTCTGTTCCCCGACAAGCCCGGCAACTATGTGAAGAAGCCGATGCGGGAGTGCACGGGTGAGGAGATCTGCGAGGAATGGCTCTACCATATGGGCGTGCCGACCGACAAGATCAAGGATCTCGCCAGGAACCATGCGAACACCGTGCCGGTGATGATGCCATACATCGACGCGTTCTTCATGCCTCGTTCCGCCGGCGACCGCCCTGATGTGGTGCCTGATGGTGCCGTGAATTTCGCTTTCCTCGGCCAGTTCGCCGAAACCCCGCGCGACACGATCTTCACCACCGAGTATTCGATGCGCACCGGCATGGAAGCGGTGTACACCTTGTGCGATGTGGACCGTGGCGTGCCGGAAGTGTGGGGTTCGGTCTACGACGTACGCAACCTGCTCAACGCCACGGTGATGCTGCGTGACGGCAAGCCGATTACCGACATGAAACTCAACCCCATTGAAAAGACCGTGTTGAAGCAGATTCTGAAGAAGCTCGATTCCACCGATATTCCGATGTTACTTAAGGAATACGGCGTGATCTGAGCCGATTGCGATTGACGTCCGTCTGCCGCACATCTCATGTTCCGTATTTCGTCCGGCAGACGGACGTAATAACCCAACAAAGATACCGGACGCAAAAAGGTGGAAACCCACGTACTGTGGATTTCCACCTTTTCATATACGTTCCGTACGATTGAACGCGATTACCTGCGTATCAATCGCAACAAACTCACTTCTGGCCCTGGGCGGCGACGGCAGCGGCACCAGCAGCGGCGGCTTCCGGATCCAGGTACTCGCCACGCGGCTTGATCGGCTTGAAGTTCTCGTCCAGCTCGTACAGCAGCGGCATTGCGGTCGGAATGTTGACCTTGGCGATCTCCTCTTCGGAGAGGTTGTCAAGCATCTTCACGATGGCGCGCAGGGAGTTGCCGTGAGCGGCGATCAGAACGGTCTTGCCAGCCTTCAGCTCCGGCTCGATGTCGGACTTGAAGTACGGCTCAACGCGCTTGACCACATCGGCCAGGCATTCGGCTTCCGGAACCGGATCGCCGGTGTAGCGCGGATCATTGTTCTGCGCATACTCGTCGTTCGGATCGATCTCCGGCGGCGGAGTGGCGTAGGAACGGCGCCACAGCATGAACTTCTCGTCACCGTACTCCTGACGGATCTCGGTCTTGTTCTTGCCCTGCAGAGCGCCGTAGTGACGCTCGTTCAGACGCCAGCTGCGCTTGACCGGAATCCACAGACGATCTGCCTCATCCAGAGCCACGTTGGCGGTGTTGATGGCACGACGCAGCATCGAGGTGAAAACGATATCCGGAAGGACGTTCTTCTCCTTGAGCAGGCGGCCGCCGTTCTTGGCTTCCTCGACACCCTGCTCGGTCAGCGGGACGTCGACCCAGCCGGTGAACTGATTGGTTTTATTCCATGCGCTCTGTCCGTGACGGAGCAGTACTAGTTTGTAAGTCATACCTGCCAGTCTACCGCCTAGCACGCCCAACACAACCGTCGATGACGATTATTTGGTTACGTTCATGCAACAATTTTCATTCTGTTGCATGCCGTTTGCATCATCAGGCAATCGCCGGTGCTCAATGACGAAATCGTAAATGCAGGATGCAGCTACGCCATGAAACCGGCCTGACAGGCATTGAGCACGAACGCGCCGGCTGCGACCAACGAGGTCATCGAGCACAATGGCAACGCCCGACGCCACTGGTCATGCCGGACGGCCGCGACGGCACGAGTAGCAATCGCCACACACCCTGCGATGGATACGAACGCCGCAAGGCTCATCCAATCGGCGTTTCCCCACGACCAGTCACCGCATATGCCATATTCCGTGCATGAACGGTCGCGATCCACCTCCGCAGGCAGCTTTATGAGCAGATCCAGAAGTTTGGCATACACCGATAATGGCATGGCGAAAACCACCGTCAGACCAGCAGCCCATCCCAGCGCACGCATGCACCAGCATTTGCCCTTCCCACTGCCGATGCGCACCATCAGCGTGCGCTTGCCGTGCGCGGCGTCATCTTCGAGATCGCGCAGGTTATTCACCATCATGACGCTGACGGACAGCAGGCCGCAGATCACCGAACCGGCCACCCCCGTCACGGTGATCGACCCGCTTAGCGCATACTGCGTGCCGAGGGCTGGAACCAACCCGAAGAATACGAATGCCGCAAGTTCGCCCAGACCCCGATATCCGTAAGGATGCCGACCGTTGGTATATCCCCAGGCCGCCACCAGACAGGTTGCGCCAAGCGCTATCAGCCACCAGCGACCAGTTATGACGACAGCGACCAGTCCGGCGGCACAGGCGGCTAAAGCAGCGACCGCGGCAGCCAGCAACACGTGACTGGGATCCACTCCGGAAGCGACCAACCGCCGAGGTCCCGCGGCGTCACTGCCTCGTCGGGCGTCCGTGCCGCGTACACCATCGGCATAATCGTTGAGATAATTCACAGCAATCTGCAGACCGACCGCCACCACGGCGCACAACATCGCAACGACCGCAAACCACGGCCGAGAAAACGCACAATACCCCAGCACATCACCAGCATCATGCTCTTCCAGCAATCTTCCCGGAAAAGCTGGGCACGACCGCAGGCCACCCAAAGCCTCCCACCGCCAACTGGCGGCAACGCCGACCAGAACCGGGGCAAGACCCAGCGGCAGCGTTTGAGGGCGAGCGCCACGAATCCAAATCGTCATTCCCATGAACGCCATTCTAGAATCACACTCACGATTCGCCTTCCAGCCGCCTACCCGCATTCCAGATTCACAACCTGACCATACTCATTGATATTTCGTCTGTTTCCAGAAATCGATACAATACCGGAGAATGCCCCAGAACGTCACTCATGCGAAATATCATGAAACCCGTGGGATTTCTTTTTTGAAAACATGGAGAGCTTCAATCGCACCCTGCGATTCAGCATCCTCACGCCCATGTATTCTGCGGTAGGCAAGCTGGGTGGTACGAAAGGGATACGGGAAAAGGGCATTCGCGAACGAATGCCCCAAATCTGCGACCAGGTCACAACACTACAGGTCGCAGATTATTCTTGCCGTGCACTGACAAGAAGTCCGATACGGCGCAAAGCCTTCCGGCCTTACAGACCTGCCTGCTCTGCCACAAAATCACCGAGAGCCGGCATAACCATTTCGCGATGCTTCACATTGCCGAAACCATGGTCGCCATCCTCGATGACCTTGAGCTGCATATTTTCGCCATACACATCCTCGTACCGACGAATATAGTCAACAGGAATGAAATCCTTGGTGCCATGGATGGCAAGCACCTTACCGCGATATCCGCAAGCCATGCCGTAAGGATCGGTACGACCCGCATCCTCCACCATGGCCGGTCCCATGGCAACACCCATAAAGTCAAGATAGCCTTGCTCTTCGATGGCAGACAGAGGCTTACCCTGAATATGCCCACCGGCAATCTCATCAACATACGAAGTGGCCGTAGAACACAGAGCGATCGACTTGGGCTGCCCAGGCACCTTCGGTGCCAACAGCGTGCAAATCACCGCGCCAAGGCTCAGTCCAGCGAAATGCAGATTATCCGGATCGCAGCCGCTCATATGACGAGCCTGCTCCACTACCTGCAAGGCGTCTTCGACATCGCCACTAACGGTGGTATCGAAGAAAGTACCATCACTTTCGCCATGACCAGCACGATCGTAAGTAACGACCACGAGACCACGAGAAGCAAGTTCTCGCGCCATTTGCACGACAAATCCGGAAAAGTCGATGCGATTGCCCCCGAAGCCATGAAAAAGCACCGCCACCGGCGAATGTCCGTCTTCCGAAAAACCTTCCGGCAGATAACGGGTACCTCGTAACGTCAAAGAAGTACCGTCGGCACGTTCCACTGTGAAAACAGCAGGTTCCATAACACTCATGATGATTTCCTTATTGGTTTGTAAAACGAATGTTCCGGGCTTCGAACGGAAAAGGGAATTGGGATCAAACCGTTTCGAAGCCCGAAGCGCGATACGCAGGGTGCGTTTACTCAGCAACGACCTGATTACGGGCTGCGAGTTCCTCACGAATAGTGCCGATCTGATCATCGACCTTGTACAGCAGCATCAGCACAGTGCCGATAGCGCAGCAGGCGATCGGAATCCACACGAAGTTGATGTTGATGGCGTTCAGAGCTTGCGCCGTCTGCTCTTGATTAGGCACAAAACCGTTGATTTCCAGCACAAAACTGGAGAGCCAGCCGGCGATGCCCGCACCACAGGTAACACCGATGGCCGCGCAGGAAGTAATCAAGCCCTGGCTACGCACACCGGTCTTCCATTCGCCATAGTCAACCACATCGGCCAACATCACGAAGCCCATGCTTTGACCAGTCTGGAACAATGCCGAAACCGCCATGGATACGAAGATCAGCGGAATGGACATGATCTTGGCACCAACGTACAGACCAAGCAGACCAATAATGCCGAATCCGAAGAACATGATGGCGATATTGCGGTTCTTCATCTTCTTGGCGAAGAACGGAGCAAGAATCATACCGGCAATCATGCCAGCCGAATTGATGCCATTAGCCAAAGAGGAAAGAGTTTCGTTGCCGACGTTGTACTTGAAGAAGTACACGATGGACGAGGCCTTGGTTACCACACCAATGAACATGACAAGGTTGAGGGTGACAAGAATCCACCATGGCCCATTGTGCAGCATGGCCACGAAACTCTTGATGAACGGCGGCTCCTTCTCCTTAGGGGTAAACACACGTTCACGCGTATTGGCAAAAGTCAGCAGCAACAGACCCACGCAGATCACGCCATAGATGATCATGGTGACGGTAAAGCCCAACTGCTGATTGCCACCACCGATCAGGTTGACCAACGGCAGAGTAAGCATACCAGAGGCAATCACGCCGATCTGACCGCCGACATTACGGAAAGCATTTGCATTGACACGTTCCTGGGCGTTGGTGGTGAGGTTCGGCAGCAGCGCGGTGCACGGCGTGGTCACGGTGACCGCGAGGAAATTCATCATGATGTACGTTACGTACACATAAATCATCTTGATTACGCCGCCGAAGTTCGGCACCGAAAACGCCATGACACCTATGATGGCAAATGGCGCACCGAACCACAGGAACCATGGACGCACCTTGCCCCACTTGGTATGCGTTTTATCAATAAGCGCACCCACCACCGGACCTGCAACCGCGTCAAGCACACGCACCACCAGGAACAGCGTACCGACAGACAGCAGGCTAATGCCGGCCACGTCGGTGTAATAGAACATCATGTACGTGGTGACCACGTTGAACACCAGATTGTACGCGCAATCCGACGCTCCATAGCTGAGCTTCTCCTTAAGGGAGAGCTTAACGTTTGCGTTGTCCACAACAACTCCTTTGTCGAGAATCCCGAACAGCCCGTGCAATACGAGCCATCATGCCATTCGCAGCAACGCGATGACAATGCTTCTTATCCCTGACGGCCGATTCGCACCTGCGCTCATTGCGTATGCTGCATTTCCACCGTCTGATGTCAAAGTAGAGAAAATGAAATGCAAATTCTTGAGATGATAAGGAAATTTCTTTCTTGCAAATGTCAATATGCAGCAAACAAACAGCAATTATCATGCACTCCAACGCAATGATTACACTGCATAGCAATCATTAGAAGAAATTTCTCTACTATACTGCTATCATGACACTGTCTTCATCGCAAACCAATATGCGTACCGCCAGTCAACGACCGAAACTGTCACACATCGCCAAACTTGCGAACACCACGCCATCCACCGTCTCCAAAGTCATCAATGGACGTTCCGGAGTCTCCGACGAAACACGGCAACGCATTGAAGCGCTGCTCAAAGACATGGAATACAGCAAACCGCCAGTCAAACACGCGCTGTCCACAACCATCATGTTGGTGCTCGAATCCATGGACAACCCATGGGTGCTCGACATCATGCAAGGAGCCACCGACACCGCCGTCAAACGAAGCATGACCGTGACCATCTGCGCGAAAAACGCCTCCGATGGCATCCTCAACGACACCTACCGGCAAGCAATCCGTCGAGCCAGACCCAAAGCAGTGATTTTCGACAACGCCTACGTGCCAATGCGAGATCGAACGCTTTGCCAAGAACTTGGAGCTCGATATGCGGTAGTCGACCCATCCGGAACACCATGCAAAGATTGTATGGACGTGCGCATCGACAATTGGACAGGCGGATTCGAAATCGGCAGCCATCTTATTAACTTAGGACACCGCCAATTCGCGGCAATTACCGGCCCAATGTCCACCACCTGCTACCCCGCCAGATTGGCTGGATTTCGTGCGGCACTAGCACAGCATGACATCGTTCTCAACGACACTCAAGTGCGAGAAGGCGACTACTGGTCGGAAAATGCACGCTTGCACGCGCTTGATCTACTGCAACAAAAGAATCGTCCAACTGCAGTATTTGCCTGTAGCGATACGCAGGCATTCGGCATATATGACGCGGCACATCAGTTGGGACTGTCGATTCCCGAAGATCTGTCCGTCACCGGATTCGACGATATCAACAGCGCGAGGCATCTCGGACCGCCATTGACCACCATGCGGCAGCCACTGGCGGAAATGACCCGAGCAACACTTGCCACATTACTATCCAAACATCAGTCCGAAGACGCTCAGCGCACGCTATTGTTTCCACCAACGCTTGTCGTGCGCGGAAGCACAGGACCAGCGCCAGAAATTAGGGAATAAAACAGAATTGGGGATTAAAAGACGCGGGGCTGCCTGGTTGTACCCAAGCAGCCTCGCGTGAAGCCGATATTGAATTAAGACTTTGCCTTAATTCAGCGGCAATTTTTATAAGGATGGCTCCGGCTGGAGAACAGTCCACAGGACTGTTCTCTTTCCAGCCTCGCGTGAAGCCGATATTGAATTAAGGCTTTGCCTTAATTCAGCGGCTTCACTAGTGGGAAGGTGATGGTTTCGCGGATGGTGGCGCCGGTCAGGGCGATCAGCAGTCGGTCGATACCCATGCCCATGCCGCCTGCCGGAGGCATGCCCACGCCGAGGGCCTCGAGGAAGTCCTCATCAATATCGCAGGCTTCTTCGTCGCCCGCGAGCGCATCCTTGGCCTGAGCCACGAAACGTTCACGCTGCACAACCGGATCGTTCAATTCGGAGTAGCCGGTGGCCAGCTCGAAGCCGCGCACATACAGATCCCACTTTTCGACCACGCCTGGCTTGGAACGGTGGCCCTTGACCAGCGGGGAGGTTTCGACCGGGAAGTCACGCACGAAGGTCGGCTCGAACAGCTTGTCTTCGTAGAAGTGCTCCCACAGGTGTTCGACGAGCTTGCCGTGGTTCTCCACATCGTCGCGTTCCACACCGAGCTTGTCGGCAATGGCACCGAGATGTTCCACGGAAGTGCCCGGATTGTCCGGGCCGCCATTCGGCACGATTTCCTCGCCGAGCGCTTCGGAAAGGGAATCATACATGCTGATGGTCTTCCATTCGCCGCCGAAATCGTATTCGGAACCGTCCAGCAGGGTCACCTTGTGGGTGCCGAACACGTCCATGGCGGTGTCTTGCACGAGCTGCTTGACGAGCGCGCCGATGGTGTCGTAGTTGCCGTAAGCCTGATAGGCCTCAACCATGGTGAATTCCGGAGCATGGGTGGCGTCAACGCCTTCGTTACGGAAGTCACGGTTGATCTCGAACACGCGGTCGATGCCGCCGACCAAGCAACGCTTGAGGAACAGTTCCGGCGCGATACGCAGATACAGGTCAAGGTCGAACGCGTTCATGTGCGTGGTGAACGGACGGGCCGCAGCACCGCCGTGCACGGTCTGCAACATCGGGGTTTCAACCTCGAGGAAGTCATGATCGGCGAAGGTCTTGCGCAGGGAAGCAACAGCCTTGGAGCGGTTACGCACCATATTGCGCATCTTCTCGTCGGCGATCATGCCGATGTACGGCTTGCGGGTACGAGTGTCTTCGTTCAGGTCCTTGTGCAGGGCCGGCAGCGGCTGCAGAGCCTTGGCGGCAATAGCCCATTCGGTGGCGAACACGGACAGTTCGCCGGTCTTGGAGGCAATCACACGACCCTTGATGAACAGGTGATCACCCAAGTCAACCAGCTGCTTGAACTGCTTCAAGGAATCGGCGCCAATCTCCTTCTTGGAAATCATGCCCTGGATCTTGGTGCCGTCGCCAGCGGAAAGCTGCACGAAGCACAGGCCACCGGCGTTACGCAGGAAGAGCACGCGACCGGCGATGCCGACCACGTCTTCGGTTTCGTCTCCGGCTTCGAGCTTGCCGTCATACTTGGCGCGAACCTCTTCGATGGTGGCGGTGACGTCCAAGGTCACCGGGTACGGCTGAATGCCGTCCTTAAGCATCATGGCACGCTTGGCCACACGCATCTGCACCTGTTCCGGATGCGCCAGCGGGCCGAATTCCTTATTGCCCGGATCGACGGCCTCATCCAGGGTGGCGCCGTCATTGATCTTGGCGTAGATAGCCGCATCCTGCTGCAGCAGCATTTCGGCGCGCTCCACCGTAGTCATAGCGGGAACGGCAGCCTCTTCATTCTGATTTTCTTGCGATTCGATGGTCTCACTCATAAGCCCACAGTGTACCGAGAAGCCACTACACCACATGCGACACGCCGTATTTGCATTACCTAAGCAATCGTGTAATATTTCCAACTGTTGCAAAACGGGCTGTAGCGCAGCTTGGTAGCGCGCTTCGTTCGGGACGAAGAGGCCGCG
>OGZD01000948.1_pt1 | contig 26047 bp, 20 predicted proteins | sample 1576701 | NCBI WGS metagenome assembly OGZD01 (sample SAMEA3541487, study PRJEB24748) | human gut metagenome | biome: human gut; feature: human-associated habitat; material: faeces | place: China | collected 2012
AAAGAGGTAGAGTTTCATTATGAATAGAGAGTTTAGGCTCTCTATTTTTTTTACACATATTATGGTATAATATATGAGAGATAAAAGAAGAAGAGAGGTGTGGATATGAGACCAATAGCAATAGGAGTATCAGATTTTAGAAATATTATAGCAAACAATTGTTTTTATGTGGACAAAACAAAATTTATAGAAGAGCTAGTAAATGATATGACAGCTGTTCATCTGATAACAAGACCAAGAAGATTTGGAAAGACACTAAACCTATCTATGCTCAAATATTTCTATGATATAGAAGGAAATACTGAAAATAGAAAACTCTTTGATGGACTATATATATCTAACTCTCTAGCAATGTCAGAACAGGGGAAGTATCCAGTAATATTTTTATCATTTAAAGATGTAAAGGCTGATAGCAGTCTGGAGATGATGGAAAATATAGCAATACTTATGAAAAACCTATATGATAAATTTGAATATATTAGAGAGAAGTTAAATCAGAGCAACTTAATGGAGTTTGATGAGATTTGGTTAAAGAAAGACAATGCAAATTTAAGAGGTGCTCTTTTAAATCTATGTAGTTACTTAAAAGAGTATTACAATCAAGATGTAATCTTACTAATAGATGAGTATGACACACCAATGGTATCAGCTTATGAGCATGGATATTATGATGAGATAAAGATGTTTTTTACTACCCTATATGGAAGTGCCTTAAAGGAAAACCCAGCTTTGAAAAAAGCAGTACTTACAGGGATAATGAGGATATCTAAGGAAAATATCTTCTCTGGGCTAAATAATGTAAAGGTAAACTCAATATTAGAAGATGATTTTGCTGAGTATTTTGGAATAACAGAGAAAGAGGTGGAGAAATCTCTAATAGAGTATGGATTAGAAGAGAGATTACCAGAGGTACAGAAGTGGTATAATGGATATATCTTTGGTGGGGTGAGAGTCTATAATCCATTTAGTATAACAAATTTCTTAGATAGAAAAAAAATCATGCCATACTGGGTAAATACTTCAAGCAATACACTAATTAATAAGGTGTTAAAGGAAGCAAGTAGCTCAATATTTGAAGAGCTATCTAAATTATTTCAAAGAGAAACAATAAATAAAACAATAGATGTATATTCAAATTTTAATGAGCTAAAAAATACAGAGCAAATTTGGTATCTACTAACAAATGCTGGATATCTAACACCAGTAGAGGAGATAGATTTTGGAAAGTACAGTATAAGGATACCAAATGAAGAGGTGCACTATTTCTTTGAAAGAGATTTTATTCGTAATTTTTTAGGAAGCGTAGATAATTTCGATAGAACATTGAGCTATCTATTAGAGGGAGATTTTGATAACTTTACCTATGAATTAGAAAACATTATGTTAAATAGTGTAAGTTGTTTTGATTTTAATTCTAATTCAAAGGAGAGCCACTACCATGTATTTATCTTAGGAATGCTGTTAGGACTTAGAAGAAGATACTACATACACTCTAATAGAGAGGGTGGAAGAGGAAGGTATGACTTAGTAGTAGAGCCAATGGATAAGAGCAAAAATGGACTGGTGATAGAGTTTAAGGTGGCAAAAGAAAAAGAGGAGCTAGAGAAAGCAAGTGAGGAAGCCTTAGCTCAGATAGAGGAGAAAAGATATTATGAGGGGCTAAGAGATAGAGGAGTAGAGAAAATAATCTTAGTGGGAATATCTTTTTACCAGAGGGATTTTAAGTTACAAGGAAAGATTATAAAGGGAGTTGTTGCAATTTAAGAAATTAAAGTTATTATAAATAATTCAAGAATGACTTTCGTTCGAAGAATAAAGAGCAAGTAGGCTTATCTCACTAAAAACACAAAACTCGTTTCACTCAAACAGTTGTGTTTTTTAGTGTTCGATTTCGCTGACTTGCTCTACTTATTCTCCTCAATCTTCGTCATTCTTGAATTTTATTCTCTCTCCTAGTAAATTTCTTAAATTGAAATCAGGGGAAAAGAAGAGTAAAGGAAAAGGGAAAAAATTTACTGTAATGAGCATTGCGTAAGCACTAGCGATTGGAAGTAAACTTTTTTCCTTTTATATTGTTAAATATTTTTATTTTTTGATTTCAATTTAAGAATTTGCAACAGCCTCTTTCAAACTAAGTATAGCTAAAGCAATTAAAGTAATAACTAATCCAACTAAAGATAAAATAGTGGGAATCTCATTATAGAATATAAGACCAAATACAGTAGCAGCTATAGGTTCACAAGAGCAAAGTATAGATGCCTTACCAGTGTCCATATATTTCAAAGAGATAGTATAAAGAGCATATGGAAATATACAGGTACAAAGGGAGTGTGCCAACATAAAAATTGACATCTCCAAAGGGCTACTACTGATTATCTCCCCTACAAATCTCCAATCATTCATAGGAAAAAGAACTATGGTAATAGCCACAGTACTATATAGTGTTATAGTAAGAGCATCATATTTTTTCTCCATAGCAATTTTAGAAAAAATACTATATAAAGAGTAGAAAATAGCAGCAAGAAGTCCTACCACTATCCCTTTAAATGACCAATGCATAGTAGAGGCACTTTCAAAAACACCACTAGCCAAGGCACAACCTAAGATAGCTAAAAGCATACAAAATACTTTTGTACCTGTAATCTTCTCTTTAAATAGAAAAAATGAGAATATTACAACAAATATAGGTGCTAGGCTTAAAAGTACAGCTGATAGTGAAAGAGATAGCTCTGTGATAGAGTAGTTATAGCTGAGATTTAATCCCAAAGTACCAAGGACACCAGCTCCAAAAAATACCCAAATATCTTTAAGTTTTATGTAGAAAAGTTTTTTATCAGTTACAAAGAGCCATAGGATAAGTATAGGTAGAGCTAGAAAGACTCTTAAAAATACAACAGAGTAGCTATCTATTCCCAATTCAATCAATCTTCTTATAAATATTCCCCCTGAACCGAAAAATATTCCAGATAAGATAGGAAAGATAGAGATAAAATTATTAGTTTTTTTAATCATAATTATGTTTCTCCCCTTGTTATTAAAATATATACCTTTGATATTATAGTATTACTTTTTACAAATATCAAGTTTTTGTCTTCTAATCTCCAATGCTATATTGAAAAAATGTCATAAATATGGTAAAATTTTTAGATTGAGATATCTTTTCAATAAGAGATGGAGGAATAAAATTTATGACGAAAATATATATAGCTCCAATAGCTGGAGTTACAGATTATACGTATAGAGGAATATTGAAAGAGTTTAATCCAGATATGCTATTTACAGAGATGGTAAGTATCAATGCTATGGAGTGTGCTTCTGAAAAAACTCTAAAGGTTATTCTAAGACTTAGAGAGGGAGATTCTGTACAGCTGTTTGGTAAGGACATTCCAAAGATGGTAGAGAGTGCAAAGTTTGTAGAGAGATTAGGAGTTAAGCATATAGATATCAACTCTGGATGTCCTATGAAAAAAATTACAAGTAATGGGTATGGTTCAGCACTTATGGCAAATCCAGAACATATAAAGGCTATGCTATCAGAGTTAAGAAGTGCTTTAAATGATGATACAGGATTATCTATAAAGATAAGAGCTGGATATAAGGAGTTTAAAAACCCTGTGGAGATAGCAAAAATTGCTGAAGAGGTAGGATGTAAACATATCACTGTTCACGGAAGAACTAGAGAGCAGATGTACACTGGTAAAGCTGACTGGAGTATAATCAAAGCTGTAAAGGAGAGTGTAGGTATTCCTGTAATAGGAAATGGAGATATATTTACAGCAGAGGATGCCAAAGAGAGAATAGATTATTCTGGAGTAGATGGAATAATGTTAGCTAGAGGAATATTTGGAAATCCTTGGTTAATAAGAGATATTAGAGAGTATTTAGAGTATGGGAAAATTTTAAATCCTGTAACTCCATTAGATAGAATAAATATGGCAATAGAGCATACTAGAAGAACTCAGATAGAGCATCCAGAGAGAGATTTTATATTTGAGCTTAGAAAACATATTTGTTGGTATTTAAAAGGTATAAGAAATTCAAATCCAATCAAGGATAAGATAAATCATACAGATAAGTATGAAGAGGTATTGGAGTTACTGAATATATTAAAAGTGGGAATTGAGCAAGAGGGAGTTGAAGAGTAATGGCAGAAACGCCACTTATGAGTCAGTACAGAGAGATAAAATCTCAATACACTGACAGTATACTATTTTTTAGGCTTGGGGATTTTTATGAGATGTTTTTTGATGATGCAGTTACAGCATCAAAGGAACTAGGACTTACTCTTACTAGTAGAAATAGAGAAAAGGGAATAGATGTGCCACTAGCAGGGATACCCTATCACTCTGTAGCTTCATATATAGCAAAGCTAGTAAATAAAGGATACAAGGTAGCTATATGTGACCAAGTAGAAGACCCAAAGGCAGCTAAAGGAATAGTAAAAAGAGAGGTAACTAGGGTAATAACTCCAGGAACTATAATTGATACAGATTTTCTTGATGAGAAGAGTAATAACTACCTAATGGGAATAAAGATAACAGATGAGGTAGGAGCCCTAGCTTATATAGATATTACTACTGGAGAGTTTAAGGCTAGTGAGATAGTTGGAGAGGATATTTTGTTTAGACTTCTAGGGGAGATAAACAAGATAGCTCCTAAGGAGATACTACTAGATGAAAAAACTTATGACAGCTATATAGATGAGTTTAAAAAACACAACTCTCTCAGTGATATAAAATTTACTAAAACTGTAGAGAGAAGAAAGGCTGAAGATTATCTAAAGGATTATTTTAAGGTAATATCTTTAGAGAGCTTTGGAATGAAGGATAAAAAATCAGCTATTACAGTATCTACAATGGTATTAGAGTATGTTGTAGACTTACAAAAGGGAAAAGAACTACCTATTACCAATATAAGCTATGTAAATAGTGAAAATGTAATGGAGCTAAATATAACTACTCAAAGAAATCTGGATATAATAGATAATCAGAGAGAGAAAAATAGTGCAGGAACTCTACTTTGGGTAATGGATAACTGTATGACCTCTATGGGAAGTAGACTGCTTAAGAAATTTATAAAAAATCCTCTTTTAGATGTAGAGAAGATAAAAGAGAGACAAAAAGATGTGGGATTTTTTATAGAAAATGTACTTCTTAGAGAGGAGATAAGAGAAAAATTAAAGGATATCTATGATATAGAGAGAATAATAGGAAAGCTTATCTTAGAGACAGAAAATGGAAGGGATTTAATAGCACTTAAGACTTCGATAAAAAACTCTTTGGAGATTTATAAGTTTTTAAAAGGAAATCCTCTTTTTGAGATAGAGGTAAAAACTCTTATAGAGATTTATAATATGATAGAGAAGGCTATTGTAGATGAGCCACCATTTTCTATAAGAGAGGGAGGAGTAATAAAATCTGGGTATAACTCTGATTTAGATGAGTTACACAATATCTCTAAAGATGGAAAAGATTATATCTTAGAGATAGAGAATAGAGAGAGAGAAAGAACAGGAATAAAGGGGCTAAAGATAAAATATAACAAGGTATTTGGATATTTTATTGAGGTAACTAAGGCAAATACATCTCTAGTACCAGAGGACTATATCAGAAAACAGACTCTAGCCAATGCAGAGAGATACATAGTTGCAGATCTAAAAGAGTATGAGGAAAAAGTACTGAATGCCAAGGAGAGAATAGAGTCTTTAGAGTACTATCTATTTAAAGAGTTGACAACAGAGATAAAAAAATATAGAGAGGAGTTACAAAATCTAGCTTATAAGGTAGCTTATCTAGATGTAATTACAGATTTTGCTCATATAGCTGTAAAAAACTCCTATGTACAACCAGAGGTAAATGATGGGGAGGATATAGAGATAATAGCAGGAAGACATCCAGTAGTAGAAAAGCTTATACCAGCTGGGGAGTTTGTAAAAAATAATATAGTCTTTGATGATAAGAGAGAGATAATAATCCTCACTGGTCCAAATATGTCTGGTAAATCTACCTATATGAAGCAGACAGCTCTTATAATAATAATGGCACATATAGGTTCATATGTTCCAGCTAACTATGCAAAAATTGGACTTGTGGATAAAATATTTACAAGGGTAGGAGCTAGTGACGATCTGCTTACTGGACAATCTACATTTATGTTGGAGATGAGTGAGGTAGCTAATATAGTAAATAGTGCTACAAAAAAATCTTTTATTATCTTAGATGAGATAGGAAGAGGGACATCTACCTTTGATGGTATCTCAATAGCCACTGCTATCACTGAGTATATCCACGAAAAAATTGGAGCTAAGACAATATTTGCTACACACTACCACGAACTTACTCAACTAGAAGAGAAGCTTGAAAAAGCTGAAAACTTTAGGATAGAGGTAAAGGAAGATGAGAATGAGATAATTTTCCTAAGAGAGATAGTAAAAGGTGGAGCAGATAAGTCTTATGGAATAGAGGTAGCAAGACTTGCAGGACTACCTAAGGAGATACTAGATAGGTCAAAGGCTATTTTAAAAAGATTAGAGGAGAGAAAGGAGATAGTTGAAAAAAATCTAGGTGGAGAACAGCTACTTCTTTTTGGAAATATGGCTCCTAAAGAGGGAGAGTGTCAATGTAAAAAGGAATCTCTAAAAGGGAAGGAGCTAACAAAAGAGCAAAAAATAGTGATGAGGGTACTAGATGAGATAGAACCAGAGAGATTAACACCATTAGAAGCATTGTTAAAACTGAATGAGTTGAAAAAAATATTGAATGGGAGTTAAAATATGAATAAGAAAAAGATAGTTTATGGAATTATTTTTATTGTAGTAATTGTGTTGGGATATCTTAACTATTTTGGAGATGAGGGAGAGCTAGGAAAGGCAGAGCAAGTAATAGAGACTAGCAATGTAACCTATAAAAATGAAGACTATGTAGTGGAAGCTCAGCTACAAAAGGATTATATAAAAGAGAATGAAACAGGGTTTGAAAAGGCTAAGGCAAAAGTAAATGATATGCTTATCAGTGGGGATAATGTCTTTATTGATAAGGTAAGAAACTTAGCTTTAAAAAACAATATCCTTGGAATAAGTCCTAATGGGTGGAGCTTTAAGGCAGAGAGTGTAGATTATAATAAGTTAAAAGATGAGATAAAATCTACTACTGGAGTAACTGCTATCAATGAGGAGCAGGGAATAAAAATCTCTGGACAAAATTTTACTACTGACTCAAAGATGAGCTATATAGAGTTGACTCAAGATGTAGTACTAGAAAATGAAAGTGTAGCTCTAAAGGGGGATAAGGGAGAGTATGATGATTTGACTAAGATAGTAGTACTTTCTAATAATATCACTCTTGAGGGTAGAGGAGAAAATGTAGGTTTAGTAGATGGACACTTTAAAACTTTAAGATATAATTCAGATAGTAGAATATTAGAAGCTTGGGAACCTTTTGATACAACTTACAAAGGGGTAAAGTTATCAGCAGAATCTCTATATTTCAAAGAGGATACAGAGGCATTAAAGGTTTCTAAAAATGTTGTAATAGAGGCAAATGGATTTAAAATCTATGTGGATAGATTAGACAAAGCTGGAAATAGTAACATATTAAAAATTGGTGGTAAGATAAAAGGTAGTGATGGAACTTATTCCTTTGAGGGAGATAAGGGAGAGTACAATACTGAGAGTAAAGTCTTGACTATCTTAGGAAATATAAAGGGAAGCTCTACTAAGGGAGAGAAAATAGCAGGAGATAGATTGGTATATGATACTAACAGCAAGCTTATGACTCTCTCTGGAGATAAAAATATAAAATACTCGTCAGCAGATGGAGAGCTAATTACAAAAGTTTTCAACTATAATAGTGAAACAAAAGAGATGAGTACAAGTGGAGCTTACACTTTCTCTGGAACTAAGTATGAAAGTAAGGGAAAAAATCTTTATTACAACGGAGAGAGTAAAGATGTAAAGATAACTGAGGGTTATCTGTTAGATAAAGAGAAAAAGCAAAGACTTAGTGGAGATAAGATAGCCTATAATACAGATACACAGGATAGCTCTGTAATAGGAAAAGCCTTTATGGAAGATGAAAAATATTCTCTTTCAAGTGAGAGTATCATCTATACAGGAGCAGATAAAAATGCTAAAATAAATGGTAACTATATAGTAAAAGCTCAAGATAGTGGAATGAAATTTCAAGGGAAAGATGCTACTTATAACCAAGAGAGTGGAGAGTTTTTAAGTGCTGGTAGTGTAAAATTACAAAATGAAAACTATATAACTAATGGAACTGATCTTACTTATAATACAAAAACTGGATTGGGAAAATTGGGAAGTAGTATAGAGATAGTAAATCCTAAAGACAATATAAGAATAACTGGGGATACTTTCTCTTTCAAAAATGGGGAGTATTTAGAGATAGCTGGAAATCTTCATATGGAAGGGGAAGATGTCATTGTAGATTCTGAGAGAGCTAGATATAGTTTAAAAGATAAAAATATCTATATTCCAGAAAAAATAGATTTTAAGTCAAAAGATGGCAAAACTTATGGTATAATGAGTAAAGGAATTTATTATACAGAGAGTTCAAAATTTGTTGGAGATAATTTCAATGGTAAGAGTAATACAGCTACTCTTACAAGTAGAAAGATGACATATTTCTCTCAAGGAGAAAAAGCTCTATTCCAAGGTAAAGTGGTCATGAAGGATACTGACTCTACATTTAGAGGAGAGAGTGTGGAATATTATCCTAAAACAGAAACAGTAAAATCTTTAGAGAAGTATACTATTAATTATAAAGATTTTACATTTAAAGGGGATAATGGAGTTTTCAATAATAAAAGTGGAATATTAGATGGAAATAAATCTGATATTACAACTGCAAATGGAGATAGATTTATCTCTGATAAAGTTCATGGAAACTTAAATGAGATGATAATGGATTTTACTGGTAATGTAAATGGACATGTAAATGACAATGGAGTTATCACTACATTTAGTGGAGAATTTTCAAGAGTATACTTCAAAAATAGTGGAAAATATGAGATACTAAGAAGTGAAGTAAGAGAGAATGCTGTCTTTATTCAAGGGGATAAAAAGCTTAAATCTGACTATATAGAGATAGATTCTAATAGAAGATTAGTTTTCTCTAAAGAGAATACAGAGCTTACATTAGTTGATGCAGTCAATGGAGAGACAGTTATAAAATCGGCAGTTGCTGAGGTAGACATAGATAAGGATATGGCTACACTTATAGGAAATGTACAGATTAAAAATAATAACTCTGAATATGGACTAACTAATGTAACTGCAGATAGGGGAATAATTAGACAAAAAGCTGGAACTGTGGAGTTAATAGGTCATGTGGAGATTGAAAATAATGAGTCAATAGTTCAAGCAGACAGAGGAATATATGATATGAACAGTAAGAAGATAAAAGCCTCTGGAAATGTCTATGTAGACTACAAAAAATAAGGAGATAAAGTATGATAAATTTATCAGCTCAAAACCTATGTAAAAGTTATAAGAAGAGAAAAGTTGTAGATAATGTAAGTCTAGAAGTAAAAAAAGGAGAGATAGTGGGACTACTAGGACCAAATGGTGCTGGAAAGACAACTACTTTCTATATGATTACAGGAATAATAAAACCTGAAAGTGGAAAAGTATTTTGTGACAATATGGAAGTTACAGACTATCCAATGTATAAAAGAGCTAATATGGGTATAGGATATCTTGCCCAAGAGCCATCAATTTTTAGAAATTTGACAGTTGAAGAAAATATCGCTGCTGTACTTGAGATGAAGGGAATAAGTAAAATTGAGCAAAAAGAGACAATAGATAAACTTCTTGAGGAGTTTAAGCTAACTCATGTTCAAAAATCTTTAGGATTCTCTCTTTCTGGTGGAGAGAGAAGAAGGGTAGAGATAGCTAGAACAATAGCTAATAATCCTAGCTTTATCTTACTAGATGAGCCTTTTGCTGGAGTTGACCCAATAGCAGTAGAGGATATACAACAGATAATAAGATATTTAAAAAATAGAGGATTGGGAATACTGATTACTGACCACAGCGTAAGAGAGACACTTAGAATTACTGAAAAAGCTTATATAATGGCTCAAGGAAAAGTACTTATAAGTGGAACTCCTGAAGAGATAGCAGAGAATGAAACTGCTAGAAAAATCTATCTAGGAGAGAAATTTAAATTAGATTAGATCATTAAATTTTAAAAATTGTTCCAAGTTCAAGAAAGTTGATTAATTAGGCTTATCTCACTAAAAACACAAAACTCGTTTCACTCAAACAGTTGTGTTTTTTAGCATTCGATTTCGCTGTATTAATCTAACTTTCTCTCACTACTTCCACAATTTTTGAAAATTAATTATATTTAAGATAACAGAGGAAAAAATTTAATTTGAAAATAGAAACAAACTGGAGGAACTATGTTAACAGGAAATCAAATCAGAAAAGAGTTCATAGAATTCTTTAAAAAGAAAAATCACAAACATTTTGAAAGTGCATCTCTAATTCCAGATGACCCAACACTTTTATTAACAGTTGCAGGAATGGTACCTTTTAAACCATATTTCTTAGGGCAAAAGGAAGCTCCATATCCAAGAGTAACTACTTATCAAAAATCAATTAGAACTAACGACTTAGAAAATGTTGGAAGAACAGCTAGACACCATACTTTCTTTGAAATGTTAGGAAACTTCTCATTTGGAGATTATTTCAAAGAGGAAGCAATAGTTTGGTCTTGGGAATTCGTAACAGAAGTATTAGGATTAGATAAGGACAAATTATGGGTATCTGTATTTACAACAGATGATGAAGCTGAAAAAATTTGGATAGAGAAGTGTAACTTTCCTAAAGAGAGAATAGTAAGACTTGGAGAAGATGAGAACTGGTGGGCAGCTGGACCAACAGGTTCTTGTGGACCTTGTTCAGAAATCCACGTAGACTTAGGACCAGCTTATGGAGGAGATGAGAACTCTAAGCTTGGAGATGAGGGAACAGATAACCGTTTCATAGAGATTTGGAACCTAGTATTTACAGAGTGGAATAGAATGGAAGATGGATCATTAGAGCCACTACCTAAGAAAAATATAGATACTGGAGCTGGACTAGAGAGAGTTACAGCTATGGTACAAGGTAAGTCTAACAACTTTGAAACAGACTTATTATTCCCATTAGTAGAAGAGGCTGGAAGATTAACTAATACTAAATATGGAGAGGACAAAGAAAAAGACTTTTCTTTAAAAGTTATAACTGACCACTCAAGAGCAGTTACTTTCTTAATAAATGATGGAGTAATCCCATCTAATGAAGGAAGAGGATATGTATTAAGAAGAATCTTAAGAAGAGCTGTAAGACACGGAAGATTATTAGGACAATCAGAACTATTCCTATATAAGATGGTAGATAAAGTTGTAGAGATGATGAATGAAGCTTATCCAGATTTAAATGATAACTTAGAGCACATCAAAAAAGTAGTTAAGATAGAGGAAGAGAAATTCTCTCGTACTCTTGACCAAGGAATACAACTTGTAAACCAAGAGATAGAAAAAGTAAAATCAGAAGGTGGAAAGAAACTTTCTGGAGATATAACTTTCAGATTATATGACACTTATGGATTCCCATATGAATTAACTGAAGAGATATGTGAAGAGAAAGGTGTAGAGGTTTCAAGAGAAGAGTTTGAAGCTAAGATGGAAGAGCAAAAAGAGAAAGCAAGAGCAGCTAGAGAAGTTGTAATGGAAAAAGGACAAGATAGCTTTATTGAAGAGTTCTATGATAAATATGGAGCTACTAACTTTGTAGGATATGAAACTTTAAAAGAGACAGCTAAATTATTAAGTATCAGAGAGGGAAAAGATGGAAAAACTCTTATGATATTTGATACAACTCCTTTCTATGGAGAGTCTGGAGGACAAACTGCTGATATAGGAGTTATCTCTGGAAATGGATTTGAAGGAAAAGTAGTAGATGTTCAAAAACAAAAAGGAATATTTACTCATACAGTTGAAGTAATAAAAGGAGAAGCTAAAGAGGGAGAGGAGTATCTATTAGAAGTAGATGAGATGAATAGACTTGCTACTGCTAAAAACCATACAGCTACTCACTTATTACACAAGGCTTTAAGAGAGGTACTTGGAACTCATGTACAACAAGCTGGTTCATTAGTAAATGGACAAAGATTAAGATTTGACTTCAACCACTATGAAGCTATGACTTCTGAAGAGATTGAAAAAGTAGAGAATTTAGTAAATGAAAAAATAGCTGAATCTCTATGTGTAACAGTAAGAAATATGAGTATGGACGAAGCTAAAAAAGAGGGAGCTATGGCTCTATTTGGAGATAAATATGGAGATGTAGTAAGAGTTGTAAAAGTAGATGATTTCTCTATCGAGCTTTGTGGAGGAACTCATATAGATAATATAGCTAAGATAGGATTATTCAAAATAGAGTCTGAAAGCGGAATAGCTGCTGGAGTAAGAAGAATAGAGGCAGTTACAGGACTTGGAGCTTATGAATTAGTTAAGAAAATGGAGAGAACTCTTAAAGAGATAGCTAAAACAGTAAAATCTGATGAGGCTAATGTAATTGAAAGAGTTGAAAAGATGACTGAAACTTTAAGAGAAAACTCTAAAGAGATAGAGACATTAAAAGCTAAGATAACTAACTATGAAGCTGGTTCATTAAATGATGCTGCTGAAGAGATAAATGGAGTAAAAGTTGTAATAAAAACTTTCAAAGATAAAACAGCTGAAGAGTTAAGACAAATGGTTGACTCTTTAAAAGATAAACTAGGAAGTTGTGTAGTTGTACTTGCTTCTGGAGAGGATAAAGCTGTATTTGCTGTAGGAGTAACTAAGGACTTAATAGGAAAAGTTAAAGCTGGAAATTTAGTAAAAGAAGCTGCTCAAATAGCTGGAGGAAATGGAGGAGGAAGACCTGATTTTGCTCAAGCTGGAGGAAAAGATGCTTCTAAGATAGAGGAAGCTGTAGCTAAAGTTAGAGAAACTCTAAAAACTTTATTATAAGGGGTAAAAATGTTTAAAAAATATGTTGCCTTAGATGTTGGTGATGTGAGAATAGGTGTGGCTAAATCTGATATAATGGGGATATTAGCCACTCCCCTTGAAGTTATTGACAGAAGAAAAGTAAAGGCAGTAAAAAGAATAGAGGAGATACTTATTCAGGAGAATACAAAATCTCTTGTAATAGGGATACCAAAAAGCTTAGATGGAACAGAAAAAAGACAAGCTGAGAAGGTAAGAGAATTCATAGAAAAGCTCAATAAGAGTATTGAGGGATTGGAAATCTTTGAAGTAGATGAAAGACTTACTACTGTTTCTGCTGATAGACTTCTAAATGAAACTAATAAAAAGGGAGCATTAGAAAAGAGAAAAGTAGTAGATAAAGTAGCAGCTGCTATAATACTTCAAACTTTCTTAGACAGAAAAAAATAGCACTGGAGGAAAAAATGAGTTCAAAATTAATGATGAGATTACTCCTTGTGATAATGGTAGTCTGTGGAGCTGTATGGTTGAGTTTTGCAAAACCTACTAAACTTGGGCTAGATTTAAAAGGTGGAGTATATGTGGTATTAGAAGCAGTACCAGAAGAGGGAGTTACCATAGATTCTGAAGCTATGGATAGACTTATTGAGGTACTAGATAGAAGAATAAATGGATTGGGAGTAGCTGAATCAGTAGTACAAAAAGCTGGAGATAACAGAGTAATTATAGAATTACCAGGAGTAAGTAATACAGAAGATGCTATAAAAATGATAGGGAAAACAGCACTTTTAGAGTTTAGAATTATGAATGAAGATGGAACTTTAGGAGAGACTCTACTTACAGGAGGAGCTCTTAAAAAAGCAGATGTTTCATATGACAACTTAGGTAGACCTCAAATTCAATTTGAGATGAACCAAGAGGGAGCTATAAAGTTTGCTGAAATAACCAGAAATAATATAGGTAGACAATTAGCTATAACTCTTGATGGAACTGTGCAAACAGCACCTATGATAAACTCTGAAATCCCAAGTGGAAATGGAGTAATTACAGGAAACTATACAGTAGAGGAAGCAAAAGCTACTGCCACACTATTAAATGCTGGAGCATTACCAGTGAAAGCTGAAATAGTAGAAACAAGAACAGTAGGAGCTTCTCTAGGAGACGAATCAATAGCACAAAGTAAAAATGCAGCAATATTTGCTATGGCTTTAATTGGTATTTTTATGATAGTATTCTATAGACTACCAGGAATAGTAGCAGATATAGCATTAGTTATATTTGGACTTATTACTTTTGGAGCTTTAAACTTTATAGATGCTACTCTTACTTTACCAGGAATAGCAGGACTTATTCTTTCAGCAGGGATGGCTGTTGATGCCAATGTAATTATCTTTGAAAGAATAAAAGAGGAGTTAAGATTAGGAAATAGTATCATCAATAGTATAGGGATAGGATTTAACAAAGGATTTGTGGCAATATTTGACTCAAACATCACTACTCTTATAATTACAACAATCTTATTTACATTTGGAACAGGACCAGTAAAAGGATTTGCTGTAACTTTAACAATAGGTACATTAGCTTCTATGTTTACAGCTATTACAATAACAAAGATACTACTACTAGTATTTGTAAAAACATTTAAATTCGAAAAACCAGAGTTATTTGGAGTAAAGGAGGTAAACATATGCAAATAGGAATAGTAAAAAATACTAAGAAATTTCTAGGGCTATCTGTTGTATTAGTTGTACTTTCTCTTGCAGTAATTTTAACTAGAGGGTTAAATTATGGAATAGATTTCTCTGGAGGAAGTTTAACACAGATAAAATTTGAAAAAGTTGTTTCGCTAGCAGAGATAAACAGTGTTTTAGATAATGTAGCAAAAAACATTCCTCAACTTAGTGGAAATAGTAGAAAAGTACAGGTATCAGAAGGAAATACTGTAATTATAAGAACTCAAGAGTTAACAGAGGCCCAAAAAGATGCACTACTAGAGAGCTTAAATACAGTAGGGAAATATGATATAGATAAAGTAGAAAAAGTTGGAGCAAGTATAGGTAAGGAGTTAAAAACTTCAGCTGTATATTCTCTATTAATAGGTGCTGTATTAATAGTAGCCTATATAACAGTTAGATTTGAATTTATATTCTCATTGGGAGCTATAATAGCTTTAATACATGACTTAATTATAGCTATTGGAGTAATATCACTTTTAGGTTATGAAGTAGATACTCCATTTATAGCTGCTGTACTAACAATATTAGGATACTCTATCAACGATACAATAGTTGTATTCGATAGGATTAGAGAGAATATAAAGCGTAAAACAAAACAAAAACTTACTTTTGAAGAGCTTTTAGATAAGAGTATAAATCAAGTTATGATAAGATCAATAAATACATCAGTTACTACACTTTTTGCTATAATAGCAATATTAATCTTTGGTGGAGATTCACTTAGAACTTTTATAGTGACACTTTTAGTGGGAATATTAGCTGGAACATATAGTTCTGTGTTTATAGCAACTCCAATCGTTTATCTATTAGATAAGAAGAAAAGAGATGGAGGAAACTCTGGTATAGAGAAAAAGCTTCAAAAGAAAGAAACTCAAGAAACAAAAGAAAAAATACTAGTTTAAAGAATATTTTTAGCTACTCAGCTATTTTTAAAAGAAAATTAAGAATTGTTCCATATTCCAAGAAGTTGATTAACTACGAGTTCATCTCACTAAAAATGCAAGGGTTAAGTCTTCGACTTATTGTATTTTTTAGTGTTTGATTTCGCTGTGTTAATCTAACTTCTCTTCATAAATTACACAATTCTTTGAGTTTTCTTTGAGTTGTTAGCTGAGTAGTTACAATATTTTTCAAATAAATTTATAGCTAAAGTAAGATTATTGCAGAGAGAGGGAAAAAAATGAGAGCATGGTTAGAAATAGAGATGGACAATTTAATTTTTAACATAAATAAAATAAGAGAAAAAGTTAATAATAGGGAGATAATGGCAGTAGTCAAAGCTAATAGCTATGGATTTGGAGCAAAAGAAACGGTGAGATATCTATCAGAGCATGGAGTAAAATCTTTTGCTGTAGCTTGTCTTGATGAAGGGTTAGAATTAAGAGAGGCTGGAATAAAAGATGAAATATTAGTGTTGGGAATAGTATTTCCTGAAGAGATGGATATAGCTGATAAAAACAGTATTCAAATAACAGTTGGAAATTGGGAACAAATAGAGTATATTAAAAAAAATAATTTAAAAGTAGGTATACATATAAAGATAGATACAGGTATGGGAAGGTTAGGATTTTTACCAGAAGAGGGAGAGAGAGTAGTAGATTACTGTCTTGAAAATGGTATAAATATTATGGGTATCTATTCACATCTTTCTGATGCAGATGGATTTAATAGAGAATCAGATGATTATACAGAAACTCAAATTAAAAAATTTCAAATTTTTGAAAAATATAAAGATAAGGTAAAATATCTTCATATTTTAAATAGTGGAGGTATTTTGAGATTTAATGAAGAGATTAGTGGAAATATTGTAAGAGCTGGAATATGCATGTATGGTATGATAGCTAATTATAGAGTAGAAGATTTAAAGAGAGTATTTTGTGTAAAAACAAAGATTTTATCAATAAGAACAGTAGAAGATGATTCTTTTATCTCATATGGAAGAAAATATGTACTTCATAAAGGGGAAACATTTGCTACTATTGGAATGGGATATGCAGATGGAATAAAGAAAGAGTTTTCAAATAAAAGCTATGTTATTATTGAAGGGGAAAAATGTCCAATAATTGGAGAGATATGTATGGATATGTGTATGGTAAAAATACCAGAGTCCATAAAGAATAAAATATCTCTTGGTACAGAGGTAATTGTAGTGAGAGATGATATCATAGAGGAGATAAATATAGAACATAAGTGTTCTTGGGATATACTTACAGGGATAGGTAGAAGAGTATATAGGGTATATAAAGAGAATGGAAAACCATATTTAATAGTGAGATAAGGAGTAAAGATGGCTAAGATAATTTTACAAAAGGGAAAAGAGAAAAAGATTCAAAACTTTTATCCCAATGTATTTAAAGATGAAGTAAAAAGTATAATAGGAAAGATAGAAAATGGAGATGTAGTAGATGTTTGTACTGAGGATATGACATTTGTAGGAAGAGGATATGTAACTGACTCTACATCTGCTTATGTGAGAGTACTTACTACAAAAGATGAAAAGATAGATAAAGATTTTATCTTAAATAAAATAAGAAGTGCTTATAAAAAGAGAGAGCACCTATATAATGAAACAAACTGTATAAGAGCATTTTTCTCAGAGGGAGATGGAATACCAGGACTTATAATAGATAAGTTTGATAAATATGTAGCAGTACAATTTAGAAATTCTGGAGTAGAAAGATTTAGACAAGAGATAATAAATGCTATTAAAAAAGTTATGAAACCAAAGGGAATCTATGAAAGAAGTGACGTAGAAAATAGAACTCATGAGGGAGTAGAGCAAAAGACAGGAATTATCTTTGGTGAGATTCCAGAAAGAGTTATTATGGAGGATAATGGACTTAAGTATGGAATAGATATTATAGATGGACAAAAGACAGGATTTTTCTTAGATCAAAGAGATTCTAGAAAATTTATTAGAAAGTATTTAAATAAAGACACTAGATTCTTAGATGTATTTTCTAGTAGTGGTGGATTTTCTATGGCTGCTTTAAAAGAGAATTGCAAAAAGGTTGTAGCTATAGATAAGGAACCTCATGCTCTTGAACTATGTAGAGAAAATTATGAGTTAAATGGGTTTGAAGGAAATTATACAACTATGGAAGGAGATGCTTTTTTACTTCTTAAAACTCTTGTAGGAAGAGGAGAAAAGTATGATGTAATTACATTAGACCCACCATCTTTAATTAAGAGAAAGGCTGATATTCATAAGGGAAGAGATTTTTTCTTTGACCTATGCGATGATAGCTTTAAGCTTTTAGAAGATGGAGGAATATTAGGGGTAATTACTTGTGCTTATCATATATCTCTTCAAGATTTAATAGAGGTAACAAGAATGGCAGCTTCTAAAAATGGAAAACTTTTACAAGTGATAGGAATAAACTATCAGCCAGAAGACCACCCATGGATATTACATGTTCCAGAAACTTTATACTTAAAGGCATTATGGGTGAAAATAATTAATAATTAAAAAGGGGTAACTATGTATTTAGATATTATTATATTAGTGGTATTGATTTTAGCAATTTTAGATGGATTAAAAAATGGTTTATTTGTAGAGGTTTTATCAGTATTTGGTTTAGTAATCAATTTTATAGCAGCTAGATATTTTACTCCAATACTAATACAATTTTTAAATCTTAAATCAAATGATACTAATTATTTTATAGTTTATATAGTTATGTTTTGGGCTGTATATATTGTGATAGGATTAATATTACATTTCCTAAAAAATATTATGGAAGGATTGACAAAGGGGTTTGTATTGAGAATCTTAGGTGGGATAATAGGAGCAGCAAAAGGAGCTGTCCTAGCTCTAGTAGTAATTTTTATATTTAACTTTACAAGTGATTTACTTCCAGAGATAAAAAAATATGGAAATAATAGTAGAGCAGCAGAGACAATGTTAAAAGTGGCACCACTTATAGAGGAGTATATTCCAAAGGTATTTAAAGAGAAATTAGATGCTGTAAAAAATGAAAAATTAATAGATAAGTATATGAATAAGATTTTTTAGGAGAGATATATGAAACTTATAGATAAATATATTTTAAATGAGATAAAAATACCTGTTATCTTTGGAGTTTCTCTATTTACTTTTATATTTTTAATAGATATCATAGTAGCTATGATGGAAAATATAATAGTAAAGGGAATATCTATCATAGATGTAATGAGAATTTTATCTTTCTATCTACCTCCTATACTTTCACAAACTATACCAATGGGAATGTTTCTAGGGATAATGTTAACTTTTTCAAAATTTACTAGAACAAGTGAGGCTACTGCTATGAGTGCTGTTGGTATGTCATTAAGAGATATAGTGAAACCTATATTTGTAGCAGCTTGCTGTGTTACTCTTTTTATATTTTTCTTACAAGAGAGTATTATTCCAAGATCTGTAGCAAAATTACAATTCTTAACAGCTAAGATAGCCTATGAAAATCCTGTATTCCAACTTAAAGAGAAAACGTTTATAGATGAGGTTGATGAGTACAATCTATATATAGATAGAATGGAAGGAAAGGAGAAAAAGGCAAAAGGAATTTTAATATTCCAAAAAGCTGAAGATAAACCATTTCCTACTGTGATAGTTGGAGAGGAAGCATATTGGAAAGACTCAGCTATGGTACTTATAAATTCAAAGTTTTATAACTTCAATGATAAGGGAAAAGAGGTTTTAAGAGGAGAATTTGATGAAAAAAGAATACCGCTAGCTGCATATTTTAGTGAGATAGAGGTAAAAGTAAAAGATATAGAGGCTATGGGAATAGGAACTCTTCTAAAAGAGATGAAAGATAAAACTCCTGCAGAGAAGATTCCTTATAAGGTAGAGATAAATAAAAAATTAGCAGTTCCATTTTCTACTATGATGTTGTCATTGCTAGGAGTATTCTTATCAATAGGGCATCACAGAAGTGGAAAGGGAGCTAATTTTGCTTTGAGTTTAATAGTAATATTTTCTTATATCACTTGTTTAAATGTTGGAATGGTAATGGCAACAAAAGGTATTATTCCTGCTTTTATAGGAGTATGGATACCAAATGTGATACTTTTCTTATTGACACTATTTATGTATAAGAAAAAGGCAGAGGTGATATAGTGAAGATTATTGATAAATATATTAGTAAAAATTTTATAAAATCCTTTATGTTGAGTTTGATGGCTTTTATGGGAATATTTATAGTAAGTCAGTTATTTAGAGTGGTAAAATATCTAAGTGATGGTAGATTTACTCTAGGAGATGCTGTTTACTACATAGTTACACTTCTTCCTAGAACTTTTATAGATGTAGCACCATTAGCAGTACTATTAGGAAGTATGATGACTATAAGTAGTATGGCTTCAAATTTAGAGATTATCTCTCTAAAAACTTCTGGAATAAAATTTAGAAGGATAGTATTATTCCCTATTATAATATCAGCTATAATATCTGGAGTAGTGTTTTTTGTAAATGATACTCTCTACCCAATCTCTTTGAAAATAAATAGAGATTTGAGAAGTGGTGAGGTACAAAAAAGAGTAGCTCCGTTAGAAAAAAGAAATGCCTTTTTAAGAGGAGAGGATTCTAACTATATATATCTTATGCAAAAGGTAAATAGAGAGACAGGATTTGCTGAAAATATAGAGATAGTAGATTTAAATAAAAGTTTTGATAAAATAGAGAGAATAATAACAGCTCCAGAGGGAAGATATAATTTTAGCAAAAAAGTATGGATGTTAAAAGATGTAAATATCTACTATGGAGATGATAATAAAAAGCCAGAAACAAAGGAGTTTTTCTCAGATAATAAATATGGAGATAATCCAGAGCATTTTATAACTCTTACTGTTGAGCCAAGAACTCTTACTATAAAAGATTTAAAAAAGACTATTAGAGAGATGAAGAGTATTGGTGGAGATACTAGAGAGCTTTTAGTGGAGTTAGGAAATAGATACTCCTTCCCATTTGCAAGTTTTGTAATATCATTTTTAGGGCTTGCACTAGGAGGAAGATATGTAAGAGGGACTTCAGCAGTGAGCTTAGGAATATGTGTACTACTAGGATATGGGTATTATGTAGTACAAGCTTCTTTTGAAGCTCTTAGTGCCAATGGATTTTTAAATCCATTTGTAGGAGGATGGATTCCTAATATAATGTTTTTGGTAGTAGGAATATATCTGTTAAATAAAGCAGAGTATTAAATAATATAGAATGGAGTGAATTGATGAGTATAGAGGTAAGAAAACTTAGTAATGGAATACCTGTACTTATGGATAATATAGATAGTATAAATACTATAAGTCTAGGAATATTTGTAAAGACAGGTTCAAGAGATGAGTATCCAGAGGAGAGTGGAGTATCTCACTATATAGAGCATATGATGTTTAAAGGAACAACTAACAGAACTGCTAAAGATATTTCTGAAGAGGTAGATAATGAGGGTGGAATGATAAATGCCTACACAAGTAGAGATACAACTTGTTATTATATTCAAATGTTATCTAACAAGGTAGAAAAGGGAGTAGAGATACTTTCAGATATGTTTGCCAACTCTACTTTTACAGAGGAAAATCTTGAAAAAGAGAGAAATGTAATAATAGAAGAGATAAGAATGTATGAGGATATTCCAGAGGAAACTATCCACGATGAGAATATAAAATTTGCTGTAACAGGAACTCAATCAAATAGTGTATTAGGAACAATAGAGAGTTTAAATGGAATAGATAGAGATAGATTTGTAAAATATTTTAAAGATCAATATAGAGCTTCTAATTTAGTTATCTCAGTAGCTGGGAAGATGGATTGTGATAAGTTATTTGAGATGCTAGAAAAAGGGTTTGGAAAGTTAGAAGATTATCCTGTAGAGAGAAATATAGATAATAATTACACTATTAACAGTGGAGAAAATAAAATAGTTAGAGATACTAACCAAGTTCATCTATGTTTTAATACTAAAGGTGTAAGCCTTGTAGATGAGATGAAATATCCAGCAGCTATTATCTCTAGTGTATTAGGTGGAAATATGAGTTCAAGACTTTTCCAAAAGATTAGAGAGGAGAGAGGGCTAGCTTACTCTGTTTATACATATTCAAGTGCTTTCTTAGAGGGTGGAGTTTTTACTGTGTATGCAGGAACTACTCATGAAAGTTATCGTGATGTAATAGATATAATAAGAGATGAGTTTGAAGATATAAGAGAGAATGGAATAACAGCTTACGAGCTTCAAAAATCTAAAAATCAATTCTTAAGTATGCTTACATTTAGCTTAGAGGGAAGCAAAGGAAGAATGAATAGAATGGCAAACTCTTATCTATTATATGGAGAGGTAATAGATATAGATAAGATAATCAATTCCATAGAGAAAATAACTTTAGATGATATTAAAGAAACAGCTAAGGTTATTTTTGATGAAAAATATTATTCATGGACAATTTTAGGGAATGTATAAGGAGAAATAGAGATGGAAAAAGTTAAAGTACAAGTTTTAATATCTGAGGGAGTTACTCTTCCAAAATACGAAACATCTGGTTCAGCTGGAATGGATGTTAGAGCAAATATTTCTGAGCCAATAGTTTTAGGATCATTAGAGAGGGTATTAGTTCCAACAGGGATAAAAATGGCAATACCAGAGGGATATGAAGTACAAGTAAGACCAAGAAGTGGACTTGCATTAAAGCACGGTATCAGTATGGCTAATACACCTGGAACAATAGATAGTGATTATAGAGGAGAGATTGGAGTTATTCTTATTAATCTTAGTAAAGAGGAATATATAATTCAACCTCAAGAGAGAATAGGACAGCTTGTATTAAATAAAGTGGCACAGATGGATTTTGAAGTTGTAGAAAGCTTAGATGAAACTGAAAGAGGTGCTGGAGGATTTGGGCACACTGGAAAATAAGAGGTAGCAGATGAAAAATAGTAGAGATATAAAACTTCTTTTTAAAAGATTGAAAAAGATGAATAACTTTCTTGTTTTAAATGCACTTTTGATAGTTTGTATAAGTATCTCTACAATATATAGTGCAACTATTTCAAGAACATCATCATTTTATATAAAAGAGAGCATTTGGACAGTAATAGGTCTAATAGCATATTTAGTAGTAACAATGATAGATTATAAAAAATATTTAAAATACTATAAAGTGTTATATTTATTAAATATTTTAATGTTACTTTCAGTTTTTGCTCTGGGGGTAAGTAGGCTAGGAGCTCAAAGATGGATAGATTTAGGACCAGTGAGTATACAGCCCTCAGAGGTCGGAAAAGTTTTAGTAGTTATAACTTTATCTGCTTTCCTATCTACACATTTTAAAGACAGATTAGTAGGAATAAAAAGTGTAATAATAGCAGTAGCACATATAGCACCAGTTTTATTACTTATTTTAAAACAGCCAGATTTAGGAACAACCCTTATAATACTTATGACTTTTAGTGTTATAATTTTTATGTGTGAATTGGATTGGAAAACTATTATAATATTAGGGCTTAGTGGAGTGGCTTTTGTTCCTTTTGCTTATTTTTTTCTTTTAAAAGATTATCAGAGCCAGAGAGTACTTACCTTTTTAAATCCAGAGGCAGATTTGCTAGGAAGTGGTTGGAATGTAACTCAATCTATGATAGCTATTGGTTCTGGAGAGCTTTATGGAAAAGGATTTTTGAATAGTAGTCAGAGTAAGTTAAGATTTCTTCCAGAAGCGCATACTGACTTTATAGTTTCAGTATTCTTAGAAGAGAGAGGTTTTTTAGGAGGAGTTTTGCTTTTTGGACTTTATTTTCTTCTAATTATGCAGATAGTGTATATAGCAGAAACTACTAGTGATAGATTTGGAAGACTTGTTTGTTATGGAATAGCAGGGATTTTCTTTTTTCACTTTGTAATCAATGTGGGAATGACGATGGGAATAATGCCAGTAACAGGAAAACCGTTATTGCTTATGAGTTATGGGGGGACTTCATTACTTATTAGTTTTATAATGCTTGGAATAGTTCAGAGTGTGAGGATATATAGAGATTAAATAGGAGAGATATGGAATATCTAATAGATAAAGAGTATGAAGATGTAAGGTTAGACAAATTTTTAAGAAAAAAGTTACCAGATATGGCATTAACTGAGATTTTTAAATGTATTAGAGTAGGAAAAATAAAAGTTAATGGAAAAAAATCTAAAGAAAACTATAGACTTCAGTTAAATGATGTGGTAAAATTATTCTTTGTGGTAGAAAGTAAGGAATGTGACAAAAATAACAATATAAATAAAATAAATAGTGAAGAGTTTGAAAAAATAAAAAAATATATTGTTTATGAAGATGATAGAGTTTTGATACTAAATAAAAAAGCTAATATGGTTATGCATAAAGGGAGCGGACATGAATATGGAGTTTCTGAAATATTAAAAGAGTATCTAAATAATCCTAACTTTAACTTTGTAAATAGAATTGATAAAGCTACTTCAGGTCTTGTTGTAGGAGCTAAAAGTTTAGTTGTAACAAGAGAATTATCAGAGGAGATTAGAGAGAGAAAAGTAGATAAAAAATACTATATCTTAGTTGAAGGAAAAGTTAAGAGAAGAGAGTTTCAAATAAAGAGTTATTTGAAAAAACTAGAAGATAAAGTTGTAGAGTTAGAACAATACGAAGAGGGAGCTAAAGAGAGTTTAAGCTTTTTTAAAGTTGTAGAGTATGGAAAAAATTGTACATTACTAGAAGGGACATTAGGAAGTGGAAGAACTCATCAGCTAAGAGTTCAATTAGCTTCTATGGGAAATCCTATAATAGGGGATAGTAAATATGGAAAAGGTAAAGAAAAGATGATGTATCTATTCTCTCATTATTTAAAAATAGAGAAATATGGTATAGAGATAGATTTACCTATTCCTAAAGAGTATATTCAAAGGTTATCTAAATAAAATTTATATAGGAGGAAAAAATGGAAAACACAGGAATGTTAGAAAGGCTGTATAAGATTTCTGAAAGAGGAAGTACAGTAAAACAAGAGGTAATAGGAGGACTTACAACGTTTTTAGCTATGTCTTACATCATCTTTGTTAACCCTTCAATTTTAGGAATGACAGGAATGGACAAGGGAGCTTTAATTACAGTTACTTGTTTAACATCAGCACTAGCAACTATTATTTCTGGAGTTTGGGCAAATGCACCATTTGCTTTAGCACCAGGTATGGGACTAAATGCTTTCTTTACATTTACACTTGTATTAGGAAGAGGTCTATCTTGGGAAACTTCATTAGGTATTGTATTTATGTCAGGAGTATTTTTCTTTATACTATCTTTAGGTGGAATTAGAGAGAAGATAGCTTATGCTATTCCTATGCCATTGAAGATAGCAGTAGGTGGAGGAATAGGACTGTTTATTACATTTATAGGATTAATTAATATGGGATTAGTTGCAGCTAATCCAGCTACAATAGTAGGACTTGGAGAGATGAAACTTACTACAATTTTAGGAATAATAGGACTTATTGTGGCAATTGTTTTAGAGATAAAACAAGTTAAAGGTGGTATGCTAATAGGAATAGTTATCACTACAATTTTAGGATTTGTAACAGGAAATATAGCACTTCCAGAAAAAGTGGTATCACTTCCACCAAGTATAGCTCCAATAGCAGGGAAATTAGATATAGTTGGTGCTTTTAAACTATCACTAATAGGACCTATATTTTCGTTCATGTTTGTTGATCTATTTGATACATTAGGAACATTAATCTCTTGCTCAAGACAGGCAGGAATTATTGATAAAGATGGAAAAATAGAGGGATTTGGTAGAATGCTTTACACAGATGTTTTCTCTACAATAGTAGGTTCAGTTTTAGGTACAAGTACAGTAACAACTTATGTTGAATCTGCGGCAGGAGTAGCAGTAGGAGCTAAGACAGGATTAGCTTCAGTAGTGACAGGATTGCTATTTTTATTTGCATTGTTATTCTCTCCATTAGTGGCTGTGGTACCAGGATATGCTACTGCATCTGCTCTTATAATAGTAGGGGTATATATGTTTAAGCAAGTAAAAGATTTAGATTTTGGAGATTTAAAAACTCTATTCCCTTGTTTTATAATAATTGTAATGATGCCACTTACTTACAGTATTAGTACAGGATTAAGCTTAGGATTTTTAAGTTATATTCTAATACACTTAATTACAGGAGATTTTAAAAAATTAAATATTACTTTAATTTTTATAGGAGCACTTTGTTTAGTAAATCTTTTAGTATAATATAATTATGATAATTGAGTTCAAAAACTTTTTGAACTCAATTTTTTTATATATAAGGAAATTATAATTTGACTTTTTAAGAGAAAAATAAGGAATT
>OGZD01001015.1_pt1 | contig 24634 bp, 28 predicted proteins | sample 1576701 | NCBI WGS metagenome assembly OGZD01 (sample SAMEA3541487, study PRJEB24748) | human gut metagenome | biome: human gut; feature: human-associated habitat; material: faeces | place: China | collected 2012
TGGATTTATTATATCTTATTAGCCACTACTGTTACAACGTTAGTATAGCACTTCACTCCGATCCAGCAGACCAAAATCGCTTGCTAAAATCTCAAGTTCCCGTTTCTCTCCTCTTTTAACTCCCATGGTCTTATTCCTCCGTTTCCGTATCAATTCTGAAATGTTCTCGTTCACATGGATCCAAACACAGTTCTCCGTTAATAAAGTCCAGAAATGCATCTGCATCCGTTTCCCTCAGTTCCTCAAGCGTTCTGATTGCTATATCTTCCAGTCGATTTCTGTTGATGTATTCCGGTTCTGTTTGCCTACGGTACTCGTCTAAGGCTTCTTGCAATGCTTCCGGCTCATAATACGGAATACACTGGAAATACCGCTTGTTCCAATCTGCCTTATCATCAAAACGATTTGCAACGATGTAATGGTGTTCGTTCTCATTTTTGATATCCAAGAAAACGACTTTCCGTTTCTCATCATGCAGCAGGACCATAAAATTCATTTCGCTTATTCCTCCGTTATCATTTCTTTGATAGCTCCGACATTTTCAATCAGCATATTTATGATCTGTGACAGCATGTGCATGTATGCCGTCATGTTTTCGCTTGTAATGCTGTCCGGCTCTGCGTCTGCCACCAGTACCGCAACATATAAGCCTTTTAATGTCTCCTCGATCTCATCCAGAATGTCATATACCTCTGCTGTTGGTTTCTTCATGTGTGTTTCCCTCTCTTTCTCTTATAAGCGCACAAACGTCTCTTCTGCCAGATTTCCATTCAAGGCAATCCCCATTTCTATGCTACTGATGATTCCTGCCTTACAGCAATCGTTTAAAATCTCTTTCAGTGCATTGGCGTTCGGCTTCGGGATCTTATTGTAGTACACGGTGAACTTGAACCCCTTATGATAACCTTTGATCTTCTCCAGTGTTTCCGCATAATCTTCTGTCTTTCTCAGTTCTTCTATGGTCATACTCCTGTTCCTTCCTTATTATATTGGTAACGGTTACCACTTCCCTATGGTGAGGGAAATAGCAGCCTTATATTGCTAATGTTTCTTATGCTTCTTTAAAAGCTTTTCGTCATCGAACCATTTGGTTCCTGCTCCCGTGTAGTGTATCGGCGGCTGTGTGATAATACTGCGACCTACCTGCACCACCTCATGATTTTTTGTAACAACTGCGAACTGTACCGTCTGCTTGTCCATGACTTATCTCCTCCTCAACCTGTAATAGATCTAATGACGTTTAACCTGTCCAGTGCATCCCGTTTCTCCTGCCGTACTGTGTTGAGCAACTGGCACAAATGCGCTTCTCGATCACTCGCCCACTTGTCAAGATCGTTATAGGACTGCTGTAACTTTATAAGCTCCTGTTGTAAAGCATAGATCTTTTTCACACGTTCCCGACTCAGTCTTTGGATTCCGCCATCTCTCAGCCACTTGCGGCAAAAAGCGTCTTTATCACCGGGGAAATTGTAGTATTCCTGTTCAATTGCGTCGTACTCCTCGCATGTAGGTTCAAACTTTGTACGTTTGATAAATTCTGACATCATCATTTAGAAATTCCCCCTCAATACTTCCTGTAACATTCTGATTCCGTAGCCGCCCACCATAAGGCAAGCGCAAGCAATAATCTGATCCATGGTTTTCTCCTATTGCCCTCGTAACCTCCGGGGCGGGTGCTGGGTTATAGCTGAAACGCTAATGCCGCATCATTTTCTGATGCTCCTTGTGCCATGCAGGTGTTGTATCGGATTAGTTGGCGTTCTTCTTTGATCTCGCGAATGCGCTTCAATGTCTGCCAGCTGACTAATGCACCAACACAATAAGCTTCTTCCATGAGATGTTCCATCTCTTCTAAACGGTCATACAATGCATTCCATTGATCTTCTGTGTATGTATGCGCTGGTGCTTCGTTCATGTCGATCTCTTGACATTTAAGCTTGTCATACATGGAAAGCAGGTTGAAATGCTCGCTTGCACTTACTCTATATTTCTTCATTGTCTCGTCTCCTCTCTACTCTGTAACGGCTTCGAATACACCAGATCGGATCATATCCAGAAACCATATGGAAAACACTGGGTATTCCTTCTTATCTGCAAGATTCCTGTAAACCTCGTGCATCTGCTGTTCGGTGAATGTCCTGCCCTGTAACGGTTCTTCGTAGGTGATATACTTTTTCATGGTGTGCGCTCCTCTTCTATGTGGTGCGGTTCGGGGATTTCTCCCCGTTCCGCTGTGTATTTTATTTAACGTATAATCTGCGGTACTGGCTGATGCGCTGATACTCTGCAAGACTTCCCAGATCTTCCTCCAGCCGCTTGCTATCCAGTGTCCGGCGTTCGCAGGTGGAAATCTTTACGGTAAAATCTTTTCCTGTCTCACTGAGTTTTTCGTTGATGTCCAGATATCCGATGATTTCACGCTCAAGGGCTTTCACCTGCTCGCTGACCTCATCTAATAAAGTTTTCATGTTGCGATAGTCGGCAACGGTTCTTTCTAATTCGTTCATTGTTCTACACATGCTAAATACCTCCTGTATGATTGTTTGATTGATGTTATGTGGTTGGTAGGAAGAACGCCGCTTCATTCATCTTCTTGTCTATTGAAACTATGCTGTGTGTCAGTTCCTCACAAGTATATGGAATTGAAGTTCTGAGGTTTTCGACCTCGTCGGCGTTGCTCTGTATCAACCTTGTGGCTTAATGATAGCATGTACCCATGCTGTTGTAAATTGACATATTGCACAAACATGGACCCATGTTTTTGTGAATTATTGCATGTACCCATGTATTGACTTTTGCATGTACCCATGCTATTATTAAGATATCAATCAACTAAAGATTCTTTCAAGGAGGTATTCAGAATGAGTAAGAACGTATATGAAATGGTAACAGATAGGATCATAGCAGAACTGGAAAAAGGAGTCATTCCGTGGGAAATGCCGTGGCAATCTGGAAACCCAAACGGAGCATTTAATAGAATAAGTAAGAAACCTTATTCACTGTTGAATCAGATTTTATTAGGAAAAGACGGTGAGTGGCTCACATTCAAACAGGTAAACGATCTTGGCGGACACGTCAAAAAAGGTGAGAAAGCAAGCTTTGTAGTGTTCTGGAAGATTCAGATCAAACAGGAAGAAAACGAGAATGGGGAACTGGAAGAAAGACATATCCCATTATTAAGATATTACAATGTGTTCCACATCAGCCAGACTGAAGGAATAGAACCATTACATAAAGAAGATTTGAAGGAAGTTAAACCGATAGAAGCGGCTGAGAAGGTGTTACATGATTACATCAGCAGAGAAGGAATAACGCTTGAATCTTCAATCAGTAATGAAGCTTATTACTCTCCCATGCATGACCTCATCCATCTTCCGGTGATCGGACAATTTCAGAGAATTGAAGAATATTACAGTACCGCATACCATGAGTCAGTTCACAGCACCATGAAGAAATCCAGATGTAACCGTGAGCAGGAACGAAAAGGAAAGCTTGTTGCATTCGGTTCTGAGGAATACAGTAAAGAGGAACTTGTTGCAGAACTTGGCAGTGCTTCGATTATGAATCGGTTAGGACTTGAAACGGTTCACAGCTTCCGTAACTCTGCCGCATATATCCAAAGTTGGATCAAGGCATTAAAAAATGATCCGAAGATGATTGTAAGTGCAGGAAGTAAGGCAGAAAAAGCCGTGAAATATATCTTCGGTGAAACTGATCCGGAAGTGGACGCAGAATAAAAACAGAAAATAGAACAGCGTAAAAAATAGGACTATGGGAAAACTCATAGTCCTTTTTGTATGATCTGATGTTGAAATTGATGTGATATGTCTGTGTGATTCCGGTGATATGTTGGTGCTATGCCGGGAATGACTCCGGGTAGTTTGAACTTGAAGAAATACCCTTATTTCTTATATAGGTATAAGGTGGTTCATCCACATACTGGATCAAAATCCCCCGGGTGGCAAAAACTATTTGATCGAATGTTATTTTCTACTGGGGTATAAGGTGATTCGTCCACATACCACCTGTCAAATTCACGCTCCGATCCGGAGATCACCTGCGGTACGCTGCCATGGAACTCATCAGAGAACAGCTCTGCCCACCGGGGGAGGGGGTACAGTAAACCTCACAGATCTAAGTACCTAACCGCAGCGGGTATAGGGGCAAAATACGCCGGAAAATTTCAGTCCTTCATGATAATGAATCCTAAAACCGCCAGAAAGAATATCACGAATAAGAGTGCTCCTCCGGCTACTGCAAACGCATACATAACTCCCATAGCAAAGATGAAGCTGAGCAACGCTATAAGGCAACCGCCAGGACCACCGCTGCCGCCACCGCGATAACCATAACGACGTTCATCGCAATCACAGCCGCCGGGGCCTGTGCAATCTGAATAATGGTGTCCGCTATTATCGTATGACATTGGATCAGCTCCTCTCTTATCGGCTCCAGCGCTTATTCACTGATTGAAGTTACTACATCGTTTTCAAGATAAACGTATCTATTATTTGAATAACACCATTGTTCTGTAGTTCCCCAAGAATATGTACTTTTGTTAATGTCTCTTGGTTTCCCCCAAGTAGAATTTTCCAATGCTTCTTTTTTCATGCCAACAAATGGTTCTCTTTGCAAACTCGTATCGTTTTTTATAGCATCAATATTCCCTCTTTTAAACCTCAAAGTGTCCTTACCGTTTCTATACCACATATAGTTAGAATCCTTTTTTTCAAGATTATAAAAATAATCATCATTAATAATTTGTGCGCATAATTCAATTGAGGTACTGCTTAGTTTATATTCCAATTTTGGAGTAACAAATTCAAAGGTATCATCGTCATTTACTGTTAACTCACAGTCTCCTGCATACACAAAATTATCAATGAAATCTTTACAATAATATAATGTCGCATTCCATCCATCAAACGTCATTGCGGCAAAATTAAGTTGCTTGTTTTTAAAAAAATCAAAATATATTCCTTTTAATATCCACTCACCTTGTAAATTATCCATTGTTCTGCAAATATCAAGATACTTTTCTGTCTCTGTATTTTCTTGAACTTTTTGAAATAAATTAATTGCATTTCTGAAGTCTCCTGCCTTATACGCACGCATAGCATGTGAAAAAAACATCTTAGGCTCAAGAATTTCTTTATCTTCAGAATTCGTTACTAATTCATAGTATTTGTCCGCACTATCAATTTCGCCATCATCTAAAAGTTGATTTATATAACCGCTTAAAGCCTTATCTCTATATTCAATTTTATTTGTATTTGCAAAATAGTCATATGCCTCTTTATAATTTCCATTATCATATGCTTTTATAGCTGTTTGTAACTCAAGATACGAGTGAATTCCAATTATTGCTATAATTGCAATGCTGCAGCTTGCAACTCCTACAACAATTTTCTTTTTATGTTCCTTAAAAAAAGAAACTGTTGCTTTTCGTTTTTCTTCTTGCGCTTCTTTTTTTAATTCTAGTTCATGGTCTACTTTTTCCTTTTCTCTTTTTTCATTTTCCTCGATTTTTATTTTTTCATAGTATGCTTTAATTGGATAACCGCATACTGGACATGCTTCCGCAGAATCCGATACATTCTCTTTTCCACATTCTGGACATTTAACTAAAGCCATATTTATTCCCCCATATTTTTATAATTTTGTATTTTTTATTTTACCAATAAATCTCTTCTACATCTGTATGCTAATGAAACTACCATTTCAGATTTCTGCAAATTCGCATCGCAGAACACCTGTTCTGAGGCTCTGTGCGCCATTGTAAAGCGTTTTCTGTATTTCGATGCAAACTTCTTCATCGAAATTGATTAAAACGTGTAGAATCGAATGTAGAACGTCAGTTCGATTGTGGCAGACGGCAACAGGTGTGAAAAAGGGCAAAGCCGGAATGACTCTGCCCTTCTATGCATTTGACCTTTACTGAATCCATGCGCCGTTTGCATCTACTTTGTAACCGTCCGGTGTCTGTGCTGAAGCAAGCATAGAGCCGTCTGCGGTTAAGTAATACCACTTGCCGTTAATAAACTGCCAACCTGTAAGCAATGAGCCGTTCTGGTTCATGAAATACCATTTACTGTTTACTAACTGCCATCCGGTAAGCATGATTCCATCTTTGCCAATCAAATACCATTTACCGTTGCTACAAATCCACTGAGAAGTAGCATAACTTCCATCGGACATTCTGAATTTCCAGTTGTTTCCAACTTTTTCCCAAGAGTTCATGATGAACGGGGACTTCGTGATCTGAAGCCCTACTGATGCACTGGAAGTATTCTTCTTATTACTTGTTGCCGGTTCACCGGAATCAGAACTGTCAGAGCTGCTACTTGAACTATGATGATGAGAACCCGAACTTGAACCAGAGTTCCCGCTGTTACCGCCGAAAGAACTATTTTTAATTTTATACATCGTTGTTTTTGCCGGAAGCATATTAACAATTCCAGCAGATCCATTTTCAGTTCTGCTCCATCCTTTATATTTGTTATTCACAACATTCACTGGAATGTTAATAGTTGTATTATTTATAATTTTAACTAATTTATCATTATTAGCGATTCTCCACTCATAACTTCTTGTTCCAAGTCCTGTTTTAACTATACGTTTAACTGTTTCCGGAATTATTATTGTAGAAGTATCTTTTCCGAATATTAAATCCCCAAGAGTTGTTACTCTCATTGTTCCAATGTTTCCCGGAATATCCATGATATCTTCATTTCCAAAATACTCGTATGCAGTTAAAGCATCACTTTCATCACGCCCCATAAACCAAAAATCAGTTTCTGACATAAGATCAAAATCCTGTTCAGATATTGCATAAAGGTTTTCATAATTGTCGATTTTGAGACGTTTATACACTTCTGAATTTTCATCAGCCCAAATATGTATTGGATCGTCATAATCCGGCAATGTATTTTCAATAGACGTAACATGATCACCTAAGAAATAGCAGAAATATGCACTCATACTCCAAGCATCCAATTCTGAAAATGCTTTTATGGTTTTTATATTGTCCGGTAATTTTATATATGCATATTTTTGTACTTTTCCTTTGGGGTAAAAGTATAAAGTATCACCAATTTTATTTAACAGCATACCATCTTGTGAAGAAAAAAATTCGTTCTCAGAATCTACTGTATACTCTTCAATATTAGGCATGGGTTCTCGCCAATTAATATCTATTTTTTTAACATTTTTAGGTATATTTAATGTTTTTAAAATTGTATTATAAAATGTTGAAGTTGAGAATTTTTCTAATGCTTCAGGCAGCTCTACTTCTTCAAGACTTTTGCAACCTCTAAATGTTCCTGTTGGAAGTTCCTTTATTGAATTGCTCAGTTTTACATCTGTTAATTTGTCGCAGTCCTCAAATACATTGTATCCTATGTCTATAATCGTATCTGGCATTTCGACCGATGTAATAGCTTTACCAAAAAAAAGACTGCCATCTAATCGTGTCACGGGTTTTCCATCTATCTCATCAGGAATAACTACATTGTCATCCGTACCTAAATATTTGCTAATCGTAACTCCATCTCGATAAGTTCGATACTTCCAAGCATCACTCGCTGATGCAACACTGCTCTGCACAGAAACTGTTTCTGTAGAATCCGCAAAGCTTATTATTGCTCCACCCGCCGCCACGATTGTCAGTGTCGCACATGGAATAATCAACATCTTCGTCAACTTTTTCATGACAAATACCCCCTTAGTTTTCTATTTTTAATTCTACCATCTTCTTTCAATAAGTCAACTAAATAAATATTTAATCAACCTAATGAGCACAATATTTATAGTATCATGATGGCAGCAGGAGGTATTCTGATGGTTGATTTTGGAAACACACTAAAAACATTACGTCTGAGAGACGATCTTACACAGGCGCAGCTTGCGCAGAAACTCCAACTCACAAAGTCTGTCATCAGCGCATACGAAACCGGCCTTCGGCTCCCGTCATACGATGTTCTGATCCAGATTGCGCGGATCTTTAACGTCACTACGGATTTTCTACTCGGTATTGAACGCAAACAGGAACTCGACCTCTCCGGACTCACACAGCCGGAAGTTGACGCACTGCTGAATCTGATAAAAGCCATGAAGCGGAACTGATCCTGTGACATGAAAAATCGTAAAAAAGGGCATACCGGACAGGAATTATTCCCATCTGATATGCCCTCAAATTTTAATCCGTAATCTCAATCTTCCACTCCATCATGGCTCTGTAGACCTTCTCGTCGATCCGTCCTCTGTACCGTTCTGCGTACTCCTTTATGATCTTCTCCTTGACCGTTTTATACTCTGCAAACGCTTCTTCCGGTGTATTCCAGTACTTCAGCTTTTTCCGCTTGCCGCCAACAGAAAAGCATCCTCTGTACTTATTTTTCTCTGCATCCTTATATACGCCAACGGGACAATCTCCACGACGTTCTTTCGCATTCACAAACAGCGTATTGATTGTTGATGGAACGAAGCAGCATGTCTCTGGACTGTATACCATGTTCCCCTTAAACAGGATGTCTTTATCCAGTTCGTAACCTTCCACATTCCACTTGTCGAACCATGCTTTGAAGTTCTGGAAATTATGCCATTCCTCACACACCGTACATCCAATATACTGTGGTGCATATTTATGTACTGAATCAGCGTAACAACGGCTCATCATATTATGCCATTTTACATACTCCACAGACTTTCTATCAACCTTATCCAGGCCAGCAAATCCGATTCCATACATCGTTGGCTTCATTCCTTTAATGCTCCAATCATCCGGCATGTAGTTGATGTCGTTCACGACCTGAAGGATCGCTTCTTCGGAGTCATCTCCTGTCTGATTATAATAACGCCTCATAGCATAATACTGTTCCTTGTTCATCGGATACAAGTGTTTGTAATAATTATCGGACTTCTCATATCCTTTATGCCAGATGAAGTTATTATGTACGCAGTCTGGATTCACAATGAATGTCTCTATGACCGCCTGTGCCGCATAGATGGTCTTTCTCTGGTATGTCCACTTCTCGCCGTCGTATACGCTCTGTGGGACGCTATAATAAGCACCTCCGCTGTTCTTCCCTTCTTGTAACAGGATGTATTTACTATAAGATTTCCGAACCATCCGCCCATAGTTGGAAATCCATGAATCCTTGCAATACATGAGCTTTACAAAGATCTCATCGTCTGCCACTAAGGAAATCCCCGTGGATGATACATCAAGGATTCTTTCCGGACGAATCACCTTATACTTTCTCTGGATCAGAAGATCCTTTTTGTCCGGAAGCGTAACCTTCTGCTGATGTTCAGCTTCATACTTCTTCCAATACTGCGCTTCACACGCTTTACAAAAACCTCTGTAATACTTGCGCCCATTAGAAGATGAAAGCCGGAACTGATCTATTGGAAGCTCTTTCCCACACTTGCTACAAATTTTAGTTTTAATATCATTAAACATATTCCTCCTTTTTCTAAACCCGAAAGCAGCAGGACTTCTCTGTCTCTTGCGCTGCCCTTGGTACGGACTATTTTTTACTTCCTGTCCGTTAGGAAATACCAGTTTCATCGGCATGTTTCTGCCGGATTTTTACAAAAGAAAAACTCAGTACCGAAATGATACTGAGTCAAGTTACATGATGCAGAGCGTTACACCAGATTGGGTGGAACGGAACTGCTAATCTATATGATCCGTGTTACCGGATATTTTCATTATTATGCTGCGGGTGAATCGGAGAAGAGATCGTCCAAGTCAATATCTGAATCTTCTTCAGAATCATCATTCTTCAAATACGTTTCCAGACATGGAATCTTCTGAAACACACTTTCATCCCGCAATTTTTCTTCCAACTCAAGATAATAATATGACCCCTGTTGGATGTTCTTCATGGATTCCAGTACCTTCTTATTAGAAGCATGAACATGTTTGTAAATCTTTATAAGAAGCTCTTCCGAATACTCAGCAGAATACTTTTCAAAATCTCGCACAAGGCTATTATACTTCTGCATCAGACTCCGCTTCTCATTGGATTTTGAGGATCGAACGATTTCTTCTGTTGGACCACACTGTTTTTCATACTGATCCGCAAACTGGTCAATATACTTTCTATCCTCATAACGACCATAATGGTTTGTAAAGGAATTTATCTGTCCTATCGCCTTGTTACGCTTCATCTCTTTATGACGATGGATATACAGCAGGTGATGATCTTCCAGGACAGAATCGTACTGATGGATATATGATTTGCAAGTTTCATAATTGATTCCAATTTTCTTGCACAAGAAATCTTTCGGCATGAATCCAACAAAGTTCGTCTTCTGATTTCCTCTTTGGTCTTCATATACGCCCTGTGATTTATTGATAGATTCCAGGCAAACTATGTAATACCTAAGTAGTTTGAACTTGTCCATCTTGTTATCCATGTTCATGATGGTATGAACTTCTGAATCACGAATGACCGTGTAGTAACTTCCAATTCCACCTTCAAAATAGATGTTGCTTAAATCTACAACGTATTCATTTCCGGGAAATTTTTCTTTCACTTAATAAGCTCCATGTCGGCGAACTTCTTGAATGATTCACCGATCTTTTCCTGCGCAGCACGCTTAAATCCTGTCGTACCATATAATTCATACATTATCATATTGAAAGTGATAACCTGTTCGATTCTGGTTGACTGGTAAAGGCTTCGCAAAGCTACATAGAGTGAAATATCTGCGTCTGTAAATTGCAAATCGTCAATAATTGTGTTTTGTAAATAGATGTCCATAAATGAAGGTCTCCTTAAATAGATGATAAAACGAGTAAAATTTTTTGTTTTGCACTCCAACGGAGTGTAAAGATTATTTCTTTTTATATTTATATTTCTTTTAATAATTATATGACTCTGTATAACGACATATTTTTGTCGTTACACTCCCTTAAACATAGAGTGTGGCAGCAAATTTTTGTCGATACACATACCTCGGTGATTTTACACTGCATATTTTGCTCTGAATCGGATCAGATCCCTGGCATCAAAGTATGATTTCGATGATCTGAATACAATGTATGGCCGTCCATCTTTGTCGCCTATGCCACATCCGATAGGACTGAATCCCAATTTGATGAGCTGATTGCTCTCGGCAATATCATAATTGAATGTTGGTTTGACTATTCTTTCCATAAATTTTTCTCCTAAGTCTTAAAAGTCGCATGAATTTGAGAGTTTTCCGCTGGTTCAGAACAATGCTGCACTGGTTCTGGAACTGCTCAATACTATTCTTCTCTCTTTTGGTGGGAACTTTTCGATTTTTCGTGTGGGAATGATTTTAGGAATGGATGAGGTGAGGTTTCCGCCATCAGGGCGAATTGATCGTTCGTCCTGTATGACGAACGGAAGTGTGAGATATTGGGGAGGTTTTCGTCATGGAGGACGAAAACTCAAAGTGCTTCCGTCAGTGTCCTCTTTGATGTAAGAAGTCCGGCTTCAGCCATTGCTTGATACTGGGCCTGTGCCGTTAATGCTGCCGATCCATCCTCCGCTTTCTTTGCCGCAAGAACCTGCTGAATCTGTGCAGTAGATAATCCTTGGGTTGAGAGGATTAGTGCTTGCTGCTCAGATGTGAGGTTCTTAAGGGCATTGGAGTATCCTTCAATTTTTACTGCATTGAATACTTCATCAGAAGAATTGGTGACATTCAACATGTCACGGATATGTTGGATTTTGGAGATGAGATCTTCGAGATCAGAAGTATCATAATTTGGAATCATACCTTTCAACCCAACTATTTGCTGAGAAGAAAGTCCGGAATAATCAAATCCTATCTGATTTAACTTTTCAAGAGTAGGTACTAATACACTGATATCATCAATAGTTTTTTTGATTTTCTATTTATGTAATTGAATGTGATATAATTATTTGTTATAATAATTATATAATATAAAAAAGAGGGATGATGATATGAGAAAAACTAATGTAATTCTTGAAGGTTGGGGAAAGGGCGGAATCGTCTTTCAATACAAATCTTATTTAAATTCAGAGGCGTATCCTTTGCAAAAACCTTATGTGACTTCTTACACCCTCATCAACGAAAACAACAAAAGTCAGTATTCGTTCTGGAAGGGAGCATTAGGTGTGGCTTTGCTTGGCGGCGTTGGTGCTGTTGCCGGAATTGGTGGCAAAAAGACTTCTGAATATCTGATCGCAGTAGAATGGAAAAACGGTGAGAAGTCTCTGATCTGTCTTGATGACAAGTTTTACAAGGTGTTTGTGCAAAGTATGTTTTAGAAAATTGATATCGTGAATACGATAAACAAAATTTTATCTGGAGATGAGATGAATATACCACTCTCGCCTAAAAACTCCGCCACGCTTTCGATATTTTTATTGTTCAAAAATTTAAACTAATCTATATACAACCTACTATTTTAGTGGGTTTATCAACAAACTACAATGCTCTCCGTAGTGAACCTCAATATCTCCTTCTAACCCCACATTTTCCAGTGTTTTCTCCTTTTCTCATCTTAAAAACACTTTATCGGACACATTATCGAGAAATCCCTTGTTTTCCAAGCGTTTCCCCACTTTTATCATTACAAATTATATCGTTCAATTTGCAATATTTCTGCAATAATTTGAACATATGCCCTAATTCACAGGCGTTTACCCGATATATAACTAATAATTATATTATTGTTGCATGTATTAAGTATATATTATAATTTGCAGTTATACCATTTTCTTCTTCCTCTTACCTCTTCCATTCTCCGGCACTTCAATAACATTCACATTCTTCGCATTGTAATCGCTCCGATCCGTCACAAACGTCTTGAAATGCACATAGTATCCTCTGGCGATCTGTTCCCCATACAAATTCGATGCATGGATAAAATATGTATTACCGTCCTCGCCGCGAATGAATCCATATCCTTTATCTTCATAATATCTTGTCACTGTTCCAAACATAGAACTCCTTTCTTCGTCTGACATGAGATGTGTTGCGTGTAGAATACCTCTCTGAGCTTCTGTGCGCCCCACAGGAAGGTTTTCACATCTCTCATACAGGCTTCGTTGTTGTAATTTTAGGCATTAAAATAAGCCCTCCATCCACCGAGATTTTTTACTGGAAAACCAATAAAAACTCAATGAATAAAGGACTTATTTAGATGTCCAAAGGTACTCTCTGGTGTATGTTTTGGAGTAAGTTTTGTCGATTTTGGCGTAAATTTACGTTTGGCGTAAGATTTTTGGCGTAAGCTGCTTATTTATTACCGTCAATTTTGAACCCTTTTTTGAGCTTAAAAAGTCCGCAAACCCGCATATTTCCTATGGAAAATGCCATTTATGGTTTTGGAGTAAGCTTCATTTTGGGTTTACATAACATCTTATAAATATATCCCCTTACTCCATAATTTACTCCAAATTTCAATTTTTTATGAGCATTTATGAAGAGTTACGTTACGCCATCTTACTTCAAATACTTCTCAAACCACTCCATCATCTCCGTCATTCTGCGGATTCTGTGCTTCGGCTTACCGCTTCTTGAAAGTTCATGGTTCTCGCCATGGAAGAGGCACATGCGGGCTTCAACGCCGAAGTATTTTAACGCGGAGAACATCTGGATCGCATCGCCCATCCAGCAGCGGTAGTCTTCGTCCGACTGGATAAAGAGGGTCGGAGTCTTTGCCATGTTAACGTATTTTAACGGGGAGTGCTGCCACATCTTTTCCGGGCTGTTCCACGGATCCGCCTTGATCTGGTCCATATTGAAGTAATATCCGATATCGGTGGTCATGCACTTGGATACCCAGTTGGAGATACTTCTCTGGGAGCAGGCCGCCGCGAATCGTGTGGTGTTTCCGATCACCCAGTTTGTCATAAATCCGCCGTAGCTTCCACCCATAACACCCAGGTGCTTCTCATCAACCTGCGGATAGCGCTTCAATACCTCGTCTGTGAGTGCCATACAGCATTCAAAGTCGATTCCGCCATGCTTTCCTGTAATATCCGCGAACTCATTTCCACGTCCGTCACTTCCAAGCGGGTTTGTGAAGAATACGAAATATCCGGCATTTGCGAATACCTCGCTCTCGTGGAAAAAGGTCGGACCGAAGGTCGCGCGCGGACCGCCGTGGATCGTTAAGATACCAGGGTACGTCTTATCAGGATCAAAGTTTACCGGTTTGATCACATATCCGTCCAGTTCAAGGTCCTTGTATGTAAAGGTAAACTCCTCTACCGGGCATACGCTTCTCTCTGCCATCACTGCGTCGTTAAAGGAAGTGAGCTTCGTCTCCCCGTTTCCGTCAAACGCGTAGCACTCGGTGAGTCCCATATCGCGCATACCGGTAAAGTATACGGTATTGCCGGACTTCGCCAGTGTGTGGACACTGCCCTGGCGGTCCAGAATCGTCTCCATATTGCCCTCAGCGTCGAAGGTCCGGATCACGCTCTGTTTTCTTAAAGTCGCGATAAAGTAGATCTTATCTTCATCATGGATCGCAGAAGCTCCGTCCGCGAACTTGCAGTCACAACAGATCGTGTTGCGGATACTGTCATCATAATCGGACAGAAGTTCCACTTTCCCGTCCTCTACTGTATACAGTTTGTCATTCTCGTTGAACCCGTATTCCTTCATATAGGAACCGAAGAAGGTCACTTTTCCTTTGAGGATGCACGCGTAATCGATGCTCATATTCTTCTGCTCCACAAGCGTCTCAAGCTCACCGGTGGAGACCGTATACTGCTTTAATCCCTGGTAAACATCCTTCTTGTCGGTATAAAGACTGGAAACATAGAGGATTGTATCGTCTCCCTCTACCCAGGAAGCCTCAACATTCTCATAATCCGGAGTCACGATCTCGCAGGAGCCGCTTTCCAGATCATAGACCGCCAGTCTCGTTCTCTTCTTGTTTACGATTCCCTGACCGTTCGCCCAGAACGGAAGCTCGTCGAATACCTCGTAGTCCTTCTCTTCCTTCCAGGCCTTGAGAGCGGCCTTCTTCTCCTCGTCCTCTTCCATATGGGAGAGATCCGGCTTATTGTAATCATATTTCACCGTGAGGACAAGTTTCTTTCCGGCTTTTTTCATCTTCACTGCCTTATACGGAACAGCGAAAGCGAACTGTGCCTCGCCACCGTGGATATTCAGGGTGTAGAAGCAGGTCCAGTCTTCCTCGTTCTTCGCCTTTTCCTGATAAGTCTTCTCACGGTCCGCAATAAAGAGGACCGTCTCGGAATCCATCCAGATAAACGTGCGCTCTTTCTTTCCGCTCGTCAGTCTGGACGTTTTCTTTGTCTCCATATCATAGAGCCATAAGCAGGACTCATAGCAGTTGTCCTTCTCGTTGGCATCCACCACCGCCATCACCGCGTGCTTTCCATCCGGTGCCGGGGTAAAGATCGTAGGATAATGATAATTTGTAAAGTCTCTGATATCGATCTGTTTCATGGTTCCAGGTCCTCTCTTTCCTATTTATATATGTAGTTTTATCGCAGGAGCATTTCCCTGTCAAATTTAATATACTTACGTATCTGTTCGATACCATCACAGCCCTGCACAGCATAAACCACGTCAGCTCTGTCGGCAGTTCCGATTGCAGAGCAAACAATCATTTAAAACAGTATACCCCCGCCAGATACCGGCGGGGGCATATGAATGTCTCCTTATTTGCCTTCCGTCAGATGGCATGCCACGAAATGATTCGGTTCGATCTCGCGGAGTACCGGTTCCTCGCTTCTGCAGCGGTCTGTCGCATACGGACAGCGGGCAGCAAAACGGCAACCGGGCTTCGGGTTGATCGGGGAAGTGATCTCGCCCTTTAAGATGATGCGCTCTCTCTTCTTTTTCAGGCTTGGTACCGGAATTGCGGAGAGCAGAGCCTGTGTATACGGATGGGTCGGCTTATCGAAAAGCAGCTCAGACGGAGCTTTCTCGATGAGCTGTCCAAGATACATAACTGCAATATCATCCGCAAAGTGGTTGACAACGGAAAGGTCGTGTGTGATAAAGATATAGGTTAATCCCATCTGTTCCTGAAGATCCTGCATCAGGTTTAAGATCTGCGCCTGAATGGATACGTCAAGGGCAGAAACCGGCTCGTCGCAGACGATCAGCTTCGGTTTCATCGCAAGCGCTCTCGCGATACCGATACGCTGGCGGCGGCCACCGTCAAGCTCATGCGGGTATGTATTGATCAGGCGGTCTGCAAGACCTACGACCTGCATCAGCTCACGCACTCGGTCCATACGGGCTTTCGGGTCCGTAATAAGCTTCTGGAGCTTTAACGGCTCAGCAATGATCTCACTGACTGTCTTTCTCGGGTCAAGGGACGCGTACGGGTCCTGGAAGATCAACTGCATGTCACGTCTTAAGAGACGGAGCTCATTTTTATTCTTTTTACATACATCCTCACCATCGAAGATGACCTCACCGGAGGTCGGCTCGATGAGACGTAAAATCGAACGTCCTGTGGTGGACTTACCGCATCCGGACTCACCTACGATACCGAGGGTTTTTCCACGTTCCAGAGTGAAGTTCACGTCATCGACCGCATGGAGCAGTCCCTTTGGAGTGTTGAAATATTTTTTCAAGTGTTTTACTTCAAGGATCGTATCTGCCATTACTGCTCACTCCTTTCAATGGAAAATCCCGGCTCTTCGTAGCGGACGCAGCGCACATAGTGCGTATCGCTCGCCCACTTCTTTTCCGGTCTGTCTTTTTTGCACGCTTCTGTGCAGTACTTACATCTCGGGGAGAACGGGCAGCCCTTCGGAAGGTTTGTCGGATCCGGCATCAGGCCCGGAATCGGCTGAAGTCTCGCCTTGCGGTCCTCAATGTTCGGAAGAGAACCGAAAAGACCTTCTGTGTATGGGTGCATGGTGTGGTTGAAGATATCTTCCAGAGTTCCATGCTCAACGATCTGTCCAGCATATACAACGGAGACCTCATCACAGACCTCTGCGATAATTCCCAGATCATGGGTGATCATGATCATCGCGGATCCAAATTTCTTTCTTAAATCCTTCATCGTCTCGAGAACCTGTGCCTGAATTGTCACATCGAGAGCGGTTGTCGGCTCATCGGCAAGAAGGAGCTTCGGGTTGCAGGCAAGAGCCATAGCGATCACGACACGCTGCTTCATACCACCGGAGAACTGGTGCGGATACTCACCGAAACGTTCTCTCGGGATACCCACGACTTCCAGCATATCGCCAGCCTTCTGCTCAGCCTCTTTCTCACTGATCTTATCATGGAGCTTGATAACCTCGGCGATCTGGTCACCGACAGTGAGCACCGGGTTTAAGGATGTCATCGGATCCTGGAAGATCATGGAAACGGTATTTCCACGGATCGCCTCCAGCTCCTTCTGCGGCATATTTAAGATATCTTTTCCGTCAAGAAGGATGGAACCGTTTTTAATAACTCCCGGCGGGTCCGGAACAAGACGCAGGATCGAAAGAGCGGTTGTTGTCTTTCCGGATCCGGTCTCTCCTACCAGTCCTAAGGTTTTTCCGTGCTCTAACTGGATATCGATGCCGTTTACCGCCTCTACAACGCCGTCATCGGTCTCATAATGGATCACAAGATCCTTAATATCAAGAATTAAGTTTTTGTTATCTTCCAATATTTTGTCCTCCCTACTTCTTCAGTTTCGGGTCTAATGCATCACGAAGACCATCGCCTAACAGGTTCAGGGAAAGGATCGTAATGATAATCGCAATACCCGGGAATATGGTCAGGTGCGGAGCGTTTCTTAAGTAAGCACGTCCGCCGGAAAGCATTGCGCCCCACTCCGGTGTCGGAGCCTTTACGCCAAGGCCCAGGAAGCTTAAGCCGGATGTGGAAAGGATCGCGGATGCAACCTTTAAAGATACCTGAACGATGATCGGTGCCATACAGTTCGGGAGAATATGGGAGGAAATGATCTCGAAGTTGTTTGCTCCGATGCATTTCGCCGCCTCTACGAATTCCTGATCCTTTACGGTAAGGACGGAAGCCCGGACGATTCGCGCGTAGCCAGGCACGGAAGAGATCGCGATGGCGAGCATTAAGTTGAAGATGCTCGGTCCAAGTGCGGATACGATCGTGATGGAAAGAAGAAGGCTCGGCACTGCAAGGAAGATATCCATGATACGCATGATCACGTTATCGATCTTTCCGCCGTAGAAGCCTGCGATCGCTCCTAAGGATCCGCCGATCAGAAGTGCGATGGATACGGCTACAACGCCGACGCTTAAGGATACTCTTGATCCGTGAACGAGACGTGCCAGAATATCACGTCCGAACTCATCTGTTCCGAGCCAGTGAGCCGCGCTCGGGGTCTGGAGACGGATAGCTGTGTTCTGTTTGATAACAACGGTATTGTAATCGAACAGGAAATCCGCAAAGATAGAGATCAGTACGAGGAGAGCGACGATTCCAAGACCGATCATTGCCATTTTATTCTTTTTTAAGCGGCGCCAGATCTCTTTAAACTGACCGCGCTTCTTTACAGCCGCGCCGGATGCCGCTTCCTGATTCTTTGATGTTCCCATACGCTTTCCTCCTTATTTTTTCTTATACTGCGCTTTGATACGCGGATCAATGAAAGCGTAGAGAATGTCCACGCAAAGGTTTACGATACTGAAGGTAATGGTCATCATGATAACGCCGCCGAGGACTAACGGGGCATCTTTACTCTTGATGGAGTCTACCAGGAGACGGCCAACGCCAGGCCATGCAAATACGGTCTCGGTAAGAGTCGCGCCGCCAAGAAGGGAACCGAACTGAAGGCCGATAACGGTAACGACCGGGATCAGTGCATTCTTTAATGCGTGTTTCCGGATCACCATTTTCTCCGGCACACCCTTCGCTCTCGCGGTACGGATATAATCCTGACGGATGACCTCAAGCATGGAGGAACGCGTCATACGGCAGATCAGCGCTGCGTCGCCGGTACCAAGGGTGATCGCCGGCATAATGTAGTTCTTCCAGGATCCCATACCGCCGGATGGAAGCCATCCAAGGTTTAAGGAGAATACGATAATGAGCATCAGGCCCAGCCAGAAGTTTGGCGTCGCGACACCCAATAGGGCGGCGACCATTCCGACATTATCGATCGCGCTGTACTGCCTCGTCGCACTGATGATACCGATTGGGAGTGCGATGGCTACTGCTACCAGGATCGACCAGAATGCAAGCTTTGCTGTGTTCGGGAAAGCTGCCATGATCGTCGGGAAAACGTCACGTTTTGTCTTGTAGGATTTACCCATATCGCCGTGAAGAAGGTTCAACATATATTTTCCGTACTGAACGATAACCGGCTGGTCAAGTCCGAGGTCTTTTCTTGTCGCTTCGATCGTCTCTGCGTCTGCCGACTCACCTGCGATCATCGCTGCTGTATCACCTGGCGAAAGGCTTAAGATGAAATAAACCATGAATGTCACGCCGATCAATACCGGGATCAGCATCGCAAGTCTCTTTAACACATATTTGCTCATGCACACCATCCAATCTACCGCGTCCCGCGGCTGTTTTTTTGTGTTTCCGAAACCCGTCTGTCGGGGCCGAAGTTCCGGATCCTTGTCTCAGGGTTTCTGGAATGTTTTCCGGGCTTTCACCGGATTCTGGAAATGGGTACGGATCCCTTTTCGTGACCCGTACCCTGTTTTTGCATGGACTCTGTCCTCTTTGCGGATCAGATATTATTTTTCGTAATGGCAGTTGCCAAGGTAATGCTGTGCGCCTTTGTGAAGCTTGAAGCCCTTTAAGTCTGCACGGACACCGACGTTATCGTATTTGTAGTATAACGGGCACCACGGGGAGATCTCGTGGAGACGATCCTGAAGCTCCTTGTAGAGTCCCATACGCTTGGTATCATCGCTTTCCTTCTGAGCGGCGATGATAAGTTCGTCGACCTTCTCATCTGTTAAGAATGCACGGTTGCCGGTCGCACCATGGTTCTCAGAGTAGAATAACTGGTAGGTGCTTCCGTCTGCGTCAAAGCTTGTGTTGGACCATCCGAGGATGAACATCTCGTGATCACCTGCATTTAAGGAATCCAGCAATGCGCCCCACTCATATGTAGAAATATCAACGGTGATTCCAACTTCAGCGAGCTGTGCCTGAACGATCTGCGCGGAACGTGTACGAACGTCACCGTTTACATAGAGGCTGCACTCAAATCCATTCGGATAACCTGCTTCCGCAAGGAGCTCTTTTGCCTTTTCCAGATCGTACGGATAAGCCTCCTCCTCTTCAGACCAGCCCGGGATCGTGGAGTTGATATAGCTGTTTGCCACAGTACCGCGTCCCTCAATGATCGTATCAACGAAGGTCTGTTTATCCAGCGCGTAGTTGACTGCCTGACGGACTCTCTCATCGGAGAACTTCTCTTTTGTCGTATTCATTCCAAGGTACTCGATGGAAGAAGACGGCTGGGAAAGAAGCGCTACGTCGGAGTTTGCTTCCACGTTCGCACAGTCTGTCGGGTCAACGTTCCATACAAGATCGACCTCTCCTGCCTCAAGAGCGATCGTTCTTGCACTTCCCTCCGGGATTACGCGGACGGTGATGGAAGTTGCGATCGGTTCTGTACCCCAGTATTTTTCGTTCTTTGTCAGGGTGTAGTGATCGTTCGGAACCCACTCCGTAACCGTGAACTCACCGGATCCGAGTACATTCTCCACATCGCCGTAAGCATCGCCTGCTGCTGTAACAGCTGCCTCAGAAACGATACTTAAGTTTGTCTGGGTAGTGATCGTCTTGAACGCTGCGTATGGCTGTGTGAGCTTGAAGGTTACGTGGTAATCATCGTCCGCGATAACCTCTGCGATCTTTGAGGTGTTGGACTTTGTCTTCGGCATATCCTTCGCGCGGTCATACGTAAACTTGACATCCTTCGCTGTTACCGGTGTTCCGTCTGAGAAGCATGCATCCTCACGGAGCTTGAAGGTATACTCTGTATCACTCTTCATCTCATAGCTCTCAGCGAGGTCCGGAACAAGGTTTCCTTCCTCATCGATATCCATCAGAGTGCTGTATACGTGATGGATCAGTACTCCGGATGTGGTATCCTGCTGTCCTGCCGGATCCAGTGTGACAACGTCTGCGCCCATAGCCACAACGATATCTGTCTTTGTGATCTCGCCGCTTCCGCCGTTATCGGTAGCTGTCTGTGCGCTGCCGCCCGCCGGTGCGTTTGTAGACTGATCAGTGTTTCCACCTCCGCAGGCTGTAAGGATCATAGCTGCTGCCATTGCCATTGCTGTTGTTCTTGCAATACCCCTTCTTTTCATTCACAAATTCCTCCTGTTATTTTCTTCCGCTCCCCACAGCGGTCGCACTTCATAACGGTAATATGTGTCAGTATTCACTATACCCGTCATGTAGTACTTAGTTCGATCTCATGAACCAATGATAACAGTTTTGAACAAATTTGTCAATAATTTTCAATTTGCACGGGGTTATTTTAGCAATTTTCATAAATTATTGTGATCTTTTTTGTATTGTATTTACTATACTCCTATCACACTGATGGGTTGACCCCTTTCCGAAGATCCGCCCTATAAACCGTCTTTAACGAAGTCGGTGCTGCCGATTGCACTTCTCACTTCCGAGAGGCGTCCACGGCGTTTATTCGTCTCCTCCGGATTATCCATGGCAGAGAAATATATCAGGGCGTTCGCCACAGACATATATCCCATCACGGAATTATAAAAGAACAGGTCGTGGTTATTGCAGGTAAAGACGGTCGTTCCGTAGGACGCGATCGGTGAAGTTCTCTGATCCGTGATGGCAATCTGCGGGATCTTCTTCTTATCGAGATATCTTGCGGTATTCACGATATGTTTCGCGTATCCGGGTGCGGAAAAGATGATCGCGCAGTCCTCCGGCGTAGCGTGGGCCAGGTAATTATTGTAGAGAGCCCGGCTCAGATTCGAGAGATCGAGCGCCTCCAGCCCCAATGTCAGGAGTCTTCTCGTCGTGTAGGCACAGAGTCCGGTCACCAGCTCGCTTCCCACCACATAGATCGTCCGGGACTGTCTGATGATCGCCACTGCGGAGAGGATATCCTTTAAGGAGACCTGTTCAAAGGTCTTCGCGATCACATTTTTCTCGTTCGCGACGAACTCCTGGAACATTTTTTCCTTATCGTGGTCACCGAACCGGATCCCACCCACATGATCCGCGATCCTGTTTAAACCGTCCCCATGGACCAGTCTCGTCTGCAAATGCTCCCGAAGACGGTTCTTCATCTCCACGAAGCTCTGGGCCCCAATCTTCTTTGTGAACCTTAATATGGTCACCTCCGTCACACCCAGTGTCTCTGAAAGCTCTTTCAAGGAGTAAAAGCAGACCTGATCCGGATATTTGAAGATAAAATCCGCGATCCTTTTCTGAACCGGGCTGAGTTTTTCATAGCTCGCATTTACTTCTTCGAGAATTCCCATGCTCATCTCCTCCTGTTTTACTATTCAGCCCTATCCCTATTTTATCAGCGAATTCTCTGAATAGTTATAATTCACTATACATCGCACTATACATGATAGTGACATTATAACCGAATATCTCATGCAATTCCAGTATTTTTTGTGTAATTTTTAAAAATGTATCCTGACACCTTCAGGCGGCCAGCGCGGCCGCTTGCGGCGATCTGCATCTTCGCACGGTTGCGTGTCGTTGAAAAGGGGGCAGACACCTTCATGTCTGCCCCCGTCTTTCACATTTTAAATATTATCAATCTTCATAGTGGCAGTTGCCAAGGTAGTGCGTTGCGCCCTTGTGAAGCTTGAATCCCTTTAAGTCTGCGCGGACACCGACATTGTCATTTTTGTAGTATAACGGACACCACGGGGAGATCTCATGGAGATATACCTGAAGCTCTTTGTATAACTCCATACGCTTGGTGTCGTCACTCTCTTTCTGCGCGTTGATGATCAGCTCATCGACTTTATCATCAGTTAAGAATGCACGGTTACCGGTTGCTCCATGGTTTCCGGAATAGAATAACTGGTAAGTACTTCCATCCGCGTCGAAGCTTGAATTCGACCATCCGAGGAGGAACATCTCATGCTCACCTGCATTTAAGGAATCGAGAAGAGCGCCCCACTCATAGGTAGAGATATCAACCGTGATTCCAACCTCTGCAAGCTGGGCCTGAATGATCTGGGCGGAACGGGTACGAACGTCGCCGTTTACATAGATCTTGCATTCGAATCCGTTCGGATAGCCGGCTTCCGCAAGAAGCTCCTTCGCCTTCGCCGGATCATACGGATAAGCTTCCACCTCGTCGGTCCAGCCCGGGATCATCGAGTTGATGTAGCTGTTTGCTACAGTTCCACGACCCTCAATGATCGTATCAACAAATGTCTGTTTATCCAGCGCGTAATTGATCGCCTGTCTGACTCTCACATCCTTGAATTTCTCTTTTGTCGTATTCATACCGAGATATTCGATGGAAGAAGACGTCTGGCTCAACAGCGTCACATCCGGATTTGCCTCGATGTTCGCACAGTCTGTCGCGTCAACGTTCCATACAAGATCGACCTCTCCTGCCTCAAGGGCAATGGCGCGGGCGCTTCCCTCCGGGATCACGCGGCAGGTGATCGTTGTAGCGATCGGCATCTCACCCCAGTATTTTTCGTTTCTTGCAAGGGTGTAGTGGTCGTTCGGAACCCACTCGGTAACCGTGAACCCTCCGGATCCGAGAATATTACCAACATCACCGTAGGACTCTCCCGCCGCTGTGACCGCTGCCTCGGAGACGATGCTTAAGTTGCTGTTTGTAATGATCGTCTTAAAAGCTGCATACGGCTGCGTCAGCTTGAAGGTAACATGGTGATCGTCATCCGCGATAACCTCCTCGATCTTGGAGGTATTGGATTTCGTCTTCGGCATATCCTTCGCGCGGTCAAATGTAAACTTTACATCCTTCGCTGTAACCGGCGTGCCATCGGAGAAGCATGCGTCCTGTCTCAGGGTGAAGGTATATTCCGTATCACTCTTCATCTCGTAGCTCTCTGCCAGATCCGGAACAAGGTTGCCATCATCATCGATATCCATCAAGGTACTGTACACATGTTTCATAAGTACAGATGATGTGGTATCCTGCTGTCCTGCCGGATCCAGGGTCACGACGTCAGAGGCCTGGGCAAAGACGATATCTGTCTTTGTGATATTTCCGCCGCCGGAGCTTTCCGCTGTCGCCTGAGTCTCACTGCCGTCTGCCGCCGCGGTCGTTGCCGCCGCATTGTTTCCGCCTCCGCATGCTGTCAGCACCATCGCTGCTCCGACAACGGCTGCCATCGATCTCGCTGCTGTTCTTTTTCTCATTCACATGCCCTCCTTCAAATTATTTCTGTTTCGTCAGAGTGTTGTTGGTAATCGTTGAATGTAAATATTTACTATACCCATATATACACTCTTTTCTGAATTTCATGATTAAAGAATATCATTTTCTAACATTTTTGTCAATAAAGTTTTCCTTTCTGCGCATTTTTTGTTTAATTTGTTTATTTTATTTGGTTTCAGCAATTCTATAGCCATAATCTGTTTACAATTTGTTCAAAATTAACAAAGAGGGATTTCTGCTATGTATAGTAAACGCTAACACTTTCCGGTTCTCAGATCTCCAGATGGATCATTTTCCCCTCTATTTTCTCAAAAG
>OGZD01001022.1_pt1 | contig 24538 bp, 25 predicted proteins | sample 1576701 | NCBI WGS metagenome assembly OGZD01 (sample SAMEA3541487, study PRJEB24748) | human gut metagenome | biome: human gut; feature: human-associated habitat; material: faeces | place: China | collected 2012
GGTAAAGCAAGTAGTTATTTCGCTACAAGTAACCATACACATACTACAGCTACTCAAAGTAGTAATGGGTACATGAGTAATGCGGATAAAAAGAAATTAGATGGTATTGCTAGTGGTGCTGAAGTAAATCAAAACGCTTTTGCAAATGTAAAAGTAGGCTCAACTACAATATCATCTGATGCAAAACAAGATACTTTAGAATTAGTAGCAGGCACAAATATTAGCCTAGTTGGTGATGCTAATAATGATAAAGTTACTATTGGGGTTACAGGTAAAGTTGCAAGTGCTACTACAGCTGATAAAGTTAATGGTATTGCTAGCGATGGTAGTGCTATAAATTTAGTAACAGGTACTATGGCTGGAAGCGATAGTTTTAGAATTAGGATTGGTGGGAGTAATGATGCAGGATATGCAGAAATAGCTACAGCGGATAATGGCAATGATCCTATTTATGTAAGACAATATGGTTCTAGATTTACTACAGCTACTCGTACTGCTACTATTTTAGATAGTAACGGAAATACGTCCTTTCCAGGCACTGTTACTGCCCCTAATTTTAATGGCAAAGCCACAAAAGCTACTCAAGATAGCGATGGAAATACTATAACTTCAACATATTTAAAACGTAATCCATCACCACAAAATGATATGAACGCTTGTACCGTACAGGGCATTTATCGTTTTGATGGAGAATTAAAAAACGCATGGACAAGCACTTCATGGGGTACATTATTAGTATTTAATAATAATTATAACGGTGGTAGTGGTACAGGTGGAACTTATTTAGTTCAAATGGCATTACCAACAGATGGTAGAATATGGATTAGACAAAGAGTTAATACTGGAGCTTGGACTAGTTGGAATAAATTGGCAAATACAACTGATTGTACAGATATATTAAAAAAAATATATCCAGTTGGAAGTATTTACATGTCTACTGTATCTACTAATCCAGCTACGTTGTTTGGCTTTGGTAGATGGGAAGCAATGCCAGCAGGTCGTGTATTATTAGCACAAGGTACTGCAAGTTGGGGAACTTATAATGCAGGAAGTACTGGCGGGGAGGCAACTCACCAACTCACTGTAGGGGAAATGCCTGCTCATAGCCATAAGGCAATTACAAATACAACTGGCAATCATACACACCCAATACCGTTATATACAGTTTCAGGTGGAGGTCCTGCTGGAGGACCTAAATATGACCCTAATAATGTAATCAATAATGGTACTTCTGGTTCATCTGGTAATCATCCTCATACTGTTACAATTAATAATAGCGGTAATAATCAACCTCATAATAATTTACAGCCATACATTGTTGTATATATGTGGCAAAGAGTTAATTAAGATATGCGTTTCCAAATATATACTGCTAAATACGGTTGAGTAACATTAAATGCTTGCCCATTGCCGGTATTACCAATAGTTAATGTATGGGAGTGATTTCCCGTTTGTTGTACCCAATTTGTAGTATTTTTCTGCACATTACAACCGCCTTGAAATCTAGCACCTTGCCAATAGTTACCATTTTTATACGTACCTAATCCCCAGCCATTACCACCTTCAAAGTATTCGAAGATGGTTACATTATGCGTGTGGTTTCCAGTAGTACTAGTGCTACCAGTGTGAGTATGTGCCGGCAATTCCCCTACAGTCGTTTATACAGTGCGTTTCCATATATAGCAGGTAATATATGGCTGTAAATTATTATGTGCTTGGTTAGAACCAGTATTATTAATACTTACCGTGTGGCTATGATTACCGCTATTATTAGACCATGCAGTACCGTTATTCCAACTACCACCTCCAGCTATTTTGTTTTCAGCTTTTCGTTCGTCATCAACTGTGGTTATAGAATGGCTATGTTCTCCCGCTGTATTGGTACTACCAGTATGACTATGGCTCGGCAATTCCCCTACAGATTTATGCTGTTCGTTTCCACATATATACAGCTAAGTATGGTTGCATATTATTATGTGATTGGCTTGAGCCGGTGTTATTAATATTTATGGTATGACTATGATTTCCTGCGCTTAAAGTAGTTCCTTTATTTCTAGCATAATTTGTATCATAATCGCTAGGAAAATTCAGGTTTGTATCTCCATTTGGTCCATATAATTGAAATTGATGAGTATGTTCACCTGTTGTATTTGTACTACCTGTGTGGTTATGTGAAGGTAATTCTCCTACAGGTAAAATTTTAATAAAGGCTGTAAACATAATATTAAAAATAAATATTTCCCTAATTTTTAATAAAAAAAGAAATCCTATAACATGGGTAATATGCATAGTTATAGGATTTTTAAGTTTTAGAAATATGCTATTTTTAGTGTTTTTACAAGTAGCAATTAGTAACATAAATAAAGTCTAACTAATGCTGATTTTTAAAGCTTAATTTGGTTTATACGTATCTTATTAGTATCACTTTATTTTGTTAATTGCTTTGCGGAGCTGTCTAATATCTTTATGTGTATAAACTCCATTTGTAACATCAGAGCAAGCATGACCTAATATTTTACGTTTGGCATTATAATTTACTTCTGCGTTATCCATAAGTGTTGCACAAGTATGACGACAATCATGAGGTGTATATTTTGTATTAAGTGCTAACATTATCTTATCCCATAAAGTGCAATAAGTGCTGTAATTATAAGGTTTTTCATTATATTGACAAATAAGGTATTTACCAGGCATATTCATTCTTTTTATAATAAGCGGAAATATTTTTTCATGGATGGGAATTATTCGCAGACCAGATTTAGTTTTGGACTTAGTTATTTTAATGTATTTTTGTCGCATATAAACATTATCTTTGGCAAGTTCTAATAATTCACCTATCCTCATGCCTGTATAAATTAAAATTAACACAGTATCGACACCTTCAATATTTAAATTAGACCATAACTTATTTATTTTTTGGCGTGTAAATGGTTTGTGTGGTCGTTTTTGTTTATTTTTGCCTAAATTTAAAAGAGTGGCATAATTTTTGTCGCAATATTCCATCATTATTCCGTATTTAAACATAAGACTTAATAACGAACGAACTTTTTTGCAACTACTATAAGATAAACCTCTTTTTTTTAGATTATCTATGATGTCTTGTAAATGATAATATTTTATTTTTTTCAATGGCATTTCATGTAAGGATAAGCAATATTTAAAAGAGATTTTATAATTACTGATAGTAGATTTAGCAGGTTGATATTTGTCTATGTGAGAAGGCAACCATCTATAAAATAATTCCTTAAAAATTATTTGATGTCCATGTAGTATCTTTTGTTGCTTTTTGTTATATTCAGCTTGATAAATTTCAGCTTCAATTTGTGTAGTGAAATATTCTATAGGTTTTTGTTTTCCGTCTACAGAAACAACAAAAACAAAAGGTCTACGTCTATTTCCACTCAATTTTTTTATACTTCCATATCCATTAGGTTTTTTCATTCTCTATCCGCCTTTTTTAATAATACTTTATAAAAATATTATTAAAGTGGCAAATATATTCATAGAAAGGTGTGTTTATGTATGTCAAATAAAGATTATTTAATTCAATTTAATGAAGATGGTTCTCGTGGTATAACCTATGCGAACAATATCCATTATCAAGTTATTGAGCCACAAGAAATCATAGAAATAAACGAAGAAGGAACTAAAACAGTTACAGGTTATACTGATGAAGAAATTATAAATCTTGTAGATGGCTTCGATTATCAAAAATGCTTAGATGAAGGCTATGAATGGATTTCTGATAAAATTTATCAAAAATTATTAGGCAATTTTGATGGGCAAGAATATATTAAATCTGATGATACTTATATTCCAAAGCCACCATATGAGCCATCTTTAGATGAACTTAAAGAAATTAAACTTAATAAAGCTGGCGAATTGTTTGCACAAAAAAGAGATGCTATTCGTTGGGTAAAAATAGACGATTCTAATACCTATGGTTTTGATTGTGCAAGTGAGGATATAACAAACTTTTTAGCAGCATATACTTTTTTAGATACGCAAGTTGAAAAATCTAATACAACTATGTATAAAATATGGTTAGATAAAGAAAACAAAGGTATTGTAGAATTAAATTTGGAACAAATGAGTAAAGTATTTAATGATGTACGAACAAGTCAATTTGAAGCATATGCTTGGTATGAAAATATTAAACAACAAATAAACAATTGTCAGTCTAAAGAAGATTTAAATGCTATAAATATTATATAAAATTTACATATTTATTTTTATGCAATAAAAAGTATATATATTATTGCAATATAACAATAAAGCGAGTGATTTATTTATATATGACAACAATAAAAGGTTCAACTAAAATAAATAATTTAATTGTAGATGGCAATTTAAATATAAATGGAGAAACAAATATAAATTCTACATCTGTTAAAATTAAAGATAATATAATTACACTAAATAGTAAGGAATCATCTAATAAAGTTAGTAAAGGAACAGCAGGTATAGAAATATATAGAGGTTCTTCTCCGTCTTATAAAATTATTTATGACGAAAATGACCAACAATTAAAAGCTGGTTTATCAAATAACTTAAAAGCTATATCAAGTAAAGAATATGTTGATACTGCTATAGCTAATACAAAAACTGAACTTATTCAGCAAATGAATAAATCAGATTTTTTAAATTTAGCTCCTCAAATAAATTATGGTGAAGATACGGTTAAGGTCACTACTAGTGGCCTGACCGCCATAATACCTGTTATGAGCATATTTTTAGGTGGATATTTTAGTAAAATTGAACAGACAATATCTACATCTTTAAAAGCTAATACTACAAATTATATATATTTAGAAAGAGATTCTAGCGATAGAACTAGAATAAATGTTTCTGTTTCTAGTACATTAACTATAACTGAAGGTTCTAGACAATTTAATCGTATCTGTATTGCTGCTATAACTACTAATAGTACTAGTGCTACCAATACTAAAATATATAGAATTAATACTGGATATAATGATTATTTATTTAATACATAGGAGGTGTTCTTTTGTTTAGTAAAACTGGCGATACTATAGTATCTGGTAATCTCGATATTATTTCTAGTAATACTGAAATAAATTCTGACGATATAAATATTAAAAATAATATTATTATATTAAATAGTAAAGAGACTTCTAATAAAGTTAGTAATAATGTTGCGGGATTAGAAATAAATAGAGGAACATCTCTACCATATCAAATTTTATATGATGAAAGAGATAGTGAATTAAAATCTGGTCTTTCTAATAATCTAAAACCAATATCTAGCGAAGAGTATACAACGACTAATGTAACCAACGCTAAAACAGATTTAAACACACAAATATATAAAAATGATTTTATGAACGAATTACCTAAAATTGGTTATTATCAAGAAGATACTGTAGAAGTATTAAGTAAATATAATATGAACTATTCTCCTGAAACAGATAACAATAAATTAGCTATGTTTTGTTTAACTTCTGATTCTAATAACAGAGAAATTCTATATTATTTAGGAAACGATGGTAGTCAAAATTCTAGTGATTATCATTTATTTTATGCTTATAGAACAAATGATAATTCGCAATTTACTTTTATAAATAGTCCTTTTGATAATTTTATCAGTGGAGAAACAGCATATTCAGCTTTAATATCTTGTGGTAATACTTGGATAGTGTTACAAGGAAAAACAGGAAAATATTATTTAGTTCACACAAATTATTCTTTTAATCCAAATAATTGGACCTACGATGATATTGATTTTTGTTTAAAAGATAATTTTTCTGGAATTAAATTATATGGTTGTAGATATTTTGACGCATATGATTTACTTACATGGTATGAATGTTGTAGTAATAACTTTAATAATACTAAAATGTTTAGATTTTATGCCGCTAAGGTAAAAGAAAAAACTATTAAATTTAAACAAGATTTTGATTCTCCTAATCAATGTATGTATATTTATAATACACAATCAAATTCTTATAAAAATGATTTATCTGAAACAATAGAAGCTGCATATAAATATTCAAATAATGGTGGTACAAATTTATATAATGGATGGCAAGCTCCAGGTATGTTATATGATCAAGAAAATCAAAGACTTATATATTATACACAAAATAGCACATTAAGAAGTTTTCTAAAATCTAGCGGAAAAAAAGTTGAACATAACTCCTATATAAAAGCTATATATAAAATACCTAATTCTATTTTAACATCATATTCTGGAACTATTACATTATTAAATTCTAAAACGATAGATAGAAATAAAACTCAATTACAAAATTCTAATTATGGAACGATATTAACGGATTATACTAAATCTTATACAACGGCTACATCAATACAAATGCAATGTTCTTATGATGAAAAAAATAGAAGAAATTATAGAATTGGTACTTCTAGAGATGTTAATTATGATAAAAGATGTTTTAGAAACAATTGTGATGATAATCCATTAATTACCTCTAAATCGTATGATTCAGAAAATTTTATGAAACAAGGAGATAATAACACGAAAACAATATCAGCATCTGGAATGTATTATTGTTTACAACCAGACGCATCTGTTTGGGGAAAAAGATTATCTTTTTATAATATGTTAGAAGCCGATATATGGCATGGATACTCAAAAGTAAATAATTCTATGTCGCTTAGATTATTTACTGTTTCAGAATATCAAAAAATCAAAAATTTTGAAGGATCTGGATTTATAGGAATAGAGCCTATTCCTTCAAAATACTTTTTATTATCTTCATCTTATACAAGTCCATATTCTAATTGGAATTATAGTACAACAGTATTAGAAAATGGTGATTCTTATTATTGTAATGTATCTAGTAGTGAAGATAATTTATCTATAAAACATTATATTCCTAAAACAACAATAGATTCTAATTTTAACTACGCAAGTTCATTAGAATTTGAAGATAACTATAATAATTATCCATTTGAAAATAATCATAAAGTAAGAGTTGGTAATTATAATTGCTCATTAAGAAATATGCAATATAATAAAGTAGGTAATTGGTATCTTATTTTAGTTATAGTCGATGATCCTAATGCAATTAATGAATCTTATTATAAAAATTCTTATATTGGTATTATAAGAAGAGACACAAAAACTATTAAAGTATTTGATTGGAATTATATATCAAAATTTTCTAATAATATAAGAAATGCTATTAATTGGGGAAATACTAGAAAACTGTATAATGTAAATTCATGGATAACTCAATCTATTTTCGTAAATAAAACTACAGTTATTATTTGCTTTAGAGTAATTGGAGAACAAAATACATATATTACACGTAGAGGAATAATTCAATTTAATGACTCATTAGATGATATTGTTAGTTGTAAAGATTGTACCAACTTAGGAGCTGAAATAGCTTCTAATGGAATATTCGAAGCAGCAAGAAATTTTACATATTCTAAAAAATATGGATATGCTTTTACAGCTGTAGAAAATTACGGCGGATCTAAAGTAAGTTATTATACTCAAAAGCCATTATTAGCATCACAATATGAATCTGATAGAACTGTATATAGCATGGAAGATGTATTAATTAATGCAAATTGCCATCATTATAAAATGTTTCTACAGGCATCTCAAGGATTAATATGTTATGTTCCTTCTATACCTATTTTTTTAGGAGGATATTTTGAAGTTATTCAAAATCCTATTTCTGTAAATCTTAAACCTAATACAAATAATTATATATATTTAGAAAGAGATTCTTCTACTAAAGAGTTAAAAGCATACGCTTTAACTACAAAAGATATAGAAGAAGGTTCTAAACAATTTAGCCGTATATTATTAGCTAGAGTATTAACCGATAGTGCTAATCCTATAGAAACTGAATATTATAGAATTAATACTGGTTATAATGATTATACTTTTAGAAAAACAGTTAAAGTTACTCAACCTGAACATGGCAAAATTTACGTTAATGATAAAATAGGTACAGAATTTAAATTTGAACTCGGTACAGATGTTACTATTAAAGCTGTAGCAGATAATGGTTATGTTGTTAATTATCTTGACGTATCAAACGGAAATACGGGGGGGGTAATACTTAATCCTTATCACTTTATCATAGATAAAGATATTAGTGTATCAGCTTTTATATCTGTAGGAAGTGGTAGTGCTGGTACAGGTAAGCCTGGATTTATTTATTTACACATTCCTAATGAAATTCATGTAATAAAAATAACGGCTACTGCAAATCATGCAGCTACAAATGATTCTGTTATCAACTATGACAATAAAAAAGAATATCTTCATTTTAATAGTGTTCAATCTCCACCTGGCACTGTTATAACTAAGTATATAGGAGTAACTGAAGACAGTGATTATACTTTATATTTTAATTGTACAGTACAGCCTTATGGAGAAGTTAGAATAGAATGGTCTGAAGAAATAAATAAACACGCAATAGATATAGAAGACTACAAATAATTAACAATAAAGTAAAAGAGAGTTGATATTTTATTATATGGCGCACGTTTTTAATCCGTATTTTACTCAAATCAAAAATGATTTAATAGTATCTGCCAATATGATAGTTGGAATAGGCGGTACAAATGATTACAATCAAAAAACTACTATACAGTTGACAATACCCGCTGATATTACCGTTGTAGAAGCAGGTATACGAGTAGCAGTAACAGGTCATACAGGATGTGTAATAAGAAATACCGCTAACAATAAACAATGGGCATTGGTAACTAATAGAAATGTACAAGCCGGAGATATTGAACGTTTTTATATTGGAGTAACTCCGCTTAAAACTTATACGTTATTCTTTGACTGTAATCAAGGTTCTATGGCAATGTTCAACTGGTCTGATGATATTAACAAAATAATTCCTAACATAAACGATTATTGATTTTTATTTAAAAAATTATATGATTCATAAGAATTACTTATTAGTATTGTCAATGTAGAAACTTAATAAAAAAAGAGATGTGCTATACATAAGGTATATTACATCTCTTTTTTTATTGTTAAGATATTTAAGTTGTGAAATGATCTTTTTTATTATAAAAAAAATTTAATCAATAGTCAACTTTTCTAATAAATATATAATAATAACTAATTTAATAAGTAATATATGTATGTAAAAAAATTATAAAGGGGAAAGATTTATGACAATTTACAAACCTATGTTGAGTCAAATCAATGGTGGTGCAGAACTAAGAAGTGATGTAAATGCATTACAGAAATCTTATGATGCTGCAAAAGTTATTACTACTGTAAGCAAAGGAGAAGGTAATTATAACGCTGATGAATTGTTTAAAAAAATTCAAGGCGATATTACTGCATTAGATTCTAAAACTGAATCAAATTTAGAATCATTTAAAAATAAAGTAGTAAAAGATATTGTAAAAGTTGAAATGACTGCTACTTATGCAGTAGATCATTTTACAGTTGCATTACCAGAAGGATTTGATTCTTTAGTTCCTAGTGCTAATAAAGGAACACCTGTAGCTATTTATAATCTAGACAATAGCGCTGTAATTGGCGAAGATGGAGAGCAGTTAACTATTAATTTAACAGATATGACTTTATCTGGAACACCATCTAAAATAGATCCTGAAGGATCAGCTGGATTAGCAGAGGGCCAAATTGCTTACAAACCCATTCAAGAAACTTTTAAATTTAAATGTTTTCCAGTAGGTACTTTTAGCTTATTTAATATTCCAGACAACTATCTTCTTGATAATTCTGAAATGCAACTTGTTCATTATGACAAAGTCTTACATTCTATCGTTGCTGATTTAGCTCAAGATCAATCTTTAATAGATAAAGTTTCTGGATTAGTTGGTGAAGAAGCAGTAGCTTCTCAAATTAATAAAGTAAAAGCTGAATTAGTTCAAACAGATGAAGGGTTAAAACAACGTGCAACTGCTATTGAAGTTTATGTAAAAGAAGCAGGTTTAGATGCTAATTCTAAAAAAGTTATTAACGTAGCAGATGGAGTAGTTGTTTCTGAAGGTAAAGACGCTGTTAACGGTGGTCAGGTTTATACTGTTAAAACAACATTAGAAGCCAAAGATGCTGAATTAGAACAATCTATAACTGAATTAGAAGGAAATGTAACAACTAATCATGAAGCATTGTCTGGTCGTGTAACTAAAGTTGAAGCTTATGTTAAAGAAGCAGGCTTAGATGCTAATTCCAAAAAAATCGTTAATGTTCTTGATGGAGATATTTCTGAGTCTAGTACAGATGCTGTTAATGGAAAACAGTTAGATACTATTGATAAAGCATACAAAGCAGCAGATGCTGGATTACAAGGATCTATTTCTAGCATACAAAAAGATTTAGAAGCTAAAAATTCAGCAATGAACGATCGTGTAACTGTTATTGAAGGCTTTGTTACTAGTGGTGGCATTAATGCTGGAAATCAGAAAGTTACTAATGTGTTAGATGGCGAAATTGCTTCTGAAAATAAAGATGCAGTTAATGGTGGACAAGTATACACAATTAAAACAGCATTAGAAGCTAAAGACGCAGAAATAGAAGGTAAACTTTCTGCTGCTACTGTTAAAGTAACATTACCTGTAGAACATGTACAAGAATTTACACTTAATGGCGAAGCTATGACAGAATTTGTCTTAGAAGCTAAACCAAATTCTTATAAAGTTACTATGAACGTAAATGGTATTGTTTACGAAGAAGGTATGGGAGCATTTACTGTAGATAGAGAAAGTGAAAATAAACTTACTTGGATAGCTCCGGACTTTGGGCTTAAACAAGATGTTGCAGAAAAAGTTTTTGTACGTTTCGTAGAAGATAAAGAAAGTTCAATTGCTTTAACTTTAGGATAAAATACATATAATTATAATAAAAGCCTCCCTATAAAAAAAAGGGGAGGCTTTTATTATAACGACATATTTTTATAGTAATACTTTTTTAGATATTATAAAGATGTTATGAGGTGAATACAATGTCTAGAAGAATGCCTAGAGGTGTTCGTAAAGTAAATGAAAACATAATACAAGATGGTCGTTCTTTAATCATAAATGAAGAAAATAAAAAAAATATATCATGGGAAAATATACCTGATGGTTCAATAAAAATAAATTCTTCTAATGGTATGATGTATGTAAAAATAAAAGGAGAATCTGACTGGGTTCCAGCTGGAATAAAAAATGATGGTACCTTATCTATAGCTAAAGATACATTTATCATAGAAGAAATATTTACTATAAAAACCTTATCTGATGGTAATGGAGAATTTTCTTATTATAATACAGAAGGAGAAGTGCGACACGGAGAATTATTGGAAGACGGTTCTTATGTATTTACATTAGAAAAAGGTTCTTATCCTATGCTTAGAAATCATTTAGAAATCATAATTGATGATACATTACGTAGAACAGCTATTTCTGGTGGGATAAAGGAAATATCTAATACAAAATTTGCTATAACTGAAAAATTAGTTGTAGATCAAGAAATTACTGTAAGATATTTAAGTAGTAATAGGATAGGAAATCCTTATCCTAGAATATTTTTAACTTCATATACTCCAGAACAGGCAGAAAACGGAGATTTATGGTTAGATTATGATGCAACATTAGATGATGATGATTTAATAGGAGAAGATATTGAAGCTGATACTGTAATAGGTTGGGATAGAATCGTTGGGAAGCCAACTACAATAAATGGATATGGTATTATAGACGATATTTCTTATGTAGACCATAAACATAAAATGGAAGATATTACTGATTTAAGTTTTCCCAGTACTAATAAAGCTAATGGCGGTAATGCGGATACAGTAAATCACTATACAGCAGATAATAATAAACCAAATACCTTAGCTATTTTAGACTCTATAGGGCAATTACCATCTGCTAATATAGGTTCTCATAGACATAATGCATCAGATATTGTAGATTTAAATAGTTTTAAACCAACAGGTGGCAATGCAGATACAGTAAATCATTATACTGTGGACAATAATAATCCAAATACTTTAGCTATCTTAGATCTAAATGGACAAATACCTGCTAATAAAATAGCTTCTCATAAACATAATATATCAGACATAAATGATTTAAATAATAAAATTTCTAATATAGAAAACTCTTTAAATGGAATTTTTACTAGAGGAATGATTATACAATGGTATGGATCAGCTTCTACTCCTCCATCTGGATGGGCAATTTGCAATGGATCTAATGGGACACCAGATTTACGTAATAAATTTATTGTAGGAGCTGGTTCTTCATATAATTTAGGAAATGCAGCAAGCGTAGTTTCTAAACAATCAGGAACAGTATCTAATTCTACAATATATGCTTTGTACTATATTATGAAATTATAATAAGGAGGTACGTTCGTTAATGGCGCTAGATAATAAATATGATAATTTTTCTAAATACAAAGGAAAAATAAAGATTAGAAATTTAGATCCAGAAGTTATTTCTCTTATTAACACAGGAGGATCTTCTGGTGGTTCTGGATACGATGATACAGAAATAAGAAATGATCTAGAGTCTATTCATGATACATTAGATTCTCATGATAATTTAATTAATAATATTAACGCTAAAATTAGTAGTGCTGCTACGAAAACAGAATTAAATCAATTTAGAAGAAAAGATGTTGATATTACATATAATGATTTAGATTCTGATTTAAAAGAAAGATTAAGAAATAAAGATTCAGGATCGGGTGGTTCATCAGACAATGATGATGATATTTTAACGGAATTAGAAGAATTAAAATCTAAAGTAACTATTAATACTGGAAATATTAACAATAATACTTCAAATATTAATAGCATATCACAAGCATTAGATAACTACAGAACAGAATCTACTAACAAAAATAATGAACAAGATGCTACTATTTCTAGCAATACTAATAGAATTCAACAATTAGAAAATAAAATCACTGAAAATAATGAAATTACTTTTGATGATTTAGATCCAGATTTAGCTATTAAAATTGAACAAATTGATAATTTTTCTTCAGATATTGATAGTCTTAAACAAAAAGTGTCTAATAATACATTAAGTATAAGTAATATTAATTTAGATCTTTCTAATTTAACATCAGATTTTTCAGATTTAAGTCAGAGTATTGATTCAAAAATTGATAATATTAATGAAGTTGTTGAACAAAATACTAATAATATTGACGATATAAATAATACATTAAATACATTAACAATTGATAAAATTATTAGTTTCACTAATACTCCTGAAGAGCCAGATAAAGGAAAAATAAAAATTAATAATTTAACTTCTGATTTAGCAGATAAAATTAATAATTTATCTAGCTTTAATACAGATATAGAAGATATTAAAAATTCAATTATTCATCCTGGTAGAAATATAATTGGACAAGATAATCAATTTGTATATAAAAATGGAGAAGATTTATATACAAAAAGAATATTTTCTTTTTTCAATACGGCTTCAACAGAAGAAGAATTTTTATCTTTAAAAACTCAAAATAAAAGTCCAATCTATTACAGAGTAGATAATAATATATATGAAGCATCTGGATCGGATTGGATAGCTATTGAAGATGGCTTATCAAATACAAACTATAATAATATTTATTTATTTGATCCTGAGCATGGAAGTTTTTACTTTAATGACAATGGATCTTTAATCAACATTTTATCTCAAGATGATATGGATAAAGGCTTGTTCTTGGGGAATTGGTCATTTATACCAGGCAAAAATACTTTTCAACTTAAATATTTAGACGACGTTTTTCAAGAATGGAGCGTTTCTGATACAAATACAAATACATTAAACGATAATATTTCTTTAATGTCCTTAAATGATAATGATAAAAACGATGAATATACTGAATTAATTTATACAATAAACAAAAAAGATTCCATATCTATAAAATTAAGTAAAAAACAGCAATACATATGTAAAGTATTAATCTTAGATAAAAAAACTGGATTATATACTGATTATAATTATGAAATATTTAAGATATATTATTTATCTGATAGTATAAAAATTTCTAATTTAACAGATTCATCAATAACAATTAAAATAGCATATTAAAAAGGAGAAACAGTATGGCAATTTTAAAATACAATAAAAATAATAAATGGACATCTTTATATTCTAATGCAATAAAGAATAGATTAAAAAAATCAAGTAATTTGTCAGACTTGGAAAATATAGAAGAAGCCAGATCTAATTTGGAACTTACTGGAGATAATAATCATACACACTATCACGATGATAGATATTTGCCAAAAATAGAAGCAGAAAAAGAACAACGTATTGCTGAAGATAATAGTATTAAAGAAATGATAAATTCACAAACTAATGAATTTAATAATTCAATTAATACAGCAATAGATTCTGTAAATAAAACTATTGAAGAAAAAATAGATTCTAAAATTAACGATAAATACTCAGAATTAAAAGATGACATCAAAGAAGAAGCAGATATTAGAGCATCTGAAGATGCCAAATTAAAAAATTCAATTTCTTCGTTAACTAATACTATTAATTCTATTAATAATTCTATGGATAGCAAAAACGATGAATTACAACAAAAATTAGAGAACGAAATATCCGAAAGAAAAAATCAAGATACACTTGCTTCTAACGATAGAGATAGTATAAAGACAAAACTAAATGATGAAATAGAAGAAAGAAAGAATCAGGATATTATTGCTTCTAATGATAGGAATACTATAAAAAATAGTATTTTAACTGAAACATCTGAAAGAAAAACAGCCGATCAAAATCTACAAAATCAAATAAACGCCAATAAAAATCAAGTTAATACTTTGTTATCTAAACAAACAGTTTCTGGATCAACCCAAGGAGCAATTTCAAGTGTAGGAGATTATGATTCTGGTACATATCGTACAACTTTTAAAACTAATACTGGAATAGGTTCTGGTACATACAGTTTAAATGATTTACTTATTAAACTTGTACAAATGAGTCATACTCATAGCGGTTCATCTGCAAAAATAAACTGCAACTGTAATTGCAATTGTAATAGCCATAGTCACTAAGAAAGAAAAGATAATTAAAAAGAAGGAGAATGTATATGAATTTATATAGTTATAAAACTACAAAAGATTGTCCTTTTCAGACTATAATTGTTAAAGATAATATTATAACATTAAGTATAACTTTAAATAACCAAAGAGATGCATATATAAAAACAAAAATTATAGATATATCAAAATTAGATAAAAATAAGATATATACCTTAAATTATTTAATAGATGGATATTATCAATTTTTAATTGATGATGAACATGAACCAATTTCTGAATATGCAGCTTTAAGAATGTACATATCTAATAATAATGCTGTCGAATTATATTCTCCTATAAATATTTACATATCTGAAACATCTGAACAAATCAATAGAATTTATTTAGATAATTTTGGTAAATTTAATTTTAGAGCAGAAATATCAAATAAATATCTAGAATATCAAGAAAAAAGTAAAAAGATTGCTTATCATGATATGTTACATGATTTGATAGATGCTAATTACTCATGTACGTGTCAAGACGCTCAAATAGAAATTTTAACAAAAATAATATTAAATATTCTAAAAAACAATCCTAAAATAATTACTGAAGACTGTTTGAGCAATTTAGATGCAGTTATAAATTCATTAAACGACACATCATTATTTAATATTAAAAATGAAGAAAGTATTATTAAAGAAATAGAAAACAAAAAATATATACGTAACTTACAAAAAGAATATTATTCTTTAAAAAGTAATATGGAGGACTAAATATAATATGGATAATGTAAAGGATATATATATTAATAGCATTAATGAGCTCCACAAAGGCGCTATAGCAATATATGATGAGATTTTCATTAATAATATAAAATCATTTAAAGTTATCATTAATGATTATTCTGACAAATATATTGATAAATTAGCTATATTTGCAGATATATTGAATGATATGTCTAAACAATTTAACGTAGAAATAATGGTAGCTATTAATGAAAAATAAAAAATTAGCTATTTATATAAACGATATATGTAATAGAAATTGTTCTTTTTGCTATGTCAATAAAACAAATAAGATTATGACATTGGAGACCGCCAATAAAATTATTTCTTATATCAATGATAATGATATATATAAAACTATAATATTTGTTGGTGGCGAACCAACATTAACTCCTGACTTAATAAAATATTTTATAGATAATATTAAAATTAACGTAAAATATGGAGTAATGACTAATGGAATAATAAAAAATTTAGACATATTTAAACCATATAAAAATCTTACTTTTAATATATCATTCATCAATGAAAAAGATCCGGATAATTACTATAAAGAAATGACTATTAAAAAACTTAATGATTTAAATATTAAATATAATGCTTTGATAGTTAATACACCAAATAATATTGTTAATTTACTAAATATATTTAAATACATAATAAAATTAAAACCAACATATATTAAATTATTGAGACAGCATAAAATGGGAGATATCTGGACATTAAATGATATATACAAATATAAAGAAATTCTTCCTAAATTAATACATTTTAGTATTTATTGTAAAGAAAAATTTAAAACATATAATCAGATAAGTTTGCCTAATAAAATAGACATACCTATACAATATAGTTCTGAAGTTTATGATAAATTTGAAATTAATTTAGTAGATCAAGATTCTATTTGTAAATATGATATTGTAGGAGTAGATGGAAAACAATACTTATGTGATGGAGCTTGTGGAGAGAATAAGTATTGTTTTGGTTATATTTGGGATAAACCTAATAATCCGTACTTAATACATAATTTTGGATATGAAGATGTATTATATGATTATTGTTATTTAGCTAATAATAAAGTATGTTTAGATTTCGATAAAATTAATGATAAATATAGAGATTATTATAATAATATTATTTCTAAGATTGAGGGATTAAAATGAGAACATATGATAACAGTACAACAGTTTCTTTACATATAACAGATAGATGTAACTTAAGATGTCCACACTGTTATATGAAAGATTTTTCTGGTTATGAAAACAATATAAATATAAAAAAAGCATTTGAATCCGTAAAAGTATTAAAGCCAAAAACTTTAATCATTTACGGAGGAGAGCCTATGCTATACCCTAATATTATTAATCAGATTTTTGATGAATTTGAAAATAATATGCATGTAGTAGTAGCTACTAACGGTACTATATGGAATAAAGAAATATATGATAGAGCATATATTATTATGGTTACTTTAGAAAGTTTCTTTTTTAACTATTCAAAGAATAGAACGTACACAAGATCTCAATATAATAATTTAATAAAATTAATAGATACTTATAAAGATAAATTAATTTTAACTCATAACTTATACCCTAAAAACAACGATCCATTCTACGATAGAATGATTAAATTAACAGAACTAAATAGTAATCCATATCCTATAGTAGATTTTTGTGAAGAAGCAGATTTTGAGCCTAATATTTTACAAGAATATAATACGGACTTAGATCCTTTACTTGTACCAAAATTAAGAGTTCTCCCAGATGGAACGATAACTAAAGATATGAGAGGCGTCTATAATATATGTAAAGATGCAAGTGAATGGAAAGAAGAATACAGAAATAAATCTGTACCTAGTCATGATAAATGTAAAAAATGTGAATATCAATATACTTGTCCTTCTTATAAGATGTTCCCACATTTTTGTAAAGATGTCTTAGATAGAATAGACGATCCACATTTTTGTAAGATTGCGAGATGGAAAAGTAATGAACTCAAAAATTAAAAAATTCTTTGATACAGATATAGATAAAGTTTATATTTTATTAGGCGATTATTGCAATATGAAATGTAAATATTGTTTCCATAATAATGATGTGATGCCTTATATTGACGAAAAAATCAATGAAGATATATTTCCTTTTATAGAAACAATTGCTTCTAGACAAAAAAGTCCATTAAATGTTAGATTCTTTGGAGGAGAGCCATTAATATATTTTGATAAAATGAAATATATTATAGAAAAATTAGCTCATGTTCCTAATATATTTTTTACTACTATTACAAACGGAAAATCAATAACTCAAGAAATAGTAGATTTTTTTAATAAATATAACGTAATGGTAAGTGTTAGTTGGGACGGGCACAAAGCTTCAAAAGAATTTAGAGGTTTTGATTGCTTTGATACTAACAAAAATTTATTATTACAGTTAAAAAAAGTCGAAGTTCTTGCTACGTTTGTTAATTTTTTAAAGATAGACGATTTTTTATCTGATTTAGAAAATATAAATAATGAGTATTTTAATATTCATGGAGAAATTATTGGCTTTACTTGGGCTCCTATAGATGATGTTGGTAGTCAAAAAGAATATTTAAGCAAAGCAATGTTTGATGATTTATATAAAAAATCTGAAGAAGTATGTAATAGAGTTAAAGACGCAATTAGAAAAAAACATAAAACACCATTTGATTTAGTTATGATATATGCCCTATATTCTGATTTATGTACTATAGAATCAAGAGATTTTGGTACAAGTGCTGAACGACTTATTGCAGAAGGAAGCGATAATCCTAAAATCTATTCAATTGATTTAAATGGAGATTTTTATCAATTTCATAGATATCCTAAAAGTTCTTCAAAATCTAAAAAATTAGGTAACATATATATGCATTATTATGCTTATATGCAATCATATTTAAGTCAAAATAAATTTGCTGAACAATGTGCAAGAGTAGGATGCTATAATTGCGATATAAATCATTTTTGTAAAGGACCTGGTCCTCACGTTTGCGAAGAATCAGAAAAGAAATGTTGTCGTATTAGATATGCTTTGTATAAACCTATTGTTAATTTAATAGAATGGCTTCAGCATGGAGGAATAGATCTGCATGATTTATGATGAAGATAGAGCTATATTTTTTGAAATAACTAATATATGTAATCATAGATGTATTCATTGTTGTAAACAATGGGAAGATAACAGTATAAATAGAATAGCTTCTTTTGAAACTTTAGATAAAATTATTTCTCTACCTAAAAAATCTTTAACTATATCTGGAGGAGAACCTTCATTGGTTAGAGATAAAGTATATTATTTAATAAATAATGAGTCTAAAAATATTACTATTAATACTAATTTAACTGGTTGGAGTAAGCAAGATATAGCATTTATTAATAATAATGATAAAACTAATTTTAATGTGTCTGTTGTTTCTCTTAAAAGAGATATTTATGAAGAAATAACTAAATCTATTACATATGATATTTTTATCAAAAATTTAAATTTGTTAAACAATAAACATTACATAACTATTGTTGTAAATAATATAAATTTAGACAGTGTAGATTTTACTATTAAAATTTTATTGTTAATGGGTTTTAAAAATATACTTGTTACTCCTCAAGTACCTACTCCTAATCTAAGTGTTGACGTTAATTTAGTAATAAACATGGTTAAAAATCTTCATAACAAATATAACAATATTGCTAATATAGTTACTCAAGGATTTTGTAATTTAGATTTTTGTGATCATAAATGCGAAGCTGGTATAGGAAGATTTTTAATAGATACAAAAGGAGACGTCTATCCATGCGCTCCAATACATAGAGAATGTAAATTAGGAACTATAGATACTGATATAGATATTTTAAAAAGAAATGGTACAAATTTCTTTTTAAGTTACAATGATCAACAAAAATTTTTATGTAAAGGTTTTATGCTTTAAGGAGATTTTTATGTTAGAAATAAAACATGATATAAACACAATATTTGTTATGTTAGGACAACAATGTAATTTAAATTGTAAATATTGTATGCAACATGATTTAATTATTGATGTACTTCCTAAAAGATTTATTCACCATGATGTTATTAATTTTATTAAATATCATGCTAATAAACAGGAAAGACCTATAGATATACGATTTTATGGAGGAGAACCATTAATATACTTTAATGATATAAAACAAATTGTTAATTTATTGAAAAAAGATAATGTTTCTTTTTCTATAATATCTAACGGAAAATTGATAAATGAAAATATAGTAAAATTTTTTAATGATAATAATTTTTCGAGTGTAGCAATTAGTTGGGACGGCATTGATAGTATTAAAACAAGACTATATGACGTTTTTAAAGAAAAACAAAATTTACTTTTAAATATAAATAATCTTTGTATTAGTGGAGTTATTTCATCCTTTAATTATCCAAATTCTTTTATCAAATCTATAAAACCTTTTATAGAAGAATATTATCGTATCCATAATTATATGATAAATTTTTCAAAAGATGAAATAATGGATATGAATGCATGTCATTCTGATTTAAGGACATTTGATTATAATGAAATCAATAAACAAATGAACATTTTAGTTAATAATATAAAAAAATCATTTGTTAATATGGAAACTAGTAACATAAGTTTAAATGATTATCTATATATATCATTATTTACTATGTATTGTAATTCTATACAATCTGGATTAAACAACTATACTCAAAGTTTTTGTAGCAATGGAATAAAAGTTATCAATTTAGATTTAGAAGGTAATTTATATCAATGTCATAATAATTGGATTAAGATAGGAGATATTAATTCTGACTATAATACTTATATCTTAAAAGCAAAAGAGTTAGATACTATTACACTTAATAATTTTAATAGCACTTGTAAAAATTGTTCTATTTTATCCTTATGCAAATGTGGATGTCCATTAATTAAACAAGATATTAGAGAAAAAACTGAATTTTGTAAGTTACGTAAAGCTATATATGAGCCTATCATAAATTTAGTCAATGAAGCTATTGCTAACAATGGTTCTTTTTATTAAATATATAATCTATCATAAAAGAGGAGAATATTTTAAATAAATGGAGTTGATAGCATGAGTGAAGAAAATTCTCATGTACTACAGGAACTAATAATGCAAACAATGGATAACGTTAGAGAATTAACAAAACAATTCTCAGAAGTTAAAACATTATTAAGTTCTAGTATGCAAAACAATAATGATATAAATAAACTTCTAGTAGAAAGAGCAGATAGACACAGAGAAGAGATTAATAAACTAAAAGATGATGTTAGAGATCTTATGCATTCTCAAATAGATTTAGAAGAATATGATACATTAAAAGCAGATGTTAACGATTTGCAAGAATCACGTTCTGCTACAATTAAAGTATTTACAATTCTAGGTGGATTAGTTGGAACTATATTAACTTCCGCTGCTGCTATTTTTATAGATAAGTTTATACTAAAATAATAAAAGAGAGCACGATTAAAGTGCTCTCTTTTATTATTTTAAATCTAATTCATAAAATGTATCTGAGTTTTTATCAAAATCATAAATTTCATAGATCTCATTATTAATTAAATTAATTAATGATCCATCTGTATTCATAATATAGTATCCATAATTATTTTCATTTCCGATAATTTTAATCGTTTTCCCTTTTGCCAATAATTCTATAGCTTTTAATTTATTTATCTCTTTTATCATTTTTACTGATACCTCTTTGTTTTTTTATTAATTCTTTTATATCATCTATATGAATCATTCTTAAGGAATTAATATTAACTTCTGGAAGTATATGCTGGTCCATTAAGCTATATATTGTATTCTTACTTTTTACTCCTAATAATAAAGCAGCATCTGAAGCAGATACTAAACCTAATGGAGATACTCTTTTTAATACTTCTTTATTTGTATTATTTATTATATTTTTTAAAGTTTTATTTTCTTCGCTTTGTTGTTCTATATAATTTCTTATAATACCAAATGTTTCTGTTAGATAGTTTAATATATATTCATTTTCTTCAATTTGCATTTTAGTGTACATCCCATAAAATATTATTTTATTATAAAAATATCTGTAGGATTCATTCCCGCTCTAATTAACCCTAATATAAAGTTTCTACCAGGATTCCTTTTTTTACATTTTACCTTGCTGAAAAAAGAAACAGATATTCCCATATCTAACGCAAATCCTTCATCGGTATAATCATGCTTATTCTGGAATTTAATTATTGCATCTATATTTATTTGTACTGTTCTTTCATTCATCGTTACGGCATCCTTTTCCTATTAATAGTTTGCCAGCGCTGACATTTAAATTGTATTTTAATATTTTTTTAAAATCAACCGACTAATGTACTATAATTTTATTTGCCAATAGTCCCAAAAGTTTTTATAATAATATTATTAATATATTATTTTTTCTTTTTGTATATATATGTGTGCATCTTTTATTTAAAGGAGATGTACTATATTATGGCTAGAATTTATAAAAGAGGACAAAAGTGGACATTTCTCGTAGAAAGCGGTAAAACTAAAGATGGTAAAAGAGTGCGTACTAGTAAAGGCGGATTTAAAACAAGAAAAGACGCTCAACAAGCAGCTTATGAGTACGAAATCAATATGCTAAACAAATATAATGATGTAACAATCACTAAAGTTACATTGTATGATTTTATGTATAATGATTGGTACCCTTATCATTCTAAATATATAAAAGCTTCTAGTGGATACACGTTATTATCGCACTTAAAAAGAATAAATAAATATTTTGGTCCGGAAATAAAAATAACTAAGATAACAACTAATGATTGTTTAAATTTTAGATCTTATTTACAAAATGAACTCAAGATAAGACGATCAACAAGTATTGTTACTTTTTCTTACTTCAAGAGAATAATGAATTATGCTGCAAACAAAAAAAATATCATTTCTATTGATCCTGCTGAAAAAATATTTTTAGAAGCACAAACCAATGATGAACGTTACTCTCTCTTTAAATTAAATATTCATAAAAAGTTCTATATAGAAGAAAGTGATTTAAAGATAGTATTAAAAAAAATAGATTCTATATCTAAAAATAATATTCGAGATTATGAAAAAGTCATGATAACAAAAATAATGCTTAATACTGGACTTAGAATAGGAGAAACTTTATCATTAACTTGGGACGATATAGATATAGAAAATAATACAATATCTGTTAAAAAGAATATTGTTTGCGTAAAAGGAGAATATGTGTCTCAATCACCTAAAACCAAAAGTAGTCTTAGAGATGTATCTGTTTCTAGTAAGTTTATGAAAGAATTAAGTGAATATAGATATCTATTATATGATTTTAAACAAACTAGATTTACATGGGATAATAGTTTTAATTTAGTCTTTCCTTCTTTAGACAAAATAAAAGGAGGATTACCAATGAGATTAAATACCTATAGAAAATGGCTCAAAACGCTTCTTATCGATTATCCAAAACTAGATTATATACATCCTCACATTTTTAGACACACACATGCTTCTTTACTTTTACAAGCCGGAGCTAATGTTATAGATGTTGCCAAAAGATTAGGGCATTCAACATCACGTATTACAGAAGCTATATATATACATCTAACCAGAAAACAAGATATAGGTTTAGCAGATAAAATAGAATCTGTATTAAAATAATGACATGGCAACAAATGGCAACAAAATATATACTAAATAATATATAAATAATATTATTTAATAAGTTTAAATAAATAACATTTATAGATATATTCATTTTTACTATTATTATTGCGTTTTTGCTTAAATTAATTGCTAATACTGTTAAATATAGTTTTTATTATAAAACATTAGTTTATTTTTTTTATAAAAATGGGCAACACAATGGCAACAAAATGTAATATGCCTATGGCAAAAATACCATAGGCATGTCTTGTTCATTACATTTTTTTCCAGTCAATTATTTCTTTTAAAATGCCTGTGATTTTATCCAATTCTTCGTTGGACAAATCTTTTAAGAGATAGTTGATATGCTGAATGCTTGCTTGTCTAACTTCGATTTCACTATCATTGTTAGGTACATCTAAGAACAATTCAGACATAGTAATTCCTAGAGCTCTTGTTATTTTCTCTAATGTTGTAATTGTTGGACTCTTTAAATTACGTTCCAAATGACCCAAGAAGACTGGATTGATTTCAGCTCCTAAAGCTAATTGCTCTTGAGTTAATTTTTTTGTTGACGAAAAGATCTAATTTTTTCTCCAACGGTCTTCTTCATAACCATTGCCACCACCTATATATTAACATATAGACTTATCATAAGTGTACAAATGCATTGAACACAATATACAATAGATAATAATAGGCTATTTATTAGTACTATATGTTATTTTTCTAATTAACAAAATATTCAAAGTTATCATTATTAAACTAATAGCTTTACAGATATTTTACTATTTAATTATTTTTTGTAATGCTATTCATTGTCAAATGTATCTATGTTCTCATCAATAAAATCATATAAGTAGTAAAAAAATAATCTAATCTCAATAAAAAATAAATCAATAATTAATTAAAAATAAAGGAATAATATCAATCTATTATTCCTTTATTTTTTTATATATACTATTTTAATTATTTACGGTTAAAAGCTCTATGTGCGATATCTTTTCTATAATATACATCTTTAAAATCAATAAGTTTTATATCTGTATAAACTTTATCTACAGCAGTTTTTATATCATCACCTAAAGCCACTACACCTAATACACGTC
>OGZD01001023.1_pt1 | contig 24485 bp, 22 predicted proteins | sample 1576701 | NCBI WGS metagenome assembly OGZD01 (sample SAMEA3541487, study PRJEB24748) | human gut metagenome | biome: human gut; feature: human-associated habitat; material: faeces | place: China | collected 2012
TTGCTCAGGTACTTAAAAAAAATATTTTATAATAGTGTTGCGGAATTAAGGTTTAATTGTATTATTAAGCGCTTTATGTGTAAGCGGCTTAAATGCCCAAGATTATAATTTGGGTGGAAACAAATTCGGTGACAACTGGTCGATAGGCCTGAACGGTGGTATAGCCACTCCCCTCACCCATAGTACATTCTTTAAAAACTCGCGCGCAGTCATCGGTCTTGACATTAATAAACAGTTAAGCCCCATTTACGGTTTGACATTGGAAAGCAACTGGACCATCAATACCCAGAGCCGAATGGCCGCCCAAAAGAGCGGTACGGCATTCGATGCCTTCAACCTGATGTTGTTGAACCGCTTGAACCTGAACAACATGTTTGCAGGATACAACGGTCAGCCACGCTTGTTTGAAGTAGAGGCAGTAGGCGGATTCGGTTGGTTGCGTCTGAACGATTTCTATGAGACAGGCGAAGGTGCCAATCACTTGGCATCAAAAGCCGGAGTAAACTTCAACTTCAATTTGGGCGAGAAGAAAGCATGGACCGTAGCCATCAAACCGGCTATCCTATGGGATATGAGCATGTGGGATGCCGACAGGGCTCACTCTCATCCCAACTTTAATGCCAACTATGCCAACTGGGAAATTACAGCCGGAGTGGTTTATCACTTCAAGAACAGCAACGGCAAGCACCACATGACGAAAGTCAGAGCCTACGACGCATCGGAAGTCAGCGCATTGAATGCTACCATCAACAACTTACGTCAAGACGTAAACTCCAAGGATGAAAGCATGAGAAATACGGCAAACAAACTCCGCAACGAGGAACAGAAATCCGCCGATCTGGAAAGAGCACTGAAAGAATGCCAGAACCAGGGTCCGAAAGTGATTACGAACAATAAGAAAACATTGGAGTCTGTCGTAACATTCCGTCAAGGCAAGATTGTCATCGACGCGTCGCAGCAACCCAACGTAGAACGTATCGCCACTTATCTGAAGAACCATAAAGAAGCTAAGGTGAACATCTTAGGATATGCTTCTCCTGAAGGAAGTGCCGAAGTGAACGAACGTATCGCCAACCAACGTGCGGAAGCCGTGAAGAATATGTTGGTGAACAAATACAGAATCGACGCTCGCCGTATTACAGCTAAGGGACAAGGCGTAGGCTACATGTTCGAGGAACCGGATTGGAACCGCGTCAGCATCTGTACGATTGTTGAAGATTAATCATCATTAGACTGATATAAAAAAGACCGCTTTTCGCAAGCGGTCTTTTTTTATACCCTTTGTCGTCCGAGAATCCTAAAACACTGTGATTCTGCAATCTACATATCACTCCATCAGGCTCCTCGTTTTAACATTTTTTTCTCAGCCAAACGATTTTTCAATCTCATGAGATTGATTTTTCATTCTGCACCAAACGATTTCCCGTTTGCCTCATATCGGCAAAACGCCCTCGGCAAAGGCATTTATCCTCCTGCAGAAACTGTCCCTTTTATCAAAATTATGGAAAACATCAACGGATAGCCCCTGCTTCAAGAGCCAACTCCCGGCAAGCCTTACGGTCTATTTTCCCGTTCCCGGCCATCGGTACGGCGGCCACACGCAAAATATGCCGGGGGACATGGTAACGGGGCAGAAGCGCCTTCATCGCGTCAAACAGGCCGACATCATCCATCGGGAAATCACGGATAACCAACAACACCAAAGCCTCGCCCAACCGCCTGTCCGGTACGGAAGTCAAGGCAAAAGGCACGTCGATAAGCTCTTTCAGCCGCCGCTCTTCCTCCTCTATCTGAATTTTCACGCCCCCGCTGTTTACCACATTGTCCGCACGCCCCACGATCGTGAACGTGCCGTCGGCATGCAGGCGCGCCACGTCGTTCGTCTCCAAATCGGAGGAGCACAATTCCGGTGCATGAATCACCAGCGTACCCCGGGCAGACAGCGACAAACTTACCCCCTCGAAAGGACGATAACCTACCGAAGCCTCCGGCCCGTTAAGTGGACGCAAAGCGACATGCGACAACGTTTCGGTCATGCCGTAAGTGGAATACACCCGGCAGGGCAAGTACTCTAAACGCCGTTCCAATGCCTCGTCCACCGCTCCGCCCCCCACGATGACACAACGCACACGCGACAGACGCTCCCGCTCGTCCGCCTGCTCCAACGTGTGGTAAAGTTGCATCGGCACGACAGACAGGAAATCCACCCGCCCCTCCACGTCGGCCAACGGATGCCCCGACGGACGGCGAACCCATAGATGCAGTCCGGCCACCAAAGCACGCACGACCATCATCTTAGCCCCGATATACTTCAAGTCCATGCACAGCAAAGCTGTGTCGCCCGGACGCAAGCCGAGGAACTCACACGTCCGAACGGCACTGCACATCATCCGCGCTTTTTCCACTCTCATCCGCTTGGGGACACCGGTGGAGCCGGAAGTCTGCACTTCCACCGTAGACGCAGGCGAGAACCATTCCGCCAGAAAGGCATAAACGGCCCGCAAAGCCTCATCTTCCTCTTCAACGGACAACGCGGCCAGTTCGTGCAAGTCTGCCGCCGAGAAACGCCGCCCCTCCACACCGACATGCTGCCGTTCAATCTCCGTCTGCCACATACCACAAACAATCTTTCCGGATCTCCAACGGCATCGGCACGTTGTCGGTGAACAACATTCCCGTACCCAATCCCTGCGGCATCCGGGTGTGCCATGTGGCACACCATTGCGCAATGGCATTCAAACCGACGTTCGACTCCAATGCCGAGGTAATCCACCATCCGACGTTCCTCTTTTCCGCCTCTTCTATCCACTCCCGGCAACCGGAAAACCCGCCATGCAGCGAGGGTTTCAGCACGATGTACTGCGGATGGAGCGCGTCCAACAGCCTCCGCTTCGCTTCAAGGCTGCAATGTCCTATCAGCTCCTCGTCGAAAGCGACGGGCAAGGGCGAAACCGAAGTCAGTCCGGCCATTTCGTCCCACTGCCCGGCCCGTATGGGCTGCTCGATGGAATGCAAATCGAGTTTGGCCAACCGTTTCAGCTTGTCCAAGGCTTCCGCAGGAGCAAAAGCCCCGTTGGCATCCACCCGGAGTTCCACCTCGCGAGCCGGAAAATGCCGCCGGATGAAACGCAACAAGTCCAGTTCCTCCTCGAAACCGATGGCACCGATTTTCAACTTGACACAACGGAAGCCGGCTTCCAACTTCTCCCTGATTTGCCCGTACATGGCATCATGGTCGCCCATCCATATCAACCCGTTGATGCAGATGCCCTCTTCACCGCGCGAAAAGGGCGTATCCCACAAGGCATACGTCCCTTGTTCGAAATGGCGCAAAGCCGTCTCCAACCCAAACAGCATGGAGGGGTATTCCCTCCACCGTTCCGTATCGACCCGCCCCGTACGAGCCACCTCCGCGCATATCCCGCGCAACACGCCTTCGTAATCCGGCAAATCGTCTACACTCAACTGCGGCAAGGGAGCGCATTCGCCCCATCCCTCGCGTCCCGGACAGGCTTCGGATGCCACCCTGACGTACCACGACCGCCGCTCCGTGTACACTCCCCGCGACGTGCCCGCCGGCTTTTTGAAATGGAAAAGCCGGGGGAAAATATCTATACTGTACGACGGAATCATAATTCGCCGACTTCTGCCACGGAAAGTCCCGTTAGTTCGGCTATATCTTCAGCCGACATGCCTTTCCCTTTCATGCGCAGCGCAATCTGCCGTTGCTTTTCCTTTTCGCCTTCGGCACGACCAGCGGCACGTCCCTCGGCAAGCCCTTTCTCAAGTCCCTTGGCAAGTCCTCCATCCCAAGCTTCCTTCATGCGCCTTTCTTCCCGTTCCTTGGCATAAGCCTCCACCGCCAAGTGGTCGCGGTAAATCTTGATGCTCTCGTCATACTTCATCCTGTCCTCCTTGGAAAGAGCCGCAATATCCACAATCTTTTCCAATTTCTCAAACACTGATTTCCTTGCCTTGAACGGCAACCTCTGCAATGTATCCATATTCTTCAACACATATATCCATCGTTCAAAATCCGTCTCACACTCCTGCTCCTCCTTGGTAAAAGAGGGCAATTCCAAAAAGATGAAGCGCAACTTGTCAGAAAACGCCTCATGCGTCTCCCTGTCCGAAAGGACGATATCCGTACGCAACTTATGTGAACCGGAATCCAAGCAAAAGTTCATGAAAAACACACCATACACGGCCTTGAGCCGGAATTGCCAATCCGCCCCACGCTCGCCCTGACGCGCCACGGCACGCGACAAATAGTACACCGCCCTTTCGCGAAAATTCACTTGCGGGCGGTTTTGCATTTCCACGATGAACTGCTCGCCCGACTCATTCGTGCAATACACGTCGTAAATCACACCCCGATCTTGGGCAAAGGCAGGCAGCACTTCCTTGTCCAGAAAACGGATGTCCACAATATGCTTCTCCCCTTCCAACAGGCCGTTCAGGAAGTCTATCAGCAAATCCTTATTGATTTCCTGACCGAAAATACGTTTGAAACCCACGTCCGTAAACGGGTTGATGAACCTTGCCATATCCTGCTATTTTTACAGTCCCTCTTGCAAACTTACGAAAAAAAGCCGTCCATCCATGTCACCGTGCTGCAAAAAGACCTCATTTTAAGAGAAAATATGCAAAAATACAGCCGGGACAAAGGATTCCTTGCCCCGGCTGCCCAAAAGATTTTTTTAGAAAACTAATCTAAACCATGCCATGTGCCCGTCGCCATCATATTCCATGGACACCTTTCCCGTACCTGTCCAACCGTCTTCCGACTCTTCCATACGCATTTCCGCTTTCATTCAGGCACTAAAGGAATGACTCACTCCAATTTCTGGAAAGTAAACAGCAAACCGTCCACCCGTAATTCACCATTAACTAACGTACCGATGGTACCATCCGTGATATACACCTTATTGCCATCAAGCACATAAGTGTAAGTCCTCACATTTTCCGCCACGAAAGACACCGTCTTTCCTGAAATAGTTTCCGTATGAAACGCACCGGACTTATGGCCTATGTAGCAATTCGTCGTAAAACTTTCTACGGTATTAGCATTCAGGAAACGGTATGAAACGGCTCCTCCTGTAAAACCGTCTTCATCGGCATTGTCTTCTTCCACCGCTTCTCTCGCCATATCACGAAGGTCTGTCAACGGCAACCAATATCCTATGACGCCTCCGCCACCTGTTTCATCATCGTCCTTATCGCAAGAAGAAAAAAACACCAACCCCAATAACAGGCACAGCATGAATCCCGGCAACTGCCATAATTTGAAACTTTTCATATCCATCACATTTTATCTTTTAATTAATCATTTATCGGACACCGGGCGTATGGCTCCCCCGAGACAACAGTCCATCCCGTCTGTCGGTCCAGGCTCACCACCAGTTTCTCCCAATCCATAAACCAATAGATTACCATAAGAATACTGCTCAAACGTGCCTGTCCAATAAACGCTAAGCCCATTGGTAAGGACTGTTGACCCTATCCGCCGCCCACACAAGGGGAAAAAGAGCTTGTTCCCGTTGGGAGCAATGAACAGCAGCCCTTCCACATTATTATACAGAACCGTTTTCACGAGACAATCTTCCACCAAGTCATCCATTTCTTTCCGCGTGGGCATGCGCAAGCGGCCTTGCGATTTCACGTAAGCAATGTCCAACTCCGTACCGCTTATCTCTTTCGGAGGATTCACCCCGGCATAATACTCATAACATCCGGGAGCAGGCACATAAAAGTCATAAGTATCAATAATCCCTTGGTACTTGACAGTGCCCGTAGGATCGCCCCATCCGCACAAAACGCCGGTCTGCTCCGGTGAAGACGCATCCCAATTACACGAGGCCCATTTCACCCGACCTCCCATATCTACCAATTCGCCAGCCGTAGGCACATCGATACCATCGTCAGCAGGCTTCATCGTGAATGTTTTCGTATTGCCATATTCATAAGCCCCGTCTTTCTCAAAATATGCCCTGTAATAATAGGTCGTATTCGGTGTCAAACCTTCCAGAGTCGTTTTGAAATCTCCTGTCTCCGACATACCTACCTGTACTTTCACCACCCCTTCATTGCCGGCTTCCGGTGATTTCGATGTCCCGTAAACAAAGCCATAAGCATATACCTCAGGCACTGTCCCGGTTATGGTGCACGTCCCGGAAACCTCCACTGTGGTGGAAGATAATCCCGAATACGGTTGCGTCAGGATGGTCACGGAATATGCATCCTTGTCACCGTTGCCGCCACCCGTCCCGCCGTTATCATCGTCGCTACACGATACAAAAAACATCATGCCCAAAATCCACATCCAAACCGGACATTTAAAACATAACTTTTTCATTTTTTTTAATTTAATGTTGTTCTCGAATTCAGTTTACCATGCAAAGATAGGCAAATCGAGAAGATGAAACGGAAATGGATAGTTCCAAGAAGTTGACAGAAATATTGCCATTTGATTAACATCCCTATTCCGTTCCGGAACTAAAAGGAAGGGAAAAATTTACGTCACACTTCATTTCCTGTGAAAGGTCTCCGAAAAAATCATGATGAAGAATACAAGAAATACGCCACAACAAAGAGATATCAATATTTTCTTTGCCGAATATTTTATATACGTTAGGCCGTGTGCAACACAACTGTCTTGCAAACCATGTCACCGTACGTCCTTGCTCGTGAAGCGTGCAAGCTATAAGCTGTCCGATATGCAGCATACCCCTCTTTATTCATCCGGACTCCCAACGGACATGTTAAATCCAACATAAGAACTGCCTGTATATAGAAAAGGCGTAGGAATCTTACCTTTGCCCGTTCCGAGTTCCAAGGCCTTCGCATGCCCACCTGTCAAGAACGAGCAACGCAGAAAGCCCACGCCGATATGTATACGGCATGTCCTTTCCCCGAAAGGAAGGGACAGTACGTAAATATACATACCACGAGGACGTTACCGGTTGCCATCTGTTCTTTCGACAGGTCAAAAGGTGCGAAGTTCTGAAACCCGAAAGCCAGACGCTTGTAAACGTCTTCTCCATATATAATGCACATATCCTTGCCCACCCTTGGGCTTTCTGCGGAAATGTACAAGGCAAATATACGGAAAAATGATGAATACTGATGTTCTCCATTCATTTTTTCTTCTTTTTGCAGTATCCGAACTTATCTAAACCTATTGGCCAGTAAACAGTGATAAACGAGTGATGAAGAAATTCTCCTATTGAAAATCAGAAGAAATACACTACTATGTATTGCATAGTACCAATATAATACATATCTTTGCATAGAACAAAGGGACACACCGGCCGGACGTCTCCTTACTTAAACGTTAAAAGCCTATGAACGTAGACAATGCAAAATCACAAATGCGGAAAGGAATGCTGGAATATTGCGTCATGCTGTTGCTGCGCAAGGAACCGTCATACGCCTCCGACATCATCACACGGCTGAAGGAAGCCGATTTGATTGTCGTGGAAGGCACGCTCTATCCGCTGCTCACCCGCCTGAAAAAGGACGGACTGCTGAGTTATGAATGGCGCGAATCCACTCAGGGACCTCCGCGTAAATATTATGCCCTGACGCTCGACGGCGAAACCTTCCTGGCCGGACTGGACTGTGCCTGGAATGAGCTTTCCGCCACCGTGGGACACCTGAAATCGGAAAGCCCCATAAGGCTGCCTTTACAGGGAAAAGACTGAATCCTTAACTTTTAAATTCGAAAGCTTTATGAAAAAGAATATCACCATCAACCTGTTCGGTTCGCTGTATGCCATCGACGAAGATGCCTACGAACTGCTCAACCAATACCAGAACAACATGCGCCGTTACTTCTCCCGTAAAGAAGGAGGCGAAGAAATCGCAGAAGACATCGAACGCCGCATAGCCGAACTTTTCGACGAACTTAAAGCATCCGGCGTAGAAGCCATTACCATCGAACACGTGAGGGACATCATCTCACGCATCGGTAATCCGGAAGAAATGGACGGCACCGAAACGGAAGCGACTGCCGACGAAACGGATGATGCCCCAAAGGAAAGCGAACGCAAAGAAAACGTACATAAAAAACTGTTCCGCAATCCGGACGACAAAATGTTGGGTGGCGTCACCTCCGGATTGGCCTGCTATTTCGGTATCGACCCGCTGTGGCTCCGTCTGCTCATGATATTATTTGCCTGGTTCTCTTTCGGCACGACCATTATCATCTACCTCATCCTGTGGGTCATCGTTCCGGAGGCGTGGACTCCCGAAGACCGCCTGCGCATGCAGGGCCGTCCCGTCAACATGGAGAACCTGCGCGACGAAATCATGGACGGCGCACGCAAAGCCGGACAGTATGCTTCGGCCCCGAAAACCCAAAAGACGGTACGGGGATGCCTGACCGTCCTGTTAGACATTGTGACGGCTATATTCAAAGGTTTCCTTTTCCTCGTCGTAGGCGGTATCCTCCTCTTCGTTACAATCATGTTAATCGCCATCCTCATCGGGTTTTGCCTGTATTGCTTTTCCGCTTTTACGGGTGGAGTGAGCGACGGAGTGTTCAGTTCGCCTGCCGAACAGTCTTTCTTCAATGCATTGATCAACGGCAGCCTCCGCCAAGGCATCTATTGGACGGCATTGATAAGTTCCATCACTCTGCTTATCCTCACTTTGTATATCGGTACACATTCCATCCTGCGCATGGCGGGACGCATACACCCCATGACTTTACCCAAACGGTTGGCCCTCATCGGAGGATGGATTATCACAGCCGTAATCTTTATCGCTTCGATGATCCAAAGCAGCATTTCCTACGACTGGTACATACGGGACTACAGAGAGGAGCAAAGGCTCCGCAACGATTCCCTCGAACATCAAAGGCAATTAAGCTATTTAGAGCACGAAGGTTGGAAAGTCGTCCGGCATGAAGAATGCGGAAACAACTACGTGAAAAGCGGAGAATATTATACGGGCAACAGGGACGTGCAGTATATAGACGCATGGAACTTCAACCGGAAAATGGAATATGAGGTAGAACGAACCGTCCATGTGACACCGGGTATTTACCGTCTGGAAGCCGCCGCACGAACGGACGGACAAGGCTGTGAGATTTTTGCCTGTCATGATAACCGTGAACGGAAGGCTGACGTCCCCATATATGGAAACCAAGGCGGGGAAATCTGGCAGGATGCCCAACGACAGCAGACGAGCGGAAATATTACGCCCGGCATGTGGAAAGACATTAGCGAAACCAATAAAGGAAGAGGTTACGGCTGGAGTATAGTAAGGATAGACAGTATCGTGACGCACGACGGCACAATCCGTTACGGTGTAACGAATATCCGTAGCGGAAAATGGAATGGCACGTGGTTCTCGGCCACGGATTTCAAACTGGAAAAGACCGGCGACCTGCCCAAGCGGCACAAACCGCTCACTCCGCACAAATCCACCCGCCGTTCATAGAAAAAGTTCCCTGATATGAGTTCGGTCCTTCACAGGATACCTCATATCAGGGAACTTACACAATATTAACCTAATTTCTACTATACTTATTCTTCATGGAAACCAGAAAAAGGCGTGTTTCTCCATCCTTGTTCGTTTCCGAGTCCGGACTTTTGAAACGCATGGCAAAGATAGGATAATCCTTCTCTTTTATAGGTGACAGATAAACACAAAAAATGAGACATTTTCATCCAAATGCAATCCATGCACCATTTCTACCTGTTTTTGACGCTCTTTTTATCCTGAATTTCCGAAAGGACAGCATACGCAAGAAGTTACCAAATCTCGTCCCATATATTGCGGTTGCTCAACTGATCCGCATTCGTGTATTCGTCGTGGATACCTAAATCACCAGACCCACAAAGCATGTCTTGCTGCTGCAACGCCATCACGCTGACCGCAGGAGTTGAATATTTCTTTTTTTCCATATCGTTTGTTATTTTAAGATTTTCTTTCCGTTTACAATATAAATTCCTTTCGACAAACCGTCCAAGGCTTCTGAGGCCTTCACTCCGGAGCGCACGAGTACGCCGGAAATAGTGTAGACATCCACCCGGGCATCTTCTGCCGCAAGAGCCGTATCGGTGATTCTCGTAGTACCGAAATCAAGTGCAAGGAAGTTGACCTCTTGCGCCTCGTTTTCAGGTAGAGCCAGATATGCCTTGTTTGCCCCGTTCATGATGGAAGAACCACCCTCAACAGCAAAGTAGAAGCCAAGTCCCTTTTCGCCATCGGCCAGTTTGTAGTATTTGTAACCTGCGTCAGCGATGGTCGCCGCTTCTATCGTACCATCCAACAGGTTATTTTCCGGACTGGCCACGTTGGCCACGCTGTACTCAGCCTTATAATCTCCAACCGCACCTTTCAAAATGACACCGGTACGCCCCGGCACGGTACTGCCTGCCGGATAACGCCAATCCACAGCCACGGTAGCAGCATCTTCATTCGTCACCACGCCGCCAGTCAGCCCCTCAGGCACAGTAAAGGCATTGGCAGAATAATAAGTGGACATGCCTGCGTCAGACACGCTGATGGACTGTGAAGCCGCTTCGGGGGCACCAATGTAGTACAAGCGGAAGTTGTCGGCTTCCCAATGTTGTCCATTGCCAGCGACTATAGCTTCACCCTTCACTCCTAAATAAAGGACACCCCCGCTTACTGTCATCTGTAGTTCCGTAGTAGAACCGTCATTGTCCCCAGTAGCAGCACTATAAAGCGACTCATTGCCATTAAAATCGGCAAACTTCATGTTCACATTGTCCAACGAAGCATATAAATTCACATTAGCAGCGTCACGAGTGCAATAAGTAGCGGCTTTCAATAAATAAGTGCCATCCGGCAAATTGACCATACCATCTTCTGTCCCACCTATTTTAGTATAATAATGAGCTCTACCTACATTATTACTTTCATTGGCCGACCAACTATAAGACCACAGTGCGGCATCGCCTTTTCCCTCCGTGGTAACCTGAGGATTAGTATATTCCCCAAGTGCGGCCACAACCCATCCGTCCAAAGTCTTCATGTCCTCTACCGTCTGGTAGATATTCGGATTCCTGATGAAACTGGTCAGGTCGATGGGAGACTCAGCCGATGCTTTGGCCAAGAATTCCACCGTCATCGCATCTCGGCAAGCTAAATTCAAGGCTGCCACGTCGGCCACCACTCTTTCATAGGTTAAAGCCGCATCATCCAAATCACTCACGACTTGTTTGTATGCTTCCGTCCCGTCAAGCCCCGTTATTGCGTCAGCCAATGCCCTGACCTTGTCCAAAGGATATATCATCCCCCTCCAAAGTTCGGCATTCTCAACTTGAGCTGCAAGCTTTCCCGTATGGGCAGAAGCCTGTTCCTGCATCGCCGACATCGACGTTTCTTTCAGTGCCTTTTCTGCCTCAGCAATACCTTGAGCCAAAGCTTCCTTCCCTGCCGTAGACAAGACATAGGTACCGTCCTCCACCTTTGCATAAAACGACTTGGCTGTTTCCACGGCATTTACCAAGGCTTCCACGTCGGCTTGCACGGCCCGGGCGGCAGACATGGCATCGGACACGGCTTTCTGCGCAGCCTCCACGCCGTCGCCCGAAGCATCCTTGTTTTCATCATATACCGTTTGCAACTCTCCGGCGATGGCGGTTGCCCCTGAAGCCATGAAGTCGCCGATGAGCACCTTTAGCATCCCTAATGCGCTTTGGAATATCTCGGAAGCATCCGCCTCGCCCAAATACGTCAGGCGGAAAGTATCGAAAGCAGTCCAATCCTTTCCGACATGCGCCTCTTTCTTCACGCCTATCCGCAACGTGCCGTCCATCACTACCGTACGGACTTCATTCCCCGCATAACGCCCTGCAAGAAAAGCATCTGCCGCCTGATCCATATTATTAGGAATACCATTTCCATCATCTGCCAACAACTGAAGCGGAGCCTCGTCCGCATTGGCATATAAAACGGCATTTCGCGCTCCTGCGGCATCTACATTGCCTCCCGGACGATAATACCCTTGGCAAGACACCAGATAAAGCCCGTTCTTCACTCCCGTCAGGACTTGGTACACATCGAAGTTTTCATTATCGTATGCTTCCGTACAGGAATTTGTAGACTTCGCAGCCCTTTCAGGCCCGATGAGCGTCAATGTGCCGCCGATATGGCTTTCCTGCCAATCGCTCGGTTGTGACCGGTCGAAATTCGCCCCCGTGACATAAAAGGTCGCGTCTACCCCCGCCTCTTCCGTGGCCTTTTCCAAGGCACGGATACGCTGTTCCTTAGATACCAATATCCATTGGTAGTTGTCTGGTTCTTCCGTCCTGCTCAAAACGGTTCCCGAACCTGCATAATACAAATAACGGCCATTGCCGAACAAAGAAAACTCATAAACATCGTCTTCCGGATTCAAATCCGTGAAATCATACCCGTTCTTGTCCTTGTCGATATAGTCATCTTTCAAATATTTATCGGACATGGTCTTGATGGCATATTTGCCGTCGGGCATCGCTTCCACCGTGCATAACAAGCCGGGCTGACCCAACGAAGCCTGCGTGCCCCAAGTGTTCGCTCCAAGCAAAAAACCACCTCCGGCCTTATTATAAAGGTAAAACTCCCCACCTTCGACGGGCAACGGTTCGCCTACCCACGGCGACACATCTCCTTGCGCCCGCACGCCGTCTGCGGCGGCACAAGCCAACAGCATGGCCACCAACGGCCTGCATTTCCCCTTTAACCTAAAAAAGGGAACAAAGAAACTGGTAATTTCTTTTTTCATGTTTAAAAGTTTTAAGGTTCAATGTTTTCCATCGTGCCGCCACCGAACCTGTTAATGGAGGCACGCACTTCCACAAAGGACAGACCCGGACGGCCTTTCCCTTTCGATGTTACAAAATTATACTCTTCTCTTTCCTTAGGATGCGACAAAAAATAACAAGATATGGGGCGTATTTTACCAAATGGCATTTTAAGGGTATGCCGGGTATATTTGGGGGACATGACCGGAACGGTGGAAGAGGGACAGCCTTGAGGTTCACCGACATCAGGTGCGGCGTAGCAAAATGACAAAAAGCCAACCACGCAGAGGCATGGTTGGCTTATCCGCGTCCTTCACGGACAGCCACGGCAAATACGCGATTCTCGCGGCATTTACAGGAAGCAGGGTGCAAGCTGCCATGGACATCCTGCTGCCAAAAAGGTAGTAGGTGACTGGATGCTCGGCGTACACGGACAAGAAATTCGTAAGCCCAGAGGACGTTCCGCCTTACAAAAAGATACTCCGAATTCGTGCGCCTTTTCTTTCCAGATAATGAAAACGGAGGCGTTTCCCGCAGGCCTCGTCTCCGTTTTCAAATGTTTTTTTCTTCGGCAAGCGCATGCCGTCCGCACGCCTTGCGGAGAAAAAATATGTTTTCTCAGCCGGATGATTTCCGTTTCTAAGCCAAACGATTCGCCTTTTCGCTTAACAATCGTAAAAAATCGGCCTTAAAAGCTAAAAAAAGTATCCAAGAACGCCCCTGTCCGCTCCTGTTTCCGTTTTTTACACGGAAGCCCGTGCCTCCCCGCATCGGCCTTTTCCTTTCATTTTGCACATAAAACGAGGGGAAAGTATACCAAAACGACAAAAGGGAAAAAACATGCAACCTTCAACGTTCCTGACAAGGAGACGGCCTTCAAAGGCTCCACTCCGGCTTACGCTTTTCCAAAAAAGCCCGTCCGCCTTCCTGAGCCTCATCGGTCATATAGTAAAGCATCGTGGCATCCCCGGCCAGTTCCTGAATACCGGCCTGTCCGTCCAGTTCGGCATTCAGCCCCACCTTTATCATACGCAGGGCCAACGGACTGAGCTGCATCATTTCCTCCGCCCACGCCACATATTCGTCTTCCAATTCGGCCAAAGGTACCACCTTGTTGACCAATCCCATGTCGAGAGCCTCCTGAGCATTATACTTCCGGCACAGGAACCATATCTCACGGGCTTTCTTCTGCCCTACGACACGAGCCAGATAAGAGGAACCGAAACCGGCGTCAAAACTCCCTACGCGCGGACCGGTCTGTCCGAAAACGGCATTGTCCGAAGCTATCGTCAGGTCGCACACCACATGGAGCACGTGGCCTCCGCCGATGGCAAAGCCGTTGACCGCCGCAATCACGGGCTTGGGTAACGAACGGATTTGTTTTTGCACCTCCAACACATTCAAACGGGGCACACCGTCGTCCCCGACATATCCCCCGTGCCCTTTCACGTGCATGTCACCCCCGGAACAAAAGGCCTTGTCGCCCGCTCCGGTCAACACGACCACACGGACATCGCGCCGATCGCGGCAAATATAAAGCGCGTCGCTCATCTCCGACACCGTGCGCGGCGTAAAAGCGTTGCGCACCTGCGGGCGGTTGATGGTGATACGGGCAATACCGTTATAAAATTCAAAAAGAATATCCTCGTATTCTTTCAAAGTCGTCCATTCTCTGTTCATATTTTCTAAATTTAAAATCTAACGTGCTATACCGACAAGCACCCTCGACAGGATATTGCCGCACAATGAAACAAATATACGGTTTCTCATGCTGAAAAGCAATAAAAACATAGCAAAAACGTTCTATGGGAAAAAACTAGAAAGGAAAAGAAATGAGAAAGCTATGTTTCCTGTCAGCCGTCTTATGCTGCGCGACCGGTTTTGCACAGATGGCCGTACGCGTAGGAGCCGGTGCCACCATCTCGTCTATGACCTTACGGCAAACTTGGGACTTACTGGACGACAAAATCGTAACCTACAACGCATCCGTAAGCATGGATTACCTGCAACGAAAGTATTTCTATCTTTCCTCTGAATTCAAATACCTACAATTCGGAGGAGACGACCACGAACTTTATAGCATTGGAACAACAGGACATGACTTAAAAGGACTTCCCGAACCGGAAACGTGGTCATACCTTCAACTCAACACGAAATTCCGTGCCCGTATTCCCTACGGCGATTATAGCATCTACGCCGGCATCGGACCTCATGTCAACCTCCTTGTAGGAGACCGCCACTTCAATCTTCGCGACGGATTTGGCGACAGCCCAACCCGAAAATTCCTATGGGGAGAAATTTTCGAACTGGGCCTGACTTATACTTATAATAAGGTGTTGTTCGACTTGAATGCCTCCTACCAACTGAACAACTCACCCATCGTGGATGATGCCCCTTATACTTTTTACAACCGGATATGGAGTGTCAACCTTTCCGTAGGCTACATCTTTTAACCTATTCCTCCTTTATCATTGATTATCAAATGTAACTTGAATCCAAAGAACCATCCCAAAGAACATCTCCCTCGTCCGGCAAGTCCATCGAATGTCTTGTGAATCAATATCCGTTGGGTACGACGGACACGTAAGGGAGTGGAATTAACAAAGCTAATGCCGGTACATATGCCCAACAGGACTTTCTTAATGAAGACTGTCAAAGGAAGCAGCACTTCTTTCTCTAATTCCACAAAGCGGTTATAAACAAGAAAATCAAAGAACGGAAGGAACACATTGTTGTTAGTCGCATCTATACAAATCATACTTATGCGATTTTTTAATCATTTCAGAACAGTTTCTAATTAACTAGCCTCGCAATTGAATATTTACGAATGAAGAAGTCGTAAGTGTTTAGCGTCATTTCTCTCATTTTTCGAGGTTATTCCAAGGATTATATCTAAATTTGTACATCTTTCCTACCAATGACGCATATTCAATGATGCAGAAACGGGAGGGAGGGTACATTTTATGGAAAGGCGTTTATCAGACGCTTTGTTCTTTGGATCTTCAAAGTCTCGCAAACTTAAGTTCCCTAAAAGACAAAGCAACGATAGATGTCCATTGGGATATGTATTTAATCTATTCTCTTTTCTCCTATTACCATATATAAGGAGAAGAAGAGGAGTACATATCGGCGTGGGCTTCTGCGTTGCTCGTTCTTAGGGAAATGGGCAATGCGAGACGCCTGAAGAGCCGGAACGGGTAACAGATACAGTAACCCGCGCTTTTTTCGTATAATGTCGGCACTTATATCATGAACACTTGCTGAGGGGTTAGCAGCAAAACAAAATGAGGCTGTATGACACAGAATGTTTTCATGGCTCAAACGCATTTCTTCGTACCCTTATATAATATAAGGAAGAGCTATCAGATGAAACTCCAGAAATCACACCCTATATCCTTGTCTTTCACCTCTCAGCGGAATGATATGTTTGCATGCTTTATCCTGCTGGAGAGACAGCCTTTTTACTTTAGCTCTTACCCGGACGGTAGGAATAAGCTTGTCCGTAAGGTGGAACTTTGCGCTTACCTTTTGTCCTACAAACTACATGCCCCCCAAAAAGAAAGTGACTACTTCTTGGTCATCGGAGCCAATGTGGACAAGGTTTTCCCTGAATCTTACAAGCCAGATGCCCCGACCTATAACGAGGCATTTCCAAAACGGATTTGTACTGCGTTCGACTTAGTTTATCTGCAAGAGGCACTCCGGCAAAGGCCAGAAAACGGACTCTTTTATCCCCTACGGGACAAAATGATAGACCATAGGTCATGGATTGATAAACTCGTGAAAGATATTACCGGTCGGAAAAACGGTAATATCCGAGGCTCCGTTCCATTGGAATATGCAACCATCGATGTCCGTTCGGCGGAGTTACCTATTTCTATATGTCCGGACGAAAACACATTGACCCGAAATTTCAATGAATCTTTCTATTCAGACCACACTACCGATTTTAACCACCTATGGAAAGACAGTGACACCCTTTTGGCATTGTGCTTATTGAAAGGAAACGGAAAAATGGCCAACGTATCCGACCGACAAGTCGAAAAATACCAAAGCCACAAGTTCACCAACAACAGAAACGAGATGACTTATGTCGGAAAGAATGGCATCGTGTTTCTGCGTACCCGTCACCCCTTTGAAATCCACTCGGAGGAAGAACGGGAGAGCATTGATAAGTCTCTTCCGAAAGATTTGGAGGATGTGCAAAACGTGTATGAAATATGTTCGGCTCTCTGCGCAAAGAAGCAAATAGAACAGTTGAGCCGTCAACTGAAGGAAAAACCGGAAGAACATATACGACAACTATTAGGGGATATCGCCCAATTTCTGAACATGAAACTAACTCATGTTATCGATTTGGACAACAAATACAAGTTTATCTACGAACAGATGGGCATCTTGGATGAATTCAAGAGTCTGAAAGAAATCGGTGAATTGCAGGCTGACTCCTATCAGATATACCTGTCAAGGAAAATCAACTTCATCATTACAATCTTTACCATCTCCGCCTTTATTGTTGCGGCACTCCAGATTATACAAAACCATCTTAACACTCACCATGTCAACATGGAAATCAAGACGGACATCTACTCGCAATTGTTACAAAAAATAAAATGTCTTGGTCTCCACTTTTGTGGTGACATCGTAGTTGTTCTGATATTGTTCATGCTGATTGTAGCGATTGCTCTTGCAGTAATATACTATGCAAAGGCTTTCCCTCTTAAGGATAAGAACCATAAATACAACAACAAGGATAGATAATGGATATTAATTGAATTGTATAACTTAAAACCAAAAGAAAATGAAAAAAACATGGATGCTTATGGTGTTCCTTTGCATATCGCTTATGACTTGGGGGCAGGACAGAAAGACAATTATGGCAAAAGCCCAAGCGGGAGATCCGGAAATGCAAGTAAGACTGGGACATGCTTATTTGAGCGGATGGTGGGGATTAGCTAAGAATGAAGAAGAGGCTGTAAAATGGTATCAAAAAGCAGCAGAACAAGGATACGCAAAAGGACAAGTAAGACTGGGACATGCTTATTTGTACGGATGGGGAGGCATAACTACGAATGAAGAAGAGGCTGTAAAGTGGTACCGAAAAGCAGCAGAACAAGGATACGCAGAAGGACAATATAATTTGGGGAATTGCTTTTACTCAGGATATGGAGTAACTAAAGATGAGGAGGAGGCTATGAAGTGGTATCACAAAGCCGCAGAACAAGGATATGGAAATTCTTATTATGATTTAGGATTAATATATCAGTATAGGGAAGAAAATAGAAGCGAAGCAATTAAGTGGTATAAGAAATATGCTGATTATTGGTATAAAGAATCCGGTGATGAAAACTCTACAACCATTGAATCCCTTAAAGAGCTCGGTGTAGCCTATAATCCTCGTACAAAGGAAACAACATATCTGAACTCCAATGCAAGTTCCGGCAGTTCTTCCTCTTCTGGAAACACCCATATTTCTTCCTCTTCCGGCTCGTCATCCTCTAACAACAAAGATTTGCTATATAAAGGAATGTACACCATCAGTGGACAAGGATATTCGCAAGTATATCAAAAATATAATGATTTTCCAACACCGGACGAGACTGTCGAAGTAGAGATTTATGAGGACGGTATCAGTATAGGAGGTTTGTGGTGCAAATATGAAAGAAACAGCGGAAACATGAGAAGATACGCGGGACTATCGTCGTCATTTGGAGGTAGTACATCAGAAGTATATTTTTATGTAAATCCTACAACCTTTGAAATGCGCAAGGAAAGCGTCTTTTCCTCTGCATTCGGATCCGATACGTATGTACATGCCATAAGTAAAGGAGAATGTACCATGCCCAGATATAACAATGGAGGCTCCACATCCGGTAGCTATAGTACCGGCAGCGGCACACAAAGCCATACAGGCACCAGTTCTTCAGGCAGTAGTACCTCCAACAAGCGCGCTTGCACCATTTGCAAATTCACGAATGGCAAGTGCACCACCTGCAAAGGAAGCGGACAGGTTCTTTCTACATCATACGGCACCAGAAGCTATATCCGATGCAAAGACTGCAGCGGAACCGGACGCTGCAGATACTGCAACGGAACTGGTTACAGATAAAGACAGATATGATGCAGTTTATTTATCACATACTGATTGACCGTTTTGCCGGATGCAATCCAGCCATTAAAGGAAGAGGCTATAAGGGTGGAAATCTGGAAGCCATCGTCGACAGGTTGGATTACATCCGGCAACTCGGAGCCACAGGTATCTTGCTCACCCCTTTCATGAAGGGGTGGCGGGCATACCATGGCTATCATATTACAGATTATGCCAAAGTGAATCCCCATTTTGGTTCCTGGAAGATGGTAGACAGATTAGTAGACGAGGCACACAAAAGAGGGATGACGATTATTGCCGACTTTGTGGCCAACCATTGCCATAAACGCAGCCACGTATGGCAGCAGCATCCGGAATGGTTCAAGACCGACCCGAAAGGAAATCCCACCTATTTTAATAATATAGACTATCTGCCGGAGTTTGATTTGGACCATCCCGAAGCACGTCGGTTCATGACGGACAACGGCCTTCTGCTCTGTCGCCACGGTTTTGACGCACTGCGTCTGGACTATGCCAAAGGTCCCAGCATCGCATTCTGGCAGTACTTCCGGAAGAACATCAAACGAGAGTTTCCACAGGTAGAACTGATTGGCGAAGTTTGGGGAAAGCCGTTGGACAAAAAGTTGCCCACCAAACTGGACAGGGCATTCCGACGAGGGATATTGACCGAAAAGGAAGCCTGGCAGAAACGATATGCCGGAATCCTGGACGGCGTTATGGATTTCGCATATCAGGAACTATTAGTGCAGGCCGTTCGTTCCGGAGAGAGGATTTCAGGCAACAAGAAACTGTATGAACAAGTGGAGAGACACTTCTCTCACTTTAGCAAATGCCCGGATTTCCGCCTTTATCTGTTTTTAGAAAACCACGACACCAACCGTTTCTTGTTTGAATGCCAAGGCGATGTGTCTTTGCTACGCGAAGCCGTCAACTTTTCCCGCCAGTGGCAATACCCCTACATTCAGTATTATGGGATGGAGAAAGGAATGTACAACAAGAGAGACATCCGTTGCGGAGAACCTTACGCAGATGAATGGGTACGCCAGTGCATGAATTTTGACTTGCCCAACATATTGACAAATGACACAGTCCACAATTTTGTGTAAATGGAAACAGAATTCAGTTATAAGTTCTCCTTATATCTGTATTCTGCTTTCAAAAATAAGCATAATTTGGTTCATAATCAATCCTCGGTTATGAATAGTCGATCTCCATCAGAGCAAAGTATACTATCTTCTTCACTGCATCATCCGAAGAGAATGACAGTTTTGATTTGATGCATTTTCTGATTTTCCCATTGAGATTTTTAATAAGATTTGTGGTTTAGATTATTTTCCTGATTTCCAGAAGGAATTGGAAGAAAACAGTCAGGTTATCCCAATCGTTCCTCCATTTTACAACCGGATATGGGGTGTCAACCTTTCCGTGGGCTACATCTTTTAACCCATCTCTCCTTTATCGCATGATAGTAATTCCGTTGCTCTTCGGCATCGGTCTCCGCATCGGTAAACACTTCCAACAAGACAGGAGCCGTGGCTGCTTCGTCCAGCAAATCATCAAGGGCGGCCAAAAGGGACACGGTATCCGTGGCACGTAAATAGGTGAATCCCTGCGATTCGGCCCAACCTGCCGCCGACGCGCCATGAGAAGCCGTCACGAAACGCCTCGTGTCTCCCGCCATGTCCAGGCCGGGCAAGGCATGGAAAATGGCCCCGCCGCCGTTGTTCAACACCACGATGCGGAGGTTGGAACGTATATGTCCGTTCCATAACGCATTCATATCATAAAAGAAACTCAAATCGCCTACAAGCAGGAAATTCAGGCGGTCGGACACTGCCGCATAACCTACCGCAGCCGACACGGAACCCTCAATGCCGTTCACTCCCCTGTTGCACTGCACTTCCACACCTTCGGGCAGGCGGCACAATTCCGCCAGACGCACGGCCGAACTGTTGGCCAAATGGAGCACTGCATGGGGTGGCAATGCCTCCAACACGCGCCGCACGGCATATATCTCGGAATATCCGGTTTCCGGAGAAGCCAACCGGGCACAACTTTCATGCCACAACTGCGCATACGCCCCGGACAACAAAGCCTCCGACCGGAAAAACAAACGAAAGAAATCAGCAGGAGAAGCCTCCACAACCGTGGTCAACGCACAAAACAAATCCGCCGGAAGGCCGTCCGGCGAAACATGCCAGTGCACCAATGAAGGCGTACGCCTCAGGAACTGTTTCAAACGTTTCGACACGACATGCCCGCCTACAGTAATCACCAAGTCCGGGCGCAACGCCTGCAAGTCTTCCTCACGGGCTGCATACAATAATGCATCGAAGCCCCGTACCGCCTCCGAAGCCGACGGACAATTCCCTAGCACTTCTGTCAACCAAGCCACACGGCTGCCGGACAGACAGGCCGCTACACCCACCGCCTCGTCCGAAGACATCTGCCCCGACACGACCAGTACCCGCCGATACTTGGGAAGCTCTTCTTTCAGGAAGAAAGCCAAAGTCCGTCCCTCATCGGACATATCCCGCCGTACCATACGCCGGACGGAAGGCAAAGCTTCCGCCGTAAAATAAAACAACGGTTCGGAAAGGGGCACATTAATATGCACCGGCCCGTAACCGTGGTGGTCCACTTCGAGCAAAGCTTCATTGACAAGCCGATTGGCATACCATTCATCTTCCTCGGTACGTACCTCGGGCAGGTTGACCGCCTTCCGCACCAAACCACCGAAAACACCCGGCTGCGGCAAAGTCTGCCCGTCCATCTGTCCTATCCAAGCCGCCGGACGGTCGGCGGAAACGACTACCAAAGGCACCCGCCGGTAGAACGCCTCGCATACCGCCGGATGGAGGTTGAGCAAAGCCGAACCGGAGGTGCAACAGACCACCACGGGAGCCTGCACGTGCAACGCCAATCCGATGGCGAAGAAACCGGCACTGCGCTCGTCCGTCACCGAAAAGCATTCAAAACTATCACACGTGGCAAAAGCCTGTACCAACGGCACATTGCGACTTCCGGGACACAACACCGCCCGGCGTACCCCATGCGCACGCAGCAAGGCCACAAGCTGCAACACGTTTTTCTTATCCGAATACATCAGTCCCTCCTTTCGAGATTACATATTTCATAGTCTGCAACTTACGTTCCGTCTCCATCCATTCTTCTTCGCACACGGAAGCCGGCAAGATCCCGCCCCCGGCATACAGGCGGATTTTTTCCGCCCCTTCGCCACATTGCATGCATCGCAAATTCACATACAAAGCCGTCCGCCCTTCCGGCTCCCACCGTCCGAGGAAACCGGCATAATAGCTGCGGTCATATCCTTCATGCGACAGGATGAAGCGGAAAGCCTCTTCCTTGGGCAACCCGCATACGGCAGGCGTAGGGTGCAAAGCCTGCAAGATGTCCCCCAAGGCTTCGACCGAAGAGAGACGAAAACGGATGTCGGTTTTCAAATGGGCCAGTTCTCCGGCCGTAGCCGTATAAGGCCCTTCCAAAGTGAACCGGACACCTCGTTCGCGCAAGCAACCGCCGATATATTCCGTCACGAAAGCTTGTTCGCGGATGTTCTTTTCCGACCACGGAGCTGTCAACTTCCCCTCTTGCAGGAATTGCGTACCGGCCAAAGCCACCGTACGATACTCCCCTTTGCCTCCGGCCAAAAGGATTTCGGGCGTAGCCCCCAACCAGAAACCGGTTTGCGGCGTATGGAACAAGTACACATAGGAATGTACATAACGGCGACAGGCCGCCGTGAAAGCCCGTGCCCATGAAAAGCCATGGGGAAAAGCATCCGTACAACCACGCGAAAGCACCAACTTCTGAAAATCTCCGGCACGAAGCGCACCGGAAAAAGCACGAAAAGCCTCACGATACTCCTTCGACGGCTGCTCCTCCAACCGTCCGCAAAAGGGCATCGGCGCAGGTGCCTCTACCTCATCGGAACATACAGCCCGGGATATACCGACCTCTATTTCTTCCTCCAAGGGAAGCAACCATAAAGGATGCCCCTCTCCGAACCGAAAAGGGGCAAATACAAAACCAGTCTTCCCGTCGTTGGACGGGAAGACTTCAAAAGATTGCAGGGAAGACCGTGCCGCCCGTATGCCGTGGCAAACCCTTTCCCCCGGTTCACGGTAGAACACGAAGGCTTCTCCCTCCTTAATCCATTCACCGATTACCTCTTCGTCGTTCCGCATGCGGCTCATTTCCGTTTCATCACGCTATTCATCACCCGGATGGATGAGACCAACTTCTCTGTAGAGGTAAACACATCCACATTCCACACATGTGAAGAGCGCCCTTTATGCACAATCGTGGCCACAGCCCTCACCGTATCTCCCTCGTGAGCCGAAGAGATATGGTTGCCACTCACTTGCATTCCCACTACGAATTCATCGGGATTGCATATCACCATTGAGCCTAATCCGGCTACCGTCTCTGCCAAAGCCAGCGTAGCCCCGCCATGCAAGATGCCGAAAGGCTGGCGCGTGCGGTGGTCCACCGGCATGGTGGCTTCTATCCGCTCATGGGAAGCATAAGTATATTGTATGCCCAAGTTCCCCATCAACGTAGTCTGCGCCTGCGCATTCAAGGCATCGAGCGGTATCTCGCTTTCACGCACTTCGGCCAAAAAGTAGTTTTCCACGGCCACGGCCACACCGTCTTCATTGTTGGAAAGGGTCACGTAGTCGGCACAACGCTTCACCGAATCCGGGGCATTCCCCATGGCAATACCCAAATCAGCCAATTGCAACATGGTCACGTCGGCCACGCCATCGCCGAACACCACAATCTCGTCCGTCTTGATGCCCTCCATTTCCATGATGACGCCCAACGTATTGGCTTTGTCCACCCGGCTGCCCACCACTTCCAGGAAATACGGTTCGGAACGGAACACATCCAATACACCGTTCAAACGACGCTTCCAATGGTTCTCCAACCCCACCAAAGCCTCCTCATCATCACTCACCAACATACATTTGCAAGGTGGGTAATCTATCGCCGCAGAGAAAAACTCCTGATGTTCCACTTTCATTCCGTTCAGAGCCGCCTCGGCTTGCACATGCGGGTCATTCGGGTTATTCGTCACGACCGTATCTCCGTTATAAGTAAGGATCGAAAAACCGTTTTTCTCGGCTTTCTTCTCCAAATAAGTGATATGTTCCGGATTGATGCGGCGTTCAAATACCACTTCTCCGTTGGAAGCGTTAATCACCTGACCTCCGTTATAAGAGAGGATATACCCGTTATATGTACCCAATTCAAGTTTCTTGGCCAATGGCAGCAAACCGTAAGTGGGGCGTCCCGATGCCAACATGATACGCACGCCCATCTGCTGTACTTTGAGCAAAGTAGTCAGCGTCCGCTTACTAATCTCTTTCTCGTCGTTCAACAGTGTCCCGTCTACGTCGAGCACTAACATTTTGTACTTCATACTCCCACGTTTTTTATTCATGTACACAAATATAGTGAAAGCCTTTCAGAAAAGAAGACAGAAGAAGTAGTTTATCGCAAAGCTTCACGTTTTTTAGGGAACGACACCAATAAAAAAAGCTGCCCCGCGCCTCATTTTCCGGCGCAGGACAGCCACTCCTAATAAATAG